>Ga0008833_1000325_pt1 | contig 56710 bp, 50 predicted proteins | sample HotLakConsoUCCLE_FD_62216 | JGI IMG/M metagenome (GOLD analysis project Ga0008833, IMG submission 62216) | Hypersaline microbial mat communities from Hot Lake, Washington, USA - Hot Lake Consortium UCC-LE | ecosystem: Environmental > Aquatic > Non-marine Saline and Alkaline > Hypersaline >... | reverse complement strand
CGGATGGTGTCGATCACCGAGGTGACCGGCATGGAAGGCGAGGTGATCTCGATGCAGGAGATCTTCCGCTACCAGCGCGTGGGCCTGACCCCCGAAAACAAGATCATCGGCCATTTCACGGCCACCGGCGTGCGCAGCCACTACGCCGAGCGGTTCCGGATGTGGGGCTACGACCTGCCCGCGGCCATCTTCGACCCTGTGGCAGCGGAGTGATCCCATGACCCTGTCCGCCGAACCGATCATCTACGGCGCGATCTTCATCAGCGTCCTGGTGCTGGTCGAAGGCATCTACCTGACCATCTTCGGCAAGTCGATCAGCCTGAACAACCGCGTCAACCGCCGGCTGGAGATGCTCCAGGGCGGCGACCGGCGCGACGAGGTGCTGGCCAAGCTCCGCAAGGAGATGGACCAGCACATGCGCTCGCGCTCCATCCCGCTTTATGCGATGCTGGCGGACAAGGCGCAGAAGGCGGCGATCGCCTTCACCCCGAACCAGCTCATCCTCATCATGGTGGTGCTGTCGGGCGTGGCCTTCCTGGGCCTGACCATCGGCACCGAGACCGGGCTGGCCGTGCGCGCGGTGACCGCCGTGGCCATGGGCGTGGGCGGCGTGTTCTTCTGGGTCAGCTCGAAAGCCAAGAAGCGCCTGGGCATGATCGAGGAACAGCTTCCCGACGCAGTGGAGCTGATGGTTCGCAGCCTGCGCGTGGGCCATCCCTTTTCCGCGGCCATCTCGATCGTGTCGAAGGAAATCGCCGATCCGCTGGCCACCGAGTTCGGCGTGATCGCGGACGAGGCCGCCTATGGCCGCGACGTGGGCGAAAGCCTTCGCCACATGGCCGACCGGCTGGACATGCAGGATCTGCGCTTCCTCGCCGTGGCGGTGACGATCCAGCAGCAATCGGGCGGCAACCTGGCGGAGATCCTCGCAGGCCTGGCCCGCGTGATCCGCGCGCGCTTCCGCCTGTTTCGCCGCGTCAAGGCCATCACCGCCGAGGCGCAGTGGTCGGGCAAGTTCCTGTCGGCCTTCCCGATCCTGGCGCTGATCGCCATCAACATCCTCGATCCGAACTACTACGACGACGTGATGGATCACCCGTGGTTCATTCCCGCCTGTTTCTTCGTGGCCATCTTCCTCGCGGCAAACCTGTTCATCATGCGCATGCTCGTGAACATCAAGGTGTAAGGAGCGCATCATGGACATCCTGAACTCACTCAACGACATGGTCACCGGCGCGCTCGGGCCGATGGGCCCTGTCATCCTGGTGGCGGGGCTGGCCGTGGCGATGGTGCTCTTCACCATCCCCTTCATGCTCAATCAGCGCCCCGACCCGCTGGAAAAGCTCAAGAACGAGAGCCGCACCCGCGAAAACACGGGTGCCGCCAAGGCCCAGCTCCGGCAGAAGTCGAAGGGCGACAAGCTGAAGAAATACGCCAACTTCCTCGAACCGCAGGATGCCCAGCAACTGTCCGAAATGCGGCTCAAGCTGCTTCGGGCCGGCTACCGCTCTCGCGAGGCGGTGCGCTACTACCATTTCGCCCAGTTCGCCCTGGGCATCGGCGGGCTCATCCTGGGCGTGAGCTACCTGCTGCTGTTCCTGAACATCGACGAAGCGACGATGCAGCAAAAGATCATGTATGTGCTCGGGCCGGGCGCCGTGGGCTACATGGCACCGAAATACTGGGTCACCCGCCGCGTCGAGGAGCGCAAGCAGGAGATCATGGACGGCTTCCCCGACAGCCTGGACATGTTGCTCGTCTGCGTCGAGGCCGGCCAGTCGCTCAACCAGTCCATCCTGCGCGTTGCACGCGAGCTGCGCGCCTCCTATCCTGCGTTGGCGGACGAATACGAGATCGTCAGCCACGAGATGAAAGCCGGCAAGGACAAGGCTTCGGTTCTGGCGGATATGGGGGAAAGGTGCGGGATTCAGGACATTTCCAGCTTCGTGACCGTTCTGATCCAGAGCCAGACCTTCGGCACCTCGATCTCCGAGGCGCTGCGTGTCTACGCAGAGGAAATGCGGGACAAGCGCGTGATGCGCGCCGAGGAAAAGGCCAACAAGCTGCCCACCAAGATGACACTGGTGACCATGATGTTCACCGTGCCGCCCCTGCTGGTCATCCTCGTCGGCCCTTCGGTCGTCGGGCTGGACCAGATGGGCGAATTCGCCAACAGATAGCAATGCGCGCAAGGGGGGCTTTGCTTGTCCTGGCGGCCGGCCTTGCGCTGGCCGCCTGCGCGCCGTCCGGGAACCTGCCCCCCGGCGAGGCCCGCGTGCCCGCGCTCGATCCGCGAGGAGAGGCGGTGGACGGGCTGGTGGTCGGCCATCGGCTGATGCAGGCGGGCGAGTATGAACTCGCTCTCGACGCCTTCCGCCGCGCCGGCGCCGAGCAGGGCCTCACGATCGAGGTGCTCAGCGCCATGGGCACCGCCAACCTGGGGCTGGGCCGGCTCAACCAGTCCGAAACCCTGCTCCGCCGGGCCGTGGCGCGGGGCGACGCCTGGCCGGAAGTGTGGAACAACCTGGGCGTCGTGCTGATGGAACGGGGCAAGACCGGCGAGGCGGTCGAGATCCTGCGCAAGGCCTTTGCGCTGGACAATGGCGAAAGTGACGCGATTCGCGACAATCTTCGCCTGGCTCTCGATAATCAGGAAAAAACATCGTATGATGAAGTTACGGAACAAGACTACAAGTTGGTGCGCCGCGGAACGAGCCAGTACCTGATCCGCCGCACCCCGTAAGAGGCAGAGCAGTAAAAGGACGCAGCAAGATGCGCCACCCTATCCTTGTATCCCTGTGCCTTGCAGGCACTCTGGGCCTGTCCGCCTGTGGCGAGAACAGCGCCAACGCCGTGGACCGCAAGCTTGCCGGCGTCAACGTGGTCGACGAGACGAACCTCAACGACGTGATGCTCACCGCCGCCGATCCGGGCGAGGCGGTCAACTACTTCCGCCGCGCCTCCACGGCCCAGCCCGACCGGCTGGACCTGCAGCGCGGGCTGGCCATCTCGCTGGTGCGCGCCAAGCGCCACACCGAGGCGGTGCCGGCCTGGGAGAAGGTCGTCGCCGACAAGGAGGCCACCCACGAGGACCGCGTCGCGCTGGCCGACGCGCTGATCCGTGCGGGAGAATGGGACCGCGCCGACACCGTGCTGGACGGCATTCCGCCCACCCACGAGACCTACCGCCGCTACCGGCTGGAGGCGATGATCGCCGACAGCAACGAGGAATGGAAAAAGGCCGACAGTTTCTACGAAACCGCCGTGGGCCTGACCACCCAGCCCGGCGGGGTGATGAACAACTGGGGCTATTCCAAGCTCAGCCGCGGGGATTTCGCCGGGGCCGAACGGCTCTTCACGGAGGCGATCCGACAGGACCAGTCGCTCTTCACCGCCAAGAACAACCTCGTGATGGCCCGCGGCGCACAGGGCGATTACGCGATGCCGGTGATCCCGATGACCCAGGAGGAACGCGCGCAGCTTCTGCACACGATGGGGCTGGCCGCGGTCAAGCGCGGCGACGTGGAGATCGGCAAGGGCATGTTCCGCGAGGCGATCGAGACCCATCCGCAGCATTTCGAGGCCGCCGCACGCAGCCTCAAGGCGCTTGAAAGCAGCTTGGTGAACTAGGCCGATGCAGATCACCGCCGCCTCGGCGATGTGGTTCCTGCCGGCGGTCCTGCCGATCTGCGTCTACGTCGCCTATACCGACATGCGCGCCATGCGCATCCCCAATCATGCGGTGGGTGCGCTGGCTTTGCTGTTCCTCGTGCTGGGCCTCGTGGCGCTGCCCCTGGCGGACTACCCGTGGCGCCTGCTGCAACTGGTGGCCATCCTCGCGCTGGGCATCGTGCTGAACTACGCCGGCGCGCTGGGGGCGGGGGATGCGAAATTCGCGGCCGCCGCCGCGCCCTTCATCCATCCCGGCGATCTGCGCCTGCTGATCGTGCTGTTCGCGGCGGTGCTGCTGGCGGCCTTCGTCACCCACCGGATCGCCAAGCACAGCCCGCTGCGCCGGCTCGCCCCCGACTGGCAGAGCTGGTCCACCGGCAGCGACTTCCCGATGGGCCTCGCCCTGGGCGGCACGCTGGCCGTCTATCTGGGCCTCGGCACGATCTGGGGCGCCTGACCGGCGCCCCTCCTCGCTTGCCCCTGCCCTGAAAACGCCTCGTTTCCACCATCGCGGCAGACCATTCGCGCGGCACTCTGCTCGGGCGGGACCAGCCCGCGATACGAGTTTTCGAGAGGCCGACAGGGGACCGACCCATGAACATGCAGACGCCGACGCAAGCGGGCGCCGTGCTCGCCCCGCCGCCGCCGCGCAGCCTGGAAGAGATGCAGCTACCCGTCACCATGATGCGGGACATCCTGCTCAAGACCATGTTCCGCAAGAACGTGGACCTTGTCAGCGAGTTGGCCCGCGCCGTGTGCCTGCCCGTCCCGGTGACGCAGGAACTGGTGGACATCGCCCGCCAGCAGCGCCTGCTCGAGGCGACCGGCACGCTCAGCGCCACCGCCGGCAACGAGATGGGCTATCAGCTCACCGACGCGGGCAAGTCCCGCGCGCTCGACGCGCTGTCGCAATCGGAATATTTCGGCGCGATGCCGGTGCCGCTCCAGGTCTACCGCGAGCAGGTGGCGCGCCAGTCGATCCGCAACATCCAGATCACCCGCGAGCAGCTGACCGGCGCCATGGGCCACCTGGTGCTGCCCGACAGCCTGCTGGACCATTTGGGCCCCGCGGTCAGCTCGGGCCGGTCCATCCTGATGTACGGCCCGCCTGGCAACGGCAAATCCAGCATCTCCAACGGGATCCGCGACGCCATGGGCGACAGGATCTATGTGCCCCGCGCCATCGAATACGCGGGCCAGGTCATCACGGTCTATGACCCGATCGTGCATTCCTCGGCCGAGGAAGAGCATGACGACCCCACCTGCCTGCGCCGCAGACGCACCTTCGACACCCGATACGTGCGCTGCGAGCGGCCCACGGTCATCACCGGGGGCGAACTGACGCTTGACATGCTCGACCTGGTCTACAACCCCACCGCGCGCACCTACCAGGCACCGCTGCAGTTGAAATCGACCGGCGGGATCTTCATCGTGGACGACCTGGGCCGCCAGTCCGATCCGCCGCAATCGCTGGTCAACCGCTGGATCGTGCCGCTGGAAGAGGGCAAGGACATCCTGGCCCTGCAGTCGGGCGAGAAATTCGAGGTGCCCTTCGACACGCTGGTGATCTTCTCGACCAACTTCCACCCGAACGAGATCTTCGACCAGGCGGCGCTGCGGCGCATCTTCTTCAAGATCAAGATCGACGGTCCGAGCCAGCAGAACTTCCTCAAGATCTTCGCGCTTGTGGCGCGCAAGAAGCGCGTGCCGCTGGACGAGGCCACGCTGGTCTACCTGCTCCAGAAGAAATATCCGACGATCGACAATGTCTACGCGAACTATCAGCCGGTGTTCCTGATCGACCAGATGATCGCGATCTGCGAATTCGAGGGCATCCCCTACCAGATGTCGCCCGAGCTGATCGAGCGCGCCTGGGCGAACATGTTCGTCAAGGACGAGAAGATCGTGAAATAGAACGGGCGCGGCCCGTCGACGGGCCCGCCCGCCTTGGCTTCTGGGGGTGCGCGGCGTGAACGCCGCGCCCGCGGCCCGTCGACGGGCCGCACCCCCGCCTCACTCCGCCGGTGCCGCCCGGCCCTCGGTCTCGGGTGGGCCGCCCGAGGACAGCGGAAGTTCCACCATCCGCAGCGACACAAGGAAGGCCAGCGCCGCCAGCACCGCACCGGCCAGAAAGATCGGGCTCAGCGACGCGCTGATTCCCTCTTGCACGCGCAACTGCACCTCCGGCGGCAACGCCGCCACCATCTCGGGGCTCAGCGCCCGGGGCGCCGTCCCCGCCGCCCCCGGCAACAGCCCCGAGACATGCCGCGCCATCCCGGCCGCGAACAGCGCCCCGAAGGCCGCCGTGCCTACCGATCCGCCGATCATGCGGAACATGTTGGTGCTGGCCGTGCCCACCCCGAGCATCGACAGCGGGATCGAGTTCTGCACCGCCGCCACGCCGATGCTCAGCACCGGGCCGATCCCCACGCCCACGATCAGCAGGAACACCGCCACCAGCCACAACGGCGTCTCGCGCCCCAGCGTGGCCAGCAGCAGCATCCCCAGCGTCAGCAGCGCGGTGGACAGGATCGGGAAGATCCGGTAGCGGCCGGTGCGGCTCATGGCCCGGCCCGACAAGGTCGAGGCCGACAACAGCCCCCCCACCATCGCGCCCAGGAACAGCCCCGAGGCGGTGGGGCTGATCCCCTGCACCAGCTGCAGGTAGAGCGGCACGAAGGCGATGGTGCCGAACATGGCGATCCCCACCATCAGGCCGGTGGCGTTCACCACCTGGAAATTGCGGTTCGAAAACAGGCTCAGCGGCAGCACCGGGTCGGCCGCGCGACGCTCGGCCTGCACGAAGCCCACCGCGCCCAGAATCGCCAGCGCGGCCAGCGTCAGCAACCCCGCAGAGCCCCAGCCCAGCGTCGTGCCGCCCAGGTTCACCACCAGCACCGCTGACGCCAGGGTCATCGCCAGGAACGCCGCCCCGAGGAAATCGATGCTGCGCCCGGCGCGCGGCGGCGCGGGTTTGAGCACCACCGCCAGGATCACCAGCGCCACCGCGCCCACGGGCAGGTTCACGAAGAAGATCCAGTGCCAGTCCAGCTGCTCCACCAGGAAGCCGCCCACCAGCGGCCCGATCACGGTGGAGATGCCGAACATGCTCGCCAGGAGCGCCTGCGCGTTGCCGCGCTCGCGCGCGGGCAGCACATCGGCCACCACCGCCATGGCCACCACGATCAGCCCGCCGCCGCCGAAGCCCTGCACCGCGCGGCCCAGGATCACCGTGGTCATGTCGGGGGCCACGCCCGCGATCACCGAGCCCAGAAGGAACACCAGGATGCCACCCTGCATCACCACCTTGCGGCCGTAGAGATCGCCCAGCTTGCCGCAGATGGGCGCCCCGATCGTCGAGGCCAGCAGGTAGGCCGTCAGCAACCAGGTGATCCGGTCCAGCCCGTTCAGGTCGTTGGCGATGGCCGGCATCGCGGTGGAGACCACGGTCTGCCCGAGCGAGGCCAGGAACAGCACCGAGCACACCGCCACCAGCACCAGCCGCACCGGCACCTCGGGCGCAGGCGTGGTTGAGGGCGAAGAGGCGGGCTGCATGATCGGGCAATCCTTTCGGGAGGGGCGCGGCGGGATGCACCCTTGGCGACTGGGGGCACAGGGTGTAGAAGCCCGTGTCACGAGCATATATGTGTCACTGTCAAATACATGTCAACGTCATGTTTCATGCATGGGAAGCGTTGACAGACGCACAGGCGACAGCGGCCCGGGACACCGCCGCGGGCGGGACAAGGATGGGCGAGGAGATGGCCGGGAAAGACCGCGAGATAGAGGAAAAGCTCGCCCGCGCCGGGATCGATCCCGGCGTGACCCGCGCCGCGCTGGAGATCGACGCCATCGTCCAGGGCTGGCGGCGTCGCTTTCTCAAGCGCGAACTGGGCCAGCAGGCGCTCCGGGTGCTGGAGATCGACATCGACCAGCCGCAACTCGACGTGCTGGTGGCCACTTGGGCGCCGGTGATGGAATTCGGCGCCGAGCCGGAGCAGGAGACCATGGTCTCCACCATCGCGGCGCGGCTGGGGATCGACCCGTCCCGCGCCAGCCGGCTGGTCTCCGAGTTGATCGCCCGCGGCTACCTCCTGCGCGCGGTCAGCCAGCAGGACGCCCGCCGCACCGTGGTGGAACTGACCGACAAGGGCCGCGCCGTGATCGAGGCGGTGCGCAGCTTCAAGTTTCTCGTCATGGGCGAATTCCTCTCGGACTGGACCGAGGACGAGATCGCCGCCTTCCTGCCCCTGCTCGACCGTTTCTCGCGCTGGTCCGACGAGGCCCGCAACACCCATTCCGACCGGGTGGAGGCCGAGATCGCCGCGCTCAAGAAGAAGCTGGCCCGCCACGAGGACTGACGCCCGACCCGCGGCGCCATGGCCCGAGCGGCCGGGCGGCCCCGCGCGGAACCGGCCCTGGATCGGAGCGGGACATGGCGGCAGGGCGCGGGCGGCGCCGCGCGGCGCCGCCTTCCCGCCTCACGGCGCGAAGATCGGCTCCAGGATCCCGGACCGCGTGCCCCGGCCGCCGCCCAGCGGCGCTCCCGGCGCCCGGCCCGGCCCCGCCGCGCAGCCGACCGCCGCCCCGCCCACCTCTTCGGTCAGCGCGAGCACCTGCACCGCCGCCGCGCGCCCCGGCCCTTGCATCACAACCGCCGCCGGGCAGCCACCCGCCCCGGCAACCGGCAGGAAGGACAGCGCCGGCGGCCCTGCGAACAGCCCCACGACACCCGGCGCCACGGGCCGTTTCAGCCCCCCGTCATGGCGCGGAAAATCACCGCCACATGCCGCGCCGCCCGCAAGAACAATGGCACAGCTCGGCCAGTCCGGCGCGGCCGCGTTCAGGGCTGTCTCCAGGTGGAGGAGCGTCAGCACCCCGGTCGGGCCGGACACAAGGAACGCCGCGATGATCAGGGCGTGGCGCACTTCCGAAGCGTGCTCATGAGAGCCTCCATCTCTGCGCATGTCCCGCGTTTCAGGCAGGCCCGCACGGTCCGCGCCGCGCGGGCCATGCAACCCTCTCAGGCCGCACCCGCAGGGACTCGCCGGCACGACCCCGCCTTTCCCCACGCGCGCGCCCGCGCTACATCGCTGGACATGAACGCGTCGTCCCCGCCCCGAGCACAGCCCCGAGCACAGCCCCCATCCCTGCCCCGATCGCTGCAGGACTGGTTCACCCGGCGCGGCTGGTCCATCCACCCGCATCAGGCCGAGATGCTGGCCCGCGCGGCGGAGCCGGCCACGCTCCTGATCGCGCCCACCGGCGGCGGCAAGACACTGGCGGGCTTTCTGCCCAGCCTCGCCGAACTGGCAGACGGCACACACAAGGGGCTGCACACGCTCTATGTCTCCCCGCTCAAGGCCTTGGCCGCCGATATCCGTCGCAACCTCACCCGCCCGGTGGAGGAGACGGGTCTGCCCATCCGCATCGAGGACCGCACCGGCGACACCGCCGCGTCGCGCAAGACCCGCCAGCGCGCCGACCCTCCGCATATCCTGCTCACCACACCCGAAAGCCTCGCGCTGCTCACCAGCTACGAGGATGCGCCGCGCATCTTCGCGGGGCTGGAACGGGTGATCGTGGACGAGATCCATGCGCTGGCCGAGTCCAAGCGCGGCGACCAGCTGGCGCTGGCGCTGGCGCGGCTACACGCGCTGCGGCCCGGGCTGCGCCGGGTGGGACTGTCCGCCACGGTCGAGGATCCGGCCGCGCTCGCCCGGTTCCTGGCCCGCCACCCCGATCCCTGCAACATCGTCACGGCCAATCCCGGCCCCGAGCCGGACATCCGCATGCTGCAGACCGCCGAGGCCCCGCCCTGGGCCGGGGGCGGCGCCACCTACGCGATCCCCGCGGTGCTGGAACAGGTCAGGCGCCACCGCACAACGCTGATCTTCCACAACACCCGCGCCCAGGCCGAGATCTTCTTTCACAACCTCTGGCTGGCGAACGAGGAATCGCTGCCCATCGGCATCCATCACGGCAGCCTCGACCGCGCCCAGCGCGATCGCGTCGAGGAAGCGATGGCCGCGGGCCGGCTGCGTGCGGTGGTCTGCACCGGCTCGCTCGACCTCGGCATCGACTGGGGCGATGTGGACCTGGTGATCCAGGTCGGCGCCCCCAAGAACGTCAAGCGGCTCGTGCAGCGGATCGGCCGCGCGAACCACCGCTACAACGCCCCGTCCAAGGCGCTCTTGGTGCCCGCCAACCGCTTCGAAGTGGTGGAATGCGTGGCCGCGCTCCAGGCCGCCCGCGCCCATGATCTCGACGGCGAGCCGCGCGGCTCCGGCCCGCTTGACGTGCTCTGTCAGCAGATCATGATCGTCGCATGCGCGGGGCCGGTCGATCCCGACCTGCTGTTTGCCGAGATCCGCACCGCCGGTCCCTACGCCAGCCTGTCGCGCGCCGCGTTCGACGACTGCCTGGAGTTCGTGGCCACCGGCGGCTACGCGCTGCGCGCCTATGACCGCTGGCAGCGGCTGAAACGGGGGCCGGACGGGCTGTGGCGGCTGCGCGACCCGCGCAGCGCAAGGCGCATCCGCATGAATATCGGCACGATCCAGGACAGCGACACGCTCAAGGTGCGCATGAAGGGCCGTGGCGGGGCGCCGCTGGGCGAGGTGGAAGAGGCCTTCGCCGCCTCCCTCACACCGGGCGACACCTTCCTGATCGGCGGCAGGATCGTGCGGTACGAGGGGCTGCGCGAGCTGACCGTGGAGGTCACCGACAGCCCCCGCCGCCCCCCCCGGATCGCGGTCTACTCGGGCACCAAGTTCGCCACCTCCACCCAGCTCAGCGCGCGCATCCTGCGGATGTTCCAACAGCCCGACTGGCCCGAACTGCCCGCCCATACCGCCGAGTGGCTGGCGCTCCAGCGCCGGCTGTCGCGCCTGCCCGAACCGGGACGCCTGCTGCTGGAAAGCTTCCCCCACCAGGGCCGCCAGCACCTCGTGGTCTACGGCTTCGCCGGGCGCAACGCGCAGCAAACGCTGGGGCTTCTGCTCACCAAGCGGATGGAGGAGGCGGGGCTCGCGCCCCTGGGCTTCGTCTCGACCGATTACGCCACGCTGATCTGGGGGCTGGAGGCGGTGGGCGACCCGGTGCCGCTCTTCGACCTGGCGGCGCTGGAGGACGGGCTGGACCGCTGGCTGGCGGGCAACGCGGTGATGAAACGCACCTTCCGCGCCTCCGCCACCATCGCCGGGCTGATCGAACGCAACTTGGCCGGGCAGCGCAAGTCCGGTCGGCAGGCCACCTTTTCCTCGGATATCCTCTACGAAACGCTGCACAGGTACGAACCGGATCACCTGCTGATGCGCATCACACGGGCCGAGGCGATGCGAGGCCTGGTGGATTTCGACCGCCTGCGCGAGATGGCCGCCCGGGTGGAGGGCAGGATCGACCATGTGCACCTGTCCCGGATCTCGCCGCTTGCCGCGCCGCTTTTCCTGGAGGCCGGGCGCATTCCGGTGGAGGGCGCAGGCCGCGAACGCCTGCTCGAGGAAGAGGCCGCCGCCCTGATGCGCGAGGCGGGCCTCGCCCCCTGACCGGCGAACGAGAGTTTTCGACCGAAAACTCTCGTGACCCGCCGCGACGCATCCGAAAATTCTTCGATCGAAGAATTTTCGCCCCCCTTGCACCCGCCCCTGCGACAGGCCAAGAACACAGCATGAACGCGCATGACTTCACGCTCGCCGGCGCGGCGCTGACCGCCCTGCCCTCCGGCGCGCTTTGGTGGCGGGAGCACCAGCTTCTTTGCGTGTCGGACCTGCACCTGGGAAAGGCCGGTCGGCACGCGCGGCGTGGCGGCGCCACCCTGCCCCCCTACGAAACCCGCGACACGCTCGCCCGGCTGGAGGCCGACCTGCGCGCCACCGCACCGGCGGTGGTGGTCTGCCTGGGTGACAGTTTCGACGACACCGAGGCCGCCCGCGCCCTGCCCGAAGACGAACGGCTCTGGATCGCGCAGCTCCAGGCCGGGCGGCAATGGATCTGGATCGCGGGGAATCACGATCCCGGCCCGGTGGACCTGGGCGGCGCACATCTGGCTGAACTGCCCGCGCCACCGCTGACCTTCCGGCACATCGCCCGGCCCGGCGCGGCGGGCGAGGTCTCGGGGCATTACCATCCAAAGGCGCGGCTGGGCGGCAGCTCGCGCCCGTGTTTCCTGGTGGATCGCGACCGGGTCATCCTTCCCGCCTACGGCACCTATACCGGCGGGTTGCGCAGCGCCGATCCCGCGCTCTCGGGGCTGATGCGCCCCGACGCGCTCGCCATCCTGACCGGCGCCCGCGCGCTGCCGGTGCCCATGCCGCGCGGGCGCCTTGCGGCCCCGGCACCGCTCGGGAATACTCGCCGCAGGAAGGACAGCCCATGACCGACAGACCCGGCCTCGATTCCCGGATCGCCGCCGCGATCCGCGACAGCTTCGCGCGCCAGACGATGATGCGCACGCTGGGCGCCACGCTCGAGACGCTGGCCCCGGGCGAGATCCGCATCGCCGCGCCGATCCTTCCCGGCAGCCTGCAACAGCACGGCCACGCCCATGCGGCGCTGGCCTTCGCCATCGGCGACAGCGCGGCGGGCTACGCCGCGCTGAGCCTGATGCCCGAGGGCTCGGAAGTGGTCACCGCCGAGATCAAGGTGAACTTCCTTGCCCCCGCGCGGGGCGAAAGGTTGCTGGCCACGGGCCGGGTGATCCGCGCGGGCCGCCGACTCTCGGTCGTTTCCGCCGAGGTGGTGGCCGTGCTGCAAGGCCGCGATACCCCCGTCGCGGTGCTGCAAGGCACCATGGTCCCGGTCCCGCCCGTCTGATCGCCGAGGCCAGCGGGGCGCCGCCCGGGACACCCCGCACCGAGCGGGCTCCGATCCATGGCCCAAGGCCCGGAGCGAGCCCGGATATGGCGCCTTGTCACCGAACCGCACGCTGAATGGACTGCGGGCACATGCCCCCGGATCGGGCCTTCGCAGGGCCTGGGCCGGGGTGCTGCCGGGGCGCTCGGGCCGGCCCCGGATGCCGGACGACGCGGCGCGCGTTCGGCCAATCGCCAAGGGGCTGTGCGCCGTCCAGCAGACGGGGCTGGACGTGCACAAGCCCTTCGCCCCCGTCGCATGCGGAGGCGGCGCGGCGCGATCCGTTCCGCGCGCCCGCCACGGCCTGCCGGCTGCTGGTGCATTTCGGGATGGCTGACAGCATCTTCACCCTGTCCCGGGCCGGGCTCCGCCGGAGGAAGGTGTGCACGCCTTCCTGGTCGACCCGTTCGCGCTGCGTTTCGACGTGGTGACGGCCGCCAACCCGGTCGCGGTGGAACTCGAAGGCAGCCTCCAGCGCGACATGTCAGGCGCCGGGATCAGCAAGGCGGCGTCACCAGTCGCAACCCGGTGCATGAGGCCGGCCCCGAGTTGGGCTGCGCTATCCCGTCCCGTCGGGTGGCAGGTGTCGCGATCTCGTCGATGCGCGAAGGCCTCCTGCCACTGAACCAATGGGCGCTGCAATTCCACGACCGGTCGCGTTGCACGACGACAGGGCCGTCGCGCCGGACCTCGACGGGCGCGAGTGGCTGAACGACGCGCTCGACCCGCGCCCGTCGAGGAAAGGCCGATGGGCATGCTGCGGCTCGAAGAGCTGGCGGCGGCCCTGCGCGGGGGCGCGCGCCTACGCGGTCGAAGGCGTGAGCTTCGGCCTCCGGAAGGGCGAGATCCTCTGCATCGTCGGGGAAAGCGGATCGGACAGGTCGATATCCGCGAACACGGTGACGGGGCTGCGGCCCAAAGGCATGACCCCGGCCCGTGGGCGCCTCCTGCTGCATGACCGCGACATCCTGCGCCTGTCGGAGGCGGCCCGCGACGCGGCGGATCTGCAGGGTGATGCCGCGATCGGAAGACGGCATCCATTGCGGGCAGGCCCCCCGCTCTACGGGCGGAGCGACCTGCCGCTGTCCGAACCGCGCGACCAGGGCGATGTCGGATTTGCCTGCAGCTTCGAGGGCGATGGCCCCGAGCCCGCGCCGGACACGGCAAGGCCCCGTGGCGCGACCCGGCGATCCGGGCGCCCGCGGGACGTCCACGTCCCGCGCGTCCCCGGCGGCCGGTGTCAGGCGGTCAGACCCTCCGGTTCGGGCAGGCCGTTCGCCCGGCAGCAGGCGGTGAGCGTGTTGGCCAGCAGGCAGGCGATGGTCATCGGCCCCACGCCGCCCGGGACCGGGGTGATCGCCCCGGCCACCTCGGCGCAGCTGGCGAAATGGCAATCGCCCACCAGCCGCGTCCTGCCCTCGCCCGCATCGACCCGGTTGATGCCCACATCGATCACCGTGGCGCCGGGCCTGATCCAGTCGCCCGTCACCATCTCGGGCCGGCCCACGGCGGCCACCACGATATCGGCCCGGCGCACCACGCCGGGCAGGTCGCGGGTGCGCGAATGGGCGATCGTCACCGTGCAGCTGTCGCCCAGCAGCAGCTGCGCCATGGGCTTGCCCACGATGTTCGAGCGCCCGATCACCACCGCCTCCAGCCCCGACAGGCTGCCCAGCCGGTCGCGCAGCATCATCAGGCAGCCCAGCGGGGTGCAGGGCACCATCGCCTTCTGCCCGGTGCCCAGCAGCCCGACATTCGAGACGTGGAACCCGTCCACGTCCTTGGCCGGGTCGATCGCGTTGATCACCTTTTCCGCGTCGACATGGTCGGGCAGCGGCAGTTGCACCAGGATCCCGTGCACCGCCGGATCGGCGTTGAGCCGCGCGACCAGGTCCAGCAGGTCGGCCTCGGGCGTGTCCGCATCGAGCTTGTGCTCGAAGCTGGCCATGCCCGCCTCCAGCGTCTGGCGGCCCTTGTTGCGCACATAGACCTGGCTTGCGGGGTCTTCCCCCACCAGCACCACCGCGAGGCCCGGGGTGAGCCCGTGATCGGCCCGCAGCCGGGCCACATGCGCGCCCACCTGCGCGCGGATGCGCGCGGCGAACGTCTTGCCGTCGATGAGATCTGCAGTCATCGGTCTTTCCTCCCTGCACCGGGGGGCAGGGGGCTTTCCGCCCCCTCCGGGGCCTGCGGCCCCATGCACCCCCGGAGGATATCTTTCGCCAGAAGAAGGCTCAGAAAAGCCCCTCGATGAAGCCCTGGTCGTTGAGGCGGATCGCTTCGGAGGCCGGAACGGAAGGCAGGCCCGGCATGGTCATGATCTCGCCGCAGATCACCACCACGAAGCCCGCGCCCGCCGACAGCCGCACCTCGCGGATCGGCACCGAATGCCCGGTGGGCGCGCCGCGCCTGGTGGGATCGGTGGTGAAGGAATACTGGGTCTTGGCCATGCAGACCGGCAGGGTGCCGTAGCCCGCCGCTTCCCATTCCTTGAGCTGCGTGCGGATCTTCGCGTCGGCCAGCACCTCGTCGGCGCGGTAGATCCGCTTGGCGATGGTCTCGACCTTTTCCAGCAGGCTCATGTCGTCGGGGTAGAGCGGCGCGAAATTCGCCTCGCCCTTGTCGGCGATCTCGGCGACGCGGGTGGCCAGCGCCTCCGTGCCCTCCGAACCCAGCGCCCAGTGCTTGCACAGGATCGCCTCCGAGCCCTGTTCGGCCACGTAGTCCTTCACCGCCTGGATTTCGGCCTCCGTATCCGAGACGAAATGGTTGATCGCCACCACCACCGGCACGCCGAAGGATTTGACGTTCTCGATATGCCGGCCCAGGTTCGGGCAGCCGCCGCGCACCGCGTCCACGTTCTCGGCGCCCAGATCGGCCTTGGCCACGCCGCCATTCATCTTCATCGCGCGCACCGTGGCCACCACCACCACCACGGAGGGCGCCAGCCCGGCCTTGCGGCACTTGATGTTCATGAACTTCTCGGCGCCCAGGTCGGCGCCGAAGCCCGCCTCGGTCACCACGTAATCGGCCACCTTCAGCGCGGTGGCGGTGGCCATGACCGAGTTGCAACCATGCGCGATATTGGCGAAAGGCCCGCCATGCACGAAGGCGGGGTTGTTCTCCAGCGTCTGCACCAGGTTGGGCTGGATCGCGTCCTTGAGCAGCACCGCCATCGCGCCGTCGGCCTTGAGATCGCGGCAGGTGATCGGCTGCTTGTCGCGGGTATAGGCCACGATGATGTCGCCCAGCCGGCGCTCCAGGTCGGACAGCGAGGTGGCCAGGCACAGGATCGCCATGACCTCGGAGGCCACGGTGATGTCGAAGCCGGTCTGGCGCGGGAAGCCGTTGGCCACCCCGCCCAGCGAGGTGACGATGTCGCGCAGCGCGCGGTCGTTCATGTCCATCACCCGGCGCCAGGTGACGCGGCGCTCGTCGATGCCGAGACTGTTGCCCCAGTAGATGTGGTTGTCGATCATCGCGGCCAGCAGGTTGTGCGCGCTGGTGATGGCGTGGAAATCGCCGGTGAAATGGAGGTTCATCTCCTCCATGGGCACCACCTGCGCATAGCCGCCGCCCGCCGCCCCACCCTTCATGCCGAAGCAGGGGCCGAGGCTGGCCTCGCGGATGCAGATCGCGGCCTTCTTGCCGATCCGGTTCAGCCCGTCGCCCAGGCCCACGGTGGTGGTGGTCTTGCCCTCGCCGGCGGGAGTGGGATTGATCGCGGTGACGAGGATCAGCTTGCCGTCGGGATTGCCCTTCACGCTGTCGATGAAGGCCTGGCTGACCTTGGCCTTGTCATGGCCGTAGGGCAGCAGGTCCTCCGGGCCGATCCCCAGCCGGGCCCCGATCTCCTGGATGGGTTTCTTCCGCGCCTCGCGGGCGATCTGGATGTCGGATTTGTGGGTCATCGGTCTGTCGCGTCCCTGTTCGTTCGAGGGGTGAGTGTCTCCCCGGCTATAGCCTCTCGGGCGGGGCGGCTGCGAGGCGATTCCGACATTTCCGGCCGCAGTTGCGGCGGCGCCGCGCGGGTCCGTGTCGCATCGGAAACCCGGCCCGCCCGGGCACCTGACCCCGCGGCCTTCCGTTTTCGGGCCGGGACCACGGACCGAGCCGAAAGCCGAAGGATCCTGCGACATCTCTTGCACTTCGCGGCACTCATGGTGGCGGCGCCCGCCCCGGCGATCGCGGGCGCAGGAGGCGGCTGACGCACCCGCGATCGCCGGGGCCGGCGTCAAGCAGGAGGATGCCAATGGCGACGGGGCGATCCGGACCGGCGAGACCGCCAGAACGGCCGGGCAGGCCGATGCGGCCTTCGATCCGGACGGCAAGGGCGTGCTGACCTGCGCCGAACGGGTGCGCAGCCCGGCCGTGCGGCATCGCCACCGCCACGATCTGGCCGCGCGCGTCGCGGCGGCGGACAGCGTCGTCTCGGGCAGGCTCAACCTCAAGGAATGGCGCGGCTTCCGGGAAGGCCGCGACGAGGAGGCGCGAAAGGGCGCCGGGACCGGTGGGCGGCCACCTCCATGGACGCGGGCGGGGCGGTGTGCCGGTGGTGCAATCGCGCACGAGGAGGTGAGACAGCCCATTCGGCGGCGGGAAGGGGCGTCGACGCCCCTTCCGGCTCGCCGGTGCCGACGCGCGCCTGGAACCGCCCGGCGGGTTGCGGGCCACCTCGGCGGGCCGGGGGGCGCGCGCCTCGTCGACGAGGCGCGGTCCGCCGCGCCGCCGGAGTTCAGCCGTTTCGGACCGTCTCCAGCAGCGCCCATGCGCGCTGGTCGGGCACATGCAGCCGCAGCGTGTCACCCAGCCGCAACAGGCCTTCCCGTTCGACCCAGGCGGTGACGCCGCGCCGGCCCTCGGCCGCCCGCTTGAAGCCTCTGCCGTGGCCGGGGCGCACCGCCTCGATCTCCTTCGCCGGCAGTTGGCAGGGCCGGTTCTCCATGTCCACCACGAGGCAGGCCCCGTCCGGTCCCTGCAGCCGCGAGGAGGGCGGCAGACGGGTGAAATCCGGCAAGCCCTCCACCACCATGGACGCCCCGAGCAGCGCCGGGTCCAGCGGCCCTGCGCCCAGCGCGGCGGCGATCGCGTCCAGTTCCTCCTCCGAGAGGATGGACAGCTGGCGCACATTGGCGATCTCGGTCCCGCGGCGGGGATGCTGCGACAACACGCGCGAGCAGGAGGGCCGGGTAAGCCCGCCATGGGCCTCGCCCTCGATCCCGCCGAAGCGCAGCCGCGCCTCCGTCAGAGCGTCCGCCGCCAGCCCCGCGTCACGATCGGCAACGCGGCCCAGCCAGCGGATCGTGGCAGTGAACTCGGTGGGTCTCAGCGCAGGCATCGGTGGGCTCCGTCGGGGTTCGACGGAGGCTAGACCGGGCCGCGCGCGATCACAATCTCGCTTTCGCGCGATTGTGATCGCGTATGGCCTCGGCTCGGGCCACCCTGGCCCGACCCGCTCGACCGGTGGCGGGCAGGCCATGGCCCTTGTGGACGGAGCGCTGCCGGCGAATGCGCAGGACGCCTTCCCGGAACGCGCGACCCGCGCCGCCAAGCCGTTCCGCGCCCATGGCGCGCTGCTGGTGGTCGAATGCTGGGGCGACGACCCGCCCGAGGGCAAGCGCAACCCGATGCACCGCCCGGTCCTGCACGATCCGGGTGAGACCGCAGTGCTGTCCCGGCTCGCCCGGCCCTGGCGCGCGGCGCGGGTTGGCAATGGACGATGGCCGATCCGCACATGTCGGCCGAGACCGAATCGATGATCCTCGGCGGGTTCGAGAAGCTCGTGGGGGCCTGAACGAGACACCCCCGGACGCGGGTCCGGGGGCGCAAGGATCTGTCATCGGTGAGACATGTAGGGTGGGTCGAGACCCACCCTACCAGTGTCGGGCTCAGGCGGAGGGTTCGGGTTCCATCCCGCCGGGCTCGTCCGTGGGTTTGCGCCGGGGTTTCTTGGTTTTCGGGATCGCCGTGACCGAGGCGGCGCTGCCCTTGTCGGGCCTGTCGTCCTCGTCCTCGCCCAGGTGCGGAGACTCGCCACGGATCACCCGCTTGATCTCCTCGCCGGTGAGGGTCTCGTATTCCAGAAGCCCCTGCCCCAGCCGCTCCCATTCTTCCCGGCGTTCCGTCAGGATCTTGTAGGCGCGGTCATAGGCCTCGGTGACGAAGCGCTTCACCTCGTCCTCGATCAGCTCCTTGGTGTTCGCACTGACCGACAGGCCCGCGGTCTGGCCGGAATAGCCCTCATGCGCCTCGGCGTAGTCGATATTGCCGACCTTGTCCGACATCCCCCAGCGCAGCACCATCGCGCGCGCCAGCGCCGAGGCCTGCTGGATGTCGCCCGCCGGCCCGTTCGAGACGTTCTCCTCGCCATACTTGATGATCTCGGCCGCCTTGCCCGCCATCGTCATGGCGAGCTTTTCCTCGCATTCGGACTTGTGCCAGTTCAGCCGGTCGATCTCGGGCAGGCTGACCACCATCCCCAGCGCGCCGCCGCGCGGGATGATCGTGGCCTTGTAGACCGGGTCGCATTGCGGCAGCGTCAGGCCCACGATCGCGTGGCCCGCCTCGTGATAGGCTGTCTTTTCCTTCTGCTCGGGGGTGAGCACCATCGAGCGCCGCTCGGCCCCCATCATCACCTTGTCCTTGGCGTTCTCGAAATCCTCCATCACCACGAAACGCCGGCCCACGCGCGCGGCCATCAGCGCCGCCTCGTTGACCAGGTTCGCCAGGTCCGCGCCCGAGAAACCGGGTGTGCCGCGGGCGATGATCCGAAGGTCCACATCGGGGCCCAGCGGGGTCTTGCGCGCGTGCACGCCCAGGATCTTCTCGCGGCCCTTGATGTCGGGATTGGGCACCGTCACCTGCCGGTCGAACCGGCCGGGGCGCAGCAGCGCCGGGTCCAGCACGTCCTTGCGGTTGGTGGCGGCCACGATGATCACGCCCTCGTTGGCCTCGAAACCGTCCATCTCCACCAGAAGCTGGTTGAGGGTCTGTTCGCGCTCGTCGTTGCCGCCGCCATAGCCCGCGCCGCGCGACCGGCCCACCGCGTCGATCTCGTCGATGAACACGATGCAAGGGGCGTTCTTCTTGGCCTGCTCGAACATGTCGCGCACGCGGGACGCACCCACGCCCACGAACATCTCGACGAAGTCCGAACCCGAGATGGTGAAGAACGGCACGCCCGCCTCGCCCGCGATCGCGCGCGCCAGCAGTGTCTTGCCCGTGCCCGGCGGGCCCACCAGCAGCGCGCCTTTCGGGATCTTGCCGCCCAGGCGGCTGAATTTCTGCGGGTTGCGCAGGAATTCCACGATCTCTTCCAGCTCTTCCTTGGCCTCGTCGATGCCCGCCACGTCGTCGAAGGTGACCCGGCCATGCTTCTCGGTCAGCATCTTGGCCTTGGACTTGCCGAAGCCCATGGCCCCGCCCTTTCCACCGCCCTGCATGCGGTTCATGAAATAGATCCAGACCCCGATCAGCAGCAGGAAGGGCAACAGCGACAGGATGAACGACTGGAAGCCGGATTGTTCCTGCTCCTCGGCGCGGATCTGCACCTCGTTGTCCAGCAGCAGCTGCGTCACTTCCGCGTCCTGCGGCTTGACGGCGACATAGTCCTGCCCGTCGGCACCACGGAAGCGGATGGTTTCACCGTCGAGCGTGACGGCGTTCACGTTGTCGTCCTCCACCGATCGGACGAACTCGGAATAGCTGATCTCGCGGCTTTGCAGCGTGTTGCCGCCACCGGAGAACAGATTGAAGAGCGCCAGGATCAGCAGGAAAAGGACGACCCAGAAGGCGATGTTGCGTGCGTTGCCCAAGGAGGTTCTCCCAGAATTCGGTCGGCTCAGCGCTACCACATAAGCCCTGCACCTTAAATAGACATCCAGGCGCGGGGATCAATGCGGACCGAGGAAAGCGGCGAAATCGTCGCGGCCGCGATAGGCCCATGCCTGCCAGCCCGCCTCCGGGTCCGCCAGCGGCGCGGCCACGAGGTGCTCGCCGTTCCACACCGCGGGCGAGGCTTCCAGCAATGCGCGCGGCAGGCCGGCGTCGCGCCAGCCGGGGCAAAGCTGCACCCCCCGCGCCCCCAGCGCCGCCACGCGCAGCCCGTGGCGGGCCGGCCCGGTGACGCGCCAGTGCCCGTCCCAGTTCTCGCCCGGTGCGGCATGCACCCCCTCCAGCGCGGCGGCCTCGCGCAGCACGGCAAATCGCTCTGCGCCGCAATCGATCACCCGGCATCCCGACAGCGTTCCGCCGCTCTCGGCCAGGGTGCGCAACGCCGCCAGCCGCGGACGGTATTCCGCGCCCGACACCCAGCGCAGCGCGCCCGACAGCAGCCGCAGCCGGGTGTCTTCCTCGGCGGTGTCGAACGCGGAACGATCGATCCAGATGGCGGCATGGCGCACCTCGCAGGCAGCCTCGGCCAGCCCGCGCGCCGCCGCATCCAGCACACGAGCCGCCGCCCGCATCCGCGACGCGGTGGCGGCCAGCCGTCCGGCCTCCAGCCCAAGCGGCTGCAATCGCTCCAGAAGCTGCCGGGCACGCACCCGGTCGAAGCGCGTATCCGCGTTCGAGGGGTCTTCGGCCCAGCCGATACCCCGCGCCTCCAGCACGGCGCGCAGATCGGCGCGCGAGACCTCCAGCAACGGGCGCAGCCAGACCAGCCCCCCGTGCAGCGCGCGCGGCGCGATGCCCGCCAGCCCATCCACGCCCGATCCGCGCGCCAGTCGCATCAGCACCGTCTCGGCCTGGTCGTCGCGCGTGTGGCCCTGCGCCACATGGTCGATCCCGGCGGCCCCGGCCCAGCCCGCGATCAGCCGCGCCCGGGCACGGCGCGCGGCATCCTGCAGGTTGCCCTGCCCGTTCCAGCCCTCCCAGCGCAGGATGTCATGCGCGACGCCCAGCGCCGCACAGGCGCGCCCCGCCAGCGCCGCTTCCGCCGCGGCCTCGGGGCGCAAACCGTGATCCACCGTCACCGCTCGCAGGCGCACCTCCCGCGCGGCACACCAGCCGTGCAGAAGATGCAGCAAGGCCATGCTGTCGCCCCCGCCCGAGACGGCGACGCCCAGAGTCGGGGGAGGGTCCGGCAGCAGCCGGGCCAGCGCCTCCTCCAGTTCGGCGGAAACCCGCCGGTCGACGCTCATTGACAGGCCAGTTCGCCCATCCGCGCCTGGGCACGCTCCACGAAATCCGAGCCCGGGTAACGGTTGCCCAGGTCCGCGAGGATCTGGCAGGCGGCCTGCGCCCGGTCCAGCTCGCCCAGCGCGCTGCCCAGGCGGAAAAGTGTCTCGGGCGCCGTGTCGGCCTCGGGATGCGCGCTGAACCCGTCCAGGTAGACCTGCGCGGCGGCACGCGTGTCACCCAGCGCCTCCAGGGCGCGGCCATGGCCCAGCATCACCTGCGGCTCCATCGGGCTGCCCGGATAGGCTTCGCGGAACTCGGCGAAGATCGCCTCGGCGCTGGCGTGGTCGCCCTCCTCCATCGCGGTTTGGGCGCGCTCGAAATCCTCGCGCTCGCCCACGGCCAGTTGCGGGCCATCCTGCCCACCCGCCGGGGGCACGTCCGGCGCCGGCGCGGGGGCCGGCGCCTCCCCGCCCAGGGTCGTGGTCTCGCCGAGCTGGCTGACATCGCCGCCCTCCAGCTCGACCAGCCGGAATTCCAGCTCGCCGATGCGGTTGGTGCCGTCCTCGACGATCCGCGAGATGCGGTAGTCCAGCTCCTCGGTGCGGGCGGTCAGGCGCTGCAACTCGCCCTCGATCGCGTTCACCCGGTCCAGCACGCCGCTGCCGCCGGGCTGCACCTGCGGCCCGCCGGTGGTGGACAGCTCGCGCCGCAAGCGCTGTATCTCCACGTTCAGGACGGTCAGGTCCTGCCGGATGTCTGCCAGCGTCCGCGCGCGATCCTGCGCCGGCGCCTCGCCGGCGGGCCAGGCCAGCGCGGCGGCGAGCAGGACGACCGGGGCGAGGGCGCAAAGGCGGCGGCCCATCGCGCGGCGCCCCCTCAGCTGCCCGCGCCGAGGGCGAGCACGGTCACCGCCCGGCGGTTCTGGGAATAGCAGCTCTCGTCGCTGCACACGGCCACCGGCCGCTCCTTGCCGAAGCTCACGGTGCGCAGCCTGGACGCGGGCACGCCCTGCGCCACCAGGTAGTCGCGCACCGCGTTGGCGCGCCGGTCGCCCAGAGCGATGTTGTATTCCCGGGTGCCCTGTTCGTCCGCATGCCCCTCGATCACGGCCGTGAAGTCGGAATTGGTCAGCAGCCAGCCGGCCTGTCCCGCCAGCACCTCCTCGGCCTCGCCGCTCAGGGTGGACTGGTCCACCGGGAAGAACACCCGGTCGCCCACGCTCTGCTCGAAGAAGGCGGGCGAGGCGGGATCCTCCGCGCTGCCCGGCTCGACGTCCGTGCCCTGCTGGCCGGCCGGATCCAGGTTGACCGTGTCGCCGTTGTCGAACCTGTCCGCGTTGGTGCAGGCCACCATCGCAAGACCCGCGCACAAGAGCGCCACCCGTGTCAGATATGCCATGTTTTCGTCCCGCTCGATTGGTGTTGTTTGCCCCAGCCTAGCACAGGCGCGGGGGCGATGGAAATTGACGTCTGCGCGAAGCGCCGGACTTGTGCACGGCGGGCCTGCTGCCCCCAAGATCCTTGCAAAGGATCTTGGCCCGCCGTCCCGGCGGGCCCGCGCTCCGTGCACGGAGCGCCCGCGCCGCTCACGGCTGCAACGGGCCCCAGGACGGGTCCGAAGCCCCGTCCGGCGTCGGCACCCGTTTCAGGTTGCGCCCCGACACATCCACCGAGTAGAGCGCCGAGGCGCCCTGCGCGCCCTGCGTCTCCCGGCTGAACATGATGACGCGCCCGTTGGGCGACCAGCTTGGCCCCTCGTCCAGGAAACTGGCGGTAAGCAATTGCTCGCCCGATCCGTCGGTCCGCATCACCCCGATATGGAACCGCCCCTTGCTCTGCTTGGTGAAGGCGATCATGTCGCCCCGCGGGCTCCAAACCGGCGTGCCGTAGCGCCCTGGTCCGAAGCTGATCCGCTCCGGCGATCCGCCCTTCGCATCCATCACGTAGAGCTGCTGTGTGCCCGAGCGATCGCTCTCGAACACGATCCGGTTGCCATCGGGCGAAAAGCTGGGCGCGGTCTCGATCGAGGGCGCCTGGGTCAGCCGGGCGCTGCGCCCCGAGGCGATGTCCATCCGCCAGATATCCGTATTGCCGCCCTGCGCCATCGAATAGACCACCTGCCCGCCATCCGGCGAGAAGCGCGGCGAGAAACTCATGGTCCCGTCCTGCGTCGGCAGTTGCCGCCGCTGCACGCTGCCCACGTCCAGCACGTAGATCCGCGGAAAGCCGCTCTCGTAGCTGGTATAGAGCACCCGGTCGCCGCTGGGCGAGAAGCGCGGCGCCAGCACGATCGAGGCGCTGTCGGTCAGGTAGCGCACGTTCGCCCCGTCGTAATCCATGATCGCCAGCCGCTTGCGCCGCTCACCCTTGGGCCCGCTCTCCGAGACGAAGACCACGCGGCTGTCGAAATAGCCGTCCTCGCCGGTCAACCGTGAATAGACCGCATCGGCCACCTTGTGCGCCATGCGCCGCCAGCCCTCGGTGGTGCCCACGAATTGCAGGCCACTGCCGATTTCCTGCCCGGCGAACACGTCATGCAGGCGGAACTTCACCACCAGCCGCTCGCCCTCGGCCCGCACCGCGCCGGTGACCAGCGCCTGCGCGTTCACCGCGCGCCAGTCGGCGAACTGCACCGGGCTCTCGAAACTGGTGATCCGCCCCACATGGGCGCTCTCGGGGATCTCCCGGAACAGCCCGGTGCCCGACAGGTCCTCGGCCACCACCCGCGCCAGCCGCGCGCCCCAATCCGCCGCCGCACCGTTTTCGGCCACGAAGCCGGGCACCGCATAGGGCATCGGGGCAACCACGCCCTCGGTAATCTCCAGCCGGAGCGGGCCATCCTGCGCCGCGACCCGCGCATCGGGAAGCACAAGCGCCAGCAGCGCGACCATCATCAGGGTTGCCAGACGTGTCATCATTGCAGCCTCATATTCTCCGGGTTGAAGGTGATCTCGATCTTGCGCCAGTCCTCGAATTTCTCGGGTGGCAGGACGAAGCCGCCATTGCGGCTGACGGCGATCAGCGCGGTGCGCGCCCGGCGCAGCGCCGCCTCCACCGCCGCGTCGTCGTCGCTGTCGGCGGAAACCAGCCGCGGCGTCGAGGCCAGCCGCCCCTCGCGGGTCAGCTCGATCTCCAGCACCACGGTCACGGCTGCCGAACGGCTGCCCACATCCACGCTCCATTCCTGCCCGATCGCGCCGATCAGCGCGGCGATCTCGTTGTCGTTCAGCGTGGGCCCGCCGCCGGGGTCGCCGCCCGACCCGTCGCCGCCCAACGCCTGCGCCAGGGCATCGTCCACCGCCTGCCGGTTGACCGGATCCGCCTCGGGGGCGGCCGGTTCCTCCGGCGCATCGGGCGCGGCCGCCGCGCTCTCGGTCGGGGTCTCGTCCTCGGCCGCGGGCTCTGGCTCGGGCTCTGACTCTGGTTCCGGCGACGGGCGCGCCGCGGCAAGCTGCGCGGGGCGCGCACGCGGACGGACCGAACTCGTGGGCGCGCCCGACGGCTGCTCCGCCTCGGTCACGATCTCTTCGCTCGCCTCCTCCGGCGCGGTCTCGCGCGGCTCGGGCTCGGGCTCGGGCGGCGCCTCCGGCTCAGGCTCGGCGATCTGCTCGCGCTCGGGCGCGACCTCGGCCTCGGGCGGCGGCGGCGGAGCGGCCTCGGGGGCCACGCGCGGCGCGGCCCGGGGCTGCGGCCGGGCGCTCAGCTCGGGCAGCGTGGGCTGGGCAGGCTCCGCCGGGGCTTCCAGCACGGGGGGCTGCTCGCTCACCTCCGCCTGCGCGGGGGGCGCTGGCTCGGGCGGCGCGGGCGCCGGATCGGGGGGCGGCGCGGGCGTGGCCTCCTCGGGCGGCGCAGGCCGCTCGGGCGGGGTCTCGGGGGCGGCGGGCTCGGGCGGCACGGCGCTCTCGGCGGGTTCGGGCGGCAGGGGCGCCGCGATCTCGCCGCCAGTCTCGGGCGCGGGCTCGGGCGCCACCAGGGCCGCGAACTCCTCCGGGCTCACCACCGTCACATTGGCCACGTCGAGCGGAATCGGCTCCGGCCGGAACGCCCCGCCCAGGAGCGCCCAGAGGATCAGCCCCGCATGCGCGGCGGCGGATATGGCGTAGCCGATCTGCACCCCTGCCTCAGCCGTCGGAGCCGTCGTCCAGGGACGGCCCGCCGCTCTCGGTCACCAGCCCGATATCCGGGAACCCTCCCGCGCTCAGCGCGCCCATCACCTGCATCACCTCCGCATAGGGCACCGCCCCATCGGCGCGCAGGAAGACCCGGGTGCTCTCGCGTTCCGCGGCCACCGCGCGCAGCCGGCCCACCAGCGCGTCCCGCGCCACCTCGGTGGTCTGGATCATCACCTCGCCCTCCGCGGTCAGCGTCACGGTCAGCGGCTCCTCCTGCTCGCCCGGCAGCGACCGCGCCGCGCTCTGCGGAAGTTCCACCGGCACGCCCACCGTCATCAGGGGCGCGGCCACCATGAAGATGATCAGCAGCACCAGCATCACGTCCACGAAGGGGGTGACGTTGATCTCGGCCATGGGCACCGCGCGCGAGCGCCGACGCCGCCGGCTGCCGCCGCCGCCCCCGTCCTTTCGCATCACCCCCGCGCCCATGGCCTCACCCGTCCAGCTGGCGCGACAGGATGGTCGAGAACTCGTCGGCGAAAGCCTCGTAGCCCGCCACGATCCGGTCGCTGTCGGAGGAAAGCTTGTTGTAGAAGATCACCGCCGGGATCGCCGCCAGCAGCCCCAGCCCGGTGGCGAGAAGCGCCTCCGCGATACCCGGCGCCACCACCGCGAGATTGGTGTTCTGCGCCTCGGCGATCTGGATGAAGCTGTGCATGATCCCCCAGACCGTGCCGAACAGCCCGATGAAGGGCGAGGTGGAGCCGACCGTGGCCAGGATCGGCAGGCCCTTCTGCAACTCCTCCGCCTCGCGGGCGATGGCCACGTCCATGCTGCGCTCGATCCGCGCCTGCGCGCCGGGGATCAGCCCGCCATCCTGCCGGTGGCTGCGCCGCCACTCGGTCATCCCGGCGGCAAAGACCCGCTCGGCCCGGCCCTCGGGCTCGGGCCCGATGCGGTCATACAGGCCGTCCAGCGGCTCGCCCGACCAGAAGGCGCCGTCGAAGGCGGCGGCCTCGCGCCGCGCGGCGCGATAGGCCAGCAACTTCTGGATGATGATGCCCCAGGCCCAGACCGAGGCCAGCACCAGAACGATCATCACCAGCTTGACCGTCAGGGTCGAGCGCGCGAAAAGCCCCCACATGGAGAAATCCATCTCCTGTGCCAGGGCAAGGGTTTCCATTTCCATTTTGCCTGCTCGTCTGCCATTGCGGGCCTTGTCAAACGGCCCTTTTGCGCGGGACCCTACCCCATTTGTGCGGCGAAGGCCAACACAACCGCGTGCGCCCCGCGCTCAATGCATCCGCAGGCGAAGTTCCGCCGGAAGCCGCGCCGGCTGGCCCGTCTCGCCCAGCGCCACCACCGTCACCCGGGCCCGGAACAGCAGCGCACCCGCCCGCAGCACCCGCTGCTCCAGCACGAGGCGCGCGCCGCCGGCCTGCGCCAGCTCGGTCTCCACTTCCAGCTCGTCATCGAAACGCGCCGGCGAGAGGTAATCCGCCTCTACCCGGCGCACCGCGAAGACGATGCCCTGCTCCGCCTTCAGCGCCGCCTGGTCTATCCCCAGCTCCCGCACCCATTCGGTGCGGGCCCGCTCGATGAATCTCAGGTAATTGGCATAATAGACGATCCCCGCGAGATCGGTGTCCTCGTAATAGACGCGCAGGGCGAAACGATGGGTCATCCGGGCTCTCCTTTCGGCGCGGAAAGGCCCGCCTTTCGCGCCGCTTCCGCCTTTCATCGTTCCTCAAATACGCCGGCGCCGCGCGCGGGGCAAAGGCCGAGTCATGCGTATTTGCGGAACGATGAAGCCGGAAGATAGCGCCAACAGGGACAACCGGGCGCACCCCGACCGCTGGACGGGGCGGCTTTCGCTGCGTAAACCCGGACGGAATGCAACGGCATGCCGGAGGAGGGACCGATGGGCTACGCCGAGACCTATGCGCGCTGGAAAGCGGATCCGGAGGGCTTCTGGCTGGAGGCCGCCCGCGCGATCGACTGGGAGCGTTTCCCCACCAAGGCGCTGGACGACAGCAACGCCCCGCTCCACGAATGGTTCCCCGACGGGCTGGTGAACACCTGCCACAACGCCGTCGACCGCCATGTGGAGGCCGGGCATGGCGACCGGGTGGCGATCATCCATGACAGCCCGGTGACCCACAGCAAGCACGAGATCACCTATGCAGAGCTGCGCGACCGGGTGGCGCGGCTCGCGGGCGCGCTGCGCGCGAAGGGCATCGGAAAGGGTGACCGGGTCATCATCTACATGCCGATGGTCCCCGAGGCGATCGAGGCGATGCTGGCCTGCGCGCGGCTGGGCGCGATCCACTCGGTGGTGTTCGGCGGTTTCGCCGCGCATGAACTGGCGGTGCGGATCGACGATGCGCAGCCCAAGGCGATCATCGCCGCCTCCTGCGGGATCGAGCCCGGCCGCGTGGTGCATTACAAGCCCCTGCTCGACGGCGCCATCGCCCAGGCCGGCCACAAGCCCGACTTCTGCGTGATTTTCCAGCGCGAGCAGGAGGTGGCGCATCTGGAGGCCGGCCGCGACCTGGACTGGCACGAGTTCCAGTACGGCGTCACGCCCGCCGACTGCGTTCCGGTGGAGGCCACCCACCCGGCCTACATCCTCTACACTTCCGGCACCACCGGCCAGCCCAAGGGCGTGGTGCGTCCCACCGGCGGCCATCTGGTGGCACTCAACTGGTCGATGAAGAATCTCTACGCCGTCGAACCCGGCGAGGTGTTCTGGGCCGCCTCGGACGTGGGCTGGGTGGTGGGCCATTCCTACATCGCCTATGGCCCGCTGATCCACGGCAACACCACCGTGGTGTTCGAGGGCAAGCCCGTGGGCACGCCCGATGCGGGCACCTTCTGGCGGGTGATCTCGGAACACAAGGTGGCCAGCTTCTTCACCGCCCCCACCGCCTTTCGTGCGATCAAGCGCGAGGACCCGAAGGGCGAGTTCGTCGGCAAATACGACCTTTCCGGCCTGCGCACGCTCTACCTCGCGGGCGAGCGCGCGGACCCGGACACGATCGAATGGGCGCAGGCGCAGCTGGGCGTGCCGGTGATCGACCACTGGTGGCAGACGGAAACCGGCTGGGCCATCACCGGCATCCCGCAGGGTCTGGAGGAGATGCCGATCCGGATCGGCTCCTCGGGCGTGCCGATGCCGGGATACGACGTGCAGATCCTCGACGAGGGCGGCCGCCCCGTTCCCGCCGGCACGCTGGGCGCCGTGGCGGTCAGGCTGCCGCTGCCGCCGGGCACGCTACCCACGCTCTGGAACGCCGAGGCCCGCTTCCGCAAGAGCTATCTGGAGCATTTCCCCGGCTATTACGAGACCGGCGACGCCGGCATGATCGACGCGGATGGGTATCTCTACATCATGGCCCGAACCGACGACGTGATCAACGTGGCCGGGCACCGGCTGTCCACCGGCGCGATGGAAGAGGTGCTGGCCGGCCACCCGGACGTGGCCGAATGCGCCGTGATCGGCGTGGCGGACGAACTCAAGGGCCAGCTGCCCATGGGCTTCGTCTGCCTCACCAAGGGCGTCGATCGCCCCGAGGCCGAGATCGTGAAGGAATGCGTGGCCCGCGTGCGCGACCGGATCGGCCCGGTGGCGGCCTTCAAGCTGGCCTGCGTGGTGGACCGGCTGCCCAAGACCCGCTCCGGCAAGATCCTGCGCGCCACCATGGCGAAGATCGCCGATGGCGAGGAGTTCAAGATGCCCGCCACGATCGACGACCCGGCGATCCTCGACGAGATCGCCGCGGCGCTGAAGACCTTGGGCTATCCGAAGGGCTGAGGCGCAGGGGAAGGCCGCGGCCCTTGCCATCGGGCCGCGGCCGCCCCATCTCCCGCCCATGCCCCGGAGATGCCCATGCGCCACGCCCTCGCCCTCTGCCTCACGCTGCTCGCCGGCCCGCTCGTGGCCCAGACGGTCCTAGAGGATTTCTCCGCCCCGCGGGCCGAATGGCGCTTCTTCACCGACCAGGTGATGGGCGGCGTGTCTACCGGCGCGGCCCGTATCGCGCAGGTGGACGGCCGCGCCGCCTTGCACCTGACCGGCAAGGTCAGCACCGAGAACCGCGGCGGTTTCATCCAGGCGCGGCGCGACCTGCCCGGGGGCCTGCCCGCGGGCACCACGCATCTGCGGATCACGGTACGCGGCGACGGGCAGCGCTACTTCCTGCACCTGCGGACCACGGGCACCATGTTGCCCTGGCAGTATTACCAGGCCCCGTTCGACACCGATGGCAGCTGGCAGCAGATCGACATCCCGCTGACGGCCTTCAGCGCCTCGGGCGCCCTGCTGCGCGACACGCCGCGCCCCGAGGCTGTCCGCTCTGTGGCGCTGGTGGCCTATGGCCGCGATCATGCGGCCGACGTGGCGCTGGCCCGGCTGGCGGCCGACTGAGCCGCCCCGCGCAGCGGCCTCAGCGGGCGGCGAATGGCCCCTCCGGCAGTGTGCCCGAGATTTCCAGGATCAGCTTGCGACGGACCGCCTCGGCAAAGCTGTCCATGTCGTCGGCGGTGACGACGAAGGCGCCCGGGCCGCCGATGATCCGCTCGCGGTAGATTTCTTCCAGGTTGGCGCCGCCCCCTGCGCGGCCCGAGCAGAAGCGACACAGGATAGCCAGCGCATTGATGGTGATCCCGGTCTCCAGCACCCGAGCACGGGCCTCGGCGATGGACGGGCCCGTGAAATTGCTGGCGCTGTCGCCGGAGAAGTCGATCACCTTGCGCCACCCCTCGATGTCGTTTTCCTCGATCAGGCGCTGGCCGGCCAGCAGCGCCGCGCCGATCGCGTTGCGCCCGTAGGCCATGCGCGGCGGCTCGAGGAGCGCCTCGGCGAAGCGGGCGGCCGAATCGGGCCCGGCGATCACCATCCAGGGCACCACCACCCCTTGGCTGTCGGCGGCGGCCCATTCCACATAAGTGACCGCGATGCTGCCATAGGCGGTGCCGGCGATCGCCTCGAGCACCCCGGGATCGGTGATCGCCTCGGCATATCCCTGCCGCTGGAAGCGGATTTCCGCCGTGTCGATCGAGCCCGATGCATCCGCGAGAAGCACCAGTTCGAGATCCACCTCTTGCGCGGCGGCGATTTGAGCCGACATTGTCAGGGTGAGGAACAGGGCGGCGAGGCGGTGCATGGTGGCTCCTTGAAAGGAATGGATCGCATGGTGGCAGGTGCGCCGGGCCCCGGTCAAGCCGCGCGGTCTCCGCCTCGGCCGTCTCGCCCGGCGCGGCGGCGTCGCTGCGCAAGGAACGGGCAGACACCGGGCGCGGCCGGGAACGGCCGGTCGCGCCAAGTTGCAATTTGACTATGGTTGAGTAAAATGAACAAGAAACGGGCAGGACAAATGATAAAATCGATGAACACCGCATTCCCCGTGCTATCCGCGCTGACACTCGCGGCCCTCGTCCTTTCGGCGGCCCCCGCGCAGGCCGGGCCGCTGGAACGCGGCTGCCTCGGGTCGGAGCGCAAGCTCGCGAGCCGGGCGCTGTGCGCCTGCATCCAGCAGGTGGCGGACGGCACGCTCAACCGGCGCGATCAGCGCATGGCGGCACGGTTCTTCAAGCGGCCACATCTTGCACAGGAGATCCGCCAGTCGGAGCGACCGCAGCACGAGGTGTTCTGGAAACGCTATCACGCCTTCGGGGACCGCGTGGCGCGGGTCTGCGCGCCCTATGGCTGAGCGATGACCCATGCCGGAGACCTGCCATGCTGAAGAAAGGCGTCACCCTGCGCGGGCTGGAGGTTTTCGAGGCGCTGGCCGAGAACGGTTCGGTCGCGCGCGCCGCCGAACTCACCGGCCTCAGCCAGCCTGCCGTCTCGCAGCAGATCCGCAACCTGGAGACGGCGCTGGGCTCCGAACTGGTGGATCACGGGCGCAGACCCATGCGGCTGACGCCGGCGGGGCGCAGCTTCCTCGCCCGCACGCGCGAGGTGCTGGGCCAGTTGCGCATGGCGCAATCCGAACTTGCGGTGATGGATCTGGCGCATCTGTCCACGCTGCGGCTGGGCATGATCGACGACTTCGACAACGATCTGACGCCGCGGCTGGTGACGATCCTGGCCGAGAGCATGACGCGCTGCCGGTTCCGGCTGGTCACGGCGCCGAGCCACGAGATCAGCGCGGCGTTGCAATCGCGCCGGCTGGACCTCGCGGCGGCCGCCAGCGCCGGGGCGGCGCTTGAGGGGGTCGTGGAATACCCGATGGTGCGCGATCCGTTCATCCTGGTCACGCCGCGCGGCGAGGATGCGGGCGCGGTGGAGCGGCTGCCCTTCCTGCGCTACGACCGCGAGCAACTGATCGGGCGGCAGATCGAGGCGCACCTGGCGCGCGAGGGGCTGGACTTTCCCGAGCGGTTCGAGCTGGGCGCGCACCTGGCGCTGATGACGCTGGTGGCGCGCGGCGTGGGCTGGGCGGTGACGACGCCGCTGGGCTACATGCGCGCGGCGCGGCACCACGATCACATTTCCGCCCACCCGCTGCCCTGGACGCCGTTTTCGCGCACGATCTCGCTCTTTGCCCTGGCGGACTGGGCCGACAGCGTGCCGCGCGATCTGGCCGCCACCATCCGGGCGCTGGTGCAGGGGCAGGTGATCGAGCCCGCGTTGCGCCAACTGCCCTGGCTGGAGGGCGAGCTGACCCTGCTGGACGACTGAGCGGGGCCTGGGCCCGCCCGGGCGTCAGGCGTCGAGGAAGGCGCGCACCGCCGCCTCGAACTCGCGCGGCCTTTCCGCGTGGAGCCAGTGGCCGGCCCCCGGGATCTTCGCGAAACGCGCGGCCGGGAACAGCGCCCGGATCGTCTCGCGGTCTTCCGGGCGGACATAGTCGCTCTCGGCGCCCGACAGGAACAGGACGGGCCCGTCGAAGCGGCCCTCGGCCCGGGGGAAGGACAGGATCGCGGGCAGGCCCGCCTCCAGCGCGTCTAGATCGAGTTTCCAGCGGCGGTTGGCCACGTCGAGCGATTGGGTGAAGAAGCTGACCAGCGCCGGGTCTGCCACATGGCGGGCGAGTTGGGCCGCGGCGTCGGTGCGCTTGTCCACGGCGGAGAGGTCCACCGCCCGCATCGCGTCGATATTGTGCTGCTGCGAATGGGTGTAGGTGACCGGCGCGATATCGGCCACCACCAGCTTGCGCACCGTCACCGGTTGCGTCAGCGCCAGCAGCATCGCGGCCTTGCCGCCCATCGAATGGCCCACCACATCGGCCCGCCCGCCATGGGCGGCGATCACCTCGGCCAGGTCCGCGGCCATGCCGGGGTAGTCGTGTGGCGCAAGGCGCGGGCTGTCGCCGTGGTTGCGCATGTCCACCGCGATCACCTGTCCCCGGTCCGACAGGCGGCGCGCGATCACACCCCAGTTGCGCGCCGAGCCGAAGAGGCCATGGGCGATCAGGAGGGGCGGAGCGGCCGAGGGCGTGCCGTGCAGGATCGTGTTCAGCATGCGGGCTGAGTAGCGCGGCGCGCGCGCGATGGGAAGCCGTTGCGGCGCGGGGCCGGTCGGGCTAGTCTGCTGCGCCGGATGCGGAGGCACGGGTGGAGCAGGCAGAAATCGACAGGATGGCGGCCGAGCTGGAGCGGCTGCTTGCGGAGAAGCTGGGATGCGAAAGCGGTACGCTCTCGCATCGTCTGGCGAAGGCCGGGCGGCGGCTGCCCGCGCGTATGCGCGCCCGGGGCCGGGTGGTGGCCGAGGCGGCGGCGCTGGCGGGACATCCGAAGCTGGCTTTGCGGGTGGACGGCGCGCGGGTGGCGAAGGCCCATGCGGAGGTGGCGGCGCATCTGAAGGCGATAGATCCCGGCCACCGCCGGCGCGGGCTGGCGCTCAGCGTGGCGGCGACGGTGGTCTTCAACCTGCTGATCTTCGCGGTGCTGCTGGGCCTGGCGATCCGGTTCCTCGCGCCCTGAGCGGCGGCGTGGTTCCCTTGGGCCCAGGATATGGGCTTGGAGCCGTTTTCGACCGCGCGGGAGGTGACCGGCTTTGGAGTTCCGCCGTCACGCCCGCCGGTCTTCGACGGCCGCATTTTGCCGCCTGGCGTGCTTGACGAGGGTCCTTCGCGGCGGCCTGAATCATGGTTGAGCGACCTTCTGCCAGCAGCGCAGACATCTCGACTGCCCGGCTCGCTCAATCTCCGCTGCGCGTGTGAACCTTTTGCCGAAGGGCGAGAGCATCAGCTCCGCGTTCCCGGGCGCGCGCGGCCGTTCTGCTGATGAAACGAGTTGGGCTGCGGTTCGGGATTTCGGACAACGGGCGTTTCCGGCGCGATCCAATGGCCTCGGTGCCCGATGTCACTTCGACCGGGCGTGCCTTGTCGCCAACGGCCTTGCGACGTAAGCGCCGGTCAGGATCAGCGGCCCGGCGAGGAGAAACGCCCAGCCCGGAATCTCGGCAAAGAAGATGCCGCCCAGGATGACCGCCCACAGCACCGAAAGATACTCGAACGGAGCCAGCGCCGCGGCATCCGCATGTCGGAATGACAGCGTCATGAGAATGTGGGCGATGCCACCAGACAGGCCGATGCCGATCAGAAGCATCCCCGTCGCAAGCCCGGGCCAGACCCAGCCGAATGGAAGGGTGGCAAGCCCGCCCAGCGCCGCGACCACGGCGAACCAGAAGGCGATTGCGCCCGCACTTTCGCCCATCAGGGTCAACCTGCGGACCTGGATGAGCGCGCCAGCCGTGAGAAGAGCGGTCACGAGGCCCAGGATCACGCCGAGGCCAGCGGCATCGGGCAGCGTTCCGGTCAAGGCGGGCACAGAGAATGCGGCGCCGCCGGCGAAGCCCAGCGCGACGCCACCGATCCGCCCCGCACTCAGACGCTCTGCGAGAAGCAGCCAGCCGAGCAGCGCAAGCATCACCGGAGCAAGGTAGGACAGCATCGTCGCTTCGGCCAGCGGCAGCAGGCGGATCGTCGCGAAGGAGGTGAACATGGCCGCCGCTCCCATCGTGCAGCGGACGACATGGCCGAGCGGATGGCGCGTGGCCAGCCCTCGGGGCCAGTCGCCGCACCACCACAGGAATGCCACCAGGGGCACCAGCGCCACCGCCGACCGGAAGAACACGACCTGCCAGAGGGGAACGGCGTCTCCCAAAGCCTTGACGAAAGCGGCCATGGCGGCGAAAGCCAGCGTCGAAAGAATGCGCAGCGTGATGCCGAGGCTCTCGCTTGTCATGGGGAGCGTGTCAATTCTCACTGCGCACCATGCCATTCCGACGGCATGCGCTGCGGACCCCATCCGGTGTTCGGCCGGCCGACGGCCGCCGCAGCCGGACCACGGGCGGCGCAGTCCACCTCATTTTGTCCTGAAGCGGATATGGGGACGGCCTGCATCCGGTGACGCGCTGACATCTGCGGCGATCCGGAACACGTCGCGCAACAGGTCCTGCGTCAGCACCGCGTCCGGCTTGCCGCAGGCGTGCACCGCCCCCCCGTCCAGGACCACGATACGGTCGCAGAACATGGCGGCGAGGTTCAGGTCGGGCAGCGCGACGACGCTCGTCAGGTCGAGATCGCGGACCATGCGCAGGATCTCGATCTGGTGGTGAATTTCGAGATGGTTGGTCGGCTCGTCGAGGAGCATGACCTGCGGCGTCTGCGCCAGCGCCCGCGCGATATGGACCCGTTGGCGCTCGCCCCCCGACAGGGTCTGCCAAGCCTGCGCGCGGCAACCTGTCATGTCGACGCAGTCGAGCGCCGCGGCCACCGCCGCCTCGTCCGCCTGCGACCAGCCCGACAGCGCCGAGCGGTGCGGCGTCCGGCCCAGCCGCACCACATCGCGCACCGTGACATTGGTGTCGGTCGCCGCGTTCTGCTGCACGAAGGCGACCTGTTGCGACAAGGCGCGGCGCGGCACCTGCGAAATGTCCCGGCCGTTGATCTCCACCCGGCCGGAAAGGGGCTTCCTGAGCCCCGCCAGCAGCCGCAGCAGCGAGGACTTGCCCGATCCGTTGGGGCCGATCAGGCCCAGGGTCTCGCCCGGCGCCACCGTCAGGGAGACGTCGGACACGATGGTCTTGCGCTTGACGCCCCAGCGCAGGTCCTGAGCGACGACGCTCATGCCTGCGGCCTCGCGCGGTAGAGGATGATGGCAAAGAAGGGCACGCCCACAAGCGCCGTGACGACCCCGATCGGAACGGTCTGTTGCGTCGCGATGACCCGCGACACGATGTCGGCAACCACCATGAAGACCGCCCCGACCACGGCGCAGGCGGGCATCAGCCGCAGGTGCATCGGCCCGACGACGTACCGCGCCGCATGAGGAACGACCAGGCCGACGAAGCCGATGGCACCCACCATGCTGACGATCGTGGCCGTCATCAGCGCGGTGACCGCGAACAGCAGGAGGCGGATGCGTGCGACCGGCACGCCAAGGGCGGCCGCGTCCTCGTCCCCGAAGGTGAAGGCATCCAGCGACCGTGCCATCACGATGCAGATGGCCAGGCTCAGGCAGACGACGAGCAGAAGCAACTGAAATTCCGGCCAGCGCACGCCGCCGAAGCTTCGCAACAGTCAGAACATGACGTCCCGCGCCTGCTGGGCGTTGCCCGAGGTGGTGACGATGTAGGAGGTCAGCGCGTTGAAAAGCTGCGACGCCGCCACCCCGGGCGTGGATCGTGTGATTGGGCCCGCCGGTGGCGCCGTTGGACAACAGCGCCACGAGCGCGAAGGCGGCGAAGGCCCCCGCGAACGCGCCCAGAGACAGCGACAGGCTGCCGGCGCCGATCCCCAGAACGATCACGCAGACGGCCCCCGTGGACACGCCCAAGACGAATGGCTCGGCAAGCGCGTTGCGCAACAGCGCCTGGAGGATCGCCCCGCAGATCGCCAGCCCCGCCCCCGCCAGCGCCGCCACCAGAGCGCGGCTCAGCCGCAGGTTCCAGACCACGCTCTGCTCGATCGGCGCTATTTCCGCACCGGTCAGGCCGAGCTCGTTGGTGACCGAAAGAATGACGGTATCCAGACCGATGTTGTAATCGCCGATCGCCGTCGCGACGGCGACGGCGATCGCAAGCACAAGCAGCGACAGGCCCAGAAAGAGGACAAGGCGGCCCGCCTCGCCCTCCGGCTCATCGGAGACCGTCACGGAAGATCGAGCTCCTCGAGCTGCTCCGCCACCTGCTCGGCCCCGTAGAGCGTGCGGATGCTCGGGTTCATGGCCGCGCCGCTCATCACCACGATGCGTCCCTCGCGAACCGCCTCCATCTGGCTGACGGTCGGATCGGATTCCAGGAACTCGATCTTGTTCTGCGCGGTGTCCAGGTCCCAGCGGTTGCGGTCGACCTGCGCCGCCACGAAGACCGTCGGATCGGCCGCCATGATGCCTTCCCAGCCCAGGGCCGGCCAATCCGCTTCGGTCGTGATCGCGTTCGTGCCACCGAGCAGTTCCGCGATGTAACCCGACGGCCCGGTGCCACCGCCGAGATAGGCGTCGTCGGCCGGCGAGGGGCTGGAGAACCAGAACAGGAAGGTCAGGTCGTCATTTTCGGCAAACCGCTGGCGCAGGGCCGCTTCGCGCGCCTTGAAATCTTCGACAAGCGCCTGCCCGCGCTCCGCCACGTCGAAGATCCGCGACAGGTCCTCGATCTCCTTGTAGAGCAAATCCATGCTCCAGAGCTCCTCGCGCGACCCTTAGGCATCGCTTGCATCCAGGGTGGTCGAACAGGCGCTCGGCGACAGGTAGGTGGGGATGCCGAGGGCCTCGAAATCCGAACGCTTGACCACCTTGCTGTCGGGGCCCAGAAGCGTGGTCAGCATCGCGGCGACGAAATCGGGTTGCTTCGACAGCACGGATTCCAGCGTCGGGAACTCGACGGTCAGCACTTCGACCTCGCCGTTCGCCCCGGCCAGTTCGGGCAGCACGGAGTTGGGCCAGAACGCAGTCGCCGCCATCCGGTCCTCAAGGCCCAGCAGCAGCATGATCTCGGCGCTGTTCTGGCCCAACGCCACAGCGTTCTGCGGGGCCTGTTCGAAGGTGACGGTCTGGCCGCAGTTCTCGATCGTCAGCGGGTAGACCGTTTCGGCGTGCAGGGCGGTGCCGAGAACCGCCAGCGCGGCGCTTCCCAGCGCCGGCACAAACTTGATGGGCATCGATTGATTCCTATTCCCGAGTCGTTCAGTCGGAAAGCGGGCCAAAGGTATCCGACGACCGCAGCAAGAGCAAAACTCGCGCGCCTCGATCTATCGCATACAGCTTGAATTTCGCTCTCGATTTCCGGCGTCCGAGTTCCGCCGGGTCACCGGGCGGACCAGAGGCGATGCATCTTCCGGCGGCACCCCGGACCGCCGCGCGGGGGTCGATCCTCGCTCTCGGGGTGCAGAACGGCCCGCAAAGAGCGGCCCGCATTTCCGGCGCGCATGCCGCTTCGTCGAACGGGGCGGAAAAGCCCTTTCGTTCGTCGGTGGACAGGGCTCAGGCGAAGGAGGCACGACGGAAGTGGCTTGAACGAGACCGTGAAGCGGCGCGCATGCGCAACAGGACCAACACCCGTCTCCCCGCTGCCGCAACGCCCCTTTCCCCGATCGCCGGCTAAACCGCGGCACGGGCCACGCCCCGGGAGCGAACGGCAGGAAGGTCCGCAAACTGGACCACCCCGGTTCGCGGAGAACCACCGGCAAGAACCGACCGGGCCCGCCCCGAGCGGCGCGCGGCACGGGTGTCTGCGGCCCTGCGATCCCCGCGGGGCACTGTCCCCTGCGCCGCGGGGAAATCCCTTGAAACAAGGGATTTCCGGCCCCGCTCAGAGGTCGGGATACAGGGGGAAGTTCGCGCAGAGGCCCGCCACCTCGGCCTTGACCTTGGCCTCGACCTCGGCGTTGCCCTCCTCGCCATGGGCAGCCAGGCCGTCCACCACCTCGACGATCCAGTCGGCGATCTGGCGGAACTCGGCCTCGCCGAAGCCGCGGGTGGTGCCCGCCGGCGTGCCCAGCCGGATGCCGCTGGTGACGGTGGGCTTTTCCGGGTCGAACGGCACGCCGTTCTTGTTGCAGGTGATATGCGCCCGGCCCAGCGCCTTCTCGGTGGCGTTGCCCTTCACGCCCTTGGGGCGCAGGTCCACCAGCAGGACATGGGTGTCGGTGCCGTGGGTCACCGTGTCCAGCCCGCCCTTGATCAGCTGGTCCGACAGCGCCTGCGCGTTGCGGATCACCTGCTGCTGGTAGGTCTTGAACTCCGGGCGCAGCGCCTCGCCGAAGGCCACAGCCTTGGCGGCGATCACATGCATCAGCGGGCCGCCCTGGATGCCGGGGAAGATGGCGGAGTTGAACTTCTTCGCCAGCGCCTCGTCATCGGTCAGGATCATGCCGCCGCGCGGGCCGCGCAGGGTCTTGTGGGTTGTGGTGGTGGCCACATGGGCATGCGGGAAGGGCGAGGGGTATTCGCCCGCCGCCACGAGGCCCGCGAAATGCGCCATGTCCACCAAAAGCCAAGCGCCCACCGTATCGGCGATCGCGCGCATGCGCGCGAAATCGATCACCCGGGGGATCGCACTGCCGCCGGCGATGATGAGCTTCGGCTTGTGCTCGGCGGCGAGCGCCGCGATCTGGTCGTAATCGATCTGGTTGTCTTCGCGGCGCACGCCGTATTGCACCGCGTTGAACCACTTGCCCGACTGGTTTGGGGCGGCGCCGTGGGTGAGGTGGCCGCCGGCGTCGAGGCTCATGCCCAGGATCGTGTCGCCGGGCTGGAGCAGCGCGGTGAACACGCCCTGGTTGGCCTGGCTGCCCGAATTGGGCTGCACATTGGCGAAGCCGCAGTTGAAGAGCTGTTTCGCGCGCTCGATCGCCAGGTCCTCGGCGATGTCCACGAACTGGCAGCCGCCGTAGTAGCGCCGGCCCGGGTAGCCCTCGGCATACTTGTTGGTCATCACCGACCCCTGCGCCTCGAGCACGGCGCGGGAGACGATGTTCTCCGAGGCGATCAGCTCGATCTCGTCGCGCTGGCGCCCGAGTTCGAGGCCGATGGCCCCGGCGATCTCGGGGTCGCGGGAGGCGAGCGTCTCGGTGAAAAAGCCGGCGTCACGATGCGGGGCGTTCATGGCATGCACTCCTTGTCCTGCGGTCCTTCGGTCCGGCGGACCGGTTGCGCGCGTTCGTAGCGGAATACCGGTCTGCCGCAAAGGCCCCAAAGCGACCATGTGTCGGAACGGCGCGGCAGGGGCGGGCTTGGGCTGGCCCTTGGGGAAATCTTGTGGTTGTTTCGGAAACGCCCTCCACCCAACGGAACATGCGCGCCGATGAGCCTCAAGATCGCCTTCACCGCCTCCGAGATCAAAAGCGCGCAGGAGGCCAGGGCGGCGCTCTCGGCACGCTACGGCGACTGCCCCGAGGACGAGGCCGACGTGATCGTGGCCCTGGGCGGCGACGGGTTCATGCTGGCCACGCTGCACCGGACCCAGGCGCTGGATGCGCCGGTCTACGGGATGAACCGGGGGACGGTGGGCTTCCTGATGAACGAATATTCCGAGGACGGCCTGGAGACGCGGCTGTCGGAGGCCGAGGAGGCCGTGATCAACCCGCTGTCGATGGTGGCGATGGATGCCGCCGGGCAGGAGCACCGCGCGCTGGCGATCAACGAGGTCTCGCTGCTGCGGGCGGGGCCGCAGGCGGCCAAGTTGCGCATCCATGTGGACGGCAAGATGCGGATGGACGAGCTGGTCTGCGACGGGGCGCTGGTGGCGACGCCCGCCGGCTCCACCGCCTACAACTACTCGGCGCACGGGCCGATCCTGCCGATCGGCTCGGACGTGCTGGCGCTGACCGCGATCGCGCCGTTCCGACCGCGGCGCTGGCGGGGCGCGCTGCTGCCCAAGGCGGCGCGGGTCTGCATCGAGGTGCTGGAACACGAGAAGCGCCCGGTCATGGCGGATGCGGATTCGCGCTCGGTGGAGAACGTGGTGCGGGTGCGGATCCGCTCGGAGCCCAGCGTGACGCACCGGATCCTGTTCGACCCGGGCCACGGGCTGGAGGAACGGCTGATCCGCGAGCAGTTCGTCTGAGGCGGGGTGCGCGGCCGATGCATCGGCCGCGCAAGGATTTTCCCGAAAATCCTTGCGCCGCTCCATGCGGCGCGGCAAGGGGCGCCGTCTCCGCCGGCCGGGGCCCGGCTCCCCGGAGAATTTTCGCCGGGGGCTCCAGGGCTGGGGCTGGCTCCTGCGCATAGCCAGAAGATGACGGCCGCGGCCGGCGCGATGGCGGACCGGGAGACCTCCGGGCATCTGTCGAGGCGTGTGGCTATGCGCCGCGGGTCGTTCATGCCTCGGTGGCGCCAGATCAGATCAGAGCTCAACGCGTTGCCGCTTTCGTCATGGAGCGAATAGCTTGGACTGGAGAACGTCGGCATTCACGTCTCCGGCGTTGTCGCTTGATGTAGCCCTGCCGCGGGCGTAGCTTCCCGATAAACTTGTTGGTTGCGGTTCCAAAATGAACCGCCCGGGGAACGGCTGGCCCAGCTACCGGCTTACGGGCAGAAGCGGCTCCTGCATGTTTGCGACCGGCTCCGCGAAGCTAATTCCGCTATATGGCCACCAATCGGTTGTCAAATCGCCATTTCGACCCTCGTAATGGCCAGGAAACGGTGGTCGCTTCATTCGGCCAACCGCAGCGCTACTGGCATTTCGAGTAACCGCAGGAGAGGCAGGTCATGCAGCCCTCCATCATGCGCATCTCGTATTGGCCGCAGGAGGGACAGGGCTTGCCGCCGCCGGTCTCGAGCCCGACCACGCGGGCCTGCGGATCGGTCTTGAGGCCCATGCCCTCGCCTTCCAGGAAACCGATGGAGACCATGTGCCGCTCGATCACGCCGCCGATGGCCGCGAGTATCGAGGGGATGTATTTCCCGTTCTGCCAGGCCCCGCCACGCGGGTCGAACACCGCCTTGAGTTCCTCCACCACGAAGCTGACATCGCCGCCGCGCCGGAACACCGCCGAGATCATCCGGGTCAGTGCCACGGTCCAGGCGAAATGCTCCATGTTCTTGGAGTTGATGAACACCTCGAAGGGCCGCCGGTGCCCGCCGATCACGATGTCGTTGATCGTGAGGTAGATCGCATGCTCGCTGTCGGGCCATTTCAGCTTGTAGGTGGCGCCCTCCAGCTCCGCCGGGCGATCGAGAGGTTCCGACATGTAGATGACTTCCGCGCCCGAAGCGTCGGCAGCCTGAGCGGGCGCTTCGCCCGGAGCGACATCGGCGCTCTCGCTCACGCTCAACACGCTGCCCGTCACATCGTTCGGGCGGTAGGTGGTGCAGCCCTTGCAGCCGGTCTCGTAGGCCTGCATGTAGACGTCCTTGAACGCCTCGAAGGGCATGTCCTCGGGGCAGTTGATCGTCTTGGAGATCGACGAATCCACCCATTTCTGCGCCGCCGCCTGCATCTTGACATGCTCGGCCGGGCTCAGCGTCTGGGCGTTCACGAAATACTCGGGCAGCGGGGCGTCGCCGAACCTGTCGCGCCACATCTGCACCGCGTAATCCGTCACCTCCTCTTCGGTGCGCGAGCCGTCGCGCTGCAGCACCTTGCGGGTGTAGCTGTAGGCGAAGACCGGCTCGATCCCGGACGAGACGTTCCCGGCATAAAGGCTGATCGTGCCGGTGGGCGCGATCGAGGTCAGCAGCGCGTTGCGGATGCCGTGGGCGCGGATCGCCTCGCGCACATCCGCATCCATCCGCGCCATGTTGCCCGAGGCCATGAACGCCTCCGCGTCGAAGAGCGGGAAAGGCCCCTTCTCCTTCGCCAGCTCCACGCTGGCGAGGTAGGCCGCGCGGGCGATGCGGTGCAGCCAGGCCTCCGTCCGCTCGGCGGCCGCGTCGCTGCCGTAGCGCAGCCCCAGCATCAGCAGCGCATCCGCCAGCCCGGTCACCCCCAGCCCGATGCGGCGCTTGGCCTGCGCCTCGCGGGCCTGCGCCTCCAGCGGGAAGTTGGAGGCGTCCACCACGTTGTCCATCATCCGCACCGCGGTGGCCACCAGCCGGTCCAGCTCTTCCGGGTCGAGCTCCGCGCCGGGCCCGAACGGGTCGCGCACCAGCCGCGCGAGGTTGATCGAGCCCAGCAGGCACGCGCCGTAGGGCGGCAGGGGCTGCTCGCCGCAGGGATTGGTGGCGGCGATGTCCTCGACATAGGCGAGGTTGTTCATCGCATTGATCCGGTCGATGAAGATCACCCCCGGCTCGGCGTAATCGTAGGTGGCCCGCATGATGCGGTTCCACAGGTCGCGCGCGTCCACCGTGCGATAGACCTTGCCGCCGAAACTCAGCTCCCACGGGCCGTCGGCCTTCACCGCCTCCATGAAGGCGTCGCTGACCAGCACCGACATGTTGAACATGCGCAGACGTGCCGGATCGGCCTTGGCGGCGATGAAATCCTCGATGTCGGGATGGTCGCAGCGCATGGTGGCCATCATCGCGCCCCGGCGCGAGCCGGCGGACATGATGGTGCGGCACATGGCGTCCCACACATCCATGAAGGACAGCGGCCCCGAGGCATCGGCGGCCACCCCGGTCACATCCGCGCCCTTGGGCCGGATGGTGGAGAAATCATAGCCGATCCCGCCGCCCTGCTGCATGGTCAGCGCGGCCTCCTTGAGGTGCTCGAAGATACCCCCCATGCTGTCGGGAATGGTGCCCATCACGAAACAGTTGAACAGGGTCACCTTGCGCGCGGTGCCCGCGCCCGCGGTGATCCGGCCGGCGGGCAGGTAGCGGAAATCCTCCAGCGCGGCGTAGAATTCCTGTTCCCAGCGGTCCGGATCGGTCTCCACCTTGGCGAGGTCGCGGGCGATGCGTCGCCAGGTATCCTCCACCGTCTGGTCGATCGGCGTGCCGTCGGCCTGCTTGAAGCGGTATTTCATGTCCCAGATGGCCTCGGCGATCGGGGCGGAAAAACGGGTCATCGGCAGCGTCCTCGGGCGGGGGCGTCGGGTTGCGGAAGGTCGGAGAAGCCCTAATATAGCGTCAAGACTTGGGGGAGTCATCCATTGGCGCGCATAAACCTAGTGAAACTGAGCGCAGGCACCGAAAGCGTCGAGAGCCTGGTGCGCTGGCAGGAGAGCCGCGCCGCCAAGGGCTCCGACGGGCTGCCGCGCCACGTCACCCGGATGTGGCCCAAGCGCGAGGCGGACCTGCTGGATGGCGGCTCCGTCTACTGGGTGATCAAGGGTCTGATCCAGTGCCGCCAGCGCATCCTGCGGCTGGACGAGGTGGATCGCGGCGACGGCATCCGCCGCTGCGCCATCGTGCTGGAACCCGGGCTGATCCGCACCCGGCCTGCGCCGCGCCGGCCCTTCCAGGGCTGGCGTTACCTGGAACTGTCCGACAGCCCCGCGGACCTGCCCGAGGGCCGCGAGAGCGAGGATGCCCTGCCCCCGGGCCTGAGCGCCGCACTGGCCGAGATCGGGGTGGTCTGAGCGCAGCCCGCGTTCCGGATTCCTTCCCGGATTGGCCCTGCCGAGGCCATGTTTCCCCGGCATGGTTCGCACATGACCCGGACACCCGCTCATCAACTCCTGATCGCCGCGTTTCTGGTGGCCGTGTCGCTTTCCGCGGTCGCGCTGGACCGGCATGTCCTGCGCCCCCTGCCGGAAGGTCACGAACAGGTGGCCCAGCGAACGCTGGTCCATCCCGGGCCGGAGGCCGGGACGCGGCTGGTGCCCGGTTTCGGCCCAGAGGCGCGCGCCCGGGCCGAGGCGGCGCTGGAGGGCAGCGGCTGGTTCGGGGCCTATGCAGAGGGTGCCGACCTGCGCCGTGGCGCCTGGCCCGGTGCACACAGCGCCGAGGTCGCGCGGCGCTACGCGCTGGCCGCCTGCGGGCCGGGCTGCGCCATCGTCGCCGAGCGCCATCCCCTGCACAATCCCGGCCCGCTGGGCGCAGAGGAATTGCTGCTGACCGCCGAGATCGCCCGACGGGTCGGCCGGGAATGGCCCTATGTGAGCAACAATCACGCACTCGCCCTGGGCGGCGCGGGTGCCTGGGGCACGGGGCATTCGGGCGGAAGGTCGGGGTGGCGCACGGCCGTCCGCCTCGCGGTCGAGGAATGCGAGGCCCGGCGCGCGGCGGAACCCACCCCAGAAGGGATTGCGGCCGCCCCCTGCATCTACATGGCGCTGCGGGATATGAAGGTCGAGGACCGCCGCCCGGAGCGCCCGCTATATCCCGCGCCTTATGTCGTGGCTCATGCCCGGCTGGTGCGCGTGCCGGAAGACGCGATGCACCTTGTGCGCCCCGACGGCACCGGGGTTCCGGGCGCGTCGCGCGTCACGCTTCCCAACGAGCTTTACGGCGCCTGCGCCCGCAACGGCGCGGGCGCCGAGGGGATCGTGCGGCTGGGCGGCTGGCCCGGCGCGGCGACAGAGCTTGCCATCGCGCTGTGCGAGACGGAACGGCGCTTCGGAACACCGGAATGCACCCTGCGCTCCACCCGCCTGCCTCGCGCCCCGGTGCCGGACGGCGCGCTGGCCGTCGATCCGGAACTGCACGAAGCCTTCCGCTGGTGGCAGGAAACCCGGGGCGCGGGCGCCTTCGCGATCAGCGCGCTGGGTGTCTGGGGCATGTCCTACAACCTGGACGACCCGGAAGAAGCGCGCCAGCGCGCGGCCGACCGGTGCGCCTACCACACCGGGCGCGGCAATCGCGCCATGGACCTGTCACTGGCCTTCATCGAACAACCCGCGTGCCGGATCGTGGCCGAACGCCCGCCCGGCTGAGCCGTCAGCCCAGCCCCAGCCGCGCGATCAGCGCCTTCACCTGCGCACGCTCGGCATCGCTGCGGCAGGCGCTGCGCGACTTGAACAGCGTCGCCTGGCTTTTCAGCACCAGCCCGTCCGACAGGATCTTGAGATGGTTGGCCCGCAGCGTCTCGCCGGTGGAGGTGATGTCGGCCACGGCCTCGGCGGTCAGGTTCTTCACCGTGCCCTCGGTCGCACCCTGGCTGTCCACCAGCCGGTAATCGGCCACCCCGCCCGCGCGCAGGAAGTCGCGCACCAGCCGGTGATATTTCGTGGCGATCCGCAGCCGGTGGCCATGCACCGCGCGGAAGGCCGCCGCCGCGCCGTCCAGATCGTCCAGCGTGTCCACATCCACCCAGGCCTGCGGGACCGCGATCACGAGGTCGGCCTGGCCGAAGCCCAGCTCGGCCAGTTCCTTGACCTTCTGGTCCCAGCGGCCCAGCGTCTCGCGCACGAGGTCGGTGCCGGTGACGCCCAAGTGGATGCGCCCGGCTTCCAGTTCGCGGGGGATCTCGCCTGCCGAGAGCAGCACCAGTTCCACCCCCTCGGCGCCCTCCACCGCGCCGGCATATTCGCGCTCGGAGCCGGTGCGGCTGAGGGTGACGCCACGCGCGGCGAACCACTCGAAGGTCTTCTCCATCAGCCGGCCCTTGGAGGGCACGCCCAGCTTCACGCTCATGCGCCCCGCCCTCCCAGCGCCAGCACCAGCCCGGGGCGGATCACGCCGCCCACGGCCGGAATCTCGCCGCCCTGCCCCAGCTGGCGGGTCAGCGCATCATAGCGCCCGCCCGTGGCGACCGGAGGCAGATCGGGCCGCGTCTCGGCGTAGAAGCCGAAGACGAAGCCGTCGTAATATTCCATCGAAGTGCGCCCGTAGCTGGCCTCGAAATCGAGGCTGTCCACGTCGATGCCGCGCGCGGCCAGCGCTTCCATGCGGGCGGCCAGCCGTTCGGTGGCGGGAAGAAGCGCCGGCAGGTCCACCGCGATGTCGCGCAGATGCTCCAGCGCGTTGGGGCAGGTCTCGCGCACCGACAGCACCGCGTCGATCAGCGCCACCTGCTCGGACGCGAGCGGGGGCGCGGCGGCGTCCTCGCGCAGCGCCTCGATGCGCGCGGCGATCTCTTCCCGGCCACGCTTGCCGATCATGGGGCCGGCGGGGGCCATCGGATCGGGCGCGGCCAGCAGCATGGCGCGCGCGGGCGGCACCGGCAACTTGCCGGAGAAGCGATCCAGCAGCTGGCGGAACCGGCGCGGCCGCCAGAGGTGGCGCATCAGCGCGGCCTTGCGCCGCTCGGTGGTGCGCATCCCCTGCACCGCCGCCGTCAGGATGCCGATATCGCCGGTGGCCGCGCGCAGCCGCAGCGGCGCCAGCACCTCGGCCATCAGGGCGAAGACCTCGGCATCAGCGCCCACCGGATCGTCACGGTCGAACACCTCGTAGCCGACCTGGAGGTATTCGTTGGCACGATCGGGATCGGATTCCTGCCGCCGGAACACCTCGCCCGCATAGGTGTAGCGCGCAGGCTCCGCCCCCTCGGCCATGTGCATCTGGACCACTGGCACGGTGAAATCCGGGCGCAGCATCTGCTCGCCGCGCAGCGGATCCTGCGTGGTGTAGGCGCGCGCGCGGATATCCTCGCCATAGAGGTCCAGCAGCGTGTCGGCCGGTTGCAGGATGCCGGTTTCCACGGGTTGCGCGCCCGCCTGCTCGAAGCGGACGCGCAGGCGCGCGGCCTCGGCCCGGATCTCGGCGCGATCGGGGGTCATTGCGGGTTGTCCAGGATCTCGCGGACGCGGGCGACCATGTCGGCCAGCGGCACCTCGAACTGGCTGGGGCGTTCCTTCCATTCCTCCAGCGTGGCGCTTTCGGCGATCCGCGCGCCCAGGACCAGGTCCTTGATCTGCACGACGCCCCTTGCCAGTTCGTCGGCCCCCTGGATCACCGCGACCGGGGAGTTGCGCTTGTCGGCGTATTTCAGCTGGTTGCCGAAGTTCTTGGGATTGCCGAGGTAGACCTCGGCCCGGATGCCCGCCGCGCGCAGTTTCGTGACCATCGCCTGGTAATCGGCCATGCGGTCACGGTCCATCACGGTGACGACGACGGGCCCGCGCCCGGCGGTCCGTGTCCGGCCCTTCTCGCGCAGCGCCGCCAGCAGCCGGTCCACCCCGATGGAGACGCCGGTCGCGGGCACGGCCTGCCCGGTGAAGCGCTTGACCAGGTCGTCATAGCGCCCGCCGCCGGCGACCGAGCCGAATTGCCGCTTGCGGCCCTTCTCATCGAGGATCTCGAAGGTCAGCTCGGCCTCGAACACCGGGCCGGTGTAATAGCCGAGGCCGCGCACGACGGAGGGGTCGATCACGATCCGGTCGGGGCCGTAGCCCTGGGCGGCAAGCAGGTCGGCGATCTGTTCCAGTTCGGCCACGCCTTCGGCGCCCATCGCGCTGTCGCCGACGGCGGCGCGCAGGTTGGCAAGCGTCCCGACGGGAGCGTCTTCGCGCGAGGTCAGGAACGCCAGCACCGGCGCGGCCTGATCATCGCTCAGCCCCACCCCGTCGATATAGGCGCCCGAGGCATCCAGGCGGCCCTTGCCCAGAAGCTCGCGCACGCCCGCCTCGCCCACCTTGTCGAACTTGTCGATGGTGCGGAGGACCGCCGCGCGCTGCTCGCCGTCCGAAAGACCCATCACCTCCAGCACCCCGTTCAGCACCTTGCGGTTGTTCACCCGCACCACGTAGTCGCCGCGCGGCATGCCCACCGCCTCGAGCGTGTCGGCGAGCATGGCGCAGATCTCGGCATCCGCCGCGACGGAGCCGCTGCCCACCGTATCCGCATCGCACTGGTAGAACTGCCGGTAGCGCCCCGGCCCCGGCTTCTCGTTGCGCCAGACCGGGCCCATGGCGTAGCGCCGGTAGGGCGTGGGCAGGTCGTTGCGATGCTGGGCATAGACGCGGGCCAGCGGCGCGGTCAGGTCGTAGCGCAGCGCCAGCCAGTCGCCCTTGCCGTCCTCCTCGTCCTCCTGCCAGGCGAAGACGCCCTCGTTGGGCCGGTCCACGTCGGGCAGGAACTTGCCCAGCGCCTCCACGGTCTCGACCGCCGGGCTTTCCAGCGCGTCGAAGCCGTAGCGATGATACACCTCCGCGATGGCCGACAGCATCGCTGCGCGCTCGGTCACCTCGTGCCCGAAATAGTCGCGGAAGCCCTTGGGGTTTTCGGCCTTCGGGCGGGGCTGTTTTTTCTGCTTGGCCATGGCGCGTCCTCGCCGGGGATGTCGCGGCGGGGTCTAGCCCAAGGGGGGCAGAGGGGCAAGCCGGCGCGATTGCGCCCGCGCCCACCTGCTGGCACAGTGGCCCCGCATCGCGGAAGAGGGGCGGACATGAGCGACGAGAGGCTGGAACGGCTGGAACACCTGGTGGCCGACCTGCAGCGCGTGGCGGACGACCTGTCGGACACGGTGGCCCGGCAGGCGCACGAGATCGACCGGCTGACCGCGCGGGTCGAGATGCTGCTGCACCGCGAGGCGGAACGCGAGGCCGAGGGCGGCGCGGTGGTGCTGGGCGACGAGCGGCCGCCGCATTACTGAGGCGGGCCGCAGGGCAGTCCCGACGCAACCGCGCAAGGCGGGCGCCTCACCCGCCCTTCATGTCCAGCGCCAGCACCTCGCCGTCGTGCAGCAGGATGTTCTTCCACCGTGCATTGCCGCCGAAGCGTTCGTAGATGCTGACGAAGACGGTATCCTGTTGCAGCCGGTCGATCCGCGCACCGCAGGGCGTGTTGCGTCCCACCCGGCAGATCCGTGACTTGAGCGTCTCGTAGGCCTCGTCGGTCGCGGAGTAGGGCTGCACCGTCGCGGGCAGGCCGTAGCGCAGCTGTTCGTGCATCGCCGGGCTGCCGAACACCGCCAGCGCCGCGGTGAACTGCCGCGCGCAGCCGTCGCTGAAGCCGGTCACGTAGAAGGTATGCGGCGCGGTATTGCCCGGGGCGCTGTCATGGATGCGGTAGCCCCTGCCCCGTTCGGGGAAACGGGCGACCTCGCGGCCCAGCGCCTGGTCCGGCACATTGCAGACGCGGGCGACCTCGCCATAGGGCAGCGCGGTCCCGAAGGCGACATCGCGGCGGTCGGGCCCGTTACCCGGAGCGGGCGCGGCGCCGGAGCTGTCCGCGCGGCCCCCGAAAATCCGTCCGAGAAAGCCGCCAGCACCGCGCGGCGCCGGATCGGGCGCAAGCGATGCGGTCTCCACCGCCTCGGGGGCCCGGTCGGGTTCGGAGGAAACGGCCGGCGTCCCTTCGGAATCCACCGGGCCGCCGCCACGGCCGAAAAGCCGCGAGAACAGCCCGCCGCCCTCGCGCATCTCGGCGGCATCGGTCAGGGCGGCGACCTGCGCGGGGTCGGCCTCGAGTTCGATGTCCGACAGCCGGCCGACCTCGGGGCTTGGCGCCCCGCAGGCCGCAAGCGCGGCACAAAGAACCAGAATGTATCCCGAGTGGCGCATCGGCCTCCTTCCCCACAAGACCAGCGATAGCGCAGGGTGGCGACAGGGTCCAGCACGGGGCGCAGGGTGCGGCACCGGACCGCCGATGCGGGCAAGGCCGTGCTCAGACCTCCTGCACGTCCAGCACCCCGTCCAGGCTCTTGATCGCGCCCTTGATCTGAGGGGTCACCGGGAACTGGGCGTTCAGGTCGATCTCCACTTCACCCACGCCATCGGCCATCAGGCACAGGTAGATCGGCCCCTTCGGCGCGCGCTTGGCCTGCGCCTTGGCCTGGTCCAGCACGCTGGCCACCCACGGCAGCGCGGTCTCGGCCTCGACGAAGACGCGCAGGCCGGTCGCGCCGGCATCGGCCACGGCCGTGTCCATCGGCGCCACCGACCGGCCCAGCAGCTTCAGCTGCTCGGCCTCCATCGTGGCCTCGGCGGTCACAACGACCCGCATCCCGCTTTCGAGATGCGCGCGGGAATTCTCCAGCACCTCCGAGAACAGCGTGACCTCGTAGGCGCCCGTGGTATCCGACAGGCCCAGGAAAGCGAAGCGGTTGCCGCGGGCGGACTTGCGCTCCTGCCGCGCGGTGACGACACCCGCGAGCTTCACGAGGCAGGGCCCGCGCTCGGCCTTCGCGGCGGCCTCGTCCAGCGTCAGCACGCCCTTGCGGCGCAGCGCCGGCATGTAGTCGTCCAGCGGGTGGCCCGAGAGGTAGAAGCCCACGGCGGTGAACTCCTCGCCCAGCCGCTCCGCGGGCAGCCAGTCGGGCACGCGCGACAGTCGCGGCTCGGGCAGATCCTCGCCCGCCTCGCCGAAGAGCGACACCTGCGCGCTGTCCTTCTGCTCCTGCACGGCCGCCGAATAGGCCACCAGCGCATCGAGGCTGTCGAACACGCGGCGGCGGTTCGGGTCCAGCTGATCGAAGGCCCCGGCCCGGGCCAGCATCTCCAGCGGGCGCTTGCCCACGCGCTTGAGATCCACCCGCCTTGCCATGTCGAACAGCGTGGCGAAGGGCGTGCCGCCCCGGGCCGCCACGATCATCCGCATCGCCTCCACGCCCACGTTCTTGAGCGCGCCCAGCGCATAGACCAGCCGGCCCTCGCGCACGGTGAATGTCGCATCGGACCGGTTCACGCAGGGCGGATCCCACGGCAGGCCCAGCCCCTTGCGGACCTCCTCGAAATAGACCGCCAGCTTGTCGGTGAGGTGGATGTCGCAATTCATCACCCCGGCCATGAACTCCACCGGGTGATTGGCCTTGAGCCACGCGGTCTGGTAGCTGACCACCGCATAGGCCGCCGCGTGCGACTTGTTGAAGCCGTAATTGGCGAATTTCTCCAGCAGGTCGAAGACCTCGCCCGCCTTCTCCTTCGTCACGCCGTTCTCGATGGCGCCCTTGATGAACTTGGGGCGCTCCTTGGCCATCTCCTCGGCGATCTTCTTGCCCATGGCGCGGCGCAGCAGGTCGGCGCCGCCCAGCGAATAGCCCGCCATCACCTGGGCGATCTGCATCACCTGCTCCTGGTAGACGATGATGCCCTGCGTCTCTTCCAGGATGAAGTCGATCGACGGGTGGATCGAGGCGATCTCGCGCAGCCCGTTCTTGACCTCGCAATAGGTGGGGATGTTCTCCATCGGGCCGGGACGGTAGAGCGCCACCAGCGCCACGATATCCTCGATGCAGGTGGGTTTCATGCGCTTGAGCGCGTCCATCATGCCCGAGCTTTCCACCTGGAACACCGCCACGGTGCGCGCGCGGGCGTAAAGCTCGTAGGTCTTCGCGTCGTCCAGCGGGATCTGGCCGATATCGTTCTGCGCCCCCTCGAAGGGCTCGTAGATCGCGCTGCCGTCGGCGGCGGTGTGCAGGTCACGCCCCGAGGCGCGGATCAGGTCGATCGCGTTCTGGATCACCGTCAGCGTCTTGAGGCCCAGGAAATCGAACTTCACCAGCCCCGCCTGTTCCACCCATTTCATGTTGAACTGGGTGGCCGGCATGTCAGAGCGCGGATCCTGGTAGAGCGGCACCAGCTCGTCCAGTGGCCGGTCCCCGATCACCACGCCCGCCGCATGGGTCGAGGCGTTGCGCAGCAGGCCCTCGATCTGCTGGCCATAGCGCAGCAGGCGCTCCACCACCTCCTCGGCCTGCGCGGCCTCGGACAGGCGCGGTTCGTCCTTGAGCGCCTGCGCGATGGAGACGGGCTTGACCCCCTCCACCGGGATCAGCTTGGACAGCTTGTCCACCTGGCCATAGGGCAACTGCAAGACCCGGCCCACGTCGCGCACCGCCGCCTTGGACAGCAGCGCGCCGAAGGTGATGATCTGCGCCACCCGGTCGCGGCCGTATTTCTCCTGGACATAGGCGATCACCTCTTCGCGCCGGTCCATGCAGAAATCGATGTCGAAATCGGGCATCGAGACCCGCTCGGGGTTCAGGAACCGCTCGAACAGCAGGCTGTAGCGCAGCGGGTCCAGGTCCGTGATGGTCAGCGCGTAGGCCACCAGGCTGCCCGCGCCCGAACCGCGCCCGGGCCCCACGGGAATGTCGCGATCCTTGGCCCATTTGATGAAATCGGCCACGATCAGGAAATAGCCCGGAAAGCCCATCCCCTCGATGATGCCCAGCTCGAACTCCAGCCGCTTCTCGTAATCCTCCACCGGCGCCGCGTGCGGGATCACCGCCAGCCGCGCGGCCAGACCCTCGCGCGCCTGCCGGCGCAGCTCCTCCACCTCGTCCTCGGCGAAACGCGGGAGGATCGGGGGCCGTTTCGACGCCATGAACGCGCAGCGCTTCGCGATCTCGACGGTGTTTTCCACCGCCTCGGGCAGATCGGCGAACAGCGTCACCATCTCCTGCGCGGACTTGAAGAAATGCTGCGGGGTCAGCCGCCGGCGCGGGGCGGACTGGTCCACATAGGCGCCGTCGGCGATGCAGATCAGCGCGTCATGCGCCTCGTAGATCTCGGGCTTGGGGAAATGGACATCGTTGGTGGCCACGAGGGGCAGGTCCATCGCGTAGGCCATCTCGACGAAGCCCCGCTCGGTGGCGCGTTCGGCTTCGGGCAGCCCGTCCTCGCCCGGATGGCGCTGCAACTCCACGTAGAGACGATCGCCAAAGGCGGCGGCCAGACGCCCCATCAGGATCTCGGCGGCCGGGCGCTGACCCGCCTGCAACAGCCTGCCCAGCGCGCCCTCCGGCCCGCCGGTCAGGCAGATCACGCCCTCCGCATGGGCCTCCAGCTCCTCCGGCGTCACATGCGCCGGCTGCCCGTCACCGCGCAGGTAGAGGCAGGAATTCAGCTTGAGCAGGTTCATGTAGCCCGCCTCGGACTGCGCCAGCAGCACCACCGCCGCAGCCTCCACGCCCCGGTTCGGCGCCAGCGGGTCGCGCGGGCGATACTCCAGATCGATCTGGCAGCCCAGGATCGGCTGGATGCCCGCGCCGCTGGCCGCGACCGAGAATTCCAGCGCGCAGAACATGTTGTTGCTGTCGGTCACCGCGACGGCAGGCATGCCGGCGGCCGCGCAAAGGCCCGCCAGCTTCTTGACCGGAATCGCGCCCTCCAGCAACGAATACTCGGTATGGACGCGCAGGTGAATGAATCGGGGCTCGCTCATGGCGCCACGATATGTGGGGGCGCGGGCCGCGAAAACCCCCAAACCGGCGCCCGGCCCGCCCGAAACGCGGGCAGTCCCTGCGCGCGGCCGGTCGCTGCGCCGTTTTCCCTTGCCAAACCCGAGACACGCCGCCTAGCCTGAGAGGGAAAGGCCCGCGCGCTCTCTACGCCGCATCGACGGCGCGCACAGATGGCTCAGGACAGGGTAAGGCGGCAGGTTCTTTCGACATGAACGTCACCTTTCTTCTGAACGGAGAGAGCGTGCAGACCGGCCCCGTCGCGCCGACGGAGACGCTGCTCGACTGGCTGCGCGAGACCCGCGGGCTCACCGGCACCAAGGAGGGCTGCAACGAGGGCGATTGCGGCGCCTGCACGGTCATGGTCACCGAGGCCGATGGCACGGCCCGCGCGCTCAACGCGTGCATCCTCTTCCTGCCTCAGCTTCACGGCAAGGCGGTGCGCACGGTGGAGGGGATCGCCGGCCCCGACGGCACGCTGCACCCGGTGCAGCAGGCCATGATCGACCAGCATGGCAGCCAGTGCGGCTTCTGCACGCCCGGCTTCGTGGTGTCGATGGCGGTGGCCCATCGCGACGGCCAGACGGACCATGACGACCGGCTGGCGGGCAACCTGTGCCGCTGCACCGGCTACGCGCCCATCATCCGCGCCGCCCGCGCCGCGGAATCGGTGCCGGTGCCGGGGTGGATGCATGACGACGCTTCCCTCCTCGCGGAAGGATTGTGCCGGGGAACGACCGCAGGCCAGGAAGCCGAGCCCCCCTGTGCCCTGCCCGAAAGCGCCGACGACCTGGCCCGCTGGTATGAAGCGCATCCCGACGCGACCCTTGTCGCCGGGGCCACCGATGTGGGGCTCTGGGTCACCAAGCAGCTGCGCGACCTGGGCCCGGTGGCCTTCCTGCACCGCGCCCGCGACCTGCAGCGGATCGAGGCGACCGAGGCGGGGCTGCGCATCGGCGCCGGCGTCACCTGGGACCGGATGCAGGCGGCCATCGCGCCGCATCACCCCTCCTTCGCCGAACTGATCCGCCGCTTCGGCTCGGCCCAGGTGCGCGCGGCCGCCACGGTGGGCGGCAACATCGCCAACGGCTCGCCCATCGGCGACGGGCCGCCCGCGCTGATCGCGCTAGGCGCCACGCTGCACCTGCGCCGGGGCGACGCGCGCCGCAGCATGCCGCTCGAGTCGTTCTTTCTCGATTACGGCCGGCAGGACCGCGCGCCGGGCGAGTTCGTCGAGGCGGTCACGATTCCCCGGCAGGCGGACCGGCTGGCCTGCTACAAGCTTTCCAAGCGGTTCGACCAGGACATCTCGGCGCTCTGCGGCTGCTTCAACGTCACGGTCGAGGGCGGGCGCGTCACGAGCGCCCGCATCGCCTTCGGCGGCATGGCCGCGATCCCGAAACGCGCCGCGGCGGTGGAGGCTGCCCTCACGGGCCGGGCCTGGACCGAGGCCACCATCGACGCAGGCGCCGCCGCCTTCGCCGAGGATTTCACCCCGATCAGCGACATGCGCGCCAGCGCCGACTACCGGCTCGAGGCGGCGCGCGCCCTGCTGCGGCGGTATTTCCTCAAGGGTGGCGGCACCGCCACCGACCTGCTGGAGGTGCGGGCATGAGCGTCGCCAGGTCCCTGCCGCATGACGCGGCGCGGCTGCATGTGACCGGCGCGGCCCGCTACGTTGACGATATTCCCCTGCCCAGGGGGGCGCTGCACCTGGCCTTCGGCCTGTCGCCCGTCGCGGCTGGGCGGATCCGCGCGATGAGCCTCGAAGAGGCGAAAAGCGCGCCCGGCGTGGTCGCGGTGCTGGGGGCGGCGGACCTGCCGCGCGCGGTGGATGTCTCGCCCAGCGCCCATGACGAGCCGCTGCTCGCCGTGGAGCGGGTGCATTACGCGGGCCAGCCGGTCTTCCTGGTGATCGCGCAAAGCCATCTCGCCGCGCGCCGCGCCGCCCGGCTGGGCCGGATCGAGATCGACGCGGAGCCCCCGGTGCTGAGCATCGAGGACGCGCTGGCGCGCGGATTGCGCTTCGAGGAGGGTCCGCGGATCTGGGCCAAGGGCGATGCCGCCGCCGCGATCGACGCCGCCCCACACCGGGTCGAGGGCCGGATCGAGATGGGCGGGCAGGAGCATTTCTACCTCGAAGGCCAGGCCGCGCTCGCCCTGCCGCAGGAGGGCGGCGACATGGTGGTGCACTGCTCCTCGCAGCATCCGACCGAGATCCAGCACAAGGTGGCCGACGCGCTGGGCGTTCCCATGCACGCGGTCCGGGTCGAGGTGCGGCGCATGGGCGGCGGCTTCGGCGGCAAGGAAAGCCAGGGCAACGCGCTGGCGGTGGCCTGCGCGCTGGCCGCGGCGATGACGGGCCGGGCCTGCAAGATGCGCTACGACCGCGACGACGATTTCGTCATCACCGGCAAGCGCCACGATTTCCGGATCGATTACCGCGCGGGTTTCGACGCGGAGGGCCGGATCGCAGGGGTGGAGTTCGTGCAGTACACCCGCTGCGGCTGGAGCCAGGACCTGTCACTGCCGGTGGCGGACCGGGCGATGCTGCATGCGGACAACGCCTATCACCTGCCCGCGGCCCGGATCGAAAGCCACCGGCTGCGCACCAACATGGCCTCCGCCACCGCCTTCCGGGGCTTCGGCGGGCCGCAGGGCATGCTGGGGATCGAGCGGGTGCTCGACCATGTCGCCCATGCGCTGGGCCGCGACCCGCTGGAGGTGCGCCGGCTGAACTACTACGCGGCGGCGCCGGATGCCGGGGCTGGCGACCTGGGGGGCACCGCCCCCCGGCCCGCGGCCTCTCCCGGGGATATTTCCGACCGGAAGAAGGCGCGCCCGCCCGAGGGGGTGGATCTGACCTCGCGCGGGGCGGTGGGGGCGGTCTCCCCCGACACGCCGCCCCCGGTGCCGGCCGGGGTGCAGACCACGCCGTACGGCATGCCGGTGGAGGATTTCATCCTGCACGAGATGACCGAGGCGCTAGCGGCCAGCTCGGACTATCATGCGCGGCGGGTCCGGATCGCGGAGTGGAACGCGGCGCACCCGGTGCTCAGGCGCGGGATCGCGCTGACGCCGGTGAAGTTCGGCATCTCCTTCACGCT
>Ga0008833_1000318_pt1 | contig 57777 bp, 60 predicted proteins | sample HotLakConsoUCCLE_FD_62216 | JGI IMG/M metagenome (GOLD analysis project Ga0008833, IMG submission 62216) | Hypersaline microbial mat communities from Hot Lake, Washington, USA - Hot Lake Consortium UCC-LE | ecosystem: Environmental > Aquatic > Non-marine Saline and Alkaline > Hypersaline >... | reverse complement strand
TGCCGGCGTCGTCCAGCTCGCCCAGGATCTTGTCCTGCACGCGGGTGGCCATCTCGGCGAAGGTGGCCTGGTCGGCCTCGGACGCGGTGACGATCACGTTGTCGCCTGCGGCCAGCGTGGCCTCGCGGGCGGCGTCGTCGGACGCGTCCCAGGCGATCCCCATCATGCGGCTGGCGGGCTCGCCGAACACCTGCTCGTCAAGCGCGGCCTGCACGTCTTCGGGCAGGCTGTCGAAGCGTTCCTGGCTCATCAGCACGGCGAAGGAGCCGCGGTAGAAGCCGCCGGGCATCTCGTAGACGTTCTTGGCCACCTCGTTCAGCTTGAAGCTCAGCCGCTCGCCCATGTTCATGGCCACCGCGTCTGCGGCGCCGGAATCGAGCGTCTCGTAGACCTTGGGGGCGGGCACCTGGATGCCCACCAGGCCCAGCTCTGCGCCCACATCGGCCGAAACGCCGCCGCCCAGGCGCGTCTTGAGCCCGTCGAGATCGTCCAGCGTGGTCACTTCCTTGTTGGAGTGGACCTGGCCGGGGCCATGGGTGGTGAGCGCCACCAGCTTGACGCCGCGATGCTCGTCCAGCGGGGCGAGGAATTCCTCGTGCACGCGCCAGTAGGCGACGCTGGCCTGTTCGGCATTGCCGGTATAGCCGGGCAGCTCGATCAGCTTGGTGCCCACGAAGCGGCCGGGCTGGTAGCCGTGAAAGATGATGGTCATGTCGGCCGCGCCGTCCATCACCAGGTCCATCTGGGCCGGCGGGGGCGCGAGGCCCATCACCAGCTCGCCCGTCACCGCGCCGTCGGTGGCCTCTTCCATCATGTCCACAAGGCCTTCCAGCATGTCGACATTGATCGGGTGGCTGGGCGGCAGCCAGGTGGAGATCGTCAGTTTTTCCTGGGCAAGCCCGGCGGTCGCGGCGCTGATGGCCACGGCGGTGCCGGCAAGGATCGCCTTGAGTTTCATGGGTGCAGTTCCTCCCTCTGCCATCGCCGGGGGGGTCGCTTGTGGTACCCGGCAGATATATGCTTTTTCATGTATTCACAGAATCGATGGTTTGTGAACCGGATTCGTGCAAAGCTGACCACATGGTCGGTTTTTCTGTCAAGACCGCAGTGCCGAGGGGAGGAACGACAATGGCCCGGACCGAGACCCAGGACGCCGACATGGCGGCGATCGCCCGCAGCTTCGACCTGGAAAACCCGCCCGAGGGATTCGTGCAGGACCCGTTCCCGTTCTACGCCGCGCTGCTGGAACACGCGCCCGTGCTGCGCCAGCCCGACGGGTCGGTCCTGCTGTCGCGGCACGGCGACCTGGACCGGATCTACCGCGACACCACGCTCTATTCGTCCGACAAGAAAGAGGCCTTCGCACCCAAGTTCGGCCGCGACGCGCCGCTCTACGAGCATCACACCACCTCGCTGGTGTTCAACGATCCGCCCCTGCACACCCGTGTGCGCAAGATCATGACCTCGGCGCTCACGCCGCGCGCCATCCAGCGGATGGAGCCGGGGCTGGTGGCGACGGTGGAGCACCTGCTGGACGCGATGGCCGAGAAGGAGCGGGCGGGCGGCACGGTGGACCTGATCGAGGATTACGCGAGCTCGATCCCGATCCAGATCATCGGCAACCTGCTGGATGTGCCGATGGAAGAGCGCGGCCCGCTGCGCGACTGGTCGCTGGCGATCCTGGGCGCGCTTGAGCCGCGCCTGAGCGCGGAGGAGCTGGACCGCGGCAACCGCGCGGTGACCGAGTTCAAGGCCTATCTGGAAGACCTGGTGGCCCGGCGCCGGGCGCATCCGGGCGATCCCGAGACCGATGTGCTGACCCGGCTGATCCGGGGCGAGGGGGCCGATGCGCAACTCTCGGAGGTGGAGCTGTTGCAGAATTGCATCTTCATTCTGAACGCGGGCCACGAGACCACGACGAACCTGATCGGCAACGGGCTGGCGGCGCTGGAGGATTTCCCCGAGGCGCGGGCCCTTCTGCGGAAGGATCCGGCGCTCATTACGCAAGCGGTGGAGGAATTCCTGCGCTATTTCTCGCCCAACCAGCTGGGCAACCGCGAGACCACCGCCGAGATCGAGATCGACGGGATACGAATCGCCAGGGGCACCAACCTGCACCTGTGCATCGGCGCGGCCAACCGCGACCCGGCGCAGTTCCCCGATCCCGACCGGCTGGACATCACGCGCAAGCCCAACCGCCACCTGGCCTTCGCCGGCGGGCCGCATGTCTGCGTCGGGCTGACGCTGGCGCGGCTCGAGGGGCGCATCGCCATAGGCCGGCTGCTGGAGCGGTTCCCGGGCTATCGCCTGCTGCCGGGCCGCAGGCTGGGCGGGCGGATGCGGTTTCGCGGATACGCCGCACTGCCCGCACGGCTTGGCGCCTGATTGGCTCTCAGCCCGCGCTGTCCTCCGGGTCCAGGCTCGCCAGCAGCGCCCTCAGCGCGGTCTTGATCCGGGCGCCGTCGCGCCCCGCCAGCCCGGCCATCAGCCGTGTCTCGTGCTCGCGCGCAGCCGCCACCAGACGTTCCGCCAGGGCCCGGCCCTCGGGCGTCAGGTAGACCCGCACGCGCCGCCGGTCGGCCGCGTCGCCACGCCGGGTGACCCAGCCCTTCGCATCCATCTGCGCGATGATCTTGGTGAGCCGCGACTGTTCGATCAGCGCATAGCCCGCCAGCCGCGTGACCATCTCTCCATCGCGGTCGTTCAGGCAGGCCAGCACCCGCCATTCCGGCACCCGCACGCCCATCTCGCGCACATGGGCGTGAAACTGCGCGCTGGCCGAATCGCTGGCGGCGGCCAGCAGGTAGAGCAGGTAATTGGCGACGAACCCGTCCCGGGCCTCCGTCTCCCCGACCTCTCCGGCCGCCTCGATCCGTCCGTCCATGCCCGTGCTCCGACCGTTCCGCGCGCCCCGATGAAGGCTCCCGAGAGGGAAAAGTCAATTCCCGCGACGGTTGAACAACATCCTCTTGACTTGGATTATATGAAATTTCATGTTTATGGCAAAGGGAGATTGCCACGTGACCGACCTGCGCCTGCGCATCGCCGCGAAACGCATGCTGACCGACCGGATCGCCGAATTCCGGCTGGAGCCCGAGGCCGGCGGCCCCCTGCCGCGCTGGGAGCCGGGCGCGCATCTGCGCATTTCCCTGCCCGAAGGCGGCGATCGCGCCTATTCGCTGGTCTCCTTCGGCCCGGTCCCGGATGAGCCCGATCACTACCTGATCGCCGTGCAGCGCGAGGCGGAAGGCGCGGGCGGCTCGAAGGCGATGCATGCCCTGGCGGTGGGCGACACGGTCTCCGCCACCGCGCCGAAATGCGATTTTCCCGTGACCCCGGGCGCGCCGGCCGTGCTGCTGGCGGGCGGCATCGGGATCACGCCGATGATTTCCATGGCCGCCGCGCTTGCCGCCTCCGGCACGCCCGTGGAGTTGCACTATGCCGGCCGCTCGCGCGGCGTGATGGCCTATGCCGACGCGCTGTCGGAGACGCTGGGCGGCACGCTCACGCTGCATTGCGACGACGACGAGAACACCGCGCTGAACCTCGGCGCGCTGCTCGGCGCGCTGGGCGAGCGGCATCTCTACATCTGCGGGCCGCGCGGGTTGATCGACGCGGCGCGCACCGGCGCCGAGGCGGCGGGCATCCCCTCGGGCCGCGTCCATGTGGAGCTGTTCGACAATCTTTCGTCCGGCGCCTCCGCGCCCGCGGCCGAGGGCGACCAGCCCTTCGACGTGGAGGTGGCCTCCACCGGCGAGGTCTTCACCATCCCGCCCGGCCGCAGCATCATCGAGGTGCTGGAGGAGGGCGGGATGGACCTGATTCACGATTGCCTGCGCGGCGATTGCGGCATCTGCCAGACGGAGGTGCTGGAAGGCATCCCCGATCATCGCGACGTGGTGCTGTCCCAAGCCGAGCGCGCCGAAGGCAAGCTCATGCAGATCTGCGTCAGCCGGGCGAAATCGGCCCGGCTGAAACTCGACTTGTGAATCCGCCGGAGGGCCGCCAGACGCAGCCCCGGCCAACGGAGGGAGACGCCCCATGGCACGCTATACCGACAATCCCGAGGCCATAAGGGCGCTCGTGCAGGGCGCCCAGGTGCATCGCGACGTCTACATCGACCCGGAGGTCTACCGGCTGGAGATGAAGCATCTCTTCGCCAATGCCTGGATCTTCGTGGGCCATGACAGCCAGACGCCCGGCAAGGGCGACTACTTCACCACGCAGATCGGCGATCAGCCGGTCATCATGGTCCGGCACACCGACAACGAGATCAAGGTGCTCTACAACCGCTGCCCACACAAGGGCACCAAGATCGCCATCGACCGCACCGGCAATACCGGCAAGTTCTTCCGCTGCCCCTATCACGCCTGGTCCTTCAAGACCGACGGCTGCCTGCTCGCGATCCCGCTGAAGAAGGGCTACCAGGACACCGGGTTCGAGCAGGCCGAGGGCGCGAAGGGCATGGCTCCGGTGGGCGCGGTGCACAACCATCGCGGCTTCGTCTTCGCCCGGCTGGCGGAGGAGGGCATCTCGTTCGAGGAGTTCTTCGGCGAGAGCCTCTCGTCGCTCGACAACATGGTGGACCGCTCGCCCGCCGGGCGGCTGGAAGTGGTCGGCCCGCCGCTGCGCTACATGCACCAGTGCAACTGGAAGATGCTGGTGGAGAACCAGACCGATACCTGCCACCCGATGGTGGCCCACGAATCCAGCGCCGGCACGGCGGTGCAGATCTGGAAGGAGCTGGGCTATACCGAGGACGATCCCAAGCCCCCCGCGATGGAGATCATCGCCCCCTTCATGAGCCCATACGAGTTCTTCGAGAACATGGGCATCCGCACCTGGCCCAACGGGCACGGCCATACCGGAGTGACGGAATCGATCCACTCCAAGTATTCTCAGGTGCCCGGTTACATGGAGGCGATGGAAGCCGCCTACGGCCGCGAGAAGGCTGAAGCGATCCTGAACGAGAACCGGCACAACACCGTCTATTTCCCCAACATCATGATCAAGGGGCCGATCCAGCAGCTGCGGGTCTTCATCCCGCTGGCCGCCGACAAGACGCTGGTGGAAAGCTACATCTACCGACTGGTGGACGCGCCCGACGAGCTGCTGGCCCGCACCGCCATGTACAACCGCATGATCAACGCGCCCACCTCGATCGTCGGCCATGACGACCTCGAGATGTACGAGCGCGCGCAGGAGGGGCTGCACGCGGACGGGCTGGAATGGGTCAATGTCCAGCGCCTCTACGAGGAGGACGAGGATTTCGGCGAGGAGCGGGTGGAGAACGGCACGACCGAACGCCAGATGCGCAACCAGTTCCACGCCTGGGTGAAGTTCATGACCGCCGACATGGACCGGACCGCCACGAAGGAGGCCGCGGAATGAGCGTGACGCGCGACGACCTGATCGACTTCGTCCATGACGAGGCGCGGATGCTGGACGAGGGCCGCTATGACGAGTGGCTGGAGCTGTGGCTGCCCGACGGGCATTACTGGATGCCGCTCGACTGGAAGCAGGAGGATCCGATCCATGTCACCTCGCTGCTCTACGAGGACATCTTCATGCTCAAGCTGCGGGTGGAGCGGCTGAACGGCGCGCGTACCTTCAGCCAGAAACCGAAAAGCCGCTGTCACCATGTGCTCAGCCGGCCCTTCATCGACGCGATGAACGACGAGACGGGGGAATACGTGCTCACCACGCCCATGCATTACGTCGAGACCCGGCTGGACGAGCAGCAATTGCTGGCGCTCACCGCCCGGCACGAGCTGCGCGCGGTGGATGGCCGGCTGCGCATCGCCAACAAGCGCGTGGATCTGCTCAACTGCGACGCGGCCTTCGGCAACATCCAGCTGCTGCCATGATCGGAACGGAGATCGACACGGTGCATGGCGCCTTCGCGGGTGCCGCCGCCCGCTGGCCCTCGCGCGGCTTCCTGAACGTGCTGCCTGAGACCGCCGGGATCTACGGCATCGCGGCCGGAGAGATCGCCTATGGCGACGCCGCCGCGCAGGTGGAGGCGCTGGCCGCCCGGCTGGAGGATGCGGGCTACGGTTCCGGTCACCGGGTGATGCTCCTGATGGAGAACCGCCCGGCCTTCTTCCTGTGGTTTCTCGCGCTGAACCGGCTGGGCGCCTCGGTGGTACCGCTCAACCCCGACCTGCGGGTGGCCGAACAGACCTACATGATCGGCCATGCCGAGCCGGTGCTGGCGGTGGCGCTGCCCTCCCGCTGCGACGAGCTGCGCGCCGCCGCCGCGGAGGCCGGGATCGACATGCCGGTGATCGCGCCGGACGACGCGCTGCCGCCCCCGCGCGAGGACGCGCGGATCGCCCTGCGCGAGGGAGGGACGGCCGATCGCGAGGCGGCGCTGCTCTATACCTCGGGCACCACGGGCCAGCCCAAGGGCTGCGTGCTGACCAACACCTATTTCCTGCATTGCGGGCGCTGGTATGCGGGCGCCGGCGGGCTCTGCGCGCTTGCCGAGAACGGCGAGCGGATGATCACCCCCCTGCCGATCTTCCACATGAACGCCATGGCCGTGTCCTTCATGGCGATGATCGCCGTGGGCGGCAGCCTGACCGTGCTGGACCGCTTCCACCCCCGCAGCTGGTGGCAGAGCGTGCGCGACAGCGGCGCCACCTGCCTGCATTACCTGGGCGTCATGCCCTCGATGCTGATGGGCGTCGAGCCCGCGCCCGAGGACCGCGCCCACAAGGTGCGCTTTGGCTTCGGCGCGGGCGTCGATCCCAAGCTTCATGCCGCGTTCGAGGACCGGTTCGGTTTTCCCCTTGTCGAGGCCTGGGCGATGACGGAGACCGGCAGCGCCTGCACGATCTGCGCCAACAAGCTGCCGCGCCGGGTGGGCGAATCCTGCCTGGGCCGGCCCGAACCGGCCTACGAGATCCGCATCGTGGACGATGCGGGCGCCGATACCGGCGGCGCGCCGGGCGAGTTGCTGGTGCGGCGCGCGGGCGCGGATCCGCGCTACGGCTTCTTCGCGGGGTATTTCAAGAACCCCGAGGCCACGGCCGAGGCCTGGGGGGGCGGCTGGTTCCATACCGGCGACATCGTCCGGCAGGAACCCGACGGCTCGGTCTTTTTCGTGGACCGCAAGAAGAACGTGATCCGCCGCTCGGGCGAGAACATCGCCGCGGTTGAGGTGGAAAGCGCGCTGATGCGGCACCCGGCGATCCGGGCCGCGGGCGTGGCGGCCGTGCCCGACGAGATCCGGGGCGACGAGGTCTTCGCCCTGCTGGTGGTCGAGGGCGCGCCAGACGCGGCGCGGGCCGAGGAGATCACCCGCTGGTGCCTCACCCAGCTCGCCTATTACAAGGCGCCGGGCTACATCGCCTTCGTGGAGGCCCTGCCGCTGACCGCCACGCAGAAGATCCAGCGCGGGGTGCTCAAGACGCAGGCGGCCGAGTTGCTGGGCGCGCGGGGCACCCATGACCTGCGCCACTTCAAGAAACGGACAGCCGCATGAGGCGAGCGCCCTATGACGGCGTGGTGCTCGCCGCGCCCGTGACCGTGCCTTACGTCCGCTACAGCCAGGAAACCGCGCATTGGTGGATCGCGCGGGGCCTCAAGGCGGCGCTGGACGCGGCGGGGCTGGACAAGTCGCGGGTGGACGGGTTCTCCTGCTCGTCCTTCACGCTGTTTCCCGACACGCCGGTCACGCTGACCCAGCATCTGGGCCTGACGCCGCGCTGGCTCGACACGATCCCGATGGGCGGGGCCTCGGGCGTGGTGGCGGCGCGGCGCGCGGCCCGCGCGGTGCAGGCGGGCGATGCCGATATCGTGGCCTGCGTGGCCGGCGACATGAACCGGATCGACTCGTTCCGCAGCTTGCTGTCGTCCTTCTCGCGGTTCAGCCAGGACGCGGGCTATCCCTATGGATACGGGGGGCCAAACGCGAATTTCGCCCTTCTGATGGATGCCTATATGGCCGAATACGGGGTGGAGCGTGCCGATTTCGGACGTATCGCCGTGGCCCAGCGCGACAATGCGCTGCGCAACCCGGATGCGCTGATGAAGACGCCGCTGACGCTGGAGCAGTATCTTTCCGCCCGGCCCATCGCGGACCCGATCGCGCTGTTCGACTGCGTGATGCCCTGCGCCGGGGCCGAGGCCTTCCTGGTGATGCGCGAGGACGAGGCCGCCCGGCTGGGCCTGCCCGCCGCGCGCCTGACCGCCACGATCGAGCGCCACAACGCCTTTCCCGACGATCCGATCCAGCTGCGCGGCGGATGGGTGATGGACCGCGACGAGCTGTGGCAGATGGCGGGCCGCAGCCCCGGGGACATGGACCTGTTCCAGACCTATGACGACTACCCGGTGATCTCGATGATGCAGATCGAGGATCTGGGCTTTTGCGAGAAGGGAAGCGCGGCCGCGTTCGTCCGCGCCCGCGACCTGACCGTGACCGGCGATTTCCCGCACAACACCTCCGGCGGGCAGCTGTCGGTGGGGCAGGCGGGTGCCGCGGGTGGCTATCTCGGGCTGGTGGAGGCGATCCGGCAGGTGACGGGCCGGGCAGGCCCCACGCAGGTGCCGGGCGCCCGGCGGGCCTGCGTGTCGGGCTTCGGCCTCATCAATTATGACCGGGGCCTGTGCTCGGCCGCGGCGGTGCTGGAGGGCGCTGCATGACCGATCCGTTGCAGCCCCCGAAGAAGAAAAACCCGCAGGCGCGCAGCCCCGTGCCCACCCTGCCGCCGATGGCGCGCTCCCGCGCGGCGCTGGGGCTGGCGGCGGCGGCGGCCGAGGGGCGGTTCGCCCTGCAGGTGTGCGGGGCCTGCGGCGCGGTGCAATACCCGCCGCGCGATGCTTGCCACGCCTGCCTGTCGGTCGATCTGCACTGGCGCGACATTGCCTGCGGTGGCACCGTCATCGCCGAGACGCGCATCCACGCCTCGCCTGATCCCTATTTCCGCGAACGCCTGCCCTGGCGCATGGGCAGCGTGAAGCTGGAGGCCGGGCCGGTGGCGCTGGCGCATCTGCATGGCGAGGTCGGGCGCGGCGATGCGGTGCGCCTGGAGTTGCGGCTGGACCGCGCGGGGCAGGGGGTGCTTGTCGCCCTGCCGCTGGAAGGGAGCGACGCGATGGAGGACGACCCGGCGCTGAGGGCCATGGGCACCCATGTGAAACACCGCCGCGTGCTGGTCACCGACGCCCGCGCCCCCGAGGCGGCACCGCTGGTCGAGGCCCTGCTGCGCGCGGGCGCGGCCCATGTCTTCGTCGGAGAGCCAGAGCCCTGGCGGCGCTGGGCGGGCCGAGCGGCCTTCGAGGCGCGCGATGCCGTGACGCTGATGCCGCTCGACGTCACCGATGCCGACAGCGTCGCCACGCTCGCGGCCGAGATCGGCGGCAAGACCGACATCCTGGTCAACACCGCCCGCCATGTCCGCCCCGGCGGCGTGCTGGGCGTCGACACCGTCGCCGCCCGCGACGAGATGGAGGTGAACGCGCTGGGCCTGATGCGGCTGGCGCAGGGCTTCGCCCCCGGTATGGCGGCGCGCACCGCCGACGGGGTCAACGCGGCCGCAGCCTTCACTTCGGTTCTGTCGGCGCATGCGCTCTCGCCCGATCCGGCCTATGGCGCCTTCAACGCCAGCCAGGCCGCCGCGCGCTCGGTGATGCAGACCCTGCGGGCAGAGGTGGCGGGCTCCGGCCTGCGGGTGGCCTGCGTCTATACCGGGCCGGTGGACGACGCATGGCACCAGCCCCTGCCGCCGCCCAAGGTGGCGCCGAAGGCGCTGGCCCGCGCCATCGTGGACGGGCTGGAGCGCGGGCTGGAAGAGGTCTTCTGCGGCGACGTGGCAAGAGATCTGGCCGAACGCTGGCGCCGCAACCCGGCCGTGCTGGAACGCGAAATCAGGGGAGGCGGCGCATGAGCATCCTGGACGACCTGGCCGGCGCGCTGGCCGCTGGCACCGTGCGCGTGGTAGACCTGACCCACCGGCTCGACCCGGATTTCCCGGTCATCGTGCTGCCGCCCGAATTCGGGCAATGCGCCCGGTTCCGGATGGAGGAGGTCTCTGCCTATGACCATCGCGGCCCGGCCTGGAAATGGCACAACATCTCGATGAACGAGCATACCGGCACCCATTTCGACGCGCCGGTGCACTGGGTCTCGGGGCGCGACGTGGCCAACGGGCATGTCGACGAGATTCCACCCGAGGCGCTGATCGGCCCGGTGATGGTGATCGACTGCTCCGCGGGCGCGGCGCAAGACGACGATTTCGAGCTGACGCCCGCGATTATCGAGGCCTGGGAGGCCGAGCACGGCCCGATCCCCGCCGGCGCCTGGGTCCTGATGCGCACCGACTGGTCGCGGCGCGCAGGCGCCGATTACCTCAACATGCGCGAGGACGGCCCGCACTCGCCCGGCCCCACCCCCGAGGCGGTGCAGGCGCTGGTGGCGCGCGACATCCGCGGCTTCGGGGTCGAGACGGTGGGCACCGATGCGGGCCAGGGCGCGCATTACGACCCGCCCTTCCCGGCGCATTTCTACCTGCACGGGGCGGGCAGGTTCGGCCTGCAATGCCTGTGCAATCTCGACCTTTTGCCGCCGAGGGGGGCGATGCTGATCACGCCGCCGCTCAAGATCAAGGGCGGCACCGGCAGCCCGCTGCGCGTGCTCGCGCTCGTTCCGGAGGAAAGCGCATGACCGACCATACCGCCCTCATCACCGGGGGCTCCAAGGGGATCGGCGCCGACCTGGCCCGCGCCCTGCTGCAGCGCGGCTACCGGGTGATCTCGATGTCCCGTGGCGCGCCCGACTGGTCGCATGACAGGCTGGAGAGCGTCGAGGTGGACCTGCTGGATCCGAAGGCCGTGGAACAGGCCGCCGCCGAGGCGACCGCCCGGCACGAGATCACGCATCTGGTGCACAATGCCGGGCTGATCTGGCCCAACCTGGTGGAGGACGCCCGCCCCGAGGACATCGCGGGGCTGGCGCAGCTTCACCTGGGCGCGGCGCTCACGCTGGTGCAGGCCTGCCTGCCGGCGATGAAGGCGCGCCGCTTCGGGCGGGTGTTGTTCAACGGCTCGCGCGCGGCGCTGGGCGTGCCCACCCGCACCGCCTACGCCGCCACCAAGGCGGGCATGATCGGCATGGCGCGGACCTGGGCACTGGAACTCGCGCCGCACGGGATCACGGTGAACGTGGTCTCGCCGGGGCCGATCCAGACCGACAATTTCTGGGGCATCGTCGAGAAGGGATCGGACCGCGAGGCCAGGATCGCGCAAGCCATCCCGGTGGGCCGACTGGGCCAGCCCTCGGACGTGACAAATGCCTTTCTTTTCTTCTGCGACCCGGGGTCAGGTTTCGTCACGGGCCAGGTGCTCTATGTCTGCGGCGGGGCCAGCATCGGCACCATCTCCCTCTAGGCTGAAACGAAGATTTTTCGATCGAAAAATCTTCTGATCCTGCCAGGTGGGGCCGCGATTTTTCGATCGAAAAATCGTGGCGTGTCTCACGCGCCGGCAAAGCCCCCGTAGTGGCCGCCGAAGAACAGCAGCGGGGCGCCGTCCTGGCTGGCCGCGCGCGTCACCCGGGCCACGATGATCGTGTGATCCCCGCCGTCATGTTCGGCCACCTTGGTGCATTCGAACCGCGCAAGGCAGCCCTCAAGCAGCGGCACACGGTGCGCGCCCTCGGACCAGCAGACCCCGTCGAAGGCGGTGCCGTCCCGGGCGAAGCCGCGGCATGTCTCATGCTGGTCCTGGCCCATCACATGGATCGCGAAATGCTGTGCTGCCACGTAAAACGGGTAGCGCGACGAGGATTTCGCGGGCGACCACAGCACCAGCGGCGGGTCGAGCGACACGCTGGCGAAGCTGTTGGCGGTGATGCCCAGCGGCCCGGTGGGGGTGGCGCAGGTCACCACGGTGATGCCGGTGCCGAACCGGCCCAGCGCGTCGCGGAACTCGCGGGCGGTCTCCGCCCCCGGAACGAAATTCACTTCGGTCGTGGTGTCGCGCATCCTGGTCATCCTGCCCCTGCCTGCCCTTCCGCTACCTAGGACATCCGTGTTCCGCGCCAAGGCCACGCGGCGCTCAGACCTCCAGCCAGATCGTCACCGGCCCGTCATTGACCAGGCTGACGCGCATGTCCGCGCCGAACCGGCCCGTCGCCACCGGCACGCCCTCGGCCTGAAGCGCCGCGGCGAAATGTTCGTAGAGGCGCTCGCCCTCCTCGTGAGGTGCGGCGCTCGAAAAGCCCGGCCGGTTCCCGCGCGAGGTGTCCGCGGCCAGGGTGAACTGGCTGACCACCAGCGCCGCGCCGCCCGCATCGCGGACCGAGCGGTTCATCCGGCCCTCCTCGTCGCGGAAGATGCGCAGCTTGGCCACCTTGGCGGCAAGCTGCTCGGCCTGCGCCTCGGCGTCGCCCGCCATCGCGCAGACGAGGATCATGAGCCCCGGGCCGATTTCGCCCAGCACAGCGCCTTCCACCGAGACCGACGCCTCGCTCACTCGTTGCAGAACCGCGCGCATCGCCCCGTGCCTCCTGCTTGCCCTGCGGCGGTGTAGCCCCGGGCGTGGCCGGGATGCAAGCGCGCCCGCGCCTTGAGCGGCGTCAATGCACGGGGCGGCGATGCTGGCAGACTCCGCCCCGCATGACCATCCAAGCAAGAGGAGTCCCGTGACCATGGTCGAAAAATCCGGAACCGGCAGCCTTTGGCCCTCGATCTACGAGCCCTTCCGCACCTTCGGCACCCGCCTGGCAGACATGCTGGCCCCGGCCTCCGACGCCTCCAGCGGCGAAGACGGCTACACGATCACCATGGAACTGCCCGGCGTCGCCGAGGAGGATGTCGAGGTGAGCGTCAATGCAGGCGTCGTCAGCGTGAAGGGCGAGAAGAAGTCCGAGCGCGAGGAGAAGGGCGACAGCTGGTATTTCTCGGAACGGCAATATGGCGCCTTCAGCCGATCGTTCCGCCTGCCCGCCGATGCGGACGAGGGCAAGGTCGATGGGCACATGAAGGACGGGGTGCTGACGATCACCGTGCCACGCCGGCCCGAGAACGCGCCGGAGGGCGCCCGCAAGGTGGCGATCAGGAAGAGCTGAGCCCGGTCGCGCCGGGCCGGGCGGCCTCGCCGTCCGGCCCCAGGTCGCGGCGCATGTAGACCATGAAGGGCGCCAGCGCCGGGTCGTTCTCGCTTTCGGGATAAGCGGCGATCTCGGCGAAGCCCAGCCCGCGATAGAGCTCGCGGGCAGCGCCCATATGCGCGCCCGTGTCGAGCAGCAGCTCGCGCGCGCCGAGGCCGCGCGCCTCCTCCATCAGTGCCAGCGTGAGCGCGCGCCCCAGGCCCAGCCCGCGGGCGGAGGGCCGGACATAGAGCCGCTTGATCTCGGCCGCGTCGGGGCGGATCATCTTCAGGAACCCGCAGCCCAGCCGCCTGCCTGCCGCGTCCTCGGCCACCAGCGTCCGGCCGTGAGGCGGCAGGTAGGCGCCCAGGTTGGCGAAGGTCTGTTCGGCCGCCTGCGCGGGGGTGCCGGGCAGCGGCATCCGCGCCCGCATCCCGGCGAAGACCCCGTGCAGGAACTCCACCACCATCGGGCGCAGCGCGGCGGCCTCGGCCTCGGTGTCCAGAAAGCGCAGGCGGGTCACTGCGTCTGGGCGTAGAAATAGCCCGCCACGCCCGCCACGATCAGCAGCGCCAGCACCGCGAAGGCGATCTTCCAGGCCGACCAGGGCCGTTCGCCCTGCACGCGGCCGGTACGGCCGTTGACCACGAAACGGTAGGTCTCGCCGCGATACTTGTAGGCCGCCAGCCAGACCGGCAGCAGGATATGCTTGAAGGTGACGTCGCGCACATCGGTGTCGATGCCATGGATGCGCTGCGCGTCGCCGCCGATGTCGAAGCGCACGTCGCGGGCGATCACCGCATCCATCCTGGTGCGCGCCTCTTCATAGCCCTCGGGCAGTTCCACGGTGTAGCCCTCTGCGCGGAAGCCGGCCAGGAACTCGGGGCGGTAGGGCTCCAGCGCGGCCAGGTCCCAGGGCTCCAGCGCGTCGGTGAAGCGCTTGGGCAGCGACCGCGAGGCCAGCACCAGCACGTCGTCGAAGAACCGCGCCACCCGTCCCGCCACCGGCGTCCAGCGGATCTTGCGGACCTGTTGCTGGACGCGCTTGCCGTCGCGGATCACGGTGCGGGTCTCGTAATAGGCGATGCCGCGCTCGCCGCGGTAGCGGCTGGCGGTGTCGGCATCGAAGGTCCAGTAGGGGACGTATACGCCCTGCATCCTGCGGCCCCTGCGGGCATAGTCCTGCAGTCCGTTCGGCGCGAACCACAGCCGGCCCAGCCAGTCGGTCATGGCCTTGCGCGCCGCCGCCTCGTCCAGCGCGAAGGGCAGCAGGCCGCGCGGCTTGATGTGCCGGTGCGTCCCGGTATCGGTGACCACCGGCGTGGCGCAGAACGGGCATTCCTTTGCATGGATCGCCGGGTCGAACTCCACCTGCGCGCCGCAATTGGGGCAGGTGGAGACGCGCGTGACCTCGATCTCGGCCTCGGGCAGATGCGCCTCCAGCGCGGTGCGGAAATCCAGTTCGCGGATCGCGGGCAGGGCGACCTGCGCGCCCATCGGCTCGGTATGGCCGCAATGATCGCAGACCAGTTCCGCCCGGGCGGGCTCGAAGCGCATGTCCGCGCCGCATTGCTCGCAGGGGAAGCGGTGTTCCTGCTGCGGGGCCATGTCGGCCTCTGGAGTCGGAGGCGGGGGCGGGGTGGCCATGCGGGGGACTTGCGTATTTGAGGAACGATGAACGGGCGATCAGGCGCCGGGCGGCGGGGGCGGCGGCATCACGGTGAAGAGCTGCGCCAGTTCGGTCACGTCCTCGGCCCGTTTCCAGCCGTCCTGCCCCGCGGTCCAGACGAAGGTCTCGCGGGTGAGTTCGCCCGCGCTGGCCATCCGCCCCAGCGACGCCTTCGAGAAGGGGCCGCGGGTCTGGCCGTTCTCGGCGATGTGCCAGACATGCTCCATCGGCGGGGGCGGGGGGGCGGGCCGAGCCTGCCCGACGGGCTGGGTGGGAGCGGGCTTCGCGCCCCAGGGTCCGCCCTGACCCATCTGCTGCGCCATCGCCAGCCCCATGCCCGCGCCGAGCCCCGCGGCCATGCCGCCGCCCGCCGGGTTGTCGGCGGCGCGGGTCATGGCCTCGGACGCGGAATACTGGGTAAAGCGGTTCAGATCGCCCACCAGCCCCATCGAGGTGCGCTTGTCCAGCGCCGCCTCCACCGCGGGGGGCAGCGAGATGTTCTCGATGTAGAGTTCCGGGATCTCCAGCCCGTATTCCACCAGCGTGGGCGCGATCTCGCGTGCGACCAGCTTGCCGAGGTCGGAGGTGTTGGCGGCCATGTCCAGCACCGGGAGCCCCGAGGAGGCCAGCGCGCGGCTGAATTCCTGCACGATGATGTTGCGGATCTGGAAGCTGATCTCGTCCATGGTGAACTCGCCGTCGGTGCCCACGATCTCCGACAGGAAGCGCGCCGGCTCCGCCACCCGCACGGTGTAGGTGCCGAAGGCGCGCAGCCGCACCGGGCCGAATTCCGGGTCGCGCGCGATGATCGGGTTCTTGGTGCCCCATTTGAGGTTCGAGAAGCGGGTGGTGTTGACGAAATAGATCTCGGATTTGAAGGGCGAGCGGAAGCCGTGATCCCAGTGCTGGAGCGTCGTGAGGATCGGCAGGTTGTTGGTTTCCAGCATGTAGAGGCCGGGGGTGAAGACGTCGGCCAGCTGGCCCTCGTGCACGAAGACCGCCGCCTGCCCCTCGCGGACCGTCAGCTTGGCGCCGTACTTGATCTCGTGGCCCTCGCGCTCGAAGCGCCAGACCATCGTGTCGCGGGTGTCGTCCGTCCAGTGGATGACGTCGATGAACTGGCCCGAGAGGAAGTCTAGAATGCCCATCTGGTGGTTCTCCGGTTCAAAACGGCGCCTCGGCGCCTCACATCGTGCCGTAGCGTTCGGCCAGGATCGTGCGCAGGATCGGGCGGGCCTCGTCCGGGCCCATGCCGACGCGCAGCCGCGGATCGTAGAGCATCTGCAGCAGGATCTCGTCCATGTCGGTGAGCAGCGCGAACTCGTCGTCGTCGTTGAAGATCGAGGGCCGGGCGCGGGGGCTGTCATTGGCCAGCCCCAGCCCCTGGGCCACCTCCTCGTGGATGCAGGCGCTGCGCATCAGCTCGGGATGTTCGGCCCGGATCACCGCGATCGCGCGCGCGTAGTCGGTGCCGCCGGGGGTGGCCGAGAAGGCCAGCACCAGGCAATGGATGGTGCGCGGCAGGCCGCGGAACAGCGCCAGCGCCTCCGGGTCCACGTTGGGCACCAGCTGGCTAATGCGGGCGGCGGCGCCGCCCATCTCGTCCGCGCCCAGCACCAGCACATGGAAATTGGCCTGCTGCGGGGCGAAGGCGATCGGGTGGCCGGTGACGCGAGCCAGCCGCGCCGCATAGCTGCGCAGCTCGTTTTCCGTGGCGGTGCGCTGCGCGGGCGGGACGGAGCGGCCGAATTCCACCGCCAGGCGCACCGGGCCCTCCCATTTCTTGAGCTTTCCCGGAGCCCCCGAATTGCGGCGCAGCCCCTCGCCGCGCACATATTCGTCATAGAAGGCGATGCGCTCGAAATGCCGCAGCAGGTCCGTGTCGGTATAGGGGGTGTCGGGGCCACCGCCATCGGTGCGCAGCAGCCCCTGGGCCAGCAGGTCGTTCTGGAGGCGGGTGTAATAGGCGGCCAGCGCCCGGCTCTCGGGGGGCTGCGGCGCGGGCCGGGCCTCGGTCTGTGGCGGGGGGGCATCCGGTCGCGGCCCGGGTTCGGGGACCAGCGAGGGCGGCGCGGGCTCGCAGGCCGAAAGCGCCGCCGCCGCCAGTGCCAGGACTGCCCCCCGCCTCCACACCCGACTCAGGCCCCCGGAACCGAGGTGGCGGCGTTGTCGCCGGTGCCGGTGGCGCGCGCCTTGGCCGAGGCCAGCGTGTCGCGCAGCTCCTTCTCCATCTTCTTGAGCTCCTCCTCGGCGGCGGCCCGGCGGGCCTTGCCCTCGTCCGCGATCTGGAGGCTTTCCTGGATCGTGCCGATCAGGTCTTCATTGGCCTTCTTGACCGCCTCGATGTCGAACACGCCGCGCTCCATTTCCTGGCGGATCATCCGGTTGCTCTCGCGCAGGTTGGCGGCATTGGCGGTCAGCAGCTCGTTGGTCAGGTCGTTGGCGTCGCGCACGGCCACGGCCGCCTCGGCGCTGCGCTGGATGGTGACGGCCTGGGCCAGCTGGGTCTCCCACAGCGGCACGGTGTTCACCAGGGTGGAATTGATCTTGGTGACGAGGCTCTTGTCGTTCTCCTGCACCAGCCGGATCGAGGGCAGCGACTGCATGGTGACCTGGCGGGTCAGTTTCAGGTCGTGCACCCGGCGCTCCAGGTCGTCGCGCGCGGCGCGCAGGTCGCGCAGTTGCTGCGCCTTCATCACCTGTTCGCCCTCGGGCGCGGCCTGCACCTCGGCTTCCTTGGCCGGGATCGCCCCGGTGTCGAGCTCTTTCAGCCTGGCCTCGCCGGCGGCGATGTAGAGCGCCAGCTCGTCGTAGAATTGCAGGGTCTTCTCGTAGAGCATGTCGAGCGACTTGATGTCCTTCAGCAACGTATGCTCGTGCTTGAGAAGATCCTCGGTGATCCGGTCGATCTGGCCCTGCACCTCCTCGAAGCGGGCGGTGAACTTGGCGAAGGGCGCGGCGCGGCCCAGCAGCTTCTCCCACCAGGACCGCTCGCGCCGCACGTCCAGCTCGGAGACGGAGAAGCCGCGGATCGAGGTCACGATTCCGCGCAGGCTGTCGCCCGCCGGGCCCACATCCTTGTTGCGCACGCCCTGGAGCATCGACTGGCTGATCTCCTGCAGTTCCGCCTGCGCGGCAGACCCGAAGGAGACGATCGAATTGGTGTCGGCAAGGTCGATCTCGTCCATGCGGCGGCGGATCTCGGCGCCGAGCGGTGCGTCGGCCTGCTCCAGCGAGACGACCTCCTCGGGCTTGCCCGGCTCGGGCAGCACCACGGCGTTGACCTCCTCGACCATGCTCAGCGCCTCCTGCGCCTTGGCGCGAACGTTCTCGGACATGTACCCTTCCTCACTCCTGTGGACTCGTTGACGGTTCCATCCGCACGCCCTCGCGCTTCAGCCGGTCGCGCAGCACCTCGATCTCCACGGTCAGGTCGCTGTGCTCGTTCAGCAAGAGCTTTTCGGTGCGGGCGGCGAAATTCTGCTCCAGGTCGTCCAGAAGCGCGGTGTAGTCGGCCCGGGCCTGCGGATCGCCCGTGCGGGCATAGACATCGGAGAACTTGGCGGTCGCGTCGCGGGCGCCCAGCAGGTAGACGCTCAGGTACTTGCGCGCGGCGGTCAGGTCGCGCGGATCGTTCTCGACGGTACGGAACAATTCGCGCGCGGTGTTCTGGAAGCGTTCGACCCGCTGTTCCAGTTGCCGGTCCCGGGCCAGGTGGATCGCGTCGGCCATGGCCTTCAGATGCGCCTCCGCCTCGTCCACGGCGCGGGCGACCCGGTCCTGCTGGAAGCTGTCCACACCCTCCATGCCCTTGTCGCGCATCGGGTCCAGCCCGAAGGCGGTGACGAACAGCCCCGACGCGATCACCCCGTAAAGCGCCGCGCCCAGCAGATCGGTGCCCGCATTGGCCGCGGCGATCGCGGTGCCCAGCCCCGCGGCCAGCCCCGCCAGCAGCTTGCGCGGCACCGCCGGGCGGCGCGCCACCTTGCGGTCGTGCCAGGCAGCCTCGGCCCGCAGCCCCTCGCGCGCCAGCCAGCCCGACAGCGCCCAGAGCGCGGCCCCCACCAGCCCCAGCGCCAGCCGCTCGGGCCCGCCGCCCAGCGACAGGAAGGCCAGCCCCGCGGCGGCCACGAACAGCAGGTTCACCCGCGCGCCCGAAGGCGCGATGCGGAACCGCCGGGGCGCGGGATGCCCCTGCCGGTGGCCCGCCTTGGGCACGTCGGTGCCGCCCGTGGGGCTGTATTTGCCGCCGTAACGCTGCGCCATCACTCCGTCCCCAGCCATCCGGTCGCGGTGCCCGCCATGACGGCCAGCAGCAGCACATAGGCCACCCGCTGCACCGCGTTCAGCCGCCCGCCGGGCCGCGACAGGCTGCGCTCGCCGCGCTCCGCCGCCTCGGACATCACCGAGACGGCCATCGCCGCGACGAGGGTCAGCACGGCGATCAGCGCCAGGATCAGGATCAGTCTCGACATGGGCCCTCGGTCCGCATTTACCGGCAAGATAAGGGATGCGGCGCGGCGCGGCTAGGGCCGAGAGGCGCCCATCCCGGCCTATCGAAGGATTTTTTCCCGGCAAGGCCGCGGCGTGCGGCCGCTAGCGCCGCCGCCGGCGCTGCGGCTTCGGGCGCTGGGGCATCTCGGCCTGACCGGACAGGCCCAGCTGGTCCCGCAGCACCCGCGGGCGGATCTCCTCCACCTTGCCGGGGGCCAGGGTGCCCAGCTGGAACGGGCCATAGCTGACGCGGATCAGCCGGTTCACGCTCAGCCCCACCGCCTCCATCGCCCGCCGGATCTCGCGGTTCCTGCCCTCGCGGATCGCCACGGTGGCCCAGGCATTCGCGCCCTGCTGACGGTCCAGCGTCACGATCATCGGCTGAAAGCGCTCGCCATCCAGCACCAGCCCGGCGCGCAACGGCGCGAAGGTCTCGTCCGTGGGCCGGCCCTTGATGCGCACGCGGTATTTCCGGGTCCAGCCGGTGGAGGGCAATTCCAGCCGCCGCTTCAGTCCGCCGTCATTGGTCAGCAGCAGCAGCCCTTCGGAGCTGATGTCGAGCCGCCCCACGCTCACGACCCGGGGCATGTCCTCGGGCAATTCGTCGTAGATCGTGGGCCGGCCCTGCTCGTCGCGATTGGTGGTCACCAGGCCGGCGGGCTTGTGGTAAAGCCACATCCGCGGCGGCTCGGGCGCGCCCAGCGCCTTGCCGTCCACCTCGATCCGGTCGGCCTCGGTGACGTTCAGCGCGGCGCGGTCGATCCGGGTGCCGTTCACGCGGACGCGGCCGGCCTCGATCATGCGCTCGGCCTCGCGGCGGCTGGCCACGCCGGCGCGGGCCAGGACCTTGGCGATACGCTCGCCCTTGGGAGTGTCGGTGTTCATGCACCGGCCATAGGCCGCGCGGGCCGCTTGCGCAAGCGTTGCGAAGAAGGCATCAGGGGCCATGCGTTTCGCCTCGCAGATGGACGCGGCCCTGGAAGAGGCCCGCGCTGCCGCGGCCCGCGGCGAGGTGCCCGTGGGCGCGGTGATCACCGACCCGGGCGGCCGGATCGTCGCGCGCGCCGGCAACCGCACACGCGAGTTGCACGATCCGTCGGCGCATGCGGAGGTTCTGGCGATCCGCGCCGCCTGCGCCGCGGCGGGCTCGGAACGGCTGCCCGGCCACACGATCACCGTGACGCTCGAGCCCTGCGCCATGTGCGCCCAGCTGATCGCCCATGCCCGGCTCGCCCGGCTGGTCTATGGCGCGGCTGATCCCAAGTCGGGCGGGGTGGCCCATGGCGCGCGGATCTTCGCCCACCGCCAGGCCCATCACGCCCCCGAGGTGATCGACGCCATCGCCGAGGCCGATTGCGCGGCGCTGCTGCGCGCCTTCTTCGCCGCAAGGCGCTGAAACGCTCCGCCTGTCCCGGGCTTCGGGCGGGACAGGGGCTGTGCCGCCGTCCGGCGTTGCCGGTCTCCCCCGGGTATTCCTGGCCGGAAGAAAGGCGCGCGCGCCCCTGTCCTTCTTCTGGCTTACGACCGGAAACCTCCCGGGGGTGAATCGGCCGCAGGCCGAGAGCGGGCAGCGCCCCTCAGCGGCGCAGGTAGTCCATCACCGCCGCCCGGACCGACTGGTCGCCGCGGGCGCGGGCCTCGTCGATCACCGCGCGCAGCTCGGTCAGGTTCGTGCGCCGCAACAGGTGCTTGACCGGCCCGATCGAGGCGGGCCGCATCGACAGGGTGCGCAGCCCGATCGCCGCGAGGCAGAGCGCCTCCACCGGGCGGCCCGCGTCCTCGCCGCAGAAGGACAGCGGCGTGCCGGTCTCGTCGCAGCGGTTCACGATGCTCTCGATGAAGGTCAGGAAGCTGACATTGAGCGTGTCGTAGCGCCGCCGCACCAGCTCGTTCTCGCGGTCGGCGGCAAAGAAGAACTGCTTGAGGTCGTTGCCGCCGATCGAGATGAAATCCGCCATCTCGAAGAACTGGCGCGGCGCGAAGGCGAGGCTGGGGGTTTCCAGCATCGCGCCCACCTCCAGCCGTTCGGGCAGCCGGTGGCCCAGGATCCGCTCGCGCGCCAGCGCCTTCTCCATCTCTGCGCGCGCGGCGCGGTATTCCTCGAACTGTGCCACGAAGGGGAACATCACCGTCAGCGGCCGGCCGTTCGCCGCCCGGATCAGCGCCTGGAGCTGCATCCGCATCACGCCGGGCTTGTCGAGCCCCACCCGGATCGCGCGCCAGCCAAGTGCCGGGTTCGGCTCCTGCAGCGACTTCATGTAGGGCAGCACCTTGTCGGAGCCGATGTCGAGCGTGCGGAACACCACTCGCTGGCCGTCGGCCGCGTCCATCACCCGCGCGTAGAGCGCCGAGAGCTCCCCGCGCCGGGGCATCTTGCTGCGGATCAGGAATTGCAGCTCGGTGCGGAACAGCCCCACGCCCTCGGCCCCGGAGGAGGCCAGCGAGGGCAGGTCGGCCATCAAGCCCGCGTTCATCTGCAGCGTAATCCCGGCCCCGTCCGGCGTGACGGCCGGCTTGTCACGGATCGAGGCGTAGCGTTCCTGCGCCTCCGCCTGCATGGCGATCTTGTCGCGGAAGGCGGCCACCACCGTGTCGTCGGGCCGCAGATGGACCACGCCCTGGTCGCCGTCCACCATGATCGGGTCGCCGTTCAGCGCCTCGTTGGTGATGCGCGCGGCATGGATCACCAGCGGGATCGCCAGCGCGCGCGCCACGATCGCGGCGTGGCTACCGACCGAGCCCTCCTCGAGCACGACCCCCTTCAGCCGGCGGCCGTAATCCAGCAACTCAGCCGGGCCGATGTTGCGGGCGATCAGGATCGGGTCGGCGGGCATCTCGGCGCCGGTGTCCTTGCCCTGGCCCGTCAGGATGCGCAGCAACCGGTTGCTGAGGTCGTCGAGATCGTGCAGCCGCTCGCGCAGGTAGGTGTCACTGACCTGCGCCATGCGCGCCCGCGCGGTGGATTGCTCCTTCTCCACCGCGGCCTCGGCCGACAATCCGCGTGCGATGTCCTCTTCCATGCGGCGCATCCAGCCGCGGGAATTGGCGAACATCCGGTAGGCCTCGAGCACCTGGAGCTGCTCGGCATCGCCGCCGGCGGCACCGTCGAGCATCCGGTCCACGCCCACGCGCAGCGTCTCCACCGCCTCGTGCAGCCGTTTCGTCTCGCTTTCGGGATCATCCGCGATCGGGTTGGTGACCACCACGCGGGGCTCGTGCAGCCAGGCATGGCCGCCGGCGATCCCCTCCTGGCCGATCGTGCCGCGGATCATCATCGGCTGCTGGTGGCGCGCGGTCATCGCCGCGCCCTCGCCCACGAAGGCGCCCAGCTCGGTCATCTCGGCCAGCACCATGGCGACCACTTCCAGCCCGTAGACCTCGTCCGCGGTGAACCGGCGGGCCTCCTTCGACTGCACCACCAGCACGCCCAGCGTCTCGCCCAGGCGCTGGATCGGGATGCCGAGGAAGCTGGAATAGGCCTCTTCGCCGGTCTCGGGCATGTAGCGGAAGCCCGGCTCCTTCGGCGCGTCGGCGCTGTTCACGATCCGCCCCGAGCGTGCCACCCGACCCACCAGGCCCTCTCCCAGGCGCATCCTTGTCTGGTGCACGGCCTCGGACTTGAGCCCCTCGGTGGCGCAGAGCTCCAGCGTCTCCTCGTCGCGGAACAGGTAGATCGAGCACACCTCGGTACCCATGGAATCGGCGATCAGCCCGGTGATCCGGTTCAGGCGTTCCTGGCCCGCGCTTTCGCCGGCCAATGCGTCGCGCAGCCGGCCGAGAAGCTTGCGGCTCTCCGATTCGGTCCGTTCGGGCATGGGCGGCGGGGCCCCTTAACGCGCTTTCTCCAGTTCGAAGGCATCATGGAGGGCCTGAACCGCGAGTTCCATGTATTTCCGGTCGATAAGCACGGAAATCTTTATCTCGGAGGTTGTGATGACCTTGATGTTGATGCCCTCGTCGGCGAGCACCTTGAACATCTTCGCGGCCACCCCGGACTGGCTGCGCATGCCGATCCCCACCACCGACACCTTGGCCACGGCCTGGTCGGCCACGAGCCCGTGGAAATTGATCTGGCCGGCGGCCTTGGCGCCTTCCAGCGCCTTCTCGGCGCGCAGCACCTGGTCGGTGGGCAGCGAGAAGGTCATGTCCGTGCGCCCCTCCTCCGAAATGTTCTGCACGATCATGTCCACGTTCACCCCGGCCTCGGACAGCGGGCCGAAGATCGCGGCGGCGATGCCGGGCCGGTCGGCCACGGATATCAGGGTCATCTGCGCCTCGTCGCGCGAATAGGCCACCCCGGAGACGACGTTCGATTCCATGATTTCCTCCTCGGCACAGACCAGCGTGCCGGCCTCGTCCGACTGTTCCTCGAAGCTGGAGAGCACCCGCAGCTTCACGTTGTAGCGCATCGCCAGCTCGACCGAGCGGGTCTGCAGCACCTTGGCGCCCAGGCTGGCCAGTTCCAGCATCTCCTCGAAGGCGATGCGGTCGAGCTTGCGGGCCTTGTCGCTGATCCGCGGATCGGTCGTATAGACCCCGTCCACATCGGTGTAGATGTCGCAGCGCACCGCGTCGAAGGCGGCGGCGAAGGCCACGGCGGTGGTATCCGACCCGCCCCGGCCCAGCGTGGTGATCCGGCCCTCCGGGCTGATGCCCTGGAATCCCGCGACCACGGCCACCTTCATGCCCTCGGCGAACTTGGCCAGGATGTTGGCGGGCGGGATGTCCTCGATCCGGGCCGACGAATGCGCCGAGGTGGTGCGCACCGGCACCTGCCAGCCCTGCCAGCTGCGCGCGGGAATATCCATTTCCTGCAGCGTCAGCGCCATCAGCCCGGCGGTGACATTCTCGCCCGAACTGACCACCGCATCGTATTCGCGCGCGTCGTAGAAGGGCGAGATCTCGCCCACCCAGCCGACCAGCTCGTTGGTCTTGCCGGCCATGGCCGAGACGATGACGATCACGTCATGGCCCTTGGCCACCTCCACGCCCACCCGCTTGGCGGCGCGGCGGATACGGTCGGGGGTGGCGACGGAGGTGCCGCCGAATTTCATCACCAGAATGGACATTGCGTTCCCGGGCTTGCGCGGATCGCGCAGGGTTTACGGAAGGCACGGGACAAGCGCAATGGGGCATGCGTCCGGGCACGGCGCGCAAAACGCCGCTAGGGTGGGGCGGGGGAGCGCGGCGTGAACGCCGCGCGGCGCGGCGTCGACGCCGCGCGGCACCTTGCCGCCAGCGTGGCGGCGGGGATCAGGGCGCGGGGAGGACGGCCCGCAAGGGCCGGACGAGCCTTCGGGCCCTGCCCCTTGTGCGGCAGGGCCGGCCCGGCTACCCCTTCGGCCATCCGCCGCGAGGGCCGACCGTGACGCTCTACCGCCTGTTTCTTTCGCTCGCCTTTCCGGCGCTCGCCGCTCTGGCGGTGCTGCGGGTCCTGCGCGGGCGCGAGGACCGGGCGGCGCTGGCGGCCCGGCTGGGCCTTGCGCCCGCGTCGCCCGATCGCCGCCCTACGATCTGGCTGCATGCCGCCTCCAACGGCGAGCTCGCCTCGATCCGCCCGTTTCTCGACCGGTTGCGCGCGGACCGGCCCGACCTGCGCCTTCTGGTCACCACCAACAGCGTCACCGGGCGCGACCTCGCCCTGAGCTGGGGGCTGGCGGCGCAATGCGCGCCCTTCGACCTGCGCAGCGCAGCGCTGCGACTGATCCGGGGCTGGGACATCCGGGCGCACTGGATCGTGGAATCCGAGCTCTGGCCCAACCGGCTTGCGGCCTGCGCGGGCGCGGGCGTGCCGGTGGCGGTGCTGGGTGCGCGGCTCAGCGCGCGCACCGCGCGGGGATGGGCCCGGATGCCGGGGCTGGCGCGCCCCATGCTGGACGCCATCGGCTATGTCAGCGCACAGGACGAGGACTCCGCCGCGCGGCTGCGGGGGCTCGGCCTCGATCCGTCGCGGTTGGGCCCGGAGCTCGATCTCAAGGCGCTTTACGAGCCGCCCGCCACGCCGCGGCCCGGCCCCGACCTCGCCGCCGCCTATCCCCGCGCGACCACGTGGCTGGCGGCCTCCACCCACGAGGGCGAGGAGGAGGCGGTGATCGCCGCGCATCTCGAAGCCCGCAAGGCCCGCCCCGGCCTGCGGCTGATCCTCGCCCCGCGCCACCCGTCCCGCGCCGAGGCCGTCGCGGCGCTGCTTGCCCGCGCGGGGCTCGATTTCGACCGGCGCAGCCGGGCCGAGGCGCGCGGCGCCGAGGTGCTGCTGGCCGACACGCTGGGCGAGATGGCGCTGTGGTACCGGCTGGCGGGCACCGTCCTTGTCGGAGGCTCGCTGGTGGCGAAGGGCGGTCATACCCCCTACGAACCCGCCGCTTTCGGCTGCGCCCTGCTGCACGGCCCGCACCTGGACAATTTCGGCCCGGCCTACGGGCGGCTGGCCGAGGCGGGCGCCGCGCGGGAGGTCAGCGACGCGGACAGCCTTGCCGAGGCCCTCGCGGAGCTCGCCGACCCCACCGCACGGGCCGCGCTCGCGGCGCGCGCGCAGGCGGCACTGGCGCGCCCCGATGCGTCCGAGGCGGTGCTGGCCGCGCTGCTGCAACGGCTGCCCGCGCCGGAAGATTCCTGTTGAACGGCGCGGCCACCTGCCTATCTTTGGCCGGACGCGATCAAGGACGCACCCATGATCCACTACGCCCTCAAATGCGATCGGGACCACCGGTTCGAAAGCTGGTTCCAGTCCGCCGCCGCCTTCGACAAGCTGCAAGGCGCGGCCATGGTGGCCTGCGCGGTCTGCGGATCGACCGCGGTCGAGAAGGCGGTGATGGCGCCCGCCGTGGCCTCGGGCGGCGACCCGGCGGAGGCGTTGCAACCTGCCGCGCCCGCCCGCCCGCTCAGCGCCCCCGCACACCCGGCCGAACAGGCGCTGCGCCGCCTGCGCGCCTATGTGGAAAAGCACTCCGAGGACGTGGGCCGCGATTTCGCCCGCGAGGCCCGGGCCATCCACGCCGGAGACGCCCCCGAACGCCCGATCCATGGCGAAGCTAAGCCCGCCGAGGCCCGCGCCCTGATGGAAGACGGCGTGCCCGTCGCGCCCTTGCCCTTCACCCTCGGCAGAAAGAGCAACTGACTTGCCCCACGCCGTCATCACCGGAGCCAATCGCGGCATCGGCGCCGCGCTCGCCGCCCGCCTGCGCGCGGATGGATGGGAGGTCTCCGGCACCGCCCGCGCGGGCGGCGATCACATCCCGCTCGACGTGTCGGACCCCGCGCAATTCCCGGGCCTCGCCCGGGCGCTGGACGGCCGGCCGGTCGACCTGCTGATCTGCAATGCCGGCATCTACCCGGACAAGGGCCAGAGCCTCGCGGACGGCTATCCGCCCGAGATGTGGGCGCAGGTCTTCGCGGTGAACGTGACCGGCGTTTTCCTCACGGTGCAGACGCTGCTGCCCAACCTGCAGATGTCGCAGGCGCCGAAGATCGCCATCATGTCCAGCCAGATGGCAAGCGACACCACCGCGCCGGGCGGCAGCTACATCTACCGCGCGTCCAAGGCCGCCGCGCTCAACCTGGGCCGCAACCTGTCCACCGACCTGGCGCCTCTGGGCATCGCCGTGGGCATTTATCATCCCGGCTGGGTCCAGAGCGACATGGGCGGCAGCGAGGCGGACATCTCGGAACGCGAGTCCGCCGAGGGGCTGGCGGCACGCTTCGCCGCGCTCGGCCCGGACACCACCGGCTGTTTCGAGACATGGGACGGCCGCGCGCACCCCTACTAGGGGCGCGCGGTCTGGCACAAGATGCCCCGGGGCGGCTTTGAGCCCAACTTGACCGATGCTGCCCGGTGCCTCGATGACCGCTATCAAGAGCGCTTCTGCAATTCGCTGTATGGACAGACATCATCCTCAAACGGAACGTGGCGGCGGCGAAACCTCGTTCCCGCAACAGCCTCTGGCTTGCCGATCCGGTCCATCCTGAAATGACGGAAGTCCTCGCGCTCGGGGTCCCATCCGACAAGATACCAAAGCGGCGGCAGGATGAGCATGGCCTGCGGTTCGACTTCGCGCTGTGTATGCTGACCCTTTGCATCACGATAGTCAAAGCGGATAAATTCGCGTTGAAGAAATGCTTTCTCGAACGCCGGTAGCAGGTCTCGGTCCATCTTGCCCATGTCCGACAGGTTCTGGAGCGGCGAAAGCTTACCGATGTGCAGACAGTCCAGAAAGGCGCGCAGATCTTTCACCTTGTCGCCGGGCAGCGACTTTTCGATCTTGGCGAGCGCGGCATCCGCAAGTTCCGAGAACGGCAGGTTTCCTGCGGCGCGCATGGCGGCGACGCTGATCAGAAGGGCGAAGACCTCGGGCACCGATAGCTTCGCATTCGTCTGGATGGACTGCGGATCAAGCTGAAGCCCGCCGCCACGACCGACATCGGAATGGATCACATAGCCCTGATTCCGGAGCGCGACGATGTCACGCAATACGGTGCGGCGGGAGGTGCCGACCTCTTCGGCCAACGTGTTGATCGTGGATGTCCCGTTGCGGCGGAGCGTGCGCACGATGGCGTCTTGTCTGATGCGAGTATCCATGGCGCGACCTTAGCACAAAAGGTGACAGATTTTGGCACTGTTTCGATCTACAAGGTTTCCAGCAAAGCAGAACAGGAGACTCGCAACATGGAACGGAAAGCTGTGAACCCTTGGGATTGGTCGATCAAGCTGGGCTACAATCAGGCCGAAATCATCGACCGAGCGACCTGTCAGTTGATCTGCGCGGGCCAAACCAGCGTCGACTGCGAAGGCAACCCGCTGCATCTCGGTGATATGCGCGGTCAGATCGGCGCGGCGCTCGACAACCTCGAGGCCGTTCTAAAGCACGCGGGCATGAACCTGAGCAATGTCGTGAAGCTCGGCGTTTTCGCAACCGATGTCGATGAAGCGCTGAAGAATTTCGACTTGATGGGCATGCGCTTTGGCCCGCATCAGGTGGCGCCGCCAATGACGCTATTGGGGGTGACACGCCTCGCGATTCCCGGACTTCTCTTCGAGATCGAAGCAACGGCTTTAGCCTGAGAAACGGAAAAAGCGGGCGATCAAGGAAAAACCGTGAACGGCCGCTTCGTCCCGCATAGCCGCCATTCGACTGCCGAGCGGCGGCTTCCCGGCCTCCAGGTCGCTCATGCTGCAACCGCGAAAGATCATCGGGTGGTTGGTGTGAACGTCCGCTCCGTCCCCGCACCCCCTCCCTTCATCAGCGACACCATCCGACACGGGACACCTTCGGGCCAGACATGAACCGCCACCGCGGCCCGGGCCTCAGACCGTCAGCAGGAACCCGTCCATCGCGGGGCGCGACTTGGCCAGCCCGGCCGTCGCGTCCTCCGGTGCGCGCTGCCCGGCGGTGACCAGCGCCCGCGCGGTCAGCCGCTGCGCGCCCAGCCCGAGGATCTCGTCGAAGCGCCCGGGTGCGAAGCCCTCCATCGGGCAGGCGTCCAGCCGCTGGCTGGCGCAGGCGGCAAGGAACACGCCCAGCCCCAGGTAGCATTGCGCCCGGCACCATTCGTCCAGCCCGCGCGCGTCATGCCGCGCCAGCGTGTTCCTGACCAGCGCGGCGCGCTGTTTCTCCGCCGCCTCCGCGTCGTGGCCTCGGTCGCGCACCAGGCGCGCCACATGCGCGTCGATATCCGCCTCGACGAGCGGCGCGCGGCTGGCGAAGACCAGCAGGTGCCCGGCGCTTTCCACCTTCTCCTGCCCGTAGGCATGGGCAAGGAGGGCGCGGCGGGTCGCCGCGTCCTCCACCTTCACGATCCGCCAGGGCATCAGGCCGAAGGCCGAGGGCGCCAGCCGCGCGGCCTCCAGCGCCCGCGCAAGGCGCGCCTCCTCGCGCGCGCCCGGCACGAAGCGCTTGACGGCATAGCGCCAGCCCATGTCCTCCGGCAGTGCCATCAGGCGACCTCTTTCTCCTTCGCCGCACCGGGGGCCGGGCGCAGGCCCTTCTCGGCCAGCAGCGGCAACACCTCGTCGCGGAAATAGGGGAACTCCTCGGCGTAGTCGAGGAAGGACATGGTGGAGCCGGCAAAGCCCGCCCTGGCCAGGCTCTCGATCCCGTCGGCCACCTGCTCGGGCGTGCCCACCAGCGGGAAGCCGCCATGGCCCGCCGCCATCCGGTCGCGGATCAGCGCCAGCAGGTCATGCGGAAAGCTCTGGGCATTGGCGAATTGCAGGTTCACCAGGTTGTCCACCGCCTCCCAGTCGGCATTGTCCTGAGCATACCACTGGTGCAGCTCGCGCGCCTCCTTCTCGGTCGGGCGGCAGCAGATATGGCTGAAGGTCAGCACCCCCACCTTGCGGCCCGCCACGGTGGCCTGCTCCTTGATCTCCTGCACCTCGCCCTTCGAGCGCTCCAGGTCGATCGCCGGCGTGAACAGGAAATCGGCATTGCGCATGGCGAAGTCGCGGCCCTGGCCCGAGCCCGCGGCGTTCAGGATCGCCGGGCGGCCAGCCACCGGGCGCGGGGCACCCAGCACGTTCTTCAGCTTGAAATTCTCGCCGTCCCAGTCGAACGCTTCCTCGGCCTCCCACAGCTTCTGGACCACGTCGAACCATTCCTGCGCGTAGCCGTAGCGGCTCTCGTGATCCTCCGGCAGCGTCAGGCCCAGAGCCTCGTATTCCGGGCGGTTCCAGCCCGCCACGATGTTCAGCCCGATCCGGCCGTTGCCCACCTGGTCGGCGGTGGCGATCTGCTTGGCCACCACGACGGGGTGATTGGCGGCGGTGTGCATGGTGGCGAAGACGGTCAGGTTCTCTGTCCGCGCCAGCAGCGCGGTCGCCCAGGTCATCGTCTCCAGGACGTTGTGGTGAAAGTTGGTCTCGCCACCATAGCCGATCCAGCGGGCGATGGGCAGCATGAAATCGATGCCGGCCGCGTCCATCATCTGCGCCAGGCGCAAGTTGTTGGCCCAGCTGTTGTCCCAGCGCTCGGCGACCTTGGTGACCGTCATGCCCGAGGAGCAGTTGGTCGAGAAGGTGCCCAGCTTGAAATGGTCGGATTCGAGGAACTTGCGCATTGTCGGTCTCCCTGCTTGATGATTGAATAAAATTTCAATCTAAAATGCATTCAAAAATCAAACATTATTTTCGTTTGCGCCGGGGCCGAGGGACTTGCATGCTGATTTCCATGACGAAAAAGCGCGACACCGCCCCGCCCGAGGCCGTCTTTCCAGACCTGGATCACCGCTGGCACCTGGCGGAGGAACCGCTGGAACGGCGGCTGGCGCAACTGGAATACGCGCTGATGCGCACCACCGAGTCGTTCAGCCGCTGGCAGACCGAATGCCTGGCCGCCAGCGGCGAGATCCAGGCCAGCGGGCCCGAAAACGCGCTCTTGCACGTCATCCGCATGAACGACCGCCCGAAATCGGTGAAGGAACTGGCCCGCCTCACCAACCGCGAGGACATCCCCAACATCCAGTACGGGCTGCGCAAGCTGGCCAAGGCCGGGCTGATCGAGCGCGAGGGCGCCTCGCGCACCGGGGTGGTCTATTCCGTCACCGAAAAGGGCCGCGAGGTGACCGACCGCTACACCCGGGTGCGCCGCGCGCTGCTGGTCTCGCTGCTGGAGCGGATCGAGAACGGCGAGGATGCGCTGCACGACACGGCGCAGGTGCTGGACCTGATCTGCGGGATCTACGACCGCGCCGCCCTGTCTGCCGCCACGCGCCGGCGCGACTGAGCGCGTCCCGACCGGGCGTCGCGCCCGCGTCCCCGCCGCGCTTGCGTATTTGAGGAACAATGAAGCACAGGGCGGATCGTCCCGTCTTCATTGTTCCCCAAATACGCCCGCCGGAGGCATCGCCACGGTGCCGCGGGCGTGGCGCTCAGCCGGTCGGGCGCAGCAGCGGGAACCAGTCCTCGCGCAGGCGCTGGCCAGGTTGCATGTCATGGCCGGGGAAGGGCGGCGAGGTGCGGCCGGGCCGCGCCACATAGCGCGCGTCGTCGCCCACCAGCCGCAGGCTGAAGGCGCGGCGGCGGGTGGCGGCCGCGTTGCCGCGCGCCCCGTGCAGCGTCGAGAAGTGGAAGGCCACCGCATCGCCCGGTTCCATCTGCCATTCCAGCACGCGCATGCCCTCGGCATCCGGGTCGGGCACCGGCATGTAGGCCTCGGGATCGGGATAGAACGCCTCTTCCGACAGCCAGCGCGTGGGCAGCACCGGCTTCTCCCAAAGGTGCGAGCCCGCCACCAGGCGCAGCGTCGCCTCGCGCACCGGGTCGAGCGGGGACCAGAAGCTGACGGTCTGGGCGCCTTCGACGAAGTAATAGGGCCCGTCGGAATGCCAGGGCGTGGGTTTCGAGGTGCCCGGCTCCTTGACCAGGAAGTGATCGTGGAAGAGCTGCACCCGCTCGGAGCGCATCAGCGCGGCGGCCACCCCGGCGGCGGGGGAGGCGGCGATCGCCTCGGCGAATTCGGGGATCCGCTGCCAGTTGCAGTAATCGTCGAAGAAGCGGCCGGTTTCGCCCGGTTCGAGATTCTCGGCCGCGTAGGGGCCCGGCTCGGCCATGTTGCGCTCCACGCCTGCGCGCAGCAACTCCACCTGGTCCGCGAAGAGGCCCCGGACCAGCACCGCCCCGTCGGCGGCGAAATCCTCGATCATCTGCGGCGTGACGCGCGGGTGCATCGGCGGTCTCCTTCGACGGGCGCGCGACACCATGCGCCGCGCGCGCCTAGATGTCCATATGCAGCCGGAAGCCCGGCGCGTAGCTCAGCCGCACCCAGGTCACCGGCGCGGCGGGGCCGTGGGTGGCGCGCTCCAGCACCATCAGCGGCGCGCCCTCGGCACAGCCCAGCAGCCCGGCCAGGCCCGCGTCGGCGCCGGCGGCGGCATAGTCGAGCGTGCCGCGGTCGAATGGCGCATGGCGCACCAGCCATTCATTGGCGCTGATCGTGTCCAGCGGGGCCTCGGCGAAGCCCGGCACCGCGGCGAGGTTCACCCAGCGCAGCTCATGCGCGTAGGGGCGGCCGTCGGCCAGGTGCAGCGTCTCAACCCGTTCGGTGGGCGTGTCCGGGGCAAGTCCCAGCGCCAGGCGCACCGGCTCGGGCATCGGCGCGCTGCGGCGCGACAGCAGGCCGTGGGCATGGCGGGCGCCGCGCGCCTCCACCTCCTCGCGGATCAGCGGGATCGACAGGCGCGCCCGGCGCTGCGGGGCGAGCGCGACCCGCGTGCCCGCCTTGCGGCGGCGTTCCAGCAGCCCGGCCTCGGCGAGTTCGCGCAGCGCGCGGTTGACGGTGGCCCGCGCATGGCCCAACTCGTCGGCCAGCGCCGCCTCGCCCGGGATCAGCGCGCCCGGTGTCCATTCGCGCGACTGGATGCGGCGCAGCGCCTCGTCATGCACCTCGCGCCAGGCCGGGCGGCGGGTCATGCGGCGTCTCTCAGCCGCAGCATGTGGGCGCGGAAGCGCGCGGCCACCGCATCGCGCGCCACGTGGCGGCCGGCGCGCACCACGTGCCGCCCGGCGGCCCAGACATCGCGCACCAGCCGGTCGTCGGCGGCGAAGACCCAGCTGTCGAGCGCCGTGTCGCCCGCGCGCCCCACCAGCGCCAGCGCCTGCGCGTCCAGCGCCACAAGGTCGGCCCATGCGCCCGGCGCGATCCGGCCCGCGCCGCGCCCCAGCGCCTGCGCCCCGCCCTCGGCTGCCGCCTCGAACAGCCTTCGCCCGGCGGAGTGCTCCTGCGTGGCGAGCACCGCGCGGGCGCGCTCGCGCAGGCGTTGGGAATATTCCAGCGTGCGGAGCTCTCCGGACAGGGCGATGCGGATGTTGGAATCCGACCCGATCCCGAAGCGGCCGCCCGCCGCCAGCCAGCGCGCGCCCTCGAAGATGCCGTCGCCCAGGTTGGCCTCGGTGATCGGGCAGAGCCCCGCCACCGCGCCGGTGCGCGCCAGCGCCCCGGTCTCCTCCGGGGTCATCTGCGTGCAATGCACAAGGCACCAGCGCGCATCCACCTCGGCGTTCGCCAGCAGCCATTCCACCGGCCGAGCGCCCAGCACCGCCCGCACCTCCTCCACCTCGGCGCGTTGCTCGGCCAGGTGCATGTGCAGCGGGCCGAGCCCCACCTCCGCCAGTTGCGCCAGCGCTCCGGGGGGCACCGCGCGCAGCGAATGCGGCGCAAGCCCCAGCACCGCGTCCCCGGGCAGCGCGGAAAGCGCCTCTGCCGCGCCCTCGGCCAGCCGGGCGAAGCGGTCGATATCGTTGCCGAACCGGTCCTGCCCGGGGCCGAGCGGCCGGCCGTCGCAGCCGCCCTGCTGGTAGAGCACCGGCAGCAGGGTCAGGCCGATCCCGGTCTCCGCGGCCGCCGCGGCGATCCGCTCGGACAGTTCCGAGATCCGCGCATAGGGTGTCCCGCCGGGCTGGTGGTGCAGGTAGTGGAACTCTCCCACGGCGGCGAAACCGGCCTCCAGCATCTCCACCTGCACCATGGCGGCGATGGCCTGCACGTCCTCGGGGGTGAGCTGTTCGAGAAAGCGGAACATCAGCTGCCGCCAGGTCCAGAAACTGTCCTGCGGGTCGGGGCCACGCCGTTCGGTCAGGCCGGCCATGGCGCGCTGGAAGGCGTGGGAATGCAGGTTCCCGGGCGCGGGCAGCAGGATCCCCGCGCGGTGATCGGGGGCGGCGCCCGGGGGCGCCTCGGCGATCCGGCCGCCGGCGTCGACGGCGATGCGCACGTCCTGCACCCAGCCCTGGGGCATCAGGGCGCGGTCGGCGTGGATGACGATGCTCACCGGGCTTGACCTCGATATTATGTGCAGACATAAAAATAATAAGCGCAATCTATCGGGGGCTCAATGGCGAATCTGGTGCTTTTGGACGCAAGGCTGGCCACCATGGTCGGCCCCGCGCCCTACGGGCTGGTCGAGCGCGGCGCGCTGGCGCTGTCGGATGGCCGGGTCGCCTGGGCCGGGCCCGAGGCCGAGTTGCCTGCCCGCTTCGCCGCCTGGCCGCGCGAGCGGCTGGAGGGGCGGCTGGTGACGCCGGGGCTGATCGACTGCCACACCCACCTGGTGTTCGGCGGCGACCGTGCCCGCGAATTCGAACTGCGGCTGGAGGGCGCCGGCTACGAGCAGATCGCCCGCGCCGGTGGCGGCATCCTCTCTACTGTGGAGGCCACCCGCGCCGCCTCCGAGGACGCCCTGCTGGAGGCCGCGCTGCGGCGGCTCGACGCATTGCTGGCCGAGGGCGTCACCACTGTGGAGGTGAAATCCGGCTACGGGCTGGATATCGACACCGAGCTGAAGATGCTGCGCGTGGCGCGCCGGCTGGAACGGACCCGCCCGGTGCGGGTGCGGACCAGTTTCCTGGGCGCCCATGCGGCGCCGCCCGAATATGCAGGCCGGCCCGATGCCTACCTCGACGAGATCTGCCTGCCCGCCCTGCGCGCCGCCCATGCGGAGGGGCTGGTCGACGCGGTGGACGCCTTCTGCGAGCGCATCGCCTTCGACGCGGGGCAGGTCGCGCGGGTGTTCGACGCGGCCGGCGCGCTGGGCCTGCCGGTCAAGCTGCATGCCGAGCAGCTGTCGCATGGCGGCGGCACGGCGCTGGCGGCGCGCTTCGGGGCGCTGTCGGCCGATCACGTGGAATATGCCACCGAGGCCGATGCCGCCGCGCTGGCCGCGGCGGGCACTGTGGCGGTGCTGTTGCCCGGCGCCTTCTACACCCTGCGCGAGGAGCAGGCCCCGCCGGTGGCCGCCTTCCGCGCGGCCGGCGTGCCGATGGCACTGGCCACCGATTGCAACCCCGGCTCCTCGCCCTTGTCCTCGATTCTGCTGGCGCTCAACATGGGCTGCACCCTGTTCCGCCTGACGCCCGAAGAGGCGCTGCGCGGGGTCACCGCCCATGCCGCCCGGGCGCTGGGGATCGCGGATGCCGGCCGGCTGGAGCCGGGCTGCGTGGCCGACCTTGCCATCTGGGACGTGGAGCAGCCGGCGGAGCTTGCCTACCGCATCGGTTTCAACCCGCTCTTCCGGCGGATGCAGGGAGGTGTCGCATGATTCTTGTGCCCGGGGCCGTCACGCTGGCGCAGCTCGAACGGATCTGGCGCGAGGGGCTTGCCGTGCGGCTCGGCCCCGAGGCCCGTGCCCCGGTGGAGGCCGCCGCCGCGATGGTGGCCGAGGCCGCCGCGGGCGAGGCGGCGGTCTACGGCGTCAATACCGGCTTCGGCAAGCTGGCCAGCCGAAAGATCGCCCCCGGCGATACCGCGCAGCTTCAGGAAAACCTGATCCTGTCGCATTGCTGCGGGGTGGGCGCGCCGATGCCGCTGCCGCTGGCGCGGCTGATGATGGTGCTGAAACTCCTGTCGCTGGGGCGGGGCGCCTCCGGGGTGCGCTGGCAGATCTGCGCCCTGCTGGAGGGGATGCTCGCGCGCGGGGTGACGCCGCTGGTGCCGCACCAGGGCTCTGTCGGCGCCTCGGGCGATCTTGCGCCGCTGGCGCATATGGCCGCGGTGATGATCGGGCAGGGCCGCGCGGCGTATGACGGGCAGACGTTGCCGGGCGCCGCGGCGCTGGAGGCGGCGGGGCTCGCGCCGGTGCGGCTGGGCCCCAAGGAGGGACTGGCGCTCATCAACGGCACGCAATTCTCCACCGCCTGCGCGCTGGCGGGCCTGTTCGAGGCGCGCCGCGCGGCGGACAGCTCCGCCGTGACGGCCGCCATGTCCACCGACGCGATCATGGGCTCCACCGCGCCGCTGGTGGCCGAGATCCACGCGCTGCGCGGCCATGCGGGCCAGATCGACATGGCCCGCGCCATGCGCGCGCTGATGGAGGGCAGCGAGATCCGCGAAAGCCACCGCGAGGGCGATACCCGCGTGCAGGATCCCTATTGCATCCGCTGTCACCCGCAGGTGGCGGGCGCCGCGCTCGACGTGATCCGCATGGCCGGCCGCACGCTGCAGGTGGAGGCCAACGCCGTCACCGACAACCCGCTGGTGCTGGTGGAGGCCGGGCGCATCGTCTCGGGTGGGAATTTCCATGCCGAGCCGGTGGGCTTCGCCGCCGACCAGATCGCGCTGGCGCTGGCCGAGCTGGGCGCGATCTCGCAGCGCCGGGTGGCGCTGATGGTGGACCCGACGCTGAGCTTCGACCTGCCGCCCTTCCTGACGCCCGATCCCGGGCTGAACTCCGGCTTCATGATCGCCGAGGTCACCACCGCGGCGCTGATGAGCGAGAACAAGCACCTCGCCAACCCTTGCGTCACCGACAGCACGCCCACCTCCGCCAACCAGGAGGACCATGTGAGCATGGCCGCCCACGGCGCCTGGCGGCTGATGCGGATGGCCGAGAACCTCGCCGTGATCCAGGGGGTGGAGGCGCTTTGTGCGGCGCAGGGCATCGAGGCGCGCGCGCCCCTTGCCACCTCCGCACCGCTGCGGGCGGCGCTGGCGCGGCTGCGCCGCGACGTGCCCGCGCTGGGCCCCGACCGCTACATGGCCCCGGATCTGGAGGCCGCCGCCGCGCTGATGCGCGCGGGCGCGCTGCCCGACGCCGCCGGGATGGAGGGTTTCGCATGATCGAGCTGCGGCAAGGGCAGGGGCCGCTGGTGCTGGGCCTGCCGCATACCGGCACCGACCTGCCTGTGGATATCCGCCGCCGGCTGAACGCCACGGGCCGGGCGCTGGCGGATACCGACTGGCATGTTCACCGGCTTTACGAGGGCTTGGCCGAGGATGTGACCATCGTGCGCACGCCCATCCATCGCTACGCGATCGACGTGAACCGCCCGCCCGGTGGCGAGAGTCTCTATCCCGGGCAGGCGACCACCGGCCTCGTGCCGCTCACGGATTTCGACGGCGCGCCGATCTGGAACGAGCCGCCCGACGCGGCCGAGACCGCGCGGCGGCTGGATCTTTTCCACAGGCCCTACCACGCCGCGCTGACGGCCGAACTCGCCCGGGTAAGGGACTTGCACGGGGTCGCGATCTTGTACGATTGCCACTCGATCCGGTCGGTTATCCCCAATCTCTTCGCCGGAACCCTGCCAGATTTCAACATCGGCACCAACTTGTCCACAAGCTGCGCTCCCGCTGTGGAAAACGCCGTGCGGCGGGTCTGCGAGGCCGCGCCGGGCTTTTCGACCGTGGTCAACGGTCGGTTCCGCGGCGGCTGGACGACGCGCCATCACGGCCGTCCCGCCGAGGGGGTGCACGCCATCCAGATGGAACTGGCGCAATCCACATACATGCGCGAAAGCCCGCCCTGGGCCTGGGCCTGGGACGCGGCCCGCGCGGAAAGCCTGCGTCCGCATCTCGCCCGCGTCCTCGCGGCGCTCGACCGGTTGGGCCGGCAGGGAATCCCGGCATGAGTCCCGCTGCGCACAAGCCTGTGGAAAACCCTGTGGATGCGCCCCGCGCCACCACATCGACAACCGCGCCCCGCCAAGGGCTTGCCGCCCGATCCGGTGCTACCTCGCCCCCCTTCGCAACCGGGAGATCCAGATGACCGACCCCCGCCACAATGCCCGCGATGTGTTCCCCGATACCGGCCCCCACCCGAGCGCGAAAAGCTGGCTCACCGAGGCCCCGTTGCGGATGCTGATGAACAACCTGCATCCGGATGTCGCCGAGAACCCGCACGAGCTGGTGGTCTATGGCGGGATCGGCCGCGCCGCCCGCACCTGGGAGGATTTCGACACCATCGTCGCCACCCTGCGCCGGCTGGAGGCGGACGAGACGCTGCTGGTGCAGTCGGGCAAGCCCGTGGGCGTCTTCCGCACCCATGCGGACGCGCCGCGCGTGCTGATCGCCAATTCCAACCTGGTGCCGCACTGGGCCACCTGGGATCATTTCTCCGAGCTCGATCGCCTCGGGCTGATGATGTATGGTCAGATGACCGCCGGAAGCTGGATCTACATCGGCAGCCAGGGCATCGTGCAGGGCACCTACGAGACGTTCGTGGAGGCCGGTCGCCAGCATTACGGCGGCGATCTGAAGGGCCGGTGGATCCTGACCGGGGGGCTGGGCGGCATGGGCGGGGCGCAGCCGCTGGCCGCGGTGATGGCGGGCGCCTGCTGCCTTGCGGTGGAATGCGACGAGACCCGCGCCGAGTTCCGCAAGCGCACCCGCTACGTGGACGAGATCACCCGCTCGCTCGACGATGCGCTGGCGATGATCGACCGCTGGACCGCTGCCGGAGAGGCGAAATCCGTGGGCCTGATCGGCAACGCCGCGGATGTGTTCCCCGAACTGGTGCGCCGGGGTGTCCGCCCCGACATCGTGACCGACCAGACCAGCGCGCATGACCCGGTGCATGGCTACCTGCCGCAGGGCTGGACCGTGGCCGAATGGCGCGCGCGGCAGGAGACCGATCCGAAGGCGGTGGAACGGGCCGCGCGGGCCTCGATGCGGGTGCAGGTGCAGGCGATGGTGGATTTCTGGAATGCGGGCGTGCCCACGCTCGATTACGGCAACAACATCCGCCAGGTGGCGCTGGAGGAAGGGCTGCAGAACGCCTTCGCCTTTCCCGGCTTCGTGCCGGCCTATATCCGCCCGCTCTTCTGCCGGGGGGTGGGGCCGTTCCGCTGGTGCGCGCTGTCGGGCGATCCCGAGGACATCCATCGCACCGACGCCAAGGTGAAGGAACTGATCGACGATCCGCACCTGCATCGCTGGCTCGACATGGCGCGCGAGCGCATCGCCTTCCAGGGCCTGCCCGCCCGGATCTGCTGGGTGGGGCTGGGCCAGCGCCACCGGCTGGGGCTGGCCTTCAACGAGATGGTGCGCACGGGCGAGCTCAAGGCCCCCGTCGTGATCGGGCGCGACCACCTGGACAGCGGCTCCGTCGCCAGCCCCAACCGCGAGACCGAGGCGATGAAGGACGGCTCGGACGCGGTGAGCGACTGGCCGCTCTTGAACGCGCTGCTGAACTGCGCCTCGGGCGCCACCTGGGTCAGCCTGCATCACGGTGGCGGCGTGGGCATGGGCTTTTCCCAGCATTCCGGCATGGTGATCTGCTGCGACGGCACGGAAGAGGCAGACAGGCGCCTGGCGCGGGTGCTGTGGAACGATCCCGCGACGGGCGTGATGCGCCACGCGGATGCGGGCTACGAGGAGGCGATCGCCTGCGCACGCGAGCATCAACTGGACCTGCCGGGCATCCTGCGATGAGCCTCGCGCGCTTCACGGAGGCGCAGGAGGCGATCTGGCCCGCGCCGCTGCGCGAGGTGCAGGCGGGGCGAAAGGAAACGCACTGGATGTGGTTCGTCTTTCCGCAGCTGCGCGGGCTGGGCCGCTCGGCCACCGCGCGGCATTACGGCATCACCGGTCTGGAGGAGGCGCGCGCCTACCTCGCCCATCCGGTGCTGGGGCCGCGGCTGCGCGATTGCGCGGCTGCCATGCTGGCCCATCGCGGCACCGATGCGGCGACGATCCTGGGGCCGGTGGATGCGCTCAAGCTGCACTCCTGCGCCACGCTCTTCGCCCGCGCCGCCGGCGATCCCGGGCCCTTCGGGGCGCTGCTGGAGGCGTTCTACGACGGCCGGCCCTGCCCGCTGACCGAGGCGGAACTGGCGGCGGGCTGAGCCGCGCGTCCGAGGCTGCGCAGGATCTCGGCCTCCAGCCGTTGCAGCAGGATGTCGTTGTCGAACCGGGCTTCGGCCACCGCCCGCGCACGCGCGCCCATTGCCGCCGCGTCCTCGCGCGTCAGCGCCGCGCGCACCGCCCCGGCAAAGCCCGCCGCGTCGTGCTCGTCCACCAGGAAACCCGTCCGGCCGTCGTCCACCGCCTCAGGGATGCCCGCATGCCGGGTGGACACGGTGACGCATCCCGCCGCCATCGCCTCCTGGATCGCGGTGGGCAGGCCCTCGGTATTGCCGTCCTTCGCGGTGATCGAATGCTGCAGGAAGAACTGGGCCGAGGCCAGTTTGTCGCGCACGAACTCATGCGGCTGGCTGCCGTGGAAGGTGACGCGCCCCTCGGCGCCCAGCTCGGCCGCCAGCGCCCGGCAGGGCTCCAGCAGGGGGCCGTCCCCCACGAAATCCAGCCGCGCCTCGGGCAGACCGGCGGTGGCCTCGGCGAAGGCGCGCAAGGTGATCTGCGGCGCCTTCTTCTCGACGAAGCGGCCCACGGCGAGGCAGGAGAGCGGGCGTTTCTCGCCGGGGCGGAAGCGGCGCACATCCACGCCCGAGGGGATGACATGCGCGTTCGCGTGCCGGATGCCGTGCCGGGCGAGGTTGTCGAGCAGGAATTGCGAGACAGCGAAGACCCCCGCCAGCCTTGGCATCATCCGGCGATAGGCGTCCTGCATCCGCGCGGTGCGCAGCGCCTTGGAGGCGTCGGTGCCCCGGAAATAGCTGAAGATCGGCAGCCCCATCGCATTGGCCAGCGGCGCCACCGCCAGCGCCTGGGTGCCGAACTCGGCCAGGATCACCTCGACCCGCTGGTCGCGCAGAAAGGCGGCCAGATCGCGCCGCGCCGTGCCGAAGGGCAGCCGTCCGGTGCCGTGGCGCAGGCGGTTGACGAGCAGCGCGCCCGGCGCGATCACGAGATCGGTGGCCGAAAGCCCCCGCCCGCGCCGCGCGAAAACCTGTTTTTCATAGGGATTCCGCCCGTGGAAGCGGCCGCAGACCACCACCGTGTCGCCACCGAAGAGATGTTCGATATGGCGGTTGATGAAGGTCTCGCCGCCCAGGAAATACTCGCCGGTTACAATACATGCGCGCATCGGTTCCACCACCCGTCTGATCCGGCCCCGGGCAACGACATCCTGTGCAGGAAGGATTGTGGAGGCGAGTACCGGAATCGAACCGGTGTACACGGATTTGCAATCCGCTGCGTCACCACTCCGCCAACTCGCCGTCCGTGGTGGTGCGGAGATAGCCTATCGTGCCTGCCGCCGCAAGGCCACAGCGCCCTGGAATCCCCCGCGTTAGGAATTGCCGCCCCGCCGCATCTGTGGCATGACCGAAGCAGTACCAAATCAAGAGAAGCAGACGGATGACCGATTTCGCCGCGCGCCGCACCATGATGGTCGATACGCAGGTCCGCCCCGCGGATGTCTCGAAATTCCCGGTGCTGGACGCGCTTCTGAGAGTGCCCCGCGAAATGTATGTCCCGCGCGACAAGCGCGAACTGGCCTATATGAGCGAGAATGTCGATCTTGGCGGTGGCCGCGTGGTGCTGGAGCCGCGCACCTTGGCCAAGATGCTGGACTGGCTCGATCTTCAGCCCGACGAGCTGGTGCTCGATATCGGCAGCGGGCTGGGCTATTCGGCGGCCGTGATGGCATATCTCGCGGAGGCGGTGGTCGCGGTGGAGGACGACGCCGCGCGCGCGGCCGAGGCGCAGTCGATCCTGTCCGAGCAGGGCGTCGACAATGTGGCGCTGCATCAGGGCCCGCTGACCGAGGGTGCCCCGCAGCATGGTCCCTATGACGTGATCGTCCTGCAGGGCGCGGTCGAGACGCTGCCCGAGGCGTTGCTCGACCAGCTCAAGGAGGGCGGCCGGATCGCCTGCCTGTTCCAGGAAGGTCCGCTGGGTTCGATGCGGATCGGATACAAGATCGACAACAAGGTTTCCTGGCGCTTCGCATTCAATGCGGGCGCGCCCGTGCTTCCCGGTTTCGAGAAGCACGCAGCATTCACATTCTGAGGGCGGGCCAGGTCCGCCGTCGACAAGATGCAGCCGCATCGCAGACGCGAAAGGCAAGAGCAGTGACGTCAGCACCAAGGATCGCAGACCGCATCGCCGGAGGGCTTGCCGCCCTTCTGCTTGTCGCGGGGCTCTCCGCCGCGCCAAAGGCCGCCAGCGCCGAGACGCTGGCGGACTCGCTGGCCTCCGCCTACAACAACAGCGGGCTTCTGGATCAGAACCGCGCCCTGCTTCGGGCGGCGGATGAAGACGTGGCCGTCGCGCTCGCGGCGCTGCGGCCCGTCATCAACTGGACGAGCCGGCTGCGCCGCAGCTTCGGCGAGACCCGCAACACCGGCGCTTTCGGCGTCACGACGAACGACACCGCCAATACCTCGGCGACGCTGGGGATCAACATGGAGGTGCTGCTCTACGATTTCGGCGCCTCGAAATTGCGTACCGACGCCGCGAAAGAGACCGTTCTTGCCACCCGGCTCGGGCTGGTCTCGGTCGAGCAGCAGGTGTTGCTGCGCGCCGTGCGCGCCTACATGAATGTCCGGCGAGAGTCCGAGAACGTGGCGTTGCGGCAGAACAACCTGCGCCTGATCCAGCAGGAATTGCGCGCCGCGCGGGACCGGTTCGAGGTGGGCGAGGTCACCCGCACCGACGTGTCGCTGGCCGAGGCACGGCTGGCCGGGGCGCGCGCCAACCTGGCCGTCTCGCAGGGCAATCTGGCCCAGGCGGTCGAGGAATTCCGAGCCGCCGTGGGCCGGGCGCCCGGATCGCTGGCGCCGCCTGCGCGCCCGCCGCAGACCGTGTCGACCGAGGCCGAGGCCAAGTCCGTGGCAGTGCGCAACCATCCGGACATCCTTCAGGCGCAGCGCGAGATCACCGTGGCCGAACTGGGCGTGGCGATCGCCGAGGCGGCGATGAAACCCAGCGTCAGCTTCGGCGCGGGGGTGAACGTGACCGAGAATTTCAACAGCCCCAACTACACCCGCGGCGGCGAGATGTCGCTCAGCGCCTCCGGCCCGATCTACCAGGGCGGCCGCCTTTCGGCGCTCCTGCGGCAGTCCATGGCGCGGCGTGATGCGGCTCGGGCCGCGTTGCACATCGTGCGGCTTCAGGTCCAGCAGGACGCGGGCAACGCATTTGCGCTGGTGCGGGTGGCACGCGCCGCCCGCGACGCCAGCGAGCAGCAGATCCGCGCCGCGCAGGTCGCCTTCGAGGGCGTTCGTGAAGAGGCCAAGCTGGGCGCGCGCACCACGCTCGACGTGCTGAACGCCGAGCAGGAATTGCTGGACGCGCGCGGGGGCAGGATCTCCGCCATCGCGGACGAGTATATCGCCGCCTATTCGCTGCTGGCCGCGATTGGCCTGATGACGGCCGATCACCTCAACCTGCGGGTGCAGCGCTATGACCCGGCGATGTATTACAATCTGGTCAAGGACGGCCCGGCGGTCAGCCAGCAGGGCGAGGCGCTGAACCGTGTGCTGCGCGCACTGGGAGACGAGTAGAACTCTTCCTATCTGTTGTGCGCGGTCCGGTGCCGCGGTAAGCTTTCGCCCAAGGGCAAGAGCAGAGCGGTAACAGCATGTCGGATCCAGTCAGCCAGTCCGAGATAGAGGATGTTCTGGCCTCCATTCGCAGGCTCGTGACGGAGGGTGGGCGCAATGTCGGCGCCGCATCCCCCGCGCCCGGAGACCGGCCGGACTCCGGCAAACTCGTGCTGACGCCCGCCCTGCGCGTGGCCGAGCCAGACGACCCCGTGATGCCGCGGGACGTGGTGCAGCCCTCCGAACCGCCGCAGGGGGCCGCCCCGGCCGAACCCGAGGCGGCGATGGTCGAGATCGACGATACCGCCGAGGCGCGAGACGACGCAGCGGGCGATAGTCTCGACCTTTCCCCGCAGATGCGGGAAGCGCCGCACACGGCAGAGACCCGCACCGAAGAGCCCGCCGCGACGTCCGAGGATACCACCCCGCAAGAGGCGGCGCCGCAGGTGGAGTCGGTGTCCAGTCTGCCGGAGGCGCCCGGGACCGACGCCGACGCCGATCCAGACATTGCTCCCGATGCCGACACCGACGCGCATGCGGGCGCACCGCGGGAGCCCGGTCCTTTCGGCGACGCCGCAGAGACCGCGGACGACACAATCGCCGCGGCCGGAGAGCCCGCGCCCGGCCATGCCTCGGGCGAGGCCCTCGCCGCCGAGACCTCCCCTGAAGACGATCCGTCCGGTGAGGAGGCCGCCCACGAGGCCCGCGCTGCCTCTCTCGAAAGCAAGATCGCCGAACTGGAAACGATGATCGGAGGCACGGCCCAGGACTGGGAGCCCGAAGACGTCGAGGAAGAGGAGTATTCTCCCGCGCAGCCGATCGACTGGGAAGATCACGCCGAGGACGCGGGAGAGCCGTTTGCGGCAGCATCCGCCGGGATGGCGGCAGGCGAGGCCCGGCCCGACCGCCGCGACGAGCGCGGTTTCGCCCTGTTCGACGACGCGGATACCGTCATCGACGAGGACATGCTGCGCGACATGGTCGCCGAGATCGTGCGCGAGGAACTGCAGGGCGCGCTGGGCGAGCGGATCACCCGCAACGTCCGCAAGCTGGTCCGCCGCGAGATCCATCGCGCGCTGGCGGCGCAGGATCTCGAATAGGCGCCGTCTTCAGCGTCCGGAAACCGATTGCAGAAACGAAAAAACGCGCCCTCCCGGGGCGCGTTTTTCGTTTGCGACAGGGCCGGCGGCCCTCTGCAAAAACGGGGTCAGGCGGCTTCGGCCTGCTGCGCGGCGTTACGGCGCTCGCTCTCCTCGCGCGACAGCGCGACGGACGTGCGCACGCCCTTGGCCACGAATTCCATCAGGCCTTTCACGACACGTTCGTTCGGGTCGATCCCGGCACAGGACAACACTTCACGGCCGTCCCGCGATCGCGCCCAGCGGGCGATCTGCTCGGGGCCGTTGCCGTATTTCTTGTCATCCGCGATGGCATCGTCCAGCGCGGCCAGCACGACGGCTGCGAACAGCTTGCGGGCCCGGTTCCCCTGCTCGGCATTGAACGCTGTGCCGTCAACGAAATCCTTCATCTCGTCGTCCTTTATTCTTGCTCTTGTGTTTCGGGCGTGACGTGCCTTATGGACCAAAACACTCGATTCGGATACTGCATGAATGCATTGCACCTATGCAGCAGGTGCATGGCTCGCCGTAGGTCCAACACGATATCCGCTACCTTGCCAGCACAAGGTCCGCGAGATATAGGTGCGACCGAAGTTACATCAACCATTCCTCGAAGGTTTCCCCATGCCCAAGATCAACGGGAACGAAATCCGTCCCGGCAACGTGCTGGAACACAATGGCGGCCTTTGGGCCGCGGTGAAGGTCGAGCATGTGAAGCCCGGCAAGGGCGGCGCCTTTGCACAGGTGGAACTCCGCAACCTGCGCAACGGTTCCAAGTTGAACGAACGTTTCCGCAGCGCCGACAAGGTCGAGCGGGTCCGGCTGGAACAGAAGGACATGCAGTTTCTCTACGAGTCAGAGGGCATGCTGGTCTTCATGGATGCCGAGACCTTCGAACAGACCGAACTGCCGGCCGAACTGCTGGGCGAGCGCCGCCCCTTCCTGCAGGACGGGATGACGATCACCGTGGAATTCCACGAAAGCGAGGCCCTGAACGCCACGCTGCCGCAGAAGGTCACCTGCACCGTGGCCGAGACCGAGCCGGTGGTGAAGGGCCAGACCGCGGCCAACAGCTACAAGCCCGCCGTGCTGGACAATGGCGTGCGCATCACCGTTCCGCCCTTCGTCGCGCAGGACGAAAAGATCGTGGTCAACACCGAGACCATGGAATATTCGGAACGCGCCTGAGCGCGGGTGCGCCCGCCAGAGGGCGCGGCGACAGGGACACGAGGGCGCTCCGCTGCAGGTGGTGCGCCCTTTCTCTTGCGACCGGGCGGGAAGCCCGGGAACGCGCGGGTGCAAAGCCGGGCTGCAGATCGGGGCAGGGCGGTGCGGCCGTCGCCCCGCCTCATGGACCGCCGAGCATGTCGCGGGGCGCGTGGATCAACTCACCGGTCACCAGCGTTCCCGCGATCATCACGATGGCGACGGCAGAGACTTGCACGCCCATCGCAAGCGCAGCCGGCGCGATGGCCGAGACCGTGGCGCCGCTTTGGTCGTGCCGGATGAGCGCGGCCGCCCCGCGCATGACGGCACTACCGGCAAGCAGGCCGACGAGAACCTCCAGTCAGGTATCGGTGGCCCGTTGCCCGCGGGGCATTCGCGCGGATTGCTGCGGGGCGAACGGCCCGGCCCAGACGAGCGCCCGTGTCAGGATCGGCGCGGCCGCGAAGCCGGACCAATGCGGAGCGACGCGGCGGAGGAGCCCGCATCGGCCATTCGGCACTCCGTCAGACATTTTCCCGACAGTCATGCCGACGTCTTGGTCGCACGAACGAGGCATGGCCATGCCAGCCCCCGGGCGACGCGCCGCAGCGCTTTTCAGGGGCGCGTGCGGGCTGTAGCATGGACCGGTCGGGCCGCGATCCCGCGCAACCGCGAAAGGAGGCCCCCCATGGCCCAGAAGTCACCGTTCGATTTCACCGAGATGATGCGCGCCTTCGATCCGCAGAAGATGGCGCAGATGTTCGACCCGCAGAAGATGTTCGCCCAGATGCAGGGCTTCCAGGGCCGGCACGGAATGCCGGACCTGTCGGAGTTGATGGAAGGCAACAAGCGCAATTTCGAGGCGATGGTGGAGGCCAATGCCGCCGCAGCCGAGACCTACCGCGTGATGCTGGAACGCCAGATGGAGATCTTCAACCGCATGACGCAAGCCGCGCGCGACTACGCGGGCGGCATGGAGACAGCCGCGCCCGAGGCCGCCGGCAAGAACGCCCAGGCCTATTCCGAGGCGGTGGAAACCGCGTTGGGCCTGATGCAGGAAATGGCGGAGGCCACCCGCGCGGCCAACGAACAGGTCTTCGCCGACATGCAGAAGCGGGTCTCCGAGTCGATCGAGGAACTGGGCCCGTCACAGAAGAAGACGTGACGGGCCGGACACCGCCCTGACGCTTCAGCCCGCGCCCGCCTCCGGGTAGCGCAGCACCGCGTCGCCCGCCCGCATCTCGGGCGCGGCGCGGTCAAAGCGAAGATAGGCGATGGCACGGTCGCCGGCCCGGGTCAGCAGCGTGCCCGCCACCTTCTCGCCTGCCGTGATCTCGGTGCCCTCCGGGGCCTCACCCTCGATCCCGACCGTGGCAAGCCCCTTGCGCAGTTCGGTCTTGTGGTGCATCCGCGCCGTGACCTCCTGGCCGACATAGCAGCCCTTGCGGAAATCGACGCCGTTCAGCCGCTCGAACCCGGCCTCCAGGATGAACGTGTCGGGCGTCAGTTCCACCCCGGCCTGCGGCACGCAATGCGCGACCCGCAGCGCCACCCAGTCGGTGCCGTCATCGCCGCCCTCGGTGCCGTCATAGGCGCGCCATCCCAGTGCCGGATGGCGCGGATCGGCAAAGGCACCGTCGGGAGCCTCGCCGGTGCCGCGGCGTGGGCTGATGCCGGTTTCCTCCAGCGTGACGTCGGCGCGCAGCTTGTACATGCGCAGCCGTTTCAGCAGGTCGTCCGCCTGCGCCTCGGCCACGTCGAGCAGCACCGCCTCGCCATCCGGCACCAAGAAGAAATCCGCGACATACTTGCCCTGCGGCGTCAGCATGGCGGCATAGACCGCGCCCGCCTCGAGCTTGCGCACATCGTTCGTGACAAGGCCCTGAAGGAATTCGAGCGCATCGCTGCCCGAAATCCGGATCACCCGTCGTGGATCGCCGTCCGTCGCACTCATGGCTGGCCCTCCGATTGCCCTGTCCCGGCATATAGCCTGCGGCGGGGCCCAGCAAAACCCCGCGCAGCGGATGCACGCGGAAGGCTGACATTTACCCCCGCCGCGCTATCCTTTCATGCAAACGGAGCGAGTCGGCCATGCGCGACAGGCCCATTTCCAGAGCGCCGGACTACACCAATGCCAGCCTCGTGATGGGGCTGGTCAACCTGCTGTGGATCCTCGGCGCGATCTGGGCGATGTTCGGCCTGCCCGCGGTGCTGCTGACCGGGCTGGCGCTGGACCGCGCGATCACACGGACCGCGCGGCGCCGCGCTCAGCGCAGGTAGCTCATCGGGTCCACGCTCTCGAAGCCCTTGCGCACCTCGAAATGGACATTGGGAGGATCTCCCGCGCGCACCTCGGCGATGCGCTGGCCGCGGCTGACGCTGTCGCCCTTCTCCACCGCCAGCGTGCCCAGGTTGGCATAGACCGTCAGCAGGTTGTCGGGATGCCGGATCACCACGATGGGCACCTGCTCCGAATCCGCGGTGATCGCGGCCACCCGCCCCGAGGCCGCGGCCTTTACCTCCGCCCCGGCCTCCGCGGCGATGGTGATGCCGTCATTGCTGCCCTTGGCGTATTCGCGGATGATCGGCCCCTCCACCGGGAAGGACATCGCGGCGCGCCGGGCCGGCGCGCTTTGTTCGCGCGACAGGTCGGGCGAGGCAGGCGTGGCCACCGCTGCCGTGGCGGGCTCGGGCTTCTCCTGCGGCATCGGCTGCGCGGCGCTGGGCGGCTCGGGCGTGGGCGAGCCCTCTCCTGGCCGGGGCGGTTCGTCCCCGGCCGCGCGGCGCGGCGCGGGCGCGGTCTCGTCGGCCACGGGGATCAGCAGGAACTGCCCCTCGCGGATGCCGAAATCTGCGCCCAGCCCGTTCCACTCGGCCAGTGCGCGCACCGACACGTTGTAGAGCCGCGAGATGGTATAGGCGGTCTCGCCGCGCTCGACCTGGTGGCGCACCGGCTCCAGCCCGGTTTGCGGCGGCGCCGCCGCACGGCGGCGCGGGTCCGGTTCGGGCTGCGTGGCGGGCAGTTCGCTGGTTTCCACCTGGCTGGGCGCCGCGCTTTCGATCGCCTGGCCCGCCACCGTGGCCACGTCCACCTCCCCTGCCGGCCGTATCGGCCCGGCCACGGGGGCGCCCGTCGCGGGCGACGGCTCTTCCACGCGGCGGGGCAGGGCGATCACCTCGTCGCGGCGCAGCTGCGTGTCGGCCTCGATCCCGTTGAACCGGGCCAGCTCGCCCGCCGGGATGCCGACCCGCTCGGCCACATCCGCCAGCCGGTCGCCGCGCCGGGCCACCGCCACCTGGTAGTTCGGATAGGAGATGACGCCCCGATCATCGGGCTCGGGGCGCGGCGCGGTGACGCTCAGCGCAGCCTCCGAAGTGTCGAAACTGCCGCCGCGCAGGTCGAAATCCAGCGGTTCGTCGCAGGCGGCCAGCAGGGCCAGCGCGCTTGCGGCCAGGCCGGCACGCAGGCATGTGGAGGGCAGGAGGGAGCGTTTCATCTCGGTTTTCCTCAATACGCGCGCCCCTTGTCGCCGGGGCCTCGGTCACATCGCGGCCGGGACAGGATCACCCCGGCGCTCACTCACTCGTTCGTCTCAGCCGTCCCGTCCCAGCCCCTCGACCAGAGGAACGAAGCGCACCGGGCGCAACTCGTCATACTCGTATCCGGTCTCTGACCGGGTGACACGGATCAGGCTCTGCACGGTGTCGGACTGCCCGACCGGCAAGACCATGATACCGCCGATCTTGAGCTGGGCCAAGAGCGGCCCCGGCGGATCCTCCGCCGCCGCGGTCAGCAGGATGCGGTCGAACGGCGCCTGGTCGGGCAGACCGTGGCTGCCATCGGCGGTGAAGGCGGTGATGTTGGTCAGGTCCAGCGCCTCGAACACCTCGCGGGCCTCGCGCACCAGCCGCCGGTGCCGGTCCACCGTGTAGACCCGCCGGGCCAGCAGGCTCAGCACCGCGGCCTGGTAGCCCGAGCCGGTGCCCACCTCCAGCACCTTGTCCCGGTTGGAGACCTGCAGCGCCTGGGTCATCAGCCCCACGATCGAGGGCTGGCTGATGGTCTGCCCGCAGGCGATGGGCAGGGGCATGTCGTCATAGGCGCGCTCGTGGAAATAGCCCCGGATGAAGGCGCCCCGGTCGATCCGCTCCATCGCGGTCAGTACGCGCTTGTCCATCACTCCCTTCGAGCGCAGCGCGAAGAGGAACTGCATCTTGCGTTCGGCCTCGTCCGCGCCGGTCATAGCCCCTCTTCTAGCGCGACCAGCGCATCATGCGCCGTCAGGTCAGCGCGCATCGGCGTGACCGAGATGTAGCCCTCCAGGTTCACCGCCGCATCCGTGCCCGGTGTCGTGGGCTCGTGCTGGTTGCCGCCGCGGATCCACAAGAAGCGCCGCCCCGAGGGCGACAGGTGCGGCTCGGTGCCGAACTTGACCCCCTCGCGGTAGCCCTGTGCCGCCACCCGCAGCCCCTTGACCTCGGCGGCCGGAACGGGCGGGAAATTCACGTTGTAGAACAGCCGGTAGCCCCGCCCGTCGCAGGGGCAGGCCGCCAGGATCCGCCGCACCGTCTCAGCGCCATGCTTGGCGGCCGCCTCGAACGGGTCGGTGGCCTGCGCGTTGCGCGGGCCGTAATACTGCGACAGGGCCACCGCCCGCAGCCCTTGCAGCGCCGCTTCCATCGCGCCGCCCAGCGTGCCGGAATAGAGCGCGTTCTCGGCCGAGTTGTTGCCGCGATTCACGCCCGACAGCACCAGGTCGGGCCGGCGGTCATGCAGCACGTCATGCAGCCCCGCCATCACGCAATCTGCCGGGCTGCCCTCGGCGGCGAAGACCCGCTCGTCCAGCTGGGCGATCATCATCGGATGGGTATAGCTGATCTTGTGCGCCACGCCCGATTGCTCGAAGGCCGGCGCACAGGTCCAGACCTCGCCCCCGGGCCCGGCCAGCTCTTCCGCGATGGCCTGAAGCACCTTCAGGCCCGGCGCGTTGATTCCATCGTCATTCGTCACAAGGATGCGCATGTCCTGCCCTTCCTGCCAGCGCCTCCTCCTTAAGTCAGCGGAATTGCCCCCGCAAGCGCGCCCGGCCCCGCCACCGCGCGCCCGGTCTCCATTGTTCCCAAAATACCCCGCCGCGCCGCCGGGCGCGATGCGCCCGGGCTCAGCCCGCGTCCTGCAAAAGGCGCGCGGCCTCGTCGCGCGGGGGCACCAGCGCGGTGCGGTCCTCGCCGGGGAAGAAGCGCGCCCGCAGCGCCGTGGCCATGGGACGCGGCGAGAGGATCTCGACCCGCGGGCCGGTGCGCAGGGTCTCGGCCTGCCAGCTGCGCGCCAGCGCCAGCTGCGCCGCTTTCGTGGCACCATAGGCGCCGAAGAACTTGGCCCCCGCCACGGCGTCATCCTCGAAGAACAACACCCGCCCGGACCGGCCCAGCAGCGGCGCCACATAGCCGATCAGCCGCGCGGCCGCGGTCACGTTGCAGGCCAGCGACTTCTCCATGTCCTTGCCGTCGATCTGCGAGGCCGGCGCCAGCGGCGCTGCGTGGATCGCCGTATGCGCCCAGAGCGCCACGCCCCCCCAGCGGTCGTGGATCGAGCGGCACAGCTGCGCCATGGCCTCGGGCACGGTGATGTCCATGGGGGCCAGCGTGGCGCCGCCATGGCCGGCGGCGCGGATCCGGTCGTCCAGCTCCTCCAGCGCGCCGGTGGTGCGCGCGACGGCGACGACATGGTGCGAGGCGGCCAGCCGCTCGGCGAGGGCGGCGCCAAGGCCGCGCGAGGCGCCGGTGACCAGCGCGATGGGAAGGGTCTCGGTCATGGCCCGAGTCTTTCCATCCTTTCGGCCCCGCGCGCAAGCCGGCCGGGTTGACTTTCCCACGGGTGCGGCGAAAAAGTGAGCCGATGGAATTCAACAGGGGGAGCCCCGGATGACACGCGATATCGTTCTCGGACAGGCCGTGATCGGCACGGATACCACAACCCGCAAGGTGGGTCTCGCGCTGGGCGGCGCGCTGCTGATCGCCCTCGCCGCGCAGGTCAGCGTGCCGATGTTCCCGGTCCCCATGACGCTGCAGACCCTGGCGGTGCTTCTGGTGGGACTGACCCTGGGCGCGCGGTTGGGCGCGGCCACCGTGGCCACCTACCTGGGCTACGGCGCGATGGGCCTGCCGGTGTTCTCGGGCGGCATGTCGGCCGCGGCGCTGATGGGACCGACCGCGGGCTTCCTTTTCGGCTTCGTGGCGATGGCCTGGCTGGCGGGCCTCGCGGCCGAGCGCGGCATCGCGCGCGGCTTCGCCGGCACGCTCATGGCGGCGCTGCTGGTCTCGGCGGCGCTCTACCTGCCGGGCCTTGCCTGGCTCGCCACCTTCACCGGCATGGAAAAGGCCGTGGCGCTGGGCGCGCTGCCCTTCCTGGTGGGCGACGTGGTCAAGGCGGCCATCGCCGCGCTGGTTGTCAGCGGCGGCTGGGCCGCGCTGAAGGGCCTGCGCCGCTGAGCGCGGGCTGAGCCGAGCCGCATCGACGGAAAAGGCCGCCCCTCGGGGCGGCCTTTTTGCATCGGGACGCCGCGCCGGCGCCGTTCGATCCTCGGAGTGTATGGGCGCAGGCCGGCGGTGGGCGCGACGCGCGCGGTCCGTCGACGGACCGCACGCCGCTGCGTCGACGCAGCGGCCCCGCACCGCGGCCGACGGGCTGCACGCCCTGCGGACGCCCAGGCTATTCCGCCGCCTTCACCTCGAAGCCGCGCTCGATCTGGTCCGAGGGCGCCACCGGGTAATCGCCCGAGAAGCAGGCATCGCAATATTGCGGCCGCGCGTCATCGCGCCCGCCGCTTTCGCCCACTGCGCGGTAAAGCCCGTCCAGCGAGATGAATTTCAGCGAATCCACTGCCAGGTGGTGGCGCATTTCCTCCTCGGTCATGGTGGCGGCCAGCAGCTTCTCGCGCTGCGGCGTATCCACCCCGTAGAAGCAGGGCCAGGCCGTGGGCGGGCTGGCGATCCGGAAATGCACCTCCGCCGCGCCTGCATCCAGGATCATCTCCTTGATCTTGCGCGAGGTGGTGCCGCGCACCACGCTGTCATCCACCAGGATCACCCGCTTGCCCGCGATCAGCGCGCGGTTCACGTTCAGCTTCAGCCGCACGCCCATGTTGCGGATCTGCTCGGTGGGCTCGATGAAGGTGCGGCCCATATACTGGTTGCGCACGATCCCCATCGCGTAGGGAATGCCCGATTCCTGGCTGAACCCGATCGCCGCGGGCGTCCCGCTGTCGGGCACCGGGCAGACCAGGTCGGCCTCCACCGGCGCCTCGCGCGCCAGTTCCACGCCGATCTGGCGGCGCGTCTCGTAGACCGACCGGCCGCCCAGGATCGAGTCGGGGCGCGAGAAATACACATGCTCGAAGATGCAGAAGCGCGGGCGCTGCGGGCGGAAGGGGAAGTGGCTTTCCACCCCGGCCTCGGTGATCACCACCATCTCGCCCGGCGCCACCTCGCGGATGAAGCGCGCGCCGATGATGTCCAGCGCGCAGGTCTCCGAGCTCAGCACCCAGCCGTCGCCCACCTGGCCCAGCACCAGCGGCCGCACGCCCAGCGGGTCGCGGACGCCGATCAGCTTGGTCCGGGTCATCGCCACCACGCTGAACGCGCCTTCCACCCGGCGCAGCGCGTCCTCCATCCGTTCGGGGATGCCGCGCTGGAGCGAGCGGGCCATCAGGTGGATGATGCATTCGCTGTCCGAGGAGGATTGGAAGATCGAGCCGCGCTCGATCAGCTCGCGCCGCAGCGCATCGGCATTGGTCAGGTTGCCGTTATGCGCGATCGCCGCGCCGCCCATCGAGAACTCGCCGAAGAAGGGCTGCACGTCGCGGATCTGGGTCGGGCCCTTCGATCCGGCGGTGGAATAGCGCACATGCCCGATGGCCAGGCTGCCGGGCAGCGTCTCCATCACCGTGGCGGAGGTGAAGTTGTCGCGCACATAGCCGAAGCGGCGGGCGGAGTTGAACCCGTGTTCGGGGTGGTAGGTGACGATGCCCCCCGCCTCCTGCCCGCGATGCTGGAGCGCATGCAGGCCGAGCGCCACGAAATTGGCGGCATCTGCGACACCCAGCACGCCGAACACGCCGCACTCCTCGCGCAGCTTGTCGTCACCCGTCACCGGGTCCCAGGCGTCCTGGTCGAAAGGGTGCCGCGGCAGGCTGGGCGGGTTGGGCTGTGCCAAGGGGCCACGCTCCGAATCCGTTGATCGGTCGGGCCACGCAATACGCCAATCCGCAGCCGGTGTCACGAAAGGATCACAGTCCGGTCCGGGCCTATTCGGCCGGCGCCTCGCAGATGCCCACAAGCTGCTCGTATTGCCGCGTGACCCATCCCAGCGCCTGCTGCGGATCCTGGCCCTCGACCTGCTCGGTCAGCTGGGCGAACACCCGGGCAGAGCGCGAATCGTCGATCATCGCGATCTCCTGGGAGGTGACCACCGTTTCATAGACGAAATAGGCGATCGCCACGAGAAGCACGCCCCGCGCCACCCCGAACAGGAAGCCCAGCGCCTGGTCCAGCCCGCCCAGCGCCGAGCGCTGCACCAGCGACGAGAAAAGCGGTGTGAACAGCGAGACCACCAGCAGCGCCAGCGCGAAGACCGCCGCGAAGGCGGCGATGATCGACAATTCGCAGCTGTCGGCCAAGAAATCGCCCAGCACGGGCACTTCCTTGACCAGCGGCTGCGCCTGCGGGGCGAAAATGAAGGCCAGCACCGCCGCGCCGATCCAGCCTGCGATGGCCAGCGACTCGCGCACCAGGCCGCGCGCATAGGCCAGCAGCGCCGACAACACGATGACCACGGCCACCACGCCGTCGATGATGGTGAAGCCTTCCATGTTCCTCGCCCTGCCTCCGTGACCCTGATCCCAGCTACCCTTTACCGCATCTCAGCCCGCGCCGAAAACCTCTCCGACGAAGGACGCCAGATCGGTCATCCGCGTGACCTTCAGGCCACCGGTTCCGCCCGTCTTTCCGCCTGCGGGGGCGATCGCGGCGGTGAAACCAAGTTTCCCCGCCTCTTTCAACCTGTTTTCCGCCTGGCCCACGGGGCGCAGCGCGCCCGACAGGCTGATTTCGCCGAACACCACCGTCTCGGGGGGCAGTGCCGCGTCCTCGCGCGCCGACAACAGCGCCGCCGCCACCGCCAGGTCCGCCGCCGGTTCGCTGATCTTCAGCCCGCCCGCCACGTTCAGATACACGTCCAGCCCCGCGAAGGGGATGCCGCAGCGCGCCTCCAGCACCGCGAGGATCATCGCCAGCCGTCCGCCATCCCAGCCCACCACCGTCCTGCGGGGCTGCGAATGCGGGCTGGGGGCCACCAGCGCCTGGAATTCCACCAGCACCGGCCGGGTGCCCTCGATCCCGGCGAAGACAACCGAGCCGGGCGCGGGCGTGCCGCGCTCGGACAGGAACAGCGCCGAGGGGTTGGCCACCTCCGCCAGCCCGCCGCCCGTCATCTCGAACACGCCGATCTCGTCGGCCGGGCCGAACCGGTTCTTGACCGATCGCAGGATGCGGAACTGGTGGCCGCGCTCGCCCTCGAAATAAAGCACCGTGTCGACCATGTGCTCGACCACGCGGGGGCCCGCGATCTGGCCCTCCTTGGTGACATGGCCCACCATCACCACCGCCACGCCGCGCCGCTTGGCGAAGGCGGTCAGCTCGTGCGCGGCGGCGCGCACCTGGCTGACGCTGCCGGGCGCGCTGTCCACGTTGTCGGCCCACATGGTCTGGATCGAGTCGATGATGACCAGCCCGGGGCGCTCGGTCTCCAGCGTGGCCAGGATGTCGCGCAGGTTGGTTTCGGCGGCCAGCCGCACCGGGGCCTCCGCCAGCCCCAGCCGCTGCGCGCGCATCCGGATCTGGGCGCTGGCCTCCTCGCCCGAGACATAGACCGTGGGCAGGCCCGCCTGCGCGAAGCGCGCGGCCGCCTGCAACAGCAAGGTGGACTTGCCGATGCCCGGATCGCCCCCCACCAGGATCGCCGAGGCGGGCACCAGCCCGCCGCCCAGCACCCGGTCCAGCTCGTCCATGCCGCTGGCGGTGCGGGGCGGGGGGGCCTCCTGCGCCGACAGGTCCGTCAGCGGCACCGCGCGGCCGCGCCCGGCCGCCAAGCTGCGCGCGGGCGGCCCGGCGGAGATGCCCGCATCGGCCTCGATCGTGTTCCACGCGCCGCAGCTCTCGCAGCGCCCCGCCCATTTGGTGGTGACGTCGCCGCAAGCAGTGCAGACATAGCGCGTTTGAGCCTTGGCCATGGCTCATCTTGTGGACGAAGCCCGCCCGTCCCGCAAGGGCTGGTTACTCGGCGGCGCGCCTGCGGCTCAGCAGCTCGACGATCCGGTTGTCGTCGTCATAGGCCTCGTCCAGGTGGCCGCGCACCGGCCAGGCGGCCTCGGCCGCGTCCAGCGCATCGTCATTGGCGGCCTCGGCGGCCAGCGCGGGGATCTCCGCTGCCTCGGAGGAGCCCGCGACGGCGGCATCCAGTTCCGGCAGGATCGCCGTCAGCTCGTCGCACAGGCGCGCAAGCTGCGACTCCGCCAAGTTTTCCTCGATCTCGACCCGGTGCAGCCAGCCGCGCATCTCGGTGGCCACGGCCTTGGCGTGATCCAGCCTTGCGTTGAAATCCTCGATCTCCTGCTGGCGCTGGTGCAGGAAATCACGGGCGCGCGCCACGTTGGCATCCGAATAGATCCGCGCCAGTTCGCGCGAGACTTGGCTCATCTGCGCCGCCAGTTCCAGCACCGGCGGTTCCAGTTCGTCCAGGTCCGGGTGGTTGCGAAGGAAGGCGATGCGCTCTCGGATCGAATCGAATTCCGAGGACAGGGTGAACATGCCGTCCCGGTCGGCCGCATGGGCCACCGCATAGGCCCGCGCCACGTCGCGCATGCCCATGTGAAAGCGGCGGTGCGAGTTTTCCAGCGCCATCACCCGCGCGTTCGAGGGCAGGAAGGCGCCCAGCATCAGCACCAGCGCCGTCACCGCGATCTGCAGGGCGGGCCCCGCCTGCGGATAGACCCAGTCGCCGAACCTCGCCTGCATCTCCAGCCAGGGCGCGGCGCCCAGCGCGCAGGCCAGGGTGTAGCCCGACAGCCCCAGCGCCGCCGCGGCGATCGCCAGGAAGGCAAGCCTTTGCAAAAGATCACGCAGCAGCAAGAGCGCCCGAACGGCAGACTCGGCCATCGGTTTCCCCCCAAGGAACACGCAGAACCATAAAGCGTCGGCAAGTTTATGCCGATCCCTTGCGTTCTCCCAAGACTTTTTAACCTTTGGGCAGGCTTAGCGTCTCTGGCCGGCCAATCCCATCGGATCCGCCGGATTGTTTCCCGAGCCGCGTCAATCCCGCGCCCGCCGCTCGGTGAGAAGGCCGATGACCAGCGAGGCGACGATACAGAAGGTGAACAGATACAGGCCCCAGGCGGTCTCGATCCGGCCCACACCGATTCCCTTGGCCACGGTGATGTAGATCGCGATCAGGAAGATATCGGCCATCGCCAGCTTGCCCATCAGGGTCAGGGCGGGTAGGGCGGCGCGGCTCAGCAGGCCGAAATGGACCAGCGCCATCCCCAGCGTCTTGAGCATCGGCGCCACCAGCGCAAAGAACGTCACCGCAAGCGCCAGCAGCACGTCCGAGCCCCACAGCGCCTGAAGCCCCGACAACACGCTGATCTGTTTCAACCCGAACAGCGGCAACAGCCCCGCCTGCATCAGCGGCGCGGCCCAGGCCACGGGATACAGCACCAGCAGCGCAAGATTGGCCGCGACCACCGGGCGGGGCGCCTCGATCCGGTTCAGAACCACATGCTATACCCCCACAACGCAAGAAGCGCCGAAAACCAAAGCAGGTGCAGCGCGTCCAGCCAGCGCCAGCGCCGGCCCGGCAGCAGCCCCGAGACCAGCAGCAGCCCCGAGGCCAGCAGCGGCACCGCCATGCCGCCGCCCGCCCCGCGCACCAGCCCCGCCAGCGCGGACAGCGGCGCGCCCGGCAGCAGCGCCACCAGCTTGACCGCCA
>Ga0008833_1000291_pt1 | contig 64042 bp, 65 predicted proteins | sample HotLakConsoUCCLE_FD_62216 | JGI IMG/M metagenome (GOLD analysis project Ga0008833, IMG submission 62216) | Hypersaline microbial mat communities from Hot Lake, Washington, USA - Hot Lake Consortium UCC-LE | ecosystem: Environmental > Aquatic > Non-marine Saline and Alkaline > Hypersaline >... | reverse complement strand
CAGCACCTCCGCCGGAGGGCCCTACGGTGTTTTCGTCCGAAGAGATGGCGCGCCATCTCTTCGGACGAAAACACCGTAGGGCCCTCCGGCGGAGGTGCTGACTGCAAGATGAACAGGCAGTCGAGCGCGCGGGAGTAGAGTTCCGGCTCGTGGGCGGGATTGGCGGCGATCGAGGCGGGATAGAGCCTGTCGCCGAGGTCTTCGAGGAGCATCAGGCCTTCGTCCGGCGAGACTTTCAGCACCTGTGGGGCAGAAAGGCCGAGGTTCCTGAGATGGCTGGAAAGGCGCTCAAAACGACGGAGTCCATCGGCGTCCCTTTCAGGGGCGATCATCAGGACTGCCGTCTCATCTCCGCGTAGAAGCCGCTCGTAGCGGCGCTCTGACGCGTCTCCCGCGAGTGGTTTTCGCAGGGCGTCGCTCCACCCCGCTGCCATGAGAAAAGCCTCAGACATCGGCTGCCACGGCGTCGAATGCACTGGTCACGGGCTCGGACCAGCGCGAAGCGGATCCACGGGCGATGATGCGCCGGGCGTCGGTCTCTTCTCCGGGCTCGAAGGCGAGCCACAGCGCCCCGGGCGGAGGCGGGTCGAGCCGGTCAGGCCATTCGACGAGCGCGATGGCTGTTTCGAAAGCGTCGGAGAGACCGAGCTCGACGACTTCGACGCTGTCGGCGAGGCGGTAGAGGTCGGCATGCCAGACCTCGCACTCAGGGCCCGCGTAGGTCTGCACGAGCGTGTAGGTCGGCGACGGAACGTCCGCCTCACCGGTCAGGGCACCGATGACGGCCCGCGCGAAAAGCGTCTTGCCCGCGCCGAGGCGGCCCTCGAGGCAAATGGTGTCCCCCGGTCGCAGCGAAAGCGCAAGCCGGCGGCCGAGGGCGGCAGTGTGATCGGGGCTCGGCGAGACAAGGCTTGCAAGGACGTCGGGGTTCATCGTGGCAAGTGTGCCTTCCGGGCGCCGTCCCCGCAAGCGGGGATCAGGCCCGGCGGCGGAACGGGATTTCGTCGGCGCCGGCGACCGAGGTGCGGAAGCTGGCCATCGTCGAGCCGCCCTGGAGCGGAATGAAGCTGCTGGTCAGCCGACGGCCGTCGAGCAGCATCATGTCCGCGCTCCAGGGCTTTCGACCGGTCGAACTGCCGAGAAAAGCCGCGGCCTCTTTCCAGACAGGGCTTGGCGTGGTGCGCTCGGTCCAGACCGACAGAACGTCGCGGAGCGTGACCTGATCCACGCGTACCATGGGGTCGACGCCCCAGAGTGCGGCATAGGCCGCATTCGACATCGTGAGAATACCGGATGGAGAAAATACCGCCACGGCCTCTTCGAGGGTGTCGAGGACAGCCTGCCCTGCGTCGAGCTCCATACGAAAGCGGCGCGTCGCGGTGATCTCGGCGCTGATATCCTCGAAAATGAAGGCGATGGCCCGGTCGGGGTGGGGTCGCCCGGACACCCGCAGGGTCTCACCCCCGGACAACATCCAGGTCTCGGAGAAATGGCCTTCCGCGGCATCCGATTCGAGTTCGGTCATCCGTCGGCGCCACTCGGAATAGTTGCGGGGTTCGGGTACACGGCCGAGGTCCCGCATCCGGTCGAGAACACCGAAAAGCGTTGGTCGGGCCGTCAGAAATCCGACCGGAAGGCCCGTGAGGTCCGACAACGCGGGATTGAAAATGACGAGACGGCGCGCGCGGTCGAAGATCGCGAGCCCCGCATCGAGGTCGGCGAACGTGCGCGTCAGGGTCTGCGTGAAGGTGCGAAGCTGGCGTTCCGCCACCACTTGCCGGTTCACGCCGATTGCAGAGCAGACGAGCTCCTCGCCGGCGTCGTAGGCATGGATGTCGAACCATGACTCGTCATCGCCGAAGTCCAGTGAAGCGCGAAGAGGAGCGCTCTTTGCGGCGCAGTCTCGAACGGCCGCGGCGTCGAACATCCCCTCGACGGGCCAGCGGTCCGCGGCCTCGGCCCCCCGCAGCCGTCGCAATTCCTCGAGATATCGGCGATTGAACCATGTGATTTCTCCCCCGCGGTCCTGGCGCCAAACGAGGATCGGCGCGAAGTCGGTGTTGGTGCGCAGGACTTCCAGCTCGCGCTCCATCGCGGCGAGGTTATGCGCGTCGATATCCGCCGCCGGCGCGCTCACGTCCTCGTCGACGAGGGTGAGCCTGCGCAGTCCGGAGCGCCATTCGGCTGTCAGACGCGTGGCGTCATCGCCGGAGGTGAAGACCTGCACGCCCTCCGCGGCGAGATCCTCGAGCCGGTCAGCGAGATCGGGAAACTCCGGCGTCAGAAGCGACAGGAGCCGCGTCCAGTCGGTAGCTCCCGACGGTGCCGCGGCGATCAGGCGTTCTCCTGCCCGCGTCGCATCGATCAGGGCCTCGCCGTCGAAGAGAAAGACAACGCCGTCTCGGACACTTCGCAGGCGGGCGGCATGTCGGGTCCGCGCGTCTTGCGGATTGAACCGCGCTGCTGCGAGAAGGGCGAGAGTGGCTGCGGTGATCGACGACAGAGCGAGCAGGGCGGCGAAGCCGGCTCCGGACAAGACCATTGAACACTCCCCAGGTGACCGAAATGGACCCGGTAGAGTTTTGTCAGGCAAGGTTAACAGGCAGTTAAGGCGGCATACGCTGCGGTGTTCAGACCTTGATCGTCGCGTTCTGGCCGAGAGGTCGGCGGTCGGGGCGGGCCTCGATGCCCGGGTCGCTCCGCCTCCAGACGCATTCGACGACCGCGCCATGGGGCTGGCCGGGACGCGACAGTTCCTGAAACGGCTCGCGGGCATTGGCGAAGGTGACGTCCGCTCCGGAACGTTCAAGAAGCGTCTTCGCGATGAAGAGCCCGAGACCCATGCCGGAATAGCCCGGCCGCTGCACGATATCGCCGGGGTCACGGCGTGCCGTGACGAAAGGATCTCCGATGCGCCCGAGAACATGTGCGGGAAACCCGGACCCATCGTCCGTGATGCGGACCGTTATCGTTTCCCTCGTCCAGCCGATCTCGATCCAGACCGTGCTTTGCGCGAAGTCGACCGCGTTCTGGATGAGATTCCTGAGGCCATGGATGACCTCGGGCCGACGGGCGACGATGGGTTGGGAAGTCGCCGCACCGGGGCTTGGCGCAATGTCGTACTGGATCACCTTGCCGCGGTCGGCATGGGGCTCGGCCGCTTCCGAAACGACCGCCGAAATGGGCGCATGTTTCAGGTGCTGGTCTTCCTTGCCGGCCTGACCCATCGAGGCGAGGATATCCCTGCAGCGTTCCGCCTGTTTGTGGATGAGTTCCGCGTCGCCCCTGAGGTCGGGCTGGCTTTCCAGCTCGTCCATCAGTTCGGAGCTGACCAACATGATGGTGGCCAGCGGCGTGCCGAGTTCGTGCGCCGCAGCGGCGACCACGCCACCAAGGTCGGTGAGCTTCTGTTCGCGGGCCAGCGCCATCTGCGTGGCGGCCAGCGCATCCGACATGGCGTGAACCTCGGCCGAAACGCGCTGGGCATAACCCGCGAGGAAGACAACCCCGATCAGAATCGCAATCCAGAATCCGAAGGCGAAGAGTTCGGGAAGGGCGAGCACCTCTCCCGATGCGGTGACAAGCGGCAGGTTCCAGAGCGCAACGAGGGAGATCAGGGTGATCGCCGTCAGGCCGAGGATGATCGTCGTGCGCGCCGACAGCGTCGTCGCCGATATCGTCACCGGAGCGAGGATCAGGAGCGCGAATGGGTTATGCAGCCCCCCGGTAAGGAACAGGAGAAAACAGAGCTGCGTGATGTCGAAGAACAGCATCGACGCCGCCTCGCCCTCGCTCAGCCGCTTGTTTTCGGGGTAGACAAAGACCGCGACGAGGTTCGCGACGATGGCCGCACCGATGGCGAGAAAGGCGAGGCCGAGCTCGATCTGAAGATTGAAGCTGCGCGTCGCGACCGTGATGGCGACGAGCTGGCCGGCGATCGCGATCCACCGCAGGACGATGAGCGTGCGGAGCCTCACCCAGTTCGAGCGGCTCGGCGGGGCCGTGAGGTGCATCGAGGAAGTGGGGCTGACCATCAACTTGCGAACCTGTGTCGAGGTGACCACTTGTAAAGCGCCTCGCCCGAGGCGATCAATCGCCGCGTTTTCGTCAGGGAGCGACAAGAGATGACACCGAAGCTCGCATTTACCGCCGCCGCCGCTGTTGTTGCGGCGCTGATTGGCGGCACCTACGCCTGGACGCAACGGACCGCCGGAGAGAACTGCCTTCCGGGCGGGACGGTCGCGGGCGATATCGGGGGGCCGTTCACACTTGTCTCGGAGACCGGCGAGACCGTCACTGACGAGGATGTGATCACAGGTCCGACACTGATCTATTTCGGCTATACGTTCTGCCCCGACGTCTGCCCGCTCGACACCGCCCGCAACGCCGAGGCCGTCGATATCCTCGAGGAAATGGGTTACGCGGTGAAGCCTGTCTTCATCACGGTCGATCCCGCACGGGACACGCCCGAAGAACTAGCCTTCTTCACCGACAACCTGCACCCCGACATGCTTGGCCTCACCGGCTCCGAAGAGCAGGTGCGTGCCGCGAAGCAGGCCTACCGGGCCTATGGCGAGGCACAGGAGGGGGACGACGAATATTACCTCGTCGACCACACGACGTTCACGTACCTGATGCTTCCCGAAACAGGCTTCGCGGACTTCTACAGGCGTGACCTGACACCCGAAGATCTCGCTGAGCGGGTGTCCTGCGTCCTCGACAGCGTCTGAGCGGGTTTGACCAAGGGGGGTCTTCGCCCTACCGTCTCGCTCGGAAAAACAAAGTGCGAACAACCCTGATGACCGAGCGGCAATTGAACGAAATCGGACCGGACAACACGTTGTTGCTGGTTGACGACGATGAGCCGTTCCTGAAACGGCTTGCCCGGGCGATGGAGAAGCGCGGGTTCGCGGTCGAAACGGCGGAAACGGTCGCAGCGGGCCGCGCGATGGCGGAAGCGCGTCCGCCGGCCTACGCGGTAATCGACCTCAGGCTCGACGATGGAAACGGTCTCGATGTCGTCGAGACCATCCGGGAGCGGAGGCCGGACAGCCGGGTCGTGGTGCTGACGGGCTACGGCGCGATTGCGACGGCGGTGGCCGCCGTGAAGGTCGGCGCAACCGATTATCTTTCGAAACCGGCCGATGCGAACGACGTGATGGCGGCACTTCTCGCCACCGACGACGAAATGCCGCCGCCGCCGGAAAACCCGATGTCGGCGGACCGGGTGCGGTGGGAGCATATCCAGAGGGTCTACGAATTGTGCGACCGAAACGTTTCGGAAACCGCAAGACGCCTCAACATGCACCGTCGCACCCTGCAGCGTATTCTCGCGAAACGCTCGCCGCGCTGATCCCGGACGCTGTCATCCCATCGCAGCGAGAAGCTCGGCATGCCGCGCCGTGAAGGCGGCGCGCACCTCCGCCGGCTGACGCGGCGCGATCGTCATTCCCTCGACCGCGCCGGGGTCGGGAACTCCGAAGAACCGGTTCGCCTCGTCCACGGAAAATCCGGCGATCTGCGTGGCCTCGAGCCATGCCGAAATTCGGTCGGCCTGCTTGATCTTCTTCTTGACCGCGACCGGCAACGTGACGGGCAGGCCGAAACGAATATGGATTGCGGCCGCCAGCCGGTCGTCCAGCGCACCGTAATCGGGACCCACCGCATCCTTCACGGGCGAGATCATGTCGCCGATGACATATTCCGGAGCGTCGTGGAGAAGGGCGGCGAGCCGCCATTTCGGCTCTATTCCGGCTGAAATCCGGGCAAGAAGAGCCTCGACCAGCAGCGAGTGCTCGGCGACGGAATAGGGGTAGTCGCCTTCGGTCTGGCCGTTCCAGCGCGCCACGAAGGCGAGACCATGGGCGATGTCCTCGATCTCGATATCGACCGGCGTCGGGTCGAGCAGGTCGAGCCGGCGACCGGAGAGCATGCGTTGCCACGCGCGTTTCGTCTTCGGCATGAACCCTCCGGGACATGTGCTGTGCCGATGGGTAGGACGAAGACGAAGACCTGTAAATGCCGCCCCACGCCTGAAGGTGCTTGCCGCGCGTCTCAACGCTTCGTTGACCTGTTCCGGTCATCGGGTGGCATTGCCGCCTTTCGAAACGGCTGGTATGTGCCCGACGGGCCCCGGTAATTGCGGAGACACCGATGAAAGATTTCGTCGTCAAGGACATCGCGCTGGCCGAGTACGGGCGCAAGGAACTCGACATCGCCGAAACGGAGATGCCGGGGCTCATGGCCCTGCGCGAGGAATACGGTGACAGTCAGCCGCTCAAGGGCGCGCGCATTGCCGGCAGCCTGCACATGACGGTGCAGACGGCGGTTCTCATCGAGACGCTGACCGCACTTGGCGCCGACGTGCGCTGGGCCTCCTGCAACATCTTCTCCACACAGGACCACGCGGCGGCCGCGATCGCCGAAGCCGGCACGCCCGTCTTTGCCGTCAAAGGCGAGACGCTGGAGGAGTACTGGGATTATGCCGACCGCATCTTCCACTTTCCCGAAGGCACGGCCAACCTGATCCTCGACGACGGTGGCGACGCGACGCTCTACGTCCTGATCGGCGCGCGCGTCGAAGAGGGCGAGGACGACCTGATCGCGGTGCCAACCTCGGAGGAGGAGGAGGCCCTTTTCGCGCAGATCAGGAAACGCATGGCCGAGAGCCCCGGCTGGTTCGTCAGGCAGCGCCATGCGATCCGGGGGGTCTCGGAGGAAACCACGACAGGCGTCCACCGGCTCTACAAGATGATGGAAAAGGGCCACCTGCCGTTTCCTGCGATCAACGTGAACGACAGCGTCACCAAGTCGAAATTCGACAACAAGTATGGCTGCAAGGAAAGCCTTGTCGACGGCATCCGCCGCGCGACCGACGTGATGATGGCTGGCAAGGTCGCCGTGGTCTGCGGCTACGGCGATGTCGGCAAGGGTTCCGCGGCCTCGCTTTCGGGGGCGGGCGCACGGGTCATCGTCACCGAGGCCGACCCGATCTGCGCGTTGCAGGCGGCGATGGACGGTTACCAGGTGACGACCCTCGAAGACGTCGTCTCCCATGCCGACATCTTCATCACCGCGACGGGAAATCGCGATGTGATCCGCATCGAACACATGCGGCAGATGAAGGACATGGCGATCGTCGGCAACATCGGCCATTTCGACAACGAGATCCAGGTTGCCAACCTCAGGAACCACAAGTGGACGAATATCAAGGAACAGGTGGACATGATCGAGATGCCTTCGGGCAACCGGATCATCCTTCTGTCCGAAGGCCGGCTTCTGAACCTCGGCAATGCCACTGGCCACCCGTCCTTCGTGATGAGCGCGAGCTTCACCAACCAGGTGCTCGCCCAGATCGAACTCTGGACGAAGGGCGAGGAGTACGAGAACAAGGTCTATGTTCTCCCCAAGCACCTCGACGAGAAGGTCGCCCGGCTGCATCTGGCGAAGATCGGCGTGAAGCTGACGGAACTGGCCGCAGATCAGGCCGAGTACATCGGCGTGGCGCCCCAGGGACCGTTCAAGTCCGAGCAATATCGCTACTGACCAGGCTCCCCCCGGTCTTGGCCTCGGGGGGGTCGCCCGCGAGCGACCGGCCACCACCACGGTGTGTGGCGTGGTGCTGTGGCTCCCGTCCGCAACGCATTCCGCCTTAACGGGAAAACGAAAACAACAAATATTGTCTTGCCCGCAAGATTGGCACACGATGTAGCAGCGGCGTGTTTCGCCGCGTGATTTGAACAGGCAAGGGGAGCGCCCGATGGGAAAGCGGGACGAACTTATTGAGAAATATGCGGACGATCTCCGCAACAAGTGCGGCGTCGAACCTGACTTGGAGCTTCTGACCAAGGTGACCATCGGCTGCGGCCCGTCGATCTACGATGCGGATGCTTCGACGGTGGCGTCGAGCCAGGAAGGCGAGCTGGAGACGGTCAAGGACAAGTTTCTCGTCAAGAAGCTCGGCCTTTCCGATGGGCCGGAACTGATGGACGCCATCAATTCCGTCATCGACACCTACGGCCGGTCGGAACGCAACAAGTACCGCGCCGTCGTCTATTACCTTCTGACCAAGCATTTCGGCAAGGAAGCGGTCTACGGCTGACGTCGGGCCGCTCGACTTTTAGACATTGTCGGCTGGACATGCCGGCGACGCCTTTTTACGGTTCAGGTCACTGGTCAGGATGGCCGGGACCGATACCAGAGCTTGCTGAGGCGCGGTGAGAGGCGCACGTGGGTGACAGGGGGTTCCGGACAGAGCCGGGGCCCCCTCGACTTCTTTCAGAGTCATCTGCTCTTCAAGTATTGTGGCGAAACCCATGGGAAAAGCGGCGGCCTCCTTCACCGCTCCACACCTCCGAGTTCGCAGACCACCTGCCATTCCGTCTCGGTCACCGGCTGCACGGACAATCTTGTGTTGTTCACGAGAACCATGCCGGAAAGACGTGCGTCACCCTTGGCCATCTCGAGCGTCACGGGGCGAGCCATGTCGCAGACGGCCTTGATGTCGACGCACTCCCACCGCTCGTCATCCGTGGTGCTGTCGGGATGCGCCTCTGCGATGACTTCGACGATGCCGACAACGGCCTTCTCGGTCTGCGAATGGTAGAAGAAACCGCGGTCGCCGAGCTTCATCTCGCGCATGTTGTTGCGGGCCTGGTAATTCCGGACGCCGTCCCATTCCTCGCCGGCCTCGCCTTTGGCCTTCTGCTGGTCCCACGACCAGGTGGAGGGTTCGGACTTGAAGAGCCAGTACCGCATCAGCCTATCACCTTCTTCCATTCATTGATCTCGACCGAGGCGAAAAGGCCTGCCTTCGCATAGGGGTCGCCTGACGCCCAGTCGCGTGCCTCATCGAGGTCCGAAACCTCCAGGATGATGAGCGAGCCGCACATTCCGCCATCCTCCGCCAGTAGCGGACCGGCCAGGAACACCTTGCCCGACGCCGCGCCATAATCCAGGTGCGCCTGCCGGTTGGCCTTGCGGATTTCGAGGTATCCCGGTTTGTCCCGGGCGACGAGAGCGACGAGCATGTCTATTCCTCCTTCAGGGGTCGGGCGAGAAGAGCCTCGATCGCCGCGTCGACCGCAAGTCGGCCGTGGGTGACGTCCGCGACGGTAGAGGAGATCGGCGCATCGATCGCATGTTCCGCCGACAGGCGCGCAATGGCCGCCGCCGTCGCGATCCCTTCCGTCGTGACCTCCGGAAGCGGCGCTCCGCGACCTATGGCGAGCCCCGCACGGTAATTGCGGGACTTCTCCGAGGTCGCGGTCAGGACAAGGTCGCCGAGGCCCGAAAGGCCCGAAAGCGTTGCCGGTTCCGCCCCGAAGCGGGTGGCGATGCGCGTGATCTCGGCCATTCCCCTGGCGATAAGCGCGGCTCGGGCGCTGTCGCCGAGGCCTGCACCGATGGCGATGCCGGCGGCGAGGGCAACGACGTTCTTCAGCGCTCCGCCAAACTCCGCTCCACTCACGTCCGTTGTGCGGTAGAGGCGCAGCGTCGGGGTGGAAAGACGGGTCTGAAGCTCCTCCCCGGTGGCGGAATCAGCACAGGCGAGCGTGAGCGCGGTAGGCAGGCCTTGAGCGAGATCCGCCGCGAAACTCGGGCCGGTGAGGGCGGCCGACATCGCCTCCGGCCGGTGTCGCGCAAGAAGCTCCGACGGGCGCTCTCCGGTCTCGAGGTCAATCCCCTTCATGCAGGTCACGAGAACCGGCGCGGTGGCCGAACGGGCATCCGAAAGAAAGCTCCCCAGTGCCTGCATTGGCACTGCGAGAAGCTGGATTTCAGCCGTAACAGTGTCGAAATCGGCGGTCACGGCGAGGTTCTCGGGCAGGTCGAAGCCGGGCAGTCGCGGCCCGGATCGGCGCGTGCGCATCATGTCCGCGGCGGCCGCGTCGTCGCGCGCCCAGAGTGTGACTTCCTGGCCCGTGCGGGCCAGCGTCACCGCGAGTGCCGTCCCGAAAGCACCCGCACCGACAATGGCGACGGCGCTCACGCCTTGGCCCCTTTTCGACCGGCGCCGAGGAGCGGCGCTTGGCGGCTGTCGAGCGGCCAGCGGGGCCGGGCGGCGAGGGTCAGGTCGCTCCGGTGCCCCGCCTCGTATAGCTCGAGACCCGCCCAGCCGATCATCGCGGCATTGTCGGTGCAGAGCGCGAGCGGAGGCGCAACGAACCGCGCTCCGGCCTCCTGCGCCGCGCTTTCGAGACCGGCGCGGATGCTGCGGTTCGCGGCCACGCCGCCGGCCACCGCGAAGGCGGGCCGGGCGGGCGCCGCGGCAAGATGGACGCCGAGCGCGCTGCGAGCCTTGGCGACGAGGCAATCGGTCACGGCGGCCTGGAACGAAGCGGCGAGGTCGGCACGTTCGGTCCCGGTTATGCCGCCATGCGCCGAGACGAGGCGGTCGAGCTCGCGAACGACCGCCGTCTTCAGCCCCGAAAACGACATGTCACAGCCCTCCCGGTCGAGCAGCGGGCGGGGCAGGGGGAAGCGTGCGGGATCTCCGCGTGCTGCCTCGGCTTCTATGGCAGGCCCGCCCGGCTGGCCGAGGCCGAGGGCGCGGGCGATCTTGTCGAACGCCTCGCCCGGAGCATCGTCGATGGTGCCGCCGAGACGGTGAAATGCATCGGCTCCCGAAACCACGAGAAACTGGCAATGCCCGCCCGACACGAGAAGGACGAGATAGGGGTAGGGGAGGTCCCCGGTCAGCCGAGGGGTCAGCGCGTGGCCGGCGAGATGGTTGACCCCGACGAGCGGCTTGCCCGCGCCGAGGGCGAGACCCTTTGCGAGCATCACGCCGGAAAGAACCCCGCCGATCAGGCCCGGGCCAGCGGTCACGGCAATGGCATCCACCTCGTCGAGCGACACTTCCGCCTCGGCGAGCGCGGCCTCGACCGCCAGGTCGAGCTTCTCGGCATGGGCACGGGCGGCGATTTCCGGCACGACACCGCCGAAGGCCGCGTGCAACCTGTCCTGGGACATCACCACGTTCGACAATATTCGATGACCGGGCTGTCCTCGCCGCACCACGGACGCGCCGGTGTCGTCGCAGCTCGATTCGATGCCGAGAATGGTGAGGCTCTTGCTCAAGGCGCTTTCTCCCCGGGGTGTTGCGCGGGGTCGGCGCGGCAGGTAGCACCCGGCGGCATGACAGACAAGTCGCGCGCGCGCCATATCCTGATGACCCGGCCGCGGGAGGCCTCGGAACGGTTTCTGGCGGCGCTGCGCGCAAGGCGGCTCGCGATGGGGCGTGCGGTGATTTCCCCGGCCATCTCGATAGAAAGGCTCGACGCTCCCGTCGACCTCGACGGTTTTGAAGGGGTGATCGTGACATCTTCAAACGCTCTGGCCGGCGTCTCTGCCGGTCCGGGCCTCACGGCGTGGTGCGTGGGCGACACCACGGCAGAGGCCGCCGCGAGAGCGGGGTTCGACGCGGTCAGCGCGGGCGGTACGGTCGACGACCTTCTCCACCTCGTTGCGGAGGCGAAGCCGCGCGGGCCGCTGCTTTACCTGCGGGGCCGGCATGTGTCGTCCGACCTCGCCGGGCGTCTCTCCGCCACGGACGTGAACGTGGTTGAGTACGTAGTCTACGACCAGAAGGCCTGCGCCCCCACCAACGAGGCGCTGGCGCTCCTGTCGGGCGGCGAGACTGTCATTCTGCCGCTCTTTTCACCCCGGGCGGCGCGCATCGTGGCCGAATGGGCGGCAGACGCGGCGGCCCCGGTCACCGCGGTGGCGATGAGCGACGCGGTCGCCGAGGGATGGGGCGGCGCGGCCCACGTCGCAGCGCGGCCGACGGTGGAGGCGATGGTGAGCGCCGTGGCGGAGCTTGTCACCGAAACAGGGAACGGTTGACCTTGCTGGTCGGTGGGGGTTTGCTGACGAGGGGGTGCCAAGTGCCCGAAATGAGATTCTTTTTCGAGACGAGGGCTTGTCTTGAGTGATCCGACGGGGAGCGTAGCGTGACGGAATTGGCCGAGATAAGGGGGCCGGCGCGGACGACGCGAAATGCAGGGCCGTATACACCCGCCATCTCCGAAGCCGCGCCTGAAGCTGCACCCGAAGCTGCGTCCGGGCAGGCACAGGCGGAGGGGCCGGAGCGTTCCGCCCCGCCGTTGGCAGAGCGGCCAGGCCGTAGTGGAGGATTCCTCCCCCTCCTTCTCGGCGGAGTCGCCGCGGCGCTCATCGGTTTCGCCGTCGCGAACTACGCCGTGCCCGAAGGCTGGCCGCGCCCCGAGGAACCCGACCCGGAGGTCATGTCGCAGCTTTCGTCCCTGCAGGCGGGTCTCGAGACGGTGACGGGCCGGGTCGAGGAGCTTTCCGGAACCGTCGAGACCCTTTCCGCGGGCACCGCCACGACCGATGATCTCGGCACGCTCCGAACGGAGATCGAGGCCGTCCGCTCCGAGATATCGTCGCTGGAAGAGAGCGTCGCCGCGATCACGCCAGGCGATGGACCCGCGCCGGAGATGCCCGACTTCACCGGCGCCTTCAACGAGCAGATGTCTGCCTTCGAGGCCGAGATCGACCGCGTGACGAGCGCGGCCGAGGCCGAGGTGGAAGCTGCCCGTGCCGAGGCGGAAGAGACGCGGGCGGCCGCCGAAAAGGCGGAACGTCAGGCGACACTGCGTGCGGCGCTGTCGCAGATCGAGGTCGCTCTCGACACCGGCGAGCCGTTCGCCGGCGAATTGGCCGACCTTGAAGGGCTCGACGTGCCCGATGTTCTCGCCGCCACTGCGGAAGATGGCGTCACCCCTCTGTCGGAGCTGCAGCGCACATTTCCCGAAGCCGCGCGCTCGGCTTTGCGGGCCGCGACCCGCGGACCGCAGGAGGGCGCCGACCCGGTGGACCGCCTGGCGGCCTTCCTGCGCGCGCAGACCAACGCCCGCTCGTTGGAACCGAGGGCCGGCGACGATGCCGATGCAGTGCTCTCCCGGGCGGAAGCCGCTCTCCGGTCGGGCGATCTCGAGGCGGCCCTTGCCGAGCTCGAAAACCTCGAAGAAGGGCCGCAAGCGGCGATGGATGCATGGCTGGCCGAGGCGAGAGCCCGGCAGCAGGCCGAGGACGCGGTCGCGACGCTCGGCCAAGACATAGAAGACATGTGAGGACGGAACGATGCTCTGGTCATTGATGAAGATCGTTCTGTTCGTGGCGGCCGTCGCAGGGCTCGCGTTCGGCGCGGGGCTGCTGATGGAAAGCGAGGGCGGCGTGCGCGTCGCCGTCGCCTCGACGGAATTCACCCTCGGGCCGCTCGAATCCGTCATCGCCGCCCTCGTGCTGTTGTTGCTGATGTGGGTGCTCCTGAAACTCGTGAGCCTCGTCATCGCCATCCTTCGGTTCATGAGCGGCGACGAGACGGCGCTGTCGCGCTGGTGGGGCCGCAACCAGGAGCGTCGGGGGTTCGATGCGCTTTCGGACGGGATGATGGCACTCGCGTCCGGCGAAGGTCGGCTGGCGATGACCAAAGCGGCGAGGGCAGAGCGCTACCTCAAGCGGCCGGAACTCACCAACCTCCTGACCGCGCAGGCTGCCGAGATGACGGGCGACCGCAAGAAGGCGGAAGAAACCTACAAGAAGCTTCTCGCAGACGACCGGACGCGCTTTGTGGGGATCAGGGGCATCATGAAGCAGAAGCTCGCCGACGGCGACACCGACACTGCTCTGAAGCTCGCCGAAAAGGCTTTCGCGCTGAAGCCGAAGCACGAAGAGACCCAGGACGTTCTCCTGAAGCTCCAGGCCGACAATCATGACTGGAAAGGCGCGCGCAAGACCCTCGGTGCGAAGCTTCGCCACGGCGCTCTGCCGCGCGACGTTCACCGCCGCCGCGACGCCGTGCTCGCCCTCTCCGAGGCGCGCGACCTCATCGAGAAGGACGCGACGATCGAGCGGCGCGAGGCGGCGATCGAGGCCAACAAGCTCTCGCCCGATCTCGTGCCCGCCGCGGTGATGGCCGCCGACCAGTACATCACGGACGGCAAGCCCCGCTATGCGGCGCGCATCCTCAAGAAGGCCTGGGCGGCCACGCCGCATCCCGATCTCGCGGCCGCCTTCGCGCGCATTGAGCCGGGGGAGACGCCTGCCGCCCGGATCAAGCGGTTTCGCGAAATCACCCGGATCAAGCCCGATCACCCGGAGACGCGAATGTTGCTCGCGGAGCTCAACATCGCCGCCGAGGATTTCACCGCGGCCCGCGCCGCTCTGGGCGATCTCGCGGAGACCGACCCGACCGCACGGACGCTCACCATCATGGCCGCCGTCGAGCGCGGGTCGGGTGCGGAAGACCCCGTGGTCAAGGGCTACCTCGCCCGCGCCCTCACCGCCCCCCGCGGCCCGCAATGGGTCTGCGGCAATTGCCACGCGGTGAACTTCGACTGGGAGCCGGTGTGCGACAACTGCGGTGCATTCGACAGCCTGTCCTGGACCCGTCCCGCAAGGGAGCGCATGGCGATGCCGGCCGGAGCGGAAATGCTGCCGCTCATCGTCGGCAAACCCGAGCCGAAGCCAGAGGTCGAGGTCGAGGAGGCTGAGACGGTGGAGCATGAGACCGCCAGCGGGACGGAAGAGCCCGATGAAACCGAAGCGGGCGCGCCCGCGAACACACCCGAAAGGCCCTCCGAGCAGGAGGAAGAAAAGACAGGCAGCACGATGCGTTAGCTGCTCGCGCGGGCTGGCCGGTCTTCCTGGGGTCCGGCTCCGACAAACAGGGGGTTGACGGGTTCTGGCGTGAGTGCGGCCAGTTGACCTTTTCGGGGCAGGGCAATAGGAGAGCGCGGTGGCCGCTGTAGCTCAGCTGGTAGAGCACGTCATTCGTAATGATGGGGTCGGGGGTTCGAGTCCCTTCAGCGGCACCAAACAAGCAGTCAGTCCAACAACCTCTGTGACCTTGAGGTTAGGAGCCCGCGCGTCAGGCAAAGCCGTTGCGGGACGAGGCTGCATCTTCGTTTCCTGAAGGCGCCGGCTCGCGCCCGTCACGGCCCGATCGTCATGGCGGGCACCTCGTCGTGTTTCGCCAGGAAACACGTGCGCTCGAAGCCTCTGGTCCGAGACTGGTGCATCACGCTGACCGCGGATCGACCCGGAGCTTTGCGGGATGATTCTCGCTCGGTCCTCCACCGCTCAATGCGCGGCCCGTGCGGCCATCCGCCTAGCGCATGAGGACGACCGGAACCCGGCAAACACGGATCATCTCGGTGGTTGTCGATCCGATCACCATCGTCCTGATGCGCGAATGCCCGTAGGCGCCCATGACCAGCAGGTCGATGGCGGCTCGCTCGACGTGTTCTCCAAGTGCTTGCCCGGGCGCGCCTTCCAGAACGAGCGTCTCGACCTCGTGGCCGCCCGCTTTCAGCGTCGCCCGGGCGTTCTCGAGCGATTGGCGCACCTCCGCGTTCTCGCTGCCGACGGTCGCGACAACCATCTCGAGACCGGTGAAGAGCGGATCCCGGGCCACGTAATCCACGGCCTTCATCGCCGAGATCCCGCCGTCATATGCAATGAGCACCCGGTTGATGGGCCGGAACGCGCGGTTGGCCACGAAGACAGGCTTTCGGCTCGCCCGTACGATCCGCTCGAAATTCGACCCGAGATGCTCCATGTCGAGGCCGGCCGCCTCGCCGCGCTTGCCGATCATGATCATGTCGGCGGCTTCTTCCTTGGCCGTTACCGTCGCGACGATGTCGTCGTGACGCAGGCGGGTGACCACGTCTGCCACCCCGCCGGCTTCCACGAGCGCCTTGGCATCCTCCAGAATCGCGCGACCCTGAGCCTGCGCCAGCCGCGCGTGCTGTTCGTCGAGCGCGCTCAGTTCCTCGAGAAGGTTGCTGCGCGCCCCGAGCCGGATCGCACCAGAGAGGTCGCGCTTGCTGCGCGCCCGCCGCGGGTCGAGTACATGGTAGATCTTCACCTGCGCGTGCGTGCGTCCGGCGACCCAGGCCGCATGATGGCAGACGCTTTCGGAATAGGCCGACCCGTCGACCAGCGCCATGAGAATTCCTGCCATGTCTTTACCCCTCAGTGATCAAGCAGCTTGTCCATCGCGCCGGGCTTGTCGTGTACGGCGAGCTTGTCGACGATGGTCTCCGAGGCCTTGTTCATCCCAACGATCTCGACCTCCGCGCCTTCCCGGCGGAACTTGAGCACGGCCATGTCGAGGGCCGCAACCGAGGAAATGTCCCAGATATGGGCGCGGCCGACATCGATGGTGACGCGCTCGAGCGCCTCCCTGAAGTCGAACGCGGCCATGAAGTCCTCCGTGGAGGCGAAGAAGAGCTGCCCTTCGACGATGTAGGTCCGCTCGCGTCCGTCCGGGGCGATCTCGGATGTGACGCGGAAAAGCTGCGAAATCTTGCCGGCGAAGAAGATGCCCGACAACAGCACGCCGACGAGCACGCCGATGGCGAGGTTGTGCGTGTAGACCACGAAGAACACCGTCGCGAGCATCACAACCGAAGACGACCGCGGGTGCTCCCGGAGATTCCGAATCGACGACCATGAGAAGGTACCGATCGAAACCATGATCATGATCGCCACGAGCGCCGGCATGGGGATCTGGCCGACCATGTCACCGAGGACGACGATGAGAAAGAGCAGCATCGCACCGGCGGTGAAGGTCGAGAGTCGGCCGCGGCCGCCGGACTTCACGTTGATGATCGACTGGCCGATCATCGCGCAGCCCGCCATGCCGCCGATGAAGCCGGTCGCCGTGTTCGCGACGCCCTGGCCGATGCACTCCTGGTTTCGGTTCGAAGACGTGTCGGTGAGATCGTCGACGATGGTCTGGGTCATCAGGCTTTCGAGAAGGCCCACCGCCGCCACGGCGATCGAGTAGGGCAGGATGATCTGCAGGGTTTCGAGCGTGAGGGGAATGTCCGGGAGAAGAAAGACCGGCAACGTGTCGGGCAGTTCCCCCATGTCGCTCACCGTTCGCACGTCGATGCCGAGCGCCATCGCGGCCCCGGTCAGAACGACAATGGTGACAAGCGGGGAGGGGATGGCGGTTGTCAGCAGCGGGAAGAGATAGATGATGGCGAGGCCCGCCGCGACCATGGCGTAGGTCACCCAGGTGACGCCCGTGAGCTCCGGCACCTGGGCGAGGAAGATCAGGATCGCGAGCGCGTTGACGAAGCCCGTGATGACCGACCGGGAGACGAACCGCATCAGGTGACCGAGCCGGGCGAGCCCTGCGGCGATCTGGATGAGGCCCGCCAGAACCGTGGCGGCGAGGAGGTATTCCAGCCCGTGATCCTTGACCAGCGTGACCATGAGCACCGCCGTGGCCGCCGTGGCCGCCGAAATCATGCCCGGCCGACCGCCGGCAATGGCGGTGATCACCGCTATCGAGAACGAGGCGTAGAGACCCACCTTGGGGTCGACGCCCGCGATGATCGAGAAAGCGATGGCTTCGGGAATGAGCGCCAAGGCGACGACGAGCCCGGCAAGAATGTCGCCCCGGACATTGCCGGTCCATTGCTCGCGGTAGGCATAGAGCGAATTCATCGGCACTCCGCTGGAAATTTCGCCGCGCGGCCGAAGCCGTGCAGACGATGCTGAAGCTTTTTGATTTTCCCCGATGTCTGGCGAATGCGTCAGGCAGGGCTTGCGCCCGGGTCCGGACGATGCCGGGGTGATTAAAGAGTTTGACGAGAAAGGTAAACCGTGCGGGACGGTCGGGATGGTTCGACTGCGCGCGGACCCTGTTCGGCGCCTGACGGCCTTCGGCGCAGCCCGGGTGAGCGACGCTTTTGCAATCTCCGCCCCTTGGCACGACGGGCTTCGGACAAGCGGCAATGAACCGGCCTTGTCGCGCCTGCCGTGACTTGGCATGCTTCATGAAAGGGCGGCAGCACCCGAGGCGAGGCAGATGGCGGAACTCCCCGAGATCGCGAGTCTCTGGATCGGCGGCAGGCTGTCGTGGTTCGAGCAGCTCTGCCTCGTCTCCTTCGCGCGCGCCGGGCACAGGGTGATCCTCTACAGCTATGAACCCGTTGCGAATCTCCCCGAAGGCGTCGAGGCCGGCGATGCCGGAGAGATCCATCCCGGCACACCGCTTCTGCGCCACGCCCGCACCGGAAGCCCCGCAATCCACGCCGACATGTGGCGGCTCCAGCTCCTTGCGAAGACAGACAGGATTTGGGTCGACACCGATCTGATCTGCCTTCGGCCCTTCGCCTTCGACACCCCCCATGTCTTCGGCTGGGAGAAGCCGGGCCTCGTCTGCAACGCGGTCCTCGGCCTGCCACGGGACTCGGCCGCGCTCCACGGTCTCATCGAATTCTTCCGCGACGAATACGCCATCGCCCCCTGGCTGAAGCCATGGCAGCGCCGCGAACTCGAGGATGCGCGGGACGCGGGTGCCCCGGTTCACATGACCGAGCAGAACTGGGGTTTCACCGGCCCCGCTTCGGTAACCTGGTTTCTGAACGAAACGGGCGAAATTGCACACGCCAAGGCGCAGACGACCTTCTACCCGATCCCGTTCAAGGACCGGAACCACATGATTCTGAGCCGGTTCGACATCGAGCCGCGGCTCACGGGGGAGACCCATGCCGTCCACCTCTGGGCGCGACGCATGAAGCCCCGGCTCGAGGAAAAGGAGGGCAACCGGCCACGGCGGGGAAGCTGGCTCGACCGGCAGATCAGGATCCACGGCATCAGGGTGGAAGAGGCGCCCATCCTGCCGAGCGCGAAGCCCGCTGAGGCACGGGCGTGAACCGGGAAGTCGCAAGCGCCGTCCACGCCGAGATCGGAGCGGAACGGGGCTTCTACCGCGCCCTAGGACCGGAGCATTCCGCCCTCTACGTCGAGGGCGGAAGAACCCTTCTCGTCACTTTCGAGAACCTCGACCACGTCGCAGATGCCGGCGCGGAACGCCTGCCCTGGGGTTATTCCTTCGTCACCGCGCAGGGCTGGTCGATGCTCGGGCTCATGGCCCACGGCTGGACATGGTACCGCGACGAAGCGGTCTTCGACTTCTTCGATGAGTTGCGCGACGGCGAGTTCTTCTCCCGGTTCGACCGGGTGGTCTTCTACGGCGCGTCGATGGGCGGTTATGCGGCGGCGGCGTTCGCGACCGCAGCGCCGGGTGCAACCGTCATCGCGATCAGCCCGCAGGCGACGCTGTCGCGCGACATTGCCCCTTGGGAAACGAGGTATCGGCGGGTGTGGCGGCGGGATTTTTCCGCCCGCAGCCGGTATTCCTACGCCCCCGACGGCACGGCGAGCGCATCGCGGGTCTTTCTCTTCTACGATCCCGTCTCGCCGCTCGACGCGATGCATGCCGCCCTTTTCGCAAGCCCGCAGGTCGAACGCTATCATTGCCGGCGCATGGGCCACCGCATCGCCTCGCTCTGGCTGGGCATGGGCATCCTGAAGCCCGTCGTTTCGGATTGCGTCGAGGAGCGGCTGAGCCCGCTCACGTTCTATCGCTACCTGCGCAGGCGCCGCGAAAGCGCGCGCTACGAGCGGGAGCTTCTCGAGGCCGTCGAGGCGCGAGGGCGGCCCGACCTTGTCGCGAGGCTCTGTCGCGCGGTACTCGCCCGCCGCCGCGGCCCGAGGTTCCGTCGCGCGCTGAAGGAGGCGGAAGCCGCTCTTCGCGGCCAGACGTGACAGCCGAGCGGCTTGCCGCGCCAAGCCCGGCGGGTCGGGACGGACTTCCGCCAGCGATGGGTGGTTCAGGAAGCATTCTGCGTCTAGCGGTTCGTCGCGGCGAGAACCGGCAAACCTCCGGGGCCTGTCTCCAACGCATAGGCCGGGCCCTCCGGCCCGGCGGGAACGGTGCGCGTCCCGGCGGCATCGGTTCGCCGCCATCCGGTTATCGCTCCATCGCCGTCACGCAGGGCCTCGTCCTTCCAGGGGGCGGTCCAGTGAAGCACCGGGTCGAACGTCGCGCCGCGGGCGAAAGCGTCATAGTCGATGCTCTCGAGCACCGGAGCTTTGCCGACGCTCTGCCGATAGGTCCGCGCCTGATGGGTCGGGAAACTCACAGAAAGGATCGCCGGCGCGCTCGGCGCGCCGTCGGACACCGCGAAGACGCCGATGTCGACGCGACTGGTGGTGAGAGCTTCACCCGGTGACGCCACCTCGAAAGCGTCGTGCCAGTCGATGGCGATCTCCGCAGTCGCGCCGAAGGCGTCGGTTGCGATGTCGACCTTGGCGGGGTCGCCCCGCAGCAGCTCCCAGCGAAACCTCAGGGGCGCGTCGCCCCGGGGCTGCGTGCCGGCGGCGCTCACCGTCATCCGCTTCCGGCCCTCGTGGCCGCGCCAGACCCGGGCAATCGCGGAGGGCGTGGTGAAAAGCCGTTCGCTTCGCCCGGCAAGCCCGGCCCCGGCAGCGAAATCCTCGGACACGATTGCTAGTCGTACCATGGGGGGCAGGGCGTCGGGCGTGAGGGACGCGGCGTGCCCGATCATCCGCTCCGGGCGGAGTTGGCCGGCGTCGAATGCCGTGGGATGGGCGGCGCCCGTATAGTAGCTTTCGTCGCGGTCGATGCCGCGGAGGTTCCTGCGGAGGATCATCTGGAGGGTCGGCACCACCAGCCCTTCATCGGCCATTGCCTGCATGGTCTCCTGCGAAAAGGCTGCGAGCGTCATCGCGAATGCGTCGAGGAACGGCCGATCCGAGCCCGAAGACCCCTGGGTGGTGACCGTGTAGGGCCAGTTCGAGGGGTAACGGTCGACCCCGTCGTGGTCGCGGTGTTCGGGATAGACGTAGAGGTGATTGTTCGCGGCGAGGGCAAAGACGAGGCGCGCAAGCCCGGGCTCGGTCATCGCGAGGCGCCCGAGGCTGCGTGCGTTGGGTCCTCCGGTAAGCGCGGTCGACGAATTTCCGAGAACGACGTCCGGAAACCGAAATCGAAGCGCGAGGCCGAAGTCGTCGCCACGCAACTCCGGCGAATAGCGCAACCTTGCGAGACCGGGAAACGCGCCCGACGGAAGCGCGGAATGGCCCCGGTCACGATTGTCGTAGAGAATGCCCCGGTGCCCGTTCGCCGGCGTCGTCGCCAGCACATGACGCAGGAGTCGGCTGCCGGGGTCGTCGCGCGCCGCGGAGATCACCGGCCCCTCCGAAAGATCGGGAAGGTCGAGACCCGTCACGCGAAACGCGTCCGGCCCCACGGGTTGCAGCATTTCCGGGTGAAGGGTGATCTCGCCTGCTGCCGCAGGCGCCGAGCAAGCCAGCCAGACGAACAACGCGGCGACAAATGGCCTCAGACCAGGATCTCCCTGCGCGTCTGGGCGCCGACGTTGAAGACCCGCTTGTACCGGGCGATCTCGTCTTCGGGACCCATGGCCTTCGCGGGGTTGTCGCTGAGCTTCACGGTCGGCCGGCCGTTCGCCGCCACCGCCTTGCACACGAGCGAAAAGGGAGCCAGCCGGTCACCGGGGACGAGCCCGCGAAAGTCGTTGGTCAGAAGCGTGCCCCAACCGAAAGAGACGCGCGCGCGCCCCGAGAACCGCTTGTGCAACTCCTCTATCCTGTCGACGTCGAGACCGTCGGAAAAGATGATGAGTTTTTCCCGCGGGTTCTCGCCCCGCTCCTTCCACCAGCGAATTGCGGTCTCGGCGCCTTCCGCCGGGTCGCCCGAGTCGATGCGAATGCCCGTCCAGCCCGCCAGCCAGTCCGGCGCGTTCCTGAGAAAGCCCTCGGTGCCATAGGTATCGGGCAGCATGATGCGGAGGTTGCCCTCATGCTCTTCGTGCCAGTCGGCGAGCACGTCATAGGGCGCCCTCGCAAGCGCGTCATCGGTCTCGGCGAGCGCGGCGTACACCATGGGCAGTTCGTGAGCGTTCGTTCCGATCGCCTCGAGTTCCCGGCGGAGCGCGATGAGGCAGTTCGAGGTTCCGACGAAGGCTTCTCCGAGCCCCTCGCGCATCGCCTGCACCGCCCAGTCCTGCCAGAGGAAGGAGTGCCGGCGGCGCGTACCGAAATCCGCGATCCGGAGACCGTCGAGGCTGCGCAGCCGCTCGACCTTCTCCCAGAGCTTCGTCATCGCCCGGGCATAGAGCACCTGAAGCTCGAACCTGCCGAGATCGCGCAGCACCGCCCGCCCGCGCAGCTCCATCAGAACGGCGAGGGCGGGGATTTCCCAGAGCATGACTTCGGGCCAGCTTCCCTCGAAGGTAAGCTCGTACTGGTCGCCCACGCGCTCGAGATGGTAGGGTGGAAGCCGCAGGTTCTCGAACCACTCCATGAAGTCGGGGCGGAACATCTGCCGCTTGCCGTAGAAGGTGTTGCCTCGCAGCCACGTCGATTCGCCGCGCCGGAGCGACAGGGAGCGGATGTGGTCGAGCTGCTCGCGAAGCTCGCCCTCGTCGATGAGCCGCGCGAGCGGCACCGACGTGGTGCGGTTGATGAGCGAGAAGGTGACGATCGTGTCCGGTCTGTTGCGGAACACCGACTGGCACATCAGGAGCTTGTAGAAATCCGTATCGATGAGCGACCGCACGATCGGGTCGATCTTCCATTTGTGGTTCCAGACGCGGGTGGCGATATCGACCATGGCCGATTTGTCGCCGCAGAAAGCGCCCTTGGCAAGCAGAGGACCGGGGCTCGGCCCCGGACCCCGAAGTATTTTCGGGGAAGATGAAGGGGTTTCAAGTGCGCGCGAGGCGGGAAAGGAAGGCGCGGGTGCGGTCGTGAACCGGTGCCCCGAAGAGGCTTTCAGGGGAACCTTCCTCGAGAATGCGTCCCTCGTGCAGGAACGCCACCCGGTCGGCGGCCTCGCGCGCGAAGCTCATCTCGTGGGTGGCGAGCACCATCGTCATGCCTTCCGCGCGAAGCTGGCGCAAGACGTCGAGCACCTCGCCGACGAGTTCGGGGTCGAGCGCCGAGGTGATCTCGTCGAAGAGCATGATCTCGGGTCGCATCGCGAGCGCCCGGACGATGGCGACACGCTGCTGCTGCCCGCCCGAAAGCTGGTCGGGGTAATGGCCCATGCGGTCGGCGAGGCCGAACCTCGCGAAGAGCGCGGTGATCTCCGGAATGAGCACGTCGCGTGCCTTGCCATAGACCCGGCGCGGGCCGAGCATGACGTTTTCCGCGGCTGTCATGTGGGGGAAGAGATTGAAGGACTGGAACACGATCCCGATCCGCCGGCGCACGCCTTGCGGGTCGAGATCGGGCCGGGAAATGTCCTCGCCGTCGAGGAGGATCTGGCCTTCGTCGATGGGTTCGAGAAGATTGATGCACCGCAGGAGCGTGGATTTGCCCGACCCTGACGCGCCGATGAGGCAGATCATCTCGCCGTCGTTCACCGCCAGATCGATGCCGCGGCAGACCTGCACCGCCCCGAACGATTTCGAGACGCCGATGAGTTCGAGCCGCGCCATCAGCTTCGCTCACGGGCCTGTTTCGCCATGAGAAAATCGGCATAGCGGGTCGCGGGGATCGTGACCGCGAGGAAGATGCAGGCTGCGACGACATAGGGCGTGAAATTCGCCAGAAGCGCCTTGTAGACGCCGGCCTGCCGGAAGATCTCGACCGGACCGATGAACGAAAGGAGTGCCACGTCCTTCTGAAGGGCGATCAGCATGTTCATGTTCGCCGGCACCACCCGGCGGATCGCCTGGGGAAGGACCACGAAGCGCATGGTGTCGCCGTCCGAAAGCCCCAGCGACAGGGCCGCGTTGCGCTGGCTCTGGTGGACGGATTCGATGCCCGACCGGAAGATCTCGGCGACATAGGCCGAATAGGTCAGGATGAGCGCGAGCGACCCCCAGATATAGGGCGAATTCCACGGACGGGGCAGGCCGAGACCGGGAATGCCGAAGCCGACGAGATAGACCACGAGGATCACCGGGATACCGCGGAAGATGTCGGTATAGAGCGCACCGAAGAGCCTGAGCGGATAGAGGGCGGGGTTGCGCACGTCACGGCAGAGCGCGATTGCGAGGCCGAGGACCGCGATGGCCGGCGCGCACCAGAGAAAGATCGCGACGTCGAGCATGAAGGCCCGCAGCAGGGTGGGAAAGGTCTCGGCGAAGACCTCGCCGGAAAAGAAGCTGCGCCGCACCGCCTGCCAGCCCGGCGCGAGCGGCACCAGCAGGACGATGGCGAGAACCACCGCCGCCGTGCTGCCTGCCGCGATCGTGAGGCTGCGGTTTCTCCGGCGCCTGGCATGCGCTTCGCGGTCCGCCTTGGTGAAGGGGCGGGAAGGCGTCCCGCCGCTCTCGATGACCGCCACCTACTCGATGACCGGCACGCCCGTCGCGTCGGCGAGCCATTCCGCCTCGATGGCCGCCAGGGTGCCGCTCTCGGTCAGGGCCGAGATGGCCTCGTCGACGCATTCCTTCAGAGCCGATCCGTCTTCCATCAGCATTCCGAACCGGTCGGGGTTTTCGCTGCGGTCGGCGGGGAACTGGCCCAGGACCACGCCGTCCTCGAGCGTGACCGCCGCGAGGTAGAGCGCGGTCGGAAGGTCGAAGAGGGCCGCGTCGATCTGGTTGGCCTTCATCGCTTCGACGACATCGATGTTGTCGTTGTAGAGCAGCGGGTCGCTGTCGGGCTGGATGAGGCCCTGAAGCATCGGCACCGCGGTGGTGTTCGCATCGGCTCCCCATTTCAGGCCCCTCAGCGAGGCCACCGTAGCCTCCGCTCCGCTGTCTACCGCGGGCTGGCGCGCAAGAACGGCCATGGGCGCCGAGTAGTAGGGCAGCGAGAAATCGACCATCTTGTCTCGATCCTCGGTGATCGAGAACTGCTGAAGGTTCAGATCGAAGTTCTTGGCTCCGGGCTGGATCGACTCGTCGAACCCGGCACGGACCCAGACGACGTCCTCGGCCGCGAACCCCATTTCCTCGGCCACGGCATAGGCCACTGCGGCCTCGAAGCCGTTTCCCGATTCCGGCGCATCGTCCATTACCCACGGGTAATAGGCCGGGTTGCCGGTCGCGAGGGTGAGTTTTCCCTCCGTCAGGGTCTTGCCGGCGGCGCAATGACCCCCGGCGAGAGCCGCGCTTGCCGAAAGGGTCAGCGCGAAGGTGGCGAATGCGGTCAGTCTCGTCATGGCTCATACCCCGGATACATGGTGCCCGGCCCGACTCTGCGGGGCGCGCGGCGAATGTCCAGAGCCTTTCGGCTCAGGCGAGGGTGACGCCGGCCTTCTCCATCGCCGTACGTGCCGTGGCGAGAGAGCCGTCGAGGTCGATCGCGCGGGTGAGGCTCTCGATCACCGTGACCTCGAAGCCGAGCTGTGCGGCGTCCACGGCCGAGTAGTTCACGCAGAAATCGGTCGCGAGCCCGACGAGGACGACCCTGTCGACACCGCGGGTCCGCAGGTAGCCTTCGAGGCCGGTCGGCGTCTCGTGATCGTTCTCGAAAAAGGCGGAATAGCTGTCGATCTCGCGACGGAAGCCCTTTCGGATAACAAGGTCGGCCGCATCGGTATTGAGGGTCGGGTGAAACGCTGCTCCCTCGGAGCCGATGATGCAGTGGTCCGGCCAGAGCACCTGTGGGCCATAGGGCATCTGGGTCATCGACAGGGGTTCGACGCCGGGATGCTGGCTGGCGAAGGAGGAATGGCCCGCGGGATGCCAGTCCTGCGTGAAGACCCGAACCTGATATGCCTCGACGAGCGCGTTGATCGGCGCGACGATCTCGTCTCCGCCTTCGACGGCGAGCGCACCTCCGGGGCAGAAGTCGTTCTGCACGTCGATCACGATGAGGGCTTCGTTTGCTGGACGCATGGCGGTCTCCTCCGGCTTGGTCCCGGGGCTAGGACGTGCCGCGCTGCGGGTCAACGCTCATCTTGGAGACACCCGCGTGGCGCGTTAGAAAGTGCCATGGTCAACGTAGCCGCGCTCTACAGGTTCACGAAGTTCGGCTCCCCGGAGGCGCTGAAGGGCCCGCTTGCGCGGGTGGCCTGCCGCAACGGGGTCAGGGGCACCCTTCTTATCGCCCAGGAGGGCATCAACGGCACGATCGCGGGAAGCGAAACGGGGGTGGCGGCGGTGCTCGACCATATCCGCGGGCTGCCGGGCTGCGCCGATATCGAGGTGAAGCACTCGACGGCCGCGACCATGCCCTTCGGGCGCATGAAGGTGCGGCTGAAGAGGGAGATCGTCACGATGGGGCAGCCTGACATCGACCCGGCGCGCGTTGTGGGCCGCTATGTCGAGCCGCGCGACTGGACGGCCCTCATCTCCCGGCCGGACGTGGTCACGATCGACACGCGAAACGCCTACGAGGTCGAGATCGGCTCGTTTTCAGGCGCGATAGACCCTGAATCTGAATCGTTCCGTGATTTTCCTGCGTGGTGGAACCAGAACCGTCACCGCTTCGAGGGCAAGCGGGTCGCGATGTTCTGCACCGGCGGCATCCGCTGCGAGAAGGCCACGAGCTATCTCATCTCGCAAGGCGTGGAAGAGGTCTTCCACCTTCGCGGAGGTATCCTGAAGTACCTCGAAGAGGTTCCCGAGGCAGAGAGCGCCTGGAAAGGCCAGTGCTTCGTCTTCGACGAACGCGTCTCCGTCGGCCACGGGCTTCTGCCGGGCGGCATGGACCTCTGCCGCGGTTGCCGGCGCCCGCTGACGGCCGCGGCGCGCAACCGGCCCGGCTTCGAAGAGGGCGTCAGTTGCTACCGCTGCCTTCAGGAGACCACCGAGGCGCAGAAGAACCGTTTCCGGGAGCGCCATCGCCAGGTCGAAGCGGCAAGGCGCGCCGGTGCGCTGCACGTCGGCCGTTAGAACGGCATCCCGCCAAGCCGAGTCTTGCCGATTTCGCGACTGCGCGCACGAAGATCTTGCCGCAACGTCATCGTGGTGAAACATCGTGCCAATCGAGCGGGATTTGAATAATGAAAAGCATTTTACTTGGCTGTCGCGGGCGGCGGCCCGAGCATTTCCGGGAAGGTCAGCATCTGATCCGCGAGGGTTCACGCACAGGGCATCTCTTTGTGCTGGAGGATGGCGAGGTCGAGGTGTCGAGGGGCATGGTGGAGGTGTTCAGAAGCCGAACACCCGGCACGATCTTCGGCGAAATGGGCGCGCTTCTCGACGTGCCGCACAGCGCGACGATCACCGCCGCGTCGTCGGTGCGGGCCTACCGTATCGAGGACCCGGACAGGTTCTTGCAATCGGACCCGGAAATCGCGTTCCACGCCGCGACGATCCTCGCAAGGCGCCTCCATTCGGCCACGAATTCCCTCGCGGAACTGAAGGAGCAGAACCGGGCCAGGGGTGCGGAGCTTTCCGCCGTGAACGACATGCTCGAGATGCTGCTGAGGCGTGCCGCCGCCGAAGAGGTCGCTGCCGAGTAGCCTGCCGCGCCATCGGAGCAGCAAACGCTATGCGGGCGGGCTCGCAGCGCCACGCGCTACCCGATCCCGCGCATGTGCGATCCGTCGTTGCCTCTTGGACCTCCGCCATCAAGCTGAGGGGTGGAAGAGCGCACCCGCCGCTCAGATGTCCAGATTGGCGACCGAAAGCGCGTTCGACTGGATGAACTCGCGCCTCGGCTCGACCACGTCGCCCATGAGTTTCGTGAAGAGGTCGTCCGCCTCGGCGAGGTCCTCCACCTTCACCTGCAGAAGCGTGCGCGCCTCGGGGTCGAGCGTCGTCTCCCAGAGCTGGTCGGGGTTCATCTCGCCGAGACCCTTGTAGCGCTGAAGCGAAAGCCCCTTTTCACCCTCTTCGAGAATCGTCTCCAGAAGACCGAGAGGTCCGAAAACCGGAACGGCCCGCTCGCGGCGAACGAGCTCGGCGCGGCTGCGATAGATTTCCTGAAGCGCCTCGGTATAGCCACCGAGTCTGCGCGCTTCTGCGGAGCGCAGCGCGCCGCCGTCGAGTGTGCGTACTTCCTCCACGCCGCGCAGCACGCGGGTGAGGCGGATGCCCCTGTCCTGGGTGATCCGGCCCGTCCAGCCTTTCTCGTATTCCTCCGCCACGAGATCGAGGCGCCGGGCGACGTTGTCGGCGACGCCCTGAAGGTCGGCGTCGGCCGCCCCCTGTGCAAAGGCGCCGGCGATGGCGGCCTGCTCGAGAATCGTCTGCGGGTAGTGGGTCGGGAAGGCCTGCAGCACGCGGCGCACCGTGCGGGCTTCCTCCACGACGCGGAGAAGGTCGGCGCCGGTGATCTCCTCGCCCGAGCCGAGGCGGAGAACGGCCCCCTCGACACCCTGGTTGATCAGGTAATCGTCGAGGGCCGGATGGTCCTTGAGGTAGACCTCCGACTTGCCGCGCGCGACCTTGAAGAGCGGCGGCTGGGCGATGTAGAGAAAACCACCTTCGATGAGTTCGGGCATCTGGCGAAAGAAGAACGTCAGGAGAAGCGTTCTGATATGCGCGCCGTCGACATCGGCGTCGGTCATGATCACGACCTTGTGGTAACGCAGCTTCGAGATGTCGAACTCGTCGCGGCCGATGCCGGTGCCGAGCGCCATCACGAGGTTGCCGATTTCCTGGCTCGACAGCATCCGGTCGAAGCGCGCCCGCTCGACGTTGAGGATCTTGCCCCTGAGCGGAAGGATCGCCTGTGTGCGGCGGTCGCGGCCCGTCTGCGCCGAGCCGCCCGCGCTGTCGCCCTCGACGAGGAAGATTTCGCGCTTCGCCGGGTCCTTTTCCGAGCATTCCTTGAGCTTGCCGGCGAGAAAGTTGATGTCGTTCGACACTTTCTTCCGCGTCATCTCGCGGGCCCGGCGCGCGGCTTCCCGGGCAAGTGCGGCCTCGACGATCTTCGAGACGATCGTCCGCGCGGGCTGGGGGTTCTCCTCGAACCACTCGGCGAGCTTCTCGTTCATCAGGCCCTCGACGGCGGGCCGCACCTCCGACGAGACGAGCTTGTCCTTCGTCTGCGACGAGAACTTCGGGTCGGGCACCTTGACCGACAGCACGCAGGAGAGGCCCTCGCGCGCATCGTCGCCCGTGAAGTTGATCTTCTCCTTCTTCGCGATGCCCGACTGGCCCGCGTAAATGTTGAGGGTCCGCGTCAGCGCACCCCGGAAGCCGGCAAGGTGGGTGCCGCCGTCGCGCTGGGGGATATTGTTGGTGAACGGCAGCACCATCTCGTTGTAGCTGTCGTTCCACCACATCGCGACATCCACGGTGATACCGTCGCGCTCGCCGGTGATGTGGATCGGCTGCTCGATGAGCGGCGTCTTGTGCCGGTCGAGATAGCGGACGAACTCTCGCACGCCGCCCTCGTAATGCATCTCGGACATGAGCGGCTCGGCCGGCCGCTCGTCGGTCAGCCGGATCGTGACGCCGGAGTTCAGAAAGGCGAGTTCGCGAAGCCGGTTCTCGAGCGTCTTGAACGAGTAGTCGAGGTTCGAGAAAGTGGAGGTCGAGGCGAGAAACCGCACTTCTGTTCCCGTGCGGTCGCCCGCGTCGCCCACGACCTTCAGATGCTCGACGGTGAATCCCCCCTCGAAGCGCGCGACGTGTTCCTTGCCGTCCCGCCAGATGCGCAGCTCCAGCCAGTCCGACAGCGCGTTGACGACCGACACACCCACGCCGTGAAGCCCACCCGAGACCTTGTAGGAGTTCTGGTCGAATTTCCCGCCTGCATGGAGCTGGGTCATGATGACCTCGGCGGCCGAAACGCCCTCTTCCTCGTGGATTCCGACGGGAATTCCGCGCCCGTTGTCGGACACCGAAACCGAGCTGTCGTCATGGATCGTCACGGAGACTTCGGTCGCGTGACCCGCCAGCGCCTCGTCGATCCCGTTGTCGACGACCTCGTAGACCATGTGATGCAGGCCGGAGCCGTCGTCGGTGTCACCGATATACATGCCGGGGCGTTTTCGAACCGCCTCCAAGCCTCTGAGAACCTTGATGGAATCGGCGCCATAATCACTCGGCGCGGGCTGGGGTTCAGCCATTCGGCATATCCTTGGCGTTGTTGCGCATTTTATAGGGGTTTCGGGCGGCATTGTCACGCGCTCGGCACAATATTTGGTGGTCTCGCGCCACCTCCGCGACGATCAGGTGACAGGGATCACGAGGCCCACCGGAACGCGAAGCGAGGGCGAGGTTTCCGGTTGGCGGCGCGGCCATCGAGATCGCCATGATCGCGGCTTCGGCCTGCCCGGCGTCGGGCGCGAACCCCGCTGAGCGGGGTGCCCGCCGCCCGCGCCGCAACCGCGATCCGGGGGAGCGTCCCGGGCCCGGCGACCGAACCGGGCCGTTACGACGGGGGCGATCGCCGGCACCCTCAAGATCTTCGCGACCGTTGTCCCGGGACCTCTCTCACCCGCGCCTCCGACACGCCATCCGCCTCCGTGACCTCGACGAAAACCGCTTCCTGCCCCAGTTCGGCGAAAAGCTCCGGGCCGGTTCCGGTCATCCATGCCTGTCCGCCGAGCGCGACGACTTCGGCGTAGAGCGCGGCCCGGCGGTCGGCATCGAGATGTGCGGCCACCTCGTCGAGCAGGAGCACCGGCGGGGTGCGGGTGTCCTCGGCGAGGGCGCGGGCATTGGCGAGAACGAGCGAGATGAGAAGGGCCTTCTGTTCGCCTGTCGAACAATCGCGCGCCGGGGCGCCCTTGGCGGTGTAGATCGCCCCGAGGTCTGCCCGGTGCGGCCCGACGAGCGTCCGTCCGGCCGCCATGTCCTTCCGCCGGCCCTCCCGGAGCGCCTCGGCAAGGTCCGGCTCTTCCAGCGGCGGCGGCGTCTCCTCGGGGCCTTCGAGCGACAGGGTTGCGGCCGGGAACGACGAGCACCCGCTTTCCTCCGCCGCCGTGACCCTCTCGACCGCACGCGCGCGCGCGGCATGAAGAGCCGCCCCGGTCGCCGCCATCTGCGCTTCGAGAGCCTCGTACCAGCGCGGGTCGGTCACCTCGTCCTTCAACAGGCGGTTCCGCTCCCGCATCGCCTTTTCATAGGCCAGCACCGTCTCGCCATGCCCGGGCTCGAGGCTCATCGTCATCCGGTCGAGAAACCGCCGCCGCCCGTCGGCGCCCTCGGTCCAGAGCCGATCCATCGCCGGCACCAGCCAGAGCACCCGCAGAAGTCGTGCAAGGGCCGTCTGCGGCGCGGCCTTGCCGTCGATGCGCACCTGCCGTGCACCGCCCGGCTCCGCCCATGTCTCGATTTCCGAGGTCGGCCTGCCAGAGATCTCCGCCGTGACCTTCCAGCCGACATCGCCCGGTCGGCGCGCGATGTCGCTCGCCGCGGCGCGCCTCAGACCCCGTCCCGGCGACAGCAGCGAGACAGCTTCGAGAATGTTCGTCTTGCCGGCCCCGTTCGGCCCGTAGATCGCTATGGGACGGTGGTCCGTCTCGAGAACCGTGCGCAGATGCGAGCGCACGTGGCTCAATCCGAGCCGGGTGACGACCCGCGCCGTCACGGCGCGTTCTTCGTTCCGGAAATACTCGAAGTGCCCGTCATGCCATCCCGCGTCGCCGCCGGCGATTTCAGACCCGCATCGGCATCACGACATAGACCGCCGAAGTGTCGTTGCCTTCGCGCATCAGCGTGGGGTCGCCCGAGGAATTGAAGAGAAAGACCGCGTTCTCCCGGTCGACCTGGCTCGCGATCTCGAGAAGATACTTCGCATTGAAGCCGATATCGAGGTTCTCGTCGGAGTAGGCGACCGCAAGCTCTTCTTCCGCCGCGCCGCTGTCAGGCGCGTTGACCGAGAGCACCAGCCGGTCCTCGCCGAGCGTGAGCTTTACCGCTCGCGAGCGTTCCGACGACACCGTCGCCACCCGGTCGACGGCCCTCGCGAACTCCGAGGCATCGACCTCGAGCTTGCGGGTGTTTCCGCTCGGGATGACCCGCGTGTAGTCGGGGAACGTCCCGTCGATGACCTTTGAGGTGAGCGTGATGCCGGGCGCTGCGAAACGCACCTTGGTTTCCGAAACGCTGACGGCGATCTCGGTATCGTCGTCCTCGAGAAGCTTGCGCAGCTCGCCGACAGTCTTTCGCGGCACGATGACGCCGGGCATGTTGGCGGCCCCCGCGGGCAGTTCCGCGTCGATCCGGGCGAGCCGGTGCCCGTCGGTCGCCACGCAACGCAACACCTGCCGGCCCTCGGCGTCGGCCACATGCATGTAGACGCCGTTGAGATAGTAGCGCGTTTCCTCGGTCGAGATCGCGAATTTCGACTTGTCGAAGAGACGTCTCAGCACCGGGGCGGGGCAGGCGAAGTTCGCCTCGTATTCCGAGGACGCCATGATCGGGAAGTCCGCCTTCGGCAGGGTCGCCAGGGTGAAATTCGATCGGCCGGCCTCCACGGTCAGCCGCCCCGAGGCACCGTCGTCGGTCAGGCTGACGAGGGCGCCATCGGGCAGTTTTCGCACGATCTCGTGCAGCGTCACCGCGTTGACGGTCGTCGCCCCGGCGCGCTCCACCTTGGCGGGAGCGATGTCGACCACTTCGATATCGAGATCCGTGGCGCGCAGGCTCACCTGGTCGCCCTCCGCCTCGATCAGGACATTCGCGAGAATGGGAATCGTGTTGCGCCGTTCGACCACCGATTGCGCCTGGGCCACTGCCTTCAGGAGGGCCGCGCGTTCGATCGAGAATTTCATCGCCTCGCTCCGTGCGTATCCGGGAGCGCGAGACTACCCGCAAAGGGGCGGAGTGCAATGGTTTTCGCCGTCTTGGCCCGGCGGCCGGGAAAAGGGGCGGCACCGAAGCACCGCCCGTCGGCGGTCAGGCTTCGAGCATGCGCCGCAGCAGCTCCAGATCATCGGCGATCTGGCTGTCCTTCTGGCGCAGTTCCTCGATCCGGCGCACCCCGTGCATGACTGTCGTGTGGTCGCGTCCCCCGAACCGCCGGCCGATTTCCGGCAGGCTCCGCGAGGTGAGCTTCTTGGCGAGATACATGGCGACCTGCCTCGGCCGCGCAAAGGTGCGCACGCGCTTCGGGCCGATCAGGTCCGAAAGCCGGATGCTGTAGTGGTCGGCCACCTTGCGCTGGATCTCCTCGACGGTGATCTTGCGGTCGGAGGCGCGCAGGATGTCCGACAGGCAATCCTGGGCGAGTTCCAGCGTGATCTCGTGACCGACCAGCGCACCGAAGGCGAAAAGCCGCATCAGCGCACCTTCCAGCACCCGGACGTTTGTCGAGATCCGGTGGGCGAGAAACTCGAGCACCCCGTCCGAGATCTCGAGATCCTTGAACTGGCCGGAATACTGCTCGACCTTCTGCTGGAGAATGCCGAGCCGCAGCTCGTAATTGGTCGGGTGCAGGTCGGCGATCAGCCCCGACTGCAGGCGGCTCACGATCCGGTCCTCGATACCGGTGATTTCCGTGGGCGCGCGGTCGGACGAGATCACCACCTGCTTGCCTGAATCGACGAGTGCGTTGAACGTGTGGAAGAATTCCTCCTGGGTCGCATCCTTGCCGGCGATGAACTGAACGTCGTCGACCATCAGAACGTCGACCGACCGGAAGAGCTGCTTGAAGGTCATCATGTCCTTGTCGCGCAGCGCCTGCACGAAGCGGTACATGAACTGCTCGGCCGAGAGATAGACGATCTTCGTCTGCGGCGACTTCTCCTTCAGCTCCCAGGCGATCGCGTGCATGAGGTGGGTCTTGCCGAGACCCACGCCGCCATAGAGGAAAAGCGGGTTGAACGTGACCTGGCCGCCCTCGGCCACGCGTTTGGCGGCGGCATGGGCAAGCTCGTTCGGCTTTCCGACGACGAAGCTGTCGAACCGGAACCGGGTGTCGAGCGGTGCTCCGGGCGTGTCATCGACCTCGGGCTTCGGAACGAGCCTGCCGGCCGCGGGTACCGAGAGTGCCTGCGGCCGTCCATTGGGCACGGCGAACTCGAGCCGCGTGACCGCCGTCCCCGTCTTGACGATCTCCGCGAGGATCTTGTCGCCGAAGTTGCGCGAGACCCAGTCTCCCATGAAATTCGTCGGCACAAAGAAAGTGGCCACCCCGTCTGTGCATTCGGAGAATTCGAGCGGCTCTATCCAGTTGACGAAATTGTTCTTGCCGACCGACTGCAAGAGGTTTTGCTGAATCTGCCCCCAGGTTTCTTCTGTCATTTCTTACGTCCGTCCTCGCTCGCCCAATCTGAGACCGGCGTTCTGCCGGCCCCGGGGGCTTTGCGCAAAAGCGTCATCCCCCGGTGGTTCTGTGAATTCAGATCGTTCGGGAGCCCCGGTCACGCAAAGCGGAACGACGCGCCGAATGCCCGCTAGCGGAATCCGGCCCATGCCCGCAACGTGACCATGCGCAGAACAGGTGGCAAACGAGCGTTGCGAGAAAGCACCCCGCAGCCCATCCCTTGCCGCCGCGCCCTGACGCGGGTGTGTTGACATGCCCCCGATGAGTCCCTGCGGAAATCGACCGCCAAGGACGCAATCAGGACAGATCGGACACATGAACGAAGCCCCACTTCGAACATCTTCCGACCCGATGAGAAGGGCAGTGGAACGCGCTTTCGGGTGGCAACAAGAGTCCCGATGGCCCATCCCGGCCTCAACTCACCTCATGTCCCCCCAAGACAACGTGAATCGCTTGATCAGGTAGCCATGCGGGCACCGAGCGCGCAACATCTCTTCTTGCTTGACTCAAGCCTTTTGGCGGCGAATCTTCACATGCTGCCGCAGAGGCTCCGGAACGCCACAAGGCATTGATTTTAAAAACAAAAAGAGCGCCTCCGCGAGGCGCTCAGGAAAAAAATTACGTTTGCTGGCGGAAAGTTAGCCGATCGCTTTGACCCGGGCGGAAAGCCGCGACATCTTCCTTGAAGCGGTGTTCTTGTGGAAAACACCCTTCGTCACACCACGCATCAACTCGGGCTGAGCGGACTTGAGAGCGGTGGACGCCGCCTCCTTGTCGCCGGATGTGATCGCTTCCTCGACCTTGCGCAGGAAGGTCCTGATCCGCGACCGGCGGGCCTTGTTGACGGCATACCGGCGCTCGTTCTGCAGCGCGCGCTTCTTGGACTGGGGCGTGTTTGCCATCTGTCGAATCCGTTCGGGTCAAATCTGAACTGAGGGCGGGTTATTAGGGGCGGCGCGCGGCCGTGTCAACGCCAAGGGAGCGGAATTCGTTCTCGCCTACCTGTCGCGGAACTGAGGCTCGCGCTTGTCGAGGAATGCGGCCATGCCCTCGGTCTGGTCCTCGGTGGCGAACAGCGCGTTGAACAGGCGTCTTTCGTGCAGGATGCCCTCTCGCAGACTGGTCTCCTGGCTGCGGTTGATGGCTTCCTTGACGGCGAACACGGTCAGCATCGATTTCTCGGAAATGCGCTGCGCCGCCGCCTTCACCTCGTCCATGAGCTTCTTGGCCGGCACCACGCGGCTGACGAGCCCCGACCGTTCGGCCTCGTCGGCTTCCATGAAGCGCCCCGTCAGATGCATCTCCATGGATTTCGACTTGCCGACGGCGCGGGTCAGACGCTGGGTGCCCCCGAGCCCGGCGACGATGCCGAGGTTCACCTCGGGCTGGCCGAACTTGGCGTTGTCCGCCGCGATGATGAAATCGCACATCATCGCCAGTTCGCACCCGCCGCCCAGCGCATAGCCCTGCACCGCCGCGATCACCGGCTTGCGGCAACGCGCGATGCGCTCGGCGTCCTCGGCGAGGTAGTCGCCGCCGAACATGTCGGCGAAGGACCGGTCCGCCATCTCCGTCACGTCGGCACCGGCGGCGAAGGCCTTCTCGTTGCCGGTGACGACGATGCAGCGCACCTTCTCGTTGGCCTCCGCCTCCGAAAAGGCGGTTGCGAGTTCCGACAGCATTTCGGCGTTGATCGCGTTCATCGCCTCCGGTCGGTTGAGCTGGATCGTGGCGATATGGTCGTCGACATCGACGATGATGGTCTTGAAAGCCATGAAGCGTTCCGGGTCCCCGACTGTTCAAGGGGCAAGCCTTACCAGCCGTGACACCCGGATCAAGCTATCTTTGGCAGGCCGGGCAGTAGAACGACGACCGTCCCGACTGCACGATCCGGCGCACGATGCCGCCGCAGTCCGGCGTCCGGCAGGGCGCTCCCTCGCGGCCGTACACCCGGAAATTATGCTGGAAATAACCGAGTTCTCCGTCCGCCTGCCGGTAGTCGCGCAGGGAAGAGCCACCCGCCTCGATCGCTTCGCCGAGCACCGCCCGGATTGTCGGAACGAGGTTCGCGATGCGGTGCGCGCCGATGCGCCCGGCGTGTCGTCCGGGGTGGATGCCGGCGCGGTGAAGCGCCTCGCAGACGTAGATGTTGCCGAGGCCCGCGACGACCCTCTGGTCGAGAAGGGCGGCCTTGATCGGGGTGCGGCGACCCCGGAGCCTTGCCGCGAGGTAGGTCTCGTCGAACCCGTTGCCGAGCGGTTCCGGCCCGAGGGCTTCGAGCAGCCAGTGGCGTTCGACGCGCTCGGTCGGCACGAGATCCATCGCGCCGAACCGGCGCGCATCGTTGAACGTCACGCGGGCGCCATTTGCCATGTGCAGGACCACGTGATCATGGCTGGTCCGGGGCGCGTGGACCCGGACGAAATGCCCCTGAACCTCACCCGAGACGAGGATGCGGCCCGACATGCCGAGGTGGACGATCAGCGTCTCGCCCGAAGAGAGATCGGCGAGGATGTATTTCGACCTGCGGCGCAGCCGGTCAACGGTCTGACCCGTGAGCCGTTCGGCCATGCGCTCGGGCAGGGGCCAGCGCAGGTCGGGTCGATGCACCTCGGCATTCGCGATCACCGCGCCTTCCATGACCGGCGCGAGCCCGCGCCGTACCGTCTCGACCTCCGGCAATTCCGGCATGCGCGTCCCCAGACCGCACCCGGCGGTCCATTGTTCTCATCCCAAGGCGGCCTATAAGGAGGGTCAGTTCAGGACGGACACAAGCCCCATGGCCGGAAATTCCACCAAAACAACGCACTTCGGCGACCGAGAGGTGCCCGAGGACGAAAAGGCGGGCCTCGTCCACGGCGTCTTCACCTCCGTTGCGTCCCGCTACGACCTCATGAACGACCTCATGTCCGCCGGCGTGCACCGGATCTGGAAGGACGCGATGATGGACTGGCTGGCGCCGCGCCCCGGCCAGCGCCTGCTCGACGTCGCCGGCGGCACCGGCGACATCGCCTTCCGCTTTCTGCGCCGCGCGCCCGGGGCGAAAGCGGTGGTATGCGACCTCACCGAGAGCATGCTCGCCGAAGGCGCTGCGCGGGCCGAGGCCCAAAGCCTCGCCGGCTCGATCGACTGGGTCGTGGGCGACGCCATGGCGCTGCCCTTCGAGAACGCGAGTTTCGATGTCTACACCATCTCCTTCGGCATCCGGAACGTCACGCGGCCGGAGGATGCGCTCGCAGAAGCCTACCGGGTGCTTCGCCCCGGCGGCCGGCTCATGGTGCTCGAGTTCAGCCAGCTTCCGAACCCGGCCCTTCAGCGCGCCTACGATCTCTACTCCTACAATGTCATCCCGCGCATCGGCCAGATCGTGACCGGCGACCGCGAAAGCTACCAGTATCTCGTCGAATCCATCCGGAAGTTTCCCGACCAGGCGCGGTTTGCGGCGATGATCGAGGGGGTCGGCTTCGATCTCGTGAAGTACCGCAACCTTTCCCAAGGCATCGCCTGCCTGCATTCGGGCTGGAAGCTCTGAGTGCGGGGCCCCCATAATATCCTCAGATTGATCCGGACCGGCGCCACGCTGGTCCGCACCGGGGCGATGAAAGTGGTTCTCGACGCGTTCGACGCCCCCCAAAGCCTGCGCGTCGCCGCCTGGCTTCTTGGTGCGCCCTTCGCCTGGATCGGGATCAAGGGCGATCCGTCGCTGCCTCCGGCCACCCGGGCGATCACGGCGCTCGGGCCCGCCTACATCAAGTTCGGCCAGGTGCTGTCCACCCGGCCGGACGTCGTCGGCGATGATCTCGCGCGGCAATTGCGGGTTCTGCAGGACAAACTGCCGCCGTTTCCCACCGACGTCGCGAAACGCATGGTCGCGTCAGAGCTCGAGGCCCCCGTCGACGAGCTGTTTCTCGAGTTCGGACCGCCCATCGCCGCGGCGTCGATCGCCCAGGTGCACCCCGCCCGCCTTGCGGCGACGGGAGAGAAGGTGGCGGTGAAGGTGCTCCGCCCGAAGATCGAGCGCGCCTTCCGCAAGGATATCGACGCCTTCTATTTCGCCGCCCGCGTCATCGAGCTTCTGTCTCCGTCGACACGGCGGCTGCGGCCGATGGACGTCATCGCGCATTTCGAGGGCGTGGTTCTGGGAGAGCTCGACCTCAGGATGGAAACGTCCTCGGCCGCCGAGTTCAAGGCCAACACCGAGAAGGACGAGGGCTTCCGGGTGCCCGCCGTGCACTGGTTCCTGTCCTCGCGGCGGGTGATGACCCTGCAATGGGTCGAGGGCATCCCCATGGGAGAGGTCGCCGAGATCGCGGCGGCCGGTCACGACTGCGCCGAACTCGGCGAGCGCGTCCTGCAGCTCTTTCTCTCCCACGCCCTGCGCGACGGCTACTTTCACGCCGACATGCACCAGGGAAACCTCAAGGTGGGGCCCTCGGGGGACATCCTTGCGATGGATTTCGGGATTATGGGGCGGATCGACGAATACACGCGCCGGGTCTATGCGGAGATCCTCTTCGGGTTCATCCGCAAGAACTACCGACGCGTCGCCGAGGTGCATTTCGAGGCGGGCTACGTTCCGCCCGACCGCGACATCGACGAGTTCGCCCGGGCACTTCGGTCGGTGGCCGAGCCGATTTTCGGCATGGACGCGTCGCGGATCTCGATGGGTCGCCTCCTCAGCTATCTCTTCGAGGTGACGCAGCGCTTCGGCATGGAAACCCGCACCGAGCTCATCCTGCTCCAGCGCACGATGGTGGTCGTCGAGGGCGTCGCCCGCTCGCTCAACCCGTCGATAAACATATGGGAAGTGTCACGTCCCATCGTCGAGGACTACATCAAGGAGAACGTCGGGCCGAAGGCGCTTCTGAGGGATCTCGCCAAGACCGCGCGGGTGCTCGGCCGGTTCGGGCCGAAATTGCCGCAGATCGCCGAGGCGGCGCTCATCCGCGGCGAGCGCGGCGACACCCCTGAGCGCCGAAAGAAAACGCATCCCATATATTGGATGCTGGCGGGAGGCGGGATCACGGCGGCTGGCTTCGCGCTGGGCAGCCTTCTCTGACCGTCACGACCGCCGCGCGCTCCGCTCGTCCTGCCGGGCCGACGGGCACGCGTCGAGAGGGATGCCCGGCGGCACTGTAACGGCAGGGTCTCACCAGGCTCGAAAGGGTCGGACCGGACGATCCCGGACTGCCCGTTGCAGAACTGCCACCATATGCCCGTGCAGCAGGGCTTGCCTGGTTCGACCCTCAGATACCCGCCGCGCCGCCCGCGGCGCGCAGGCCCGAGACATCGTCCAGTGCGGCCGTGGCGCCACCGTCGAACACGAGCCGGACTTCGCCGTCGACCATCTGCGCCTCCCGAACCATCGCGTAGACCGCAACATCATCGACCGAGATCACCTCGCCCGCCGCGCGGCTCTCCAGTGCGAATCGGTAGAGCCCCGGCGGCAGCGGGCCGCCATCACGGGTCACGCCCGCCCATGCCACGGGATCGGAGGAAACCGGGAGGGCGAGGCGCTGGACAACGGTTCCCGAACCGTCGCGAACGAGGAGCGCCGTTTCGTCGGCGCCGACCGCGGGTTTCGGAGACAGCGTGATCGGCGCCCCGTCGAAGTAGACTGGCATCGCCGCGCGCGCTTCGCGCCCGACCCATTCGGCGAGTTGGCCGATACCCGTCGCGCCGAGCGCATCCGACACGCCCCTCAGAAGGTCGTTGGTCTGCACCTGCTGCTCGACGCCGGAGAACGTCGCGAGCTGGGTCGCGAAATCGGTCGATTCCAGCGGGTTCAGCGGGTCCTGGTTCTCCAGCTGGGCGGTCAGGAGCCTCAGAAACGTCTCGAAATCCGACGTGATGACCGCAGCGTCTTCGTCTCCCGGTCGATTTGCCGGCGGCGCGGCCGCGGAAGTCTGTGTCGCGATATTGGACAGTTCCATGGTGTCGTTTCCCTTCTACAATCTGAGATCGAGGCCCCCGTTGACCGAGCCGCCGCGGTGCGCCGGCACAACGGCCTCAGGTCCTCCGTCAGCGACATCCGGCAGGTTCGCCGAGGGTCCTGCGCCCTCGGAACCCTGCCCGGCCTTTCCGCCAGCCTGCCCGAAATCGAAGCTCACAGACGTGAAACCCTGGTCGGCCAGCTCGCGTGCGAGGATGTCGATATGCCGGCGCAGAAGGTCGAGCGTCTCCGGCCGTTCGGCCTGGATGGCGATCGTGAGGCCCGCCTCCTGTGGCGTCATCGTCAGCTTCACCCGGCCGAGTTCCTCGGGGGAAAGCGACACCTCGAGCGTGCCATCGAGGGCAAGGCCGGTGGCCTCGGCGATCTGGCGCGTCACCGCGACCGCCCGCGCGTGGTCGAGGCTGGCAAGTGGATGGCTGTGAACAGGCGCCCCGCTCCGCGACGGCGCATCGCCGCCGATCGCCAGCGCCTCGGCCTCTCCCGGGAGGCTCCGGGCCTCGGCCGGCGTACCATCTGCGGCCTCGGCGATCGCGCGGAAGTCCGCCGTCACGGCCATCGGCACGGGTGCGGGACGTGTGGGAGCAGGCGCCTTGCCAATAAACTCGGGCGCGGTCGCCAGCCCGGTCCGACCGGTCTCACCAGCTTTCAATCGCTGCAGGGATTCGGCCGCCGAGGGGGTGCGGGCATCCTGCGCGACCCCGAAAGGCGCCATGGCGCCGGCGGCACCCACGGCGGGCGTGCCGCCGGCGCCGGGCGCAAGGCCGCCGCTGTCCGACCGTGATCCCGGCAGGTCGCGCAATGGTCCCGTGACGTCCCGGGGTCCCCTGGCGTCGGCCGGTGGGGCTGCGACTGCTGGTCCGTTCCCCTTCACGGCGAGAAGGGCCGGTGCGCCGTCGGGGGGCGCGGCGCGGGTCTGCGGTGGCTTGGCCGCGAGCGGGAACGTGGCCGCGGTTCCCGCCGAAGCCGTCCCGGGTTCGAGGCCCGTCTGGCCCGAGCGATATCTCACCTTAACGATCCCCATTCCCTCCGCGCCTCCGGTCGTCCGGCCCGGGCGCTGAACGGGTGTATCGGCAAGCCGCGCCTCTAGGTCCGCCCGCGCCCGATTGCCAGACCGGGCTTCGACCGGCTGACCACCGTCCTCGCCGCGTCCCGCCGATGTGCGTGCCGGCAAGGCTGGAAGGACTGCGCCGGCAGTGGCACCAGAGCGCATCTCGCTCAAGCCGGGGCCCTGTGCGCCGAAAGGCTCCCCGTCCGTAGTCGCGAAGCGCTGGCCGGCGACCACTGTGGCGCCGGAAAAGACAGGTGACGGGCCTGCGGACTGCGAAGCAACCGGAACGCCGCTCGATATCTCCGGTGCGGGACCGGGTTTCGCGTCGTCTCGCGCGACTACCGAAAATTCGCCGGGGGCGCTTTTGGTGGCGCCGTCGGCGTGGAAGCTCGCCATGGCACCGCCCCGGCCGCCGGGGTCGACGAACAGTACCGGGGGCCGCGGCGGTGAATCCTCCGGTGCGCGCAACCCCGAGACCACCCCGGAAGCTTCCCTTCCGCCCGTGCCCGAGAGCAGACCTCCCGCGCGCGCCGGACCGTCCGCGGCTTCGCCGCCCGCAACGCCTCGTCCGATATTGCCAGCGTCTTCCCGCGGGCCATTCGAAGCGACCGTCCGGTCCACGGCCAGCGGCCCTTTCGCCGCCGTCCCGGTTTCGCCGGCCTGCCCGCCATCAGGCGACGAGGGGCCACCCAAACCAGGCTGTGGGACTGACCCCTTGCTCATCACGACTTGGGGCGCGCCGAGTTCCTGCGGGAAATCCGGGGCGGCGGTCGCGAACGGCTGCTCGGTGGCTTCGACCAAAGCCGAAGATGCGACACCCGCATCACTCCCGGCGCCGCTCGCGGCAACAGGCGTCCCGGTCGCCCCTTCCTCCCCGACCATGAGACCGAACCGGCCGGAGACCGAATCGTCCCGACCGGGCAACGGCGCACTTCCGGCCCCGGGAGTGTCCGGTTTGGAGCCCGTCGAAACGGCGGCGCCGAGCGGCGATGGACCGGGAAGAGTCAGCATTCGAACCCCAACATTCTGTCGGCAGACCCGACATATGCGGACGGCGTTACCGATCCTTTACCGCTTCGGGCACAAAACGGCGCAAGCGCAGCCAATTGAAAGGATCGCGCATGTCCACGATCGACACGGGCCTGAACCCACGACCTGCACTTTCATCCGGCGAGGGTCGGCCCGCCCTCCGCGCCGCCGCCGACAGGCTCGAAGCGACTTTTCTGGCAGAGATGCTCAAGGCCGCGAAGTTCGGCGAGCCGCCCCCCGAGTTCGGCGGCGGCATCGGCGAAGACCAGTTCGCTTCGTTCCTGCGCAACGCTCAGTCCGACGAGATGGTCGCCGCAGGTGGAATCGGGCTCGCCGAGCAGCTGTTCCGAAGCCTTGCCGGGGGGCCGGGCGATGGGCGCTGACGAAATCAGGCTGATCGACGCGTTCGAAGACCTGCTCGACCGCGAGCGGGCGCTCCTCTTGTCCGGTTCGCTCGACGGGCTTTCCCGCATATTGGAGGAAAAGGCGCAACTCGCGGCGCGGCTAGGGGAAATCGGTGGGGCGCCCGCCCTCGCGGCCCTCGGGCGCAAGGCGGAGCGGAATGCCCGGCTTCTCGAGGCGGCGGGGGCCGGTATTCGCAGCGTCACCCGGCGGATCGCGGCGCTGAGGGACGGTCCGGAACCCCTCTCGACATATTCCGCCAGCGGCCGGAAGACGAGCCTCGGGGGCTCGGGTGGCTCGGTCGAGCGGCGGGCATGAGCGTGCAACGGGTCCGATGCCTAAAATTCGCGGCGCGGTCATCGCGCGTCTTCGGGTCTTGTTAGGAATTGGAGCCGATGGTGTCACTCGCATCCCGCAAAGGGGTGGCGTGGCACCGCGACAATGGTCGCCACTGTCGTCAGAACGACGCCCTTCCGCCGCCAAGGCGGCGATTCCCCCTGAAACCCGGCGCAAAGTCGCCGCATGGAAGTGGAGCCGGAAATGGCCAGTATTCTGACGAACACCAGCGCGATGGTTGCGCTGCAGAACCTTCGCACGATCAACAACAATCTCGTCGACAACCAGAACCAGATCGCGACGGGCAAGAAGATCGCCACCGCAAAGGACAATTCTGCCATCTGGGCGGTCTCGAAAGTCATCGAATCGGACGTGAATTCGTTCAAGGTTATCTCCGACAGCCTCAACCTCGGCGATTCAACCGTGGCCGTGGCTCGCGAAGCCTCGGAAACGGTGACCGATCTTCTGACGCAGCTCAAGGGCAACATCGTCGCCGCGCAGGAAGAGAATGTCGACCGCACCAAGATCCAGGACGACATCGACACCCAGGTCGAGCAGATCCAGTCGATCATCAGCGCGGCCTCGTTCAACGGCCTCAGCCTTGTCGAGGGCACCGAGGATGTCTCCATTCTCGGATCGCTGCAACGCGACAGCACCGGCGTGGTCACGGCCTCCGAAATCGGCATCGGCCGTAACGATCTGACGACGAACGCCGGCACCTACAACTCCTCCGGCACCCAGCTGGCCGACAGCTCGACCGGCTCGGCCGCCTTCAACACGCTGCTCTCCGGCACGTCCATCGCCGACACCGGCAACACCGCGACGATCACCTTCGAAGCGGGTACCGGCGGCACGGGTTCGGACGAGTACGCGGCCAGCGACACGGTCTCGCTGTCCGTCGGTGGCGTCGAGGTCGAGTTCACGGCGGCCGGCGGCGAGACGATCGCCGATGTCGCGGCCTATTTCGAAGGCCAGATCAACGCGCTCGGGGTTGCGGGCGTGACCGCCACGGTCGGCGCCGGAAGCGTCCTCGAAATCAACTCGACGAATGCCTTCTCCGGCGTCGATGTCGCGGTTTCAGGCTCGAGCGCAGCGCTTGACGCCACCGAGATCACCGCGCTCAACGGCGACACCGGGCTTACCCTCACGACGGGCACCATCGCCCAGCGGGCGGAATCGATCACCTTTTCCCGCACCGCCGCGGTGAGCGACGGTGACGGTTACCAGGCGAGCTTCGGCGGCAATACCTTCCGTTACGTCGCCGGTCCCAACGAGACCTTCGAGGATGTCGCGCGCGGCCTGAAGGCGTCGATCGATGCGGGCAACGTCGCGGGCGTCACCACCTCGGTGACCCAGGACGCGAACGGCGCCTGGAGCCTGTCGATCGACAACGCGAACGCGGCCGCCCTGACCCTCGCGGTCGACGGGCGTGCGGGTGGCGTCGCCTCCGGCGGTCTCTTCGGTTTGCAGGGGCTCGATGTCACGACGAACGACGGCGCGGCCGCGGCGCTTGCCAATGTCGATACCTTCATCAACACAGCAATCGACGCGGCGGCTTCCTTCGGTTCGGACCAGTCCCGGATCGACCTGCAGTCGGGCTTCATCACGAAGCTCACCGACTCGCTCAAGGCCGGCATAGGCTCGCTTGTCGATGCCGATCTCGAAGCGGCATCGGCACGGCTTCAGGCGCTGCAGGTCCAGCAGCAGCTCGGTATCCAGTCCCTGTCGATCGCGAACCAGGCGCCGCAGTCGATCCTCGCGCTCTTCCGGTAAGCGTCGCTTCCCGGGGCGCCTGAAGGGCGCCCCGGATCCCCGCGGCAAAGTTCGCGGGTTTCCCTGGCTCCATCCTGGAAGGATCAGTCGTGAACGCTCTCGACATGGCCCGAACGGCCTACGGCTCCGCCGCCGCCGCTCCCGTCCGCACTCCGCGCAGCTCCGAGTTCGACGCGCTGGCGCGCATTTCCCACCGACTTAGACGCGCCCTGATGGCCGGCAGGTCGGACTATCCCGCCCTCGTCGCCGCCCTTCACGAAAACCGCCGCATCTGGACGCTGTTCGCAACCTCCGTCGCTCAGAACGACAACGGCCTCCCGCCCGAGTTGCGGGCCCGCATCTTCTATCTTGCCGAATTCACCGACTTCATGACGAAGAAGGTCATGCGCGGCGAAGACGACGGGGTGGTGCTCATCGAGATCAATGCCGCGGTCCTCCGCGGCCTCGGGCACGGAGAAGGGGCGTGAGCGGTCTCGTCCTGAAGCTCGCCCCGAAGGAGCGCATCCTCATCAACGGAGCGGTGATCGAGAACGGCGACCGGCGCTCGCGGCTTTCGATCATGACGCCGAATGCCAACATCCTGAGGCTGCGCGACGCGATCCATCCAGACGAGGTGACGACACCCGTTCGCCGCGTCTGTTACATCGCGCAACTCGTCCTGTCGGGAGACGCGGATCCCGACGATGCAAGGCTGCAGCTCCTGCGCGGCATCGAACAGCTGTCCCAGGCCCTGACCGACGCCGACAGCCGCGCCCATCTCGACCAGGCGACCGAGGCGGTGCGGGATGACCAGCATTACCAGGCGCTGAAGGCGCTTCGGGCGCTCCTGCCGCGGGAAGAGCGGCTTCTCGCCGCGAGCCGCTCGCAATGAGCTTCCAGCCCGTCGTTCCGTTCTCCGGCAATGTCGGATGGGCCTTCCTGCAGCGCACGCGCGAGGCGCAGGAAGCGGCGTTTCTGAAAAGCCCCGCCATCGAGCGGGACGTCACCTACTTCCGCGAGAAGATCGGCGACGTGGGCTCGGCCGGCGATCTCGTCGCCGACCGACGGCTTCTCGCCGTCGCCCTCGGCGCCTTCGGCCTCGACGACGACTTGCCCAACAAGTTCTTCATCCGGAAGGTGCTGGAGGAAGGCACTGTCGCGCAGGACGCCTTCGCCAACAAGCTCGCCGACAAGCGATACCTCGAAATGTCGAAGGCCTTCGGCTTCGATCTCGAGCCTCCCAACACCGCCCTTTCAAACTTCGCCGACCGCATCGTCGCCGCCTTCGAGACACGGCAATTCGAGATCTCCGTGGGCCGGCAAAACGAATCCATGCGCCTCGCCATGGGCCTTGAACGCGAACTCGACGCCATTGCCGCCCGCGACATCAGCGAGAACGGCCTGTGGTTCACCATCATGGGCACGCCCCCCCTGCGCGCGGTGTTCGAGACCGCACTCAACCTACCCGCCTCTCTCGGTTCGATCGACATCGACCGGCAGCTCGAGGTCTTCAAATCCGCCGCGACCCGCGTATTCGGCGACAGCAGCGTACGTCAGTTCACCGATCCCGAACGGCGCGAGGAGTTGATCCGAAAGTTCTTCGTCGGCGACGACCTCGCCGGCCCGACGACGACCACGGCGCGCGGTTCGGTCGCCCTGTCACTTCTCCAGACCGCACCGCGGTTCTTCTAGGCGCGCCGCCGAAGTCCCGCCGGGATGGGTCCGAACCCGCGTCCATGCAAACATCACACCCGCGAACAGCGCGCCCTACCCGCTCTTCTCATCGCGGCCCACCAGGCATTCCGCGAGCGCCTCGAAACTCGCTCTGATGCCACGTTCCTCGCTCCGCCCGACGAATGCGTCGAGGGCCGCCTGTACCTCGACCGCCGCATCGAGTTCAGGGTCCGCACCCGCCTCGTAGAGTCCCGCGCGGATCATCATCTCGCTTCTCGCAAAGGCCCCGAGCCGCCGCCGCGCGAGGGCGATCAGGGCGTTTTCCTCCGCCGTGGCGGCGTCGGGCAGCGAACGGCTTACCGACCGCAGCACGTCCACCGCAGGGAACCGCCCGCGCTCTGCGATCTCTCGGTCGAGCACGACATGGCCGTCGAGCACGCCACGCAGCATGTCGGCCACGGGCTCGTCCATGTCCGAGGCGGCCACGAGAACGCTGAAGACTGCTGTGATGTCGCCCTGATCCGGCGTTCCGGGACCGGCTCTCTCGACGAGGCCGGCGATGAGGTGTGGCGTCGATGGTGGATGGCCGCGCAGGGTTGCCGCTTCGCCGGAAGCGACGGCCACCTCGCGGTGCGCTTCGGCGAAACGGGTGACGGAGTCGGCGAGAAACAGCACATGGCGACCCGCATCGCGAAAATGCTCCGCCACGGTCATCGCCGTCAGCAGCGCCCGCCGCCGTTCGAGCGCCGAGCGGTCGGAGGTTCCCGCGACCACGACCGCGCGCTGCATGCCCCTGGGGCCGAGCACCCTGTCGATGAAATGGCGCACCTCGCGGCCCCGCTCGCCAACGAGTGCGATCACGACCACGTCCGCCTCGACGCCCTGGGCGAGCTGGGCCAGAAGTGTCGATTTTCCGATGCCGGAGCCCGCGAAAAGCCCGATGCGCTGGCCGCGCACGAGCGGCAGGAGGGTGTCGAACACCGCCAGCCCCGTCGCGACACGCTGTCCGAGGGCGCGCCGGTGCGTCGCCGGCGGCGGGGGGCAGATGATCGGCCGCAAGAACAGGCCCGGCAACAGCGGCCCCTCGTCGAGCGGCCGCCCGTCGGGGTCGATCACCCTGCCGATCCAGCTGTCGTCGGGCGCGATGAGGTCGGGGCCGAGGAGGACGACGCGACCCCGGGTTCCAAGCCCCCTGAGGTCGCCGTTGCCGAGAACGGTGACATGCTCGCCGTCGATCGCGACGACTTCGCCGGTCGAGGGGTCCGCTTCATCGGGGCAGAGGCGGACCCTGTCGCCGATCGTGGCGTGGGCCCCGAGACCGGCGACCTCGACATGTCCGCCTTCGACCTTGACGATGCGCCCGACGGGCCGCACGCGACTGCAGGCCCTGAGCTCCGCGGCTACCTGGTCGAGTGTCGGCTGACCCATCGAACGCTCCGTTCTCCTCCGGACAACGGTTTCTAAACGAATCGAAGTTAAGCGTCCGTCTATAGGTCGAGGGAGAAGCCCCGATGTTCGATGGAATAGAAGTTCTCGCGCTCGCGCGCACCTTGTCGGTTCATTCCGGCGCCCGTCAGGCGGTCGTCGCAGAAAACGTGGCCAATGCCGACACACCGGGTTACCGGGCGCGCGACCTGCCCGATTTCGCCGAGACCTGGCGCGCTGCCGGTGCTGCTGCCGACTTGCACCGCACCCGGCCGGGCCACCTCGGGTCGGCCGACGCGGCCGGTTCGGGACCGCAGCCTGTCTTCCAGCCGGGCCAGGCTTCACCCAACGGCAACACGGTTTCCCTCGAGACCGAACTCGTCCGCGCGGCCGACATCCGCAGCAAGCACAACCTCGCACTCACCGTCTACAGTTCCTCGCTCGACATCATCCGCGCCTCGATCGGGCGCGCACGGTAAGGGGGCGGGCCGATGACCGATTTCTCCCAGGCTCGTGCCATCGCGGCGAGCGGCATGGCGGCCCAGGCGGAACGTCTGCGGTATGTCGCCGAGAACATCTCCAATGCCGACACTCCCGGATACCGCCGCAAGCTCGCCTCCTTCGAGGCGGTGCTGGAGGCGGGGCAACGCACCGGAAAGGTGCAGACCGGTCCCGTTGAACTGGACCGGACGGCGCTCGAGCGGGTCTACGACCCCTCGCATCCCCTCGCGGGTGCCGACGGCTACCATGATGGATCGAACGTCAATCTGGTGGTCGAGATCGCTGACGCGCGCGAAGCGCAGCGCAGCTACGAGGCGAACCTCAGGGTCTTCGACCAGGCGCGGCAGATGAGCCGAAGCCTGTTCGACCTGATCCGCCGCTAGAGGAGACCAGAATGGAACTCAAGAGCACTCTCGCGGCCCAGCAGTACGCGGCGACCCGTCCGGCAACGGCCCCGAAGCCGGGGCCGGGGCCGGACGGTGGAGCCGGTCTGCTCGGCAGTTTCGAACAGACCCTGCGCCAGACCGAGGAGACGGCGAAGACCGCGATGACCTCAGGCGCCGACCCCCATGCCCTCGTTCAGGCGCTGGCGGAAACCCAGCTCGCCGTGGAAACGGCGGCGACGGTGCGCGACCGCGTTGTCGAAGCCTACCAGGAAATCCTGCGGATGCCGGTCTGATGGACGAAATCGTCTTCTATGACACGCTCCGCCAGGGGCTCTGGGTCTCGGTCCTGATGTCGACGCCCATTCTCGCCTCCGCTCTCGTCGCGGGTCTCGTCGTGGGGCTTTTCCAGGCGCTCACGTCGATTCAGGAGATGACGCTCACCTTCGTGCCGAAGCTCGGGGTGATGGTGGCGGTTTTCTGGGCCTCCATGGCCTTCATGACCGAAACCCTGACCAGTTACTTCACCCAGGTCGTCGTGCCGCTCATCGAGGGAGGCTAGGCGATGGAGAACGCAAGCTATGCCACGCTCACGCGCATGTCCGGCCTCCTTCGCGAGATCGACACGGTCGCGAACAACATCGCCAACATGTCCACGACCGGCTTCCGGCGTGAGGGACTCGTCTTCGCGGAGTTCATCCGCGACACCGGGCCCGGGCAGGCATCGCTGTCGATGGGCTATGCCAATGCGCGGGCGAGCGACCTCACCCAGGGCGCGCTGACCCGCACGAACGGCACGTTCGATCTCGCCATCGAGGGCCCGGGCTTCTTTCTCGTCGACACACCCGGGGGCGAGCGTCTCACCCGTGCCGGAGCCTTCACCCCGAACGAGGTGGGAGACATCGTCACGCCGGACGGTCATCGGCTGCTCGACGAGGGCGGGGCACCCGTCTTCGTCCCGCCGGACGCCGCTTCCGTTTCGATAGCCGCGGACGGCACGCTCAGCGCCGACGGCCAGCCGCTCGGGCGGATCGGCCTCTACCTGCCCGCAGACCCCCTCGACCTCGCCCGTGTCGAAGGTGTGGCCTTCGCGGCACCCGCCGGCGTGGAGCCCATCGAGGGCCGGATGCTCCAGGGCTTCATCGAGGAATCGAACGTCAACGCGGTGACCGAGATCGCGCGGATGATCGAGGTCCAGCGGGCCTACGAACTCGGCCAGGGCTTCCTCGACAAGGAAGACGAGCGCATCCGCTCGGCAATCCGCACCCTGACCAGCAGCTAGGAAGACAGACATGCGAGCCCTCTCCATCGCCGCCACCGGCATGAACGCCCAGCAGACGAAGGTCGAGGTCGTCTCGAACAACCTCGCGAACATGTCGACGACCGGCTACAACGCCCGCCGCGCCGAATTCGCAGATCTGCACTACCAGCAGATGGTCCGCGCGGGCACCATCAACGCCGCCGACGGAACCGTTCTGCCCACCGGCGTCCAGCTCGGGCTCGGAGTCCGGCCCTCCGCCGTCACGATGGAGCTCGCCCAGGGCGCGCTCGCGGCCACCGGCGGCGATCTCGACATCGCGATAGAGGGGGCTGGATACTTCGAGGTGACCCTGCCCGCGGGCATCTCCGCCTACACCCGCGACGGCGGACTGAAACGGTCCGCCGACGGTCAGGTCGTCACCTCCGACGGCTATCCCCTCGTGCCCGACATCACCGTCCCCGACGACGCCCGCTCGATCTCGATCAGTGCCGATGGCGAGGTCTTCGCCTATTTCCAGGACGAGGTGCAGCCCCAGCTTCTCGGCCAGATCACGCTGGTCGCCTTCTCGAACCCGAAGGGGCTCGAGGCGATCGGCTCGAACCTCTTCGTCGAGACCGCGGCATCCGGCGCCCCGGTGGCGGAGCTTCCGGGCACCAACGGGCTCGGCACGCTCCGGCAGGGCTACCTCGAGGAAAGTTCGGTCGACCCGGTACGCGAGATCACAGAACTCATCAAGGCCCAGCGCGGATACGAACTGAATTCGAAAGTCATCACCGCGGCCGACCAGATGCTCGGCGCGACGACCCAGATCCGCTGATGCTCCGCTTCGTTCTTCCATGCCTTCTCGCGGTCGCTCCGGTCGCCTCCCTGGCCGACACGGTGATCGCGACCCGGACGATCCGCGCCCACGCACTCGTCACGGCAGAAGATCTCGCTCTTGCCGATGGGACGGTCCCCGGCGCGCTTTCGGAGATGACGGCGGCTCTCGGGCAGGAGGCACGGGTGATGATCTATGCCGGCCGGCCGCTTCGATGGGCCGATCTCGGACCCCCTGCGCTCATCGAGCGCAATCAGATCGTCACGCTGCGCTTCCGGAGCGGCGGCCTCGCCATTTCCGCCGAGGGCCGCGCGATGGGTCGGGCGGCGGCAGGCGAGACCGTGCGGGCGGTGAACCTCGCGTCCCGCCTGACCGTCAGCGGCACCGTCTCCGCAGACGGCAGCGTTGATGTCACCGGTTCCCAGCCACACCAGCCATAGGTCAAGCCCATGCGTATCGCGTTTCTGTTCGCCCTCCTTGTCGTCGCCGGCTGTGGCCGCCTGGAGGACGTTGGGAAGGCGCCTGATTTCACTCCCATCGACAACGGGCTCGAATACCGCGCCATGGCCGAGCCGGACTATGCCGCCGAGATCGATCGGCGCGCAGGGCACGACCGGGCCTCGCTCTGGTCGTCCCGGCGCGGCTCGCTTCTGGGCGACCGGCGCGCAGGGCGGGCGGGCGACATTCTCACGGTGGTCATCGAGATCGATGAAAGCGCGGAAATCCAGAATTCCACCAACCGGTCCCGCGGCGGATCGGAAAGCGCGCAGATCCCCTCGCTATTCGGCATCGAGCAGATCGCCAACTCCATTCTGCCCGGCGAAACACCCCTTGCAGCGGGTATTTCGGCGAACTCCGCGTCGAGCTCTAACGGCACGGGCTCGGTACGTCGCAACGAGCGGCTGGAGCTCAAGGTCGCGGCGACGGTCACCGAGTCCCTGCCGAACGGCGTCCTGCGCATCCAGGGCAGCCAGGAGGTACGGGTCAACTTCGAGATCCGCGAATTGCTCGTGACCGGCTATGTCCGCCCCGAAGACATCTCGCGGCGCAACGAGATCACCTATGACAAGATCGCCTCCGCACGCATTTCCTACGGCGGGCGCGGGCAGATCACCGACGTGCAGCAGCCACGATACGGCCAGCAGGTCGCCGACATCATCCTGCCGTTCTGACCGGTCGCGATGGGCAAGCTCCTTCCCGTTCTGCTGCTGGTCCTCGGGATCGCCGGGGGTGTGGGGGCGGGCCTCATGCTGGCGCCCGAGCCGGTCACCTGTCCCGAACCCGGAGACGCCGAAGCGGGGGATCTGCCGGAGGGCTGCCCGCCGCCGCCCGATCCGGACGCGGCGGAGGAGGAGACGGGCGAGGAAGACGGCGAAGACCTCGCGGAATTCGTCCGGATGAACGACCAGTTCGTCGTGCCCGTCCTCAGGGACGGCGAGGCGCGTGCACTGGTGGTTCTCTCTCTCACGCTCGAGGTCGCGCCCGGCAGCACGGCCGCCATCTTCGAGATCGAACCCAAGCTGCGCGACGCGCTTCTGCGGGTGCTCTTCGACCACGCCAACGCCGGCGGGTTCGACGGGGCCTACACGGCGGCCGGGCCGATGCTGAGGCTGCGCCGCGCACTTCTGGAAGCCGCCGTCAAGATCGGCGGTGACGACATCCGCGACGTTCTCGTCCTCGACCTTCTCCGCCAGGAAACCTGAGCCCGGCACACAGGTTCACACCGCGCCGGGCCTCGGCGCCGGACGACGAAGCGGGCCGATCGCGGCCCCGCGCGGCCGCTTCAGGGTTCGGTTCCTCGCCGTCGCGCACGGCTCGCGAGCGCCTCGAGGGCGGCAGCGCGACCGAAGGAGCGTCGCGCCCTGTCGCGAAGTGCCGCCTCTTCGCGGGATACGGCTTCGCAGTCGGCAGCCAGTCGCGCCTCTTCCCGCCGGGCATGCCGCAGCCATGCCTCGAAGGCGCCCGGTCTTGCGGTTTCGAGGTCCGGCGCTTCCCGCAGGTTCGTGCGACGCGCCGCAATCTCCCCGGCGAGCCCCAATTCCCTCCGCCGCGCAGCCGCCACCGCGCGGGCGGCTCTGGCGAGTGTGTCGAGATCCCGGTCCCGCAGAAGCCCGGCGACGAGCACCAGCGCGTCCAGATCCCGGCTCATCGCTGACCTCGCCCCGACTGGCGCTTGCGCAGCGCGTCGGCGAAGCGGATCGCCGCGGCGACCGGGCGATAATGTTCGGGCCGAACCTCGTCGCCGAGCCCGAGCGTTCCATGAAGCGCCCGCGCAGTGGGCGGGTCGCGGTGCAGAGGCACACCGGCTTCCGCCGCGACTTCGCGAATGCGCGCCGCCACCTCGTCGACGCCCTTGGCCACGCAGACCGGCGCCCCGCCCCGCCCCCGGTCCCATTTCAGCGCCACCGCGTAATGCGTGGGGTTGACGATCACCACGTCGGCGCGCGGCACCTCCGCCACCATCCGGTTCGTCGCGATGTCGTAGCCCTTCTGGCGCCGGCGCTGTTTGAGGTGGGGGTCGCCCTCGCTGTCCTTGGTTTCGTCCTGAAGTTCCTTGTGGCTCATCCGGTTCTTGCGCTGGTGCTCGACGCGTTGCCACAGGAAGTCCACCGTGCCGAGCAGGAAGGAGATGACAAGCGCGACGATCAGGAACTGGAGTCCGAGGCGAAGCATCAGCGCGGTCGCGCCGGCCGCCGAAATGTGGAGTGCGCCCAGTATCGCGTTGAAATCGCCGATCACGGCAAGCGCGAGGAGCGCACTGAAGACCAGAAGCTTCACGAAGCTCTTGGCGAAGTTGAAGAGCCCGTCGCGCCCGAATTTCTGCCTGGCGTTCGACAGTGGAGAGATGCGCGAGAGTTTCGGCGCCGCCTTCTTTGCCGAGACCGTGAACCCCTGCTGGGCGATGACCGCGAGGATCACCGCCACGAAGGGCAGCGCGATCCACGGAAGCGCCGGCAGGATGGCCGCCAGCATCAGCCCGCCGACGGGCCGCGTGGCCGGCCCGTCGAAAATCGCCTCGGACAGCGGCCCGGCCCGCTCCAGCATGGCCGCAAGGGCGCTCGCGCCGTCTGTGAGGGTTGCCGCACCGAAGCCTCCGGCGGCGAGAACGAGACCGGCATAGGCCCCTGTCGTCGCGAGGTCCTGCGAGAGCGGGACTTCCCCGCGCTTCCTTGCGTCGTCGAGCTTCTTCTGGCTCGCGTCGTACTGCTTGTCCTGTTCGTCTTCGCCGGAAGCCGCCATCACGCTCCTCCGAAAGGGTCGGCGAAGAACCCGTCCATCGCGGCGATCCACACCGCCAGAAGGAACGGCAGGGCGATCGCCAGCAGAGCCAGCGCCCCGAGCGTGATCGCCGGCGCGCCCACGAAGGCGACCATCAGTTGCGGCATCGCCCGGTTGATGACGCCGAGCGCGAGGTTGTAGAGCAGCGAGACGATGACGAAGGGCGAGGCGAGGGTGAACGCGAGGGCGAACATGCGGCCGGTCTGGCTCACCCCCCAGCCCATCACGTCCGATGCGCCCGGCAGGTGGCCTACCGGAAACATCGCGTAGGACAGCACGACGAATTCCACGACCTTCACGTGCAGTCCCAGCATCACCGCGATCGCGAGGCCGGCGACGATCATCACGTGCGCCATGGCCGGCTGGGGGTCGACGATGACGTTGCCGAAGATCTGCGCGAGCGATGTCGCCTGGGCGGCGATCGAGCCGGCGGTCTGAAGGGCGAGAACGAAGAGACGGATCGCGAGGCCGAGCAGAAGGCCGACAAGAACTTCGCTTCCGAGAATGGCGAGCGGTCGCAGCCCCTCGGCAAGCGCATTCGCCGTTTCGGGCGCCACCGCCGGTGCGACGATGCCGGTGAAGGCGAGGGCGAGCGCCAGACGCACCCGCCCGGGCACGCTCCTCTCGCCGAAGGCCGGCAGAACCGCCATCATCGCACCCACCCTCAGAAACACGATCGCACCTTGCAGAACGGCCTCTTCGGCAAACCCCATGATCCCGGCGAGAAGCTCGGTCATGCGGGCACGAGGCCGAGAAGCGAAGGCCGCGCGTCGGTGCCGAGTTCCTCGTAGGACAGCACGGGGTTCAGGATGCCCTTCGCCGCAAGGACCGTGCGAAGGAACCTGCGGCGCTTCACCGACGTCACGATGCCCGGGTAGGTGCCCTGTTCGGCGCTGCGCCCGATCTTCTCGCCCACCATCTGCACGAGGCGGTTGAAGGCATCCGGCGGCAGCGCGACATCGGCGGCGCCGCGGTCCGTCGTGATCTCGTGGGCTGAGAAAGCCTCCTCCCACGCCGGGTCGAGCTGCAGGAGAGGCACCGTTCCATCGGAACGCCTGAGTTCGGCGACGATCTGGAATCCGAGCCGTTGGCGCACATGCTCGCACACCGCCTCCGGGCTCATCTGGCTCGGCCTCGCCTCGGCGACGGCCTCCAGGATCAGCGGGAGGTTCCTTATCGAGACCCGTTCCTCGAGAAGAAGCCGCAGGACGGAGACCAGAAGGTCCACCGGCACCTTGTCGGGGACGAGTTCGTCCACGAGTTGCCGGTTGGCCTCGGCCCTCGCCGAGTTCGAGAGATGGGTGATCTCGTCGAGAAGCCTCCGCAACGCCTTCAGCCCGAACAGCCGCCCGAAATTCCGTTTCAAGACCTCGAGCAGATGCGTCGCGAGCACTTCCACAGGGGTCACGATGGTCGCCCCGTCGAGCGCCAGCCGGTCTTCCGACCCACGGGCCACCCACCGTGCGGGAGCGCCGTAGACCGGCTCCTTCACCGTCTCGGCGGGCGCGTTGGCGGTCTCGCCGGGCCCGAGAAGTGCCAGAAGCCTGTCGGGCTGAAGCCGGTCGCGCGCCTGTTCAACGCCCTGGATTCGCACCACGTATGTCCCGGCCGGCAACCCCGCGTCGTCGGTCAGACGGATTTCCGGCAGGATCAGTCCGAACTGTTCAGCAATGTGCCGACGCATATTGTCTATACGTGTATCGAGGCCGGTTGCCGGGTCGAGCACCATCTGGACAAGGTCGGGTGCGAATTGCACATGGATATCGTCAAGGTCGAGAAGGTCGCCGATCGGCTTGGCCGGCGCCGGAACCTCCGCACCGACTTCACCTTCAAGAGCCTTCCGGTCTACCTCTTCACCGCCTTGCCGGCCCACCGCCCAGGCCGCGGCGCCCAGGGCCGCGGCGCCCGCGATGAAGGGCACAAACGGCATTCCCGGCACCAGCGCGAACATCGCCATCAGGACCGCGACCGTCCCGAGGGCGGCGGGGAACCTGCCAAGCTGTGAGAACACCGCGAAATCGGTCGGACCCGTCGCGCCGCCGCGAGCCAGAAGAAGCGCCGAGGCGATGGAGATGATGACGGCGGGAATCTGGCTGACAAGCCCGTCTCCCACGGTCAGGATCGCGTAGGTCTCGAAGGCCCGGCCGAGCGGCATACCGTGAATGACGGTGCCGATGACAAGACCCATGACGAGGTTGAGAAGGGTGATCAGCAGGCCCGCGATCGCGTCGCCCTTCACGAATTTCGAAGCTCCGTCCAGCGAGCCGAAGAATGTCGTTTCAGCCTGCTCCCGCTCGCGTCGGGCCTTCGCTTCCTCGTGGCCTATGGCGCCTGCGGCCATGTCGCTGTCGATCGCGAGCTGCTTTCCGGGCATGCCGTCCAGGGCGAAGCGCGCCCCCACCTCGGCCATCCGGGCCGCCCCCTTGGTGATGACGACGAAATTGACGATGAGCAGCACGCAGAAGACGACAAGGCCCAGCACGACCGACCCCGACATCACGAACATCGCGAAACCCTCGATCACGTCGCCGGCGGCGCCGGTGCCGGTATGGCCCTGACCAATGATGAGTTTCGTCGACGATATGTTGAGGCTGAGCCGCAGCATCAGCGATGCCAGGAGAATGGTCGGAAAAGCCGAGAAGTCGAGCGGGCGTTCGATGAAGAGCGTGATGGTGAAGATCAGGATCGCCAGTGCGAAGGACGCCGCCAGGCCGATGTCCAGCAGCCACGCCGGAACCGGCAGGACCATCATCACGATGACGGCCATCAGCGCGAGCGCGAGAAGGATCGTGGGACGGAAGATCGCTTTCACCGGGTTTGCCTCGCCGCGCCCGGTTCGCCGATGAAGCGAAGGCCGGCGGCCGGCTCTGCGCCGAGCGGCACCAGCGAGCCGATGCTGCGCGCGCCGGAGCGGGCCTTCAGGAGCGGGAAGAGGTTCGGCCTCGCCGTGGCTGGCGCCGGAACGGCCACGGGTCTCGGTTCGTTGCCGCGTGCGGGCGCCTTCGCCGCGAATGTCTCCGCCGCGCCTTCGCCGCCCCCGTGGCGGGCGCGTATCCTGTCGAACCGGGCACGGTAGCGATTGGCGTGAAGCGGAGTGCGCGAGTGATATGCCCCGGCGGCCTTGCTCCAGTCCCCGAATTCGCCGAAGAGTTCGCCGAGAAAGCGTGCGGCGTAGCGCGTATTCACAAGCGGGTCGAACATCTCCTCGAGCGATGCGAAGGCGTCGCCGTGCCAGCGGTAGTTGATCTGGAAACAACCGACGTCGAAACTCCGTGCCCCTCTTTCGAAGTTGAGGTCGACATAGGCTTGGGCATCCCGCCGGGTGGGAAACCAGATGCCCTTGCCCTCCATGTTGACCGTCCAGGGCCAGGGCCTGAAGGAGCCGTTCCTTGTACGGCCCGTCTCGGTGAGCGTGATCGCCCTCAGCACCGAGCGGGGCACTCCGCTTTCCCGGGAAACCTGTTCGGCGGCGAGATCGCACAGCGCCGCGACCGCCGGGTCGTCGGTGTCGGCCGCTCCGGACTGCGTCATGGCGAGAAGCGCCCAGAGGCTCACGAACCAGCGACGCGCAACGCGGGAGGCACGGTGCGACGATACGAGGCCGGACGAAGGCCTTTCGCCCTGGCTAGCAGGCAACCGACGCGCGGCATCGCAACGGGAGAACTCCTCGTTGGTCGTAGTCACGATAACCCTGGACGGCGGGCCTGGAAGTTCTGTCATGTCGAGCCGCAGTTCTTGCAACGTCGTGTTGCGAGGGTGCTAGCCGGAAGGCGTTGAGAAAGCCTTTCCGCGATGGAGGATCAGTCGACCTCGTCCCCGTCTGAGGCACCGGCGATGGCGAGAAGGGCCGAGATTTCGTCCCGAAGTACGCCTGCATTCCCGACAAGCGCGCGGTTCCGCGCGAGCGGGGTCTCGGCAAGAGGCTCCCGGTCTTCTTCCAGCAGTGCCTTTGCGGCCGCGCGGACGGGCTCGGGGCCTCGCTCCCAGGCCCCGCCGCGGGCCGCTGACCGCGCCGCCGCGTTCGTGTTCCCGGCGCCCTCGAAAGCCACAGAAGCTTCCCGGTACCGGCCGAGGCCGAGAAGCGCCTCCCCGCGGAGCGTCTCCGTCTCGGGCCCGGTCTCCCCGGCGAGCGTCTCTTCCACCTCACCGTACCGGCCCGCGACCATGTGGGCCCGGGCCTTGAGCAGCTTGTCCGCCGGGAGAGGCTCGGCAAGCTCCGCAAGAAGTGCGTCCGCACGATCCGCGAGGCCCAGGTCCAGAAATCGTTCGGCGAGCGCGCGCCGTGCCCCGTCCGCCACCACCGTACCCGGCAGGTTCGCGTTCGCTTCGACACCGCGCCGCAGGAAGTCCGCGACATTTGCCCGGGTAGCCATCGCGACGTAGAGCTTGCCGAGAACGGACGCGGCATCCTCCGAGCCCAGTGCGCCGGAAAACCGTGCGCGGGGCAGTTCCGCCAGAACCTCGTCCCAGGCGCCTATGGCGATTCTCCCCTCCAACTCGACCAGCTTCAGCTCGCGCGCCATCGGCGTTCCTCGATTTTCGAAGCTGAGCGCCGAGGCGGTCTCGACGAGGCCACGATCCACCGGCCCTCCCCGTTCCAGCCGTGATCTGAGAAGCCGAAGCACCGCGAGAGGAGCATTCGCGGGGCCGGCGCCGGTGAGCGTGGCATAACCGCGCTCGGCGCGACGGCTATCGCCTTCGGCGGACGCGAGTTCGGCCGTCGCCAGGACGAACCCTTCGCCGTGATCGCCGGCGGCGCGGTCTACCGCGGTCCAGACGGTCCGGGCGGCATCGGGATCTCCCAGTGCGAGAAACCGGTCGACGAGCACCGGACCGAAATGCCGCCTGAGATGGAGCGGCAGCTCCGAGAAGACGCCCGCGATTTCCTCCGTCGCGACCGGGGCATCCGGCGGCGGGTCCGCCACCGCGAGCAGTCCCCACATCGCCGCCGGACCGGGGCAACCGAAAAGCGAGACGATCGCGTCGTCCACCGGCCGGGTTCCGCCATCTGCGATTTCAGCGAGAAGACCCAGAACCGCCGCCTCGTCGTCGGGCAGGGCGACGGCCTCCAGCACGGCCAGCGCCTCGGCCCCGAAAGAGAGGTGGATGTAGTGGCGCGCGAGGGTCCTTGCCGTGTCGGCGTCTGGCGCGTCGAATTCGCCGAAGAGCCGGGCGTGCAGCTCGGCAACGTCGGCAAACTTGTCTTCCGGGGGGCCCCAGGAGGCTACATCGAGATCGTAGCCCGCCAGGCAACTCGATCCGGCCGCGTCCTCGAGCCGGCGCGCCAGAAGGGAAAGTTCGCGGTCGACGCTCGTGGAGACCCTGAGGTTCGACTCCTGCTCGATCGGCAGCGGCGACGGCGGTGCGTCGGGTGTCGGCGGCCGATCGGGCGCGGGCGATGCCGGGCCGGAAGTCTGGCCCTCCGACGCGAGCTCGATCAATCCCTGCGCGGCGGCGCGCTCGAGCGCATCGGCCACCGCATCCGTGGCGGCGTCGAGACGGTTGCGCACATCGGTCGTTTCCAGCGGCCATGGGACCGGGGCGGGGTCCGCGATCCCGGGCGAAGTCGCTTCGGAGACAGGCACTCCTTCGCGCGGGCTGTCGGGTGGGGCGCTTCCGGCTCTCCCCGAGAAGCTTTCCGGCTCCACCGTGGCAGGCGGCCGTGGTGGCTGCCTTGAAGGTGGGGCATGACTTTCGAATGCTGAACGGGGAAGGCGCCTTTCTGCGGCCTCGAACGGCACGGGAGGCCAGGGTTCGTAGGCTGGAACGACAGGGCCGGCCTCGGAGACCGCCCTTGCCGGCCGGATGTCGCCGGTGCCCTCGTCAAGGACCCTCGGCTGCGCGAAACCCGTGCCGGCCCCCACGGGGCGCTGCTCCGATCGTTCGCCCACGTCGATCACAAGCCGTCCGCCGGGAAGGGCGTAGGCCTCGACAACGCAGTCGCAGCCCAGCGCGAGGTGAAGCCCGTTCGCCTCAGCCCGAACACTGCGGATGCGCCCGCGCCCGATCCGGTCATGAACCTCGCTGGCATCGAGCAGCAAGGGGGGACCCTCGAAGGTCACCGTGCCCTCGAGGCCATCCAGCGTTACCGACCAATGCGGAACCTGGCCGAAGTCGAGCACGAGACGGCTGAAACCGGGGTGTTCTCCACTGCGCACCCTGACCGGTTCGGCCGCAGCCCCGGCGACGGGCGTCGCCAGCATGATTGCAAATGCAATTCTCCACGACGACGACCAGCGCGCGCGCCGGATCTTCCACCCTGCGTTTCGCGTCCGCCTCATGCCGCCTCCGACTTCACGTTCTTCATCGCTTCCTCGAGGTCGGAGAAGGTCGGGCGAATATGGCTGGGTGTGTTCTGCCGGCCGACCTCGATGCAGATCGAGGTCGCATGATTGTGGAGGTTCGCCACCAGAACCTCGCGGATGAGCTTGTAGAAATGCGCATCCTCCTCCACGGCCGCTGCCACCTTCGCGGCGAACGGACCGACGAAGCCGTAGGCGAGAAACACCCCGAGAAACGTGCCCACGAGAGCGCCGCCGATGAGCTTCCCGAGCACTTCGGGGGGCTGGTCTATCGACGACATCGTCTTGATGACGCCGAGCACCGCGGCCACGATGCCGAGCGCCGGCAGACCGTCGGCCACGGTCTGCAGCGCGTGGCTCGAATGCATCGAATGGTGGTGATTCGCCTCGATGCGCTTCTCGAGAACCTCCTCCACCTGGTGGGGATCGTTGTAGTTCATCGAGGCCGAGCGCAGCGTGTCGCAGATCAGGCCGACCGCCTCTCCGTCCGAAAGGATCCTGGGGTAGCGCGAGAAGATCGACGAGTTCTCGGGCGCCTCGGTATGTTCCTCGAGCGCGACCGGGTTCTGTCGCGCGAGCCGAATCAGTTCGTAAAGCAGCACGAGAAGATCGCGGTAGTCGGCCGGCTTCCATTTCGGCCCCTTGAACACCTTTCCGATGTCCTTGAGCGTGTGCTTGACGGCGCCCCCGTCGTTCGCGATGAGAAACGCCCCCGCCGCGGCGCCGCCGATCATCATCATCTCGTATGGAAGAGCTTTCAGGATGATCGTGAACTTGCCTCCGGCGAGCAGGTAGCCCCCGAAGACCATCCCGAGAACGACGACGATCCCGACAATCCCAAGCATCAGTGAAGTCGCCCCTTGCAGCCGTTTCGTCCGGCCCGAGGATGTGAACGCGAAGCGTTAAGATACCTTGTCTTCACCCCTCATTCCTTCGGCGCCAGCGCGTTTCGACCGGCCAGGATGACGCTTATCTCGTAGGCATTCACCGGGTCGAGCCCGGCAAGGATCGCCGCTGCCAGGTCCGGGCGCATACGCCCGAGAAATCCCGCGGCGAAATCCGGCGTCATCTGGCCGAAGAGGGCCGCAGCCTGTTCGGCTCCCATGTTCTCGTACACCGACGTCAGTTGCGCGAGGTCGTTCTCCGCAGCACCTTCCGACAGCGCGATCATCGCCCGCAGGTCTTCCTCGGCCGCGGCAAGGTCCTGCAGCTTCTCGTCGATCCGCCGCTCGGCGAGGGCCAGCGCCTCGCTGCGGGTGTCGAGCCGGGCCTCGCGTTCGGCGACCCGGGCCTCGCGCGCCCCGATGGATTCGAGAATTTCCTCGAAGTCGGGCATGGCGCTCCCGTCATCCGAAGCCTCCGGTGCCGGCGCCTCCTCGGAGCCGCCCTCGAGGGCCGTTGCCGCGCCCCAGGTTTCGGTCAGGCGCAACCCGGCGGAGGCGACAAGCATGAGGGCGACGATGAGAAGCGTTCCGCGCCCGGGTCTCGATCGTCGTCGCGCCGGCCAATGTCTCGCACGCTTTCCCTTGGCTGCGGACGGATCCGGCGCTTCGGCTTTCTGCGCGATCATTCCGCGTCTTCCTTCGCGCGCCGGCTGCGGAACGGTGTCAACTCCGCCCCATCCTCCCTGTCGGCAGCCGCTTCCCGGCCGTTCTCGGGCAGGTCATGCATCGAGGCCACCAGAAGCTCGAGCCGCTGCGCCACGCTCTCCGCGCGGCCGGTAAGCTCGTCGAGCGAGCCGGTCGATTCCCCGGCGGTCTTCCGTGCTGCCTCGAGGGTCCTGGTCATGTCGTCGACCTGGGCGGAAAGCACGGCGATCGCCCCGCCCATGCCCTTCTCGAGGTCGTTGAACCGGTTGAGACGACGCGCGAGTACGATGCAATAGGTCGCCGCGCCCAGCGCGCCGGCGATCAGCAGGATGTCGGCGATCAGCTCCATTGCTCAGTTCACCACGAATTCCTGGATCAGAAGGTCCTTCACGGCATCTGTCCCCGCCACGATCTGCACCCGCCGCAGCATCTGCGCCCGAAGGCGCACGAGGGTCGCGGCGTCCGAGATGTCGATGGTCTCGAGCGCCCGGAGATAGCTGTTCAGCACGTCGAGGATGCGCGGCATCATCTCGGTCACCTCGCCCGTGCGCCCGTGCGCCACCTCGAGTGCGAGCTTCAGCCGAAGCTGGGAGATACCGCCCTGCCGGGCGATCGACACGATCATTGGGTCGACGGTCACGAAGGCGGTTCTTGGCCTGCTCACCTCCTTCTCCTCCGACGGAGCGTTCAGGAGGCCCGAGACGGCCATGAAGTAGCCGCCCGCAGCCCCGGCGGCGGCCAGCACGAGCCCCAGGAGCAGCGGCTTCAGCTTGCCGCCCTTCCGGGTGTCTTCCGCCTCGGTCGCCGCGTCGCTCATTCTTGTCCCGCCGGTTTCATCGTCGGTCGATATAGCCCGGTCGTGACTAACCGACTGTTAAGCGCACCATGCCTAGACGGGTCTGGCCGGACAGAATGCCGGCGGACGTCGGAGAATGTCGTGGAGCAAGTTCTTTCGGTCTGGAACGCGCTGAGCGTTGGCCGTCGCCTGGTGGTGGGCCTGGCCACCATGGCGGTCTTCGCGGCTGTCCTCTCGCTTGCGCGAATGGCGAGCCAGCCGTCCATGGCGCTCCTCTACGCGGGGCTCGAGCCCCAGGCGGCCGCTGCCGTGGTCGCCGCTCTCGAGGGGCAGGGCGCCGCCTATGAGGTTCGCGGCGGTGCGCTGTTCGTCGAAGCCGCGCAACGCGACGCGCTTCGCATGGCACTTGCGGGCGAGGGCCTGCCTGCCACCGGGGCGGGGGGCTACGAGATTCTCGATGCGCTCACCGGTTTCGGCACGACCGCGCAGATGTTCGATGCCGCCTACTGGCGCGCAAAGGAAGGTGAACTCGCCCGTACGATCACCGCGAGCCCGCATGTGCGCACGGCCCGGGTTCACATTGCCAATCCCGCTTCACGCCCTTTCCAGCGCGACCAGGCGGCGACGGCGTCGGTCACGGTGACCGCGGCCAGCGGGTCGCTGGCGGCCGGTCACGCCAAGGCCCTGAAATTTCTCGTCGCCTCGGCCGTCGCCGGTCTCGGTCCCGAGAATGTCACCGTCATCGATTCCAACGGCGGCATCGTCGCGGCCGACGAGCCGGGCGAGGCGGCGAGCCTCAATTCGGCCGACCGGGCGGAGGCGCTGAAACGCCGGGTCGAGCGGCTCCTCGAGGCGCGGGTGGGCTACGGCAACGCCGTTGTCGAAGTCAGCCTCGACACCGAGATGGAAACCGAACAGATCGTCGAGCGGCGGGTCGATCCCGACAGCAGGGTGGCGATCTCCACCGAGAAGACCGAAACGAGCACACGCTCCGACGACACCCGTGGCGGTGCGGTGACGGTCGCATCGAACCTGCCGGATGGTGACGGGGAGGGAGCGTCGGGCACCGCCTCGAGCAGCAATTCCGAAACGAGGGAACGGACCAACTTCGAAATCTCCGAGACCCAGCGGGAAGTGATTCGCGGGCCCGGGGCGATCAAGCGGATGACGGTGGCGGTGCTGATCGACGGCGTGCGCACCGCGGCGGAAGACGGTTCCTCCGCTTGGGCGCCACGCGACGAGGCCGAGCTCGATGCCCTCCGTGCCCTTGTCGCGTCGGCCGTGGGGTTCGATGCGGAGCGTGGCGACGAGATCACCATCCAGTCGCTGGAGTTCGAGCCGATCGTGCCCGCGGGCTCGCCTCCGCCCACGGGCCTTCTGGGGCAGCTTTCGCTCGACGTGATGTCGCTCATCCAGCTCGGCGTTCTCGCACTCGTCTCCCTCGTTCTCGGCCTGTTCGTAATCCGGCCGATTCTCGCATCGGGCGCAGACCGGCCGGCGCCGCGACAGGTGCCGGAACTCGCTCCGCCGCCCCGGCCTGCAGCGAA
>Ga0008833_1000290_pt1 | contig 64044 bp, 62 predicted proteins | sample HotLakConsoUCCLE_FD_62216 | JGI IMG/M metagenome (GOLD analysis project Ga0008833, IMG submission 62216) | Hypersaline microbial mat communities from Hot Lake, Washington, USA - Hot Lake Consortium UCC-LE | ecosystem: Environmental > Aquatic > Non-marine Saline and Alkaline > Hypersaline >... | reverse complement strand
AGACGGCACGCCTGCCCAGCTTGTCCGGCACCGCTTCCGGCCCCTTCACGAAACCGTCGCGCATCCGGCGCACCCGGGCAAGAACGGCAGGGATGTCCGCGCGCAGGCCCTCCGCCCCCCGGATGCCGAATTCCTCGAAGGTGCCGCGCCGGTGAAAGGCATTGGCCGCCTCGATCAACGCCTTGGACGGCATGCAGCCGACGGAAGCGCAGGTTGTGCCCCAGTGCCCCTCGTTCACCAGCAGGAAATCGTCGGTATAGCGGCGCACCTCGCGCAGGGCGGACAGCCCCGCGCTGCCCGCGCCGACGATCACTGTATCGACCTTCAGCGGCTCACGCGTCATCGTCGGCCTGCGCCCTGCTCGCGTGTTCGGTTCCCGGCTCCTGCTCGCGCGGGCTGCAGGTGGTGACGAGCTTCATCATCCCCGACCCGGTGTTGCGGCAATCCTGAAAGACGCCCGTGGGATCGTGAAAGTCGCCCGAGGGTACGATGCTGACGTCGCGCTCCGCGATGTCGCGCCCGGTCTCGCCGGGTTTCGCCACTTCGGACCCGGCGACGAGATAGAGCAACCGGTCGCGCCCCGCATGAACCTCGCCGCCGATCTCGCCCCTCTCGGGGATGGCCATCGGCACCAGCCGGGTGTTGTCGCCTGTCCGGACCACCTTGCGGAATTCCTCGTGCTCGCGGGCGAGCGCGACGACAGGCAGCGTCGATTTGCGAGTCTCTGGCAACTTTTTCCTCCCATCGGGGTTGAACCTCACCTTGGCAAGGAAGTTTGGGCCTGTCCTTAACTCACGTCAATTCTTCGGGCGCGCCAGATGCCTAATCTGTCTGTGCCATCCATTTCGGATAGACGGTGAAGGGAGACCGAAAATGTCCAGTCGCGAAGACTACATCAAGAAAGTCAAGGCGAGGATTGATCAGTGGAACGCCGAGATCGACAAGATGAAGGCACAGGTCGACGAGGCCGAGGCCGACGCGAAGATCGAAGCCCGGAAGCAGCTCGACGAGGCGCGCGCGCAGCGTGACGACGCCGAGGCCAGGCTGAAGGAGCTGCGCGAAGCCGGCGACAGCGCCTGGGACGACGTGAAGTCGGGCTTCGACAAGGCCTGGGACAGCATTTCCGATGCCTTCGAAAGCGCCATGTCCCGCTTCAGGTGAGGAATGCGCCGATGACCATCCCCGATCCCCCGCGCGCCGCGGGGCTGTCCGTCGTGCCCGCCGCCTTGGAGGCCGGGGCGCGCGCGGCGCCGACAGGTCTCGATGCCACGTGCGAAGGACGCAAGCAGGCGCTTGATCGGCCGGGCGAACGCCACAGCGCGCCTGACGCCGGGGCCAGCGGCGCGGGGGGCGGGATGACGCCCGGCGGCTCCGGCGCTAGGGGCGCCATTTCCGAGGCCCGGAGCCCGCCGGACGAGGACGCCTCCGCCGATTGATGCGCCGATTGACCGGCCGACCGGCGCCACCTGCCCAGGGGTCGCAGGCGGCGGCGTATCCCGAACCCCTCACGTTTCAGCAGGAGTACCATGGACACTGCCCTTTGGATCGTCGTCGCTGCCGCCCTCCTCACCGCGATCATGACCGGCGTCGGCGCGCTGCCGTTCCTGTTCGTCAAGAAGGTCGGCGACCGGACGATGGGCTGGTCGAACGCCGCCGCCGCGGGGCTGATGCTCGCCGCCAGTCACAGCCTGATCGCCGAGGGTGTGTCGATCGACATCACGCTGACGCTGGCGGGCGTGCTCGCGGGGCTCGGCGTGATCGTGATGGCCGACCGGCTGCTGTCCGGTGCGGGCGACGTGGAGGTGGCCGACCTCCAGGGCACGGGCGCGGCCAAGGCGCTGCTGATCCTCGGGATCATGACGGCGCACTCCTTTGCCGAAGGCGTGGGCGTCGGTGTCTCCTTCGCCGGGTCCGAGGGCCTCGGCGCCTACATCACCACGGCGATCGCCTTCCACAACGTGCCCGAGGGGCTGGCCATCGCCCTGGTTCTCGTGCCCCGCGGCTCACCGGTCTGGAAGGCCGCGCTCTGGGCGATTTTCACCAGCCTGCCGCAGCCGATCATGGCCGCGCCCGCTTATCTCTTTGTCGAGACGTTCAGGCCCTTCCTGCCCATGGGCCTCGGGCTTGCGGCGGGCGCGATGATCTGGATGGTCTTCTCCGAACTCTATCCCGACGCTCTGGAAAAGGTCCGCCAGGGGTCGGCTGCGAACGCCGTGACACTGGCCTTCTCGGCCATGATGGCGTTTCAGATGCTCGTGCTTGATCACTGAAGGCCGCCGCAACGTGACCGCAAAGGCGCCTTTTCCGCCCTGACCGGTGCCGGCCGGAACGGGATCCGACCGGGCCGGGCGAGCGAAGGCGTCGTGCATGAAGGCGTCGTGCATGTCGTCGCACGGACGCCGACCAAGACGGCGGATGCGCCGGCCCGCCCCCTCGCCGGACGGCGGCGCGGCGCTCCGCCGTTTCCAGCCCCGGCCCGCTCTTCATGTGAAGGTTTCGTGACAGGCCTTGGAGCTGATTGATCCTCACCGGAAATTCCGTTATTCACAAATAATGGAAATTATGATCCCCTCCCGCCTGGCGACACTGGGCCATCCGCAGCGGCTCGCGCTGTTCCGACTGCTGATGCGTCGCTACCCGGACCGCGTGCCCGCGGGCGAGTTGGCCCAGGCGCTCGGGCTCAAGGCCTCGACCCTCTCGGCCTATCTCTCCGCGCTGATGAACGCCGGGCTCGTGACCCAGACGCGCGAGGGCACCTCGCTGCGCTATGCCATCGACATGGCGGAGGTGCGGCGCACCTTCGATTACCTGTTGATGGACTGCTGCCGCGGACGCCCGGAAATCTGCACTCCCGTCCCCCTTCCCTCCTCCGCAGGACCCTCCCCCATGCCAGACCGCAAATACACCGTCTTGTTCATCTGCACGGGCAATTCCGCCCGCTCGATCTTTGCCGAATCCCTGCTGCGCGATCTCGCCGGGGACCGTTTCGAGGTCCATTCGGCCGGCACCGCCCCCTATTCCGAGCTCAACGCCTTCGCGCTGGAAGTGCTCGCGCAGAAAGGTCACGACATCGCGCGCCTGCGCGCCAAGAACGTCTCGGAATTCCAGGGCCCGGACGCGCCCGCGTTCGATTTCGTCTTCACCGTGTGCGACCAGGCCGCGAACGAGGAATGCCCGCCTTGGCCGGGCCAGCCGTTGAGTGCGCATTGGGGAATGCCCGACCCGGTGAAGGCCGAAGGCACCCAGGCGCAAAAAAGTCTCGCCTTTCAATTGGCATACGGCACGTTGTGCAACCGGATCGCGGCCTTCGCGGCGCTGCCGCTCGACGCGCTCGACCGGATTTCGCTGCAACGGGCAGTGGATGATATCGGCCGCAGCGCGCAGGAGCTCTCGGCATGACCGTCTATGCGGTGAACGGGCTGGGCCGGATCGGGAAACTGGCGCTCAAGCCGTTGCTGGAGCGGGGCGCCCGGATCGCCTGGATCAATGACGGCGTGGGCGACGCGGCGATGCACGCGCATCTGCTGGAATTCGACACGGTGCATGGTCGCTGGGCGGCCGGGTTCGCCCATGACGCGGACAGCGTCACCATCGACGGCGCGCGCCTGCCCTTCATCGGCACGCGCGATCTGGATGTCCTGCCGCTGAAGGACGTGGACGTGGTGATCGACTGCACCGGCGCCTTCAAGTCCGAGGCGGCGCTGGCGCCCTATTTCGCGGCGGGCGTCAAGCGCGTGGTGGTGTCTGCGCCGGTGAAGGACGGGCCCACGGCCAACATCGTCTACGGCGTCAATCACGACATCTACGATCCGGCCGCGCACCGGATCGTCACAGCGGCCAGCTGCACCACGAACTGCCTGGCGCCCGTGGTGAAGGTGTTGCACGAAGAAATCGGGATAAAGCACGGATCGATCACGACAATCCATGACGTGACAAACACCCAGACCATCGTGGATCGTCCCGCGAAAGACCTGCGCCGCGCGCGCTCCGCCCTCAATTCGCTGATCCCCACCACCACCGGCAGCGCCACGGCGATCACGCTGATCTATCCCGAACTGAAAGGCCGCCTGAACGGCCACGCGGTGCGGGTGCCCTTGCTGAACGCCTCGATCACCGATTGCGTGTTCGAGATGGACCGGGCCACAAGCGTCGAGGAGGTGAACGCCCTTTTCAAGGCCGCCGCCGAAGGTCCGCTGCGGGGGATACTCGGCTACGAGGAACGGCCCCTGGTCTCGGCCGACTACACCAACGACACCCGGTCGGGCATCGTGGACGCCCCTTCCACGATGGTCGTGAACGGCACGCAGGTAAAGGTCTATGTCTGGTATGACAACGAGATGGGCTATGCCCACCGGCTGGTGGACGTGGCGCTGATGGTGGGCGCCGCGCCGTGACCACCGCCCGCCCCGAGGGGCTCTCCGCCTATATCGCCGTCACCGCCGCCTACTGGGCCTTCATGCTCACCGATGGCGCGCTGCGGATGCTCGTGCTGTTGCATTTCCACACGCTGGGCTTCTCGCCGGTTCAGCTGGCCTATCTCTTCGTGCTCTACGAGATCGCGGGGATGGTGACGAACCTCTCCGCGGGCTGGATCGCGGCGCGCTTCGGCCTGACCGCCACGCTCTATGCCGGGCTTGGCTTACAGGTGCTGGCGCTGGTGGCGCTGGCGCAGCTCGATCCCGGCTGGACCCTTGGCCTGTCGGTGGCCTACGTCATGGCGGTGCAGGGCGCGTCGGGCGTGGCCAAGGACCTGGCCAAGATGTCGTCGAAATCGGCGGTCAAGCTGCTGGCCCCGACCGAGAGCGGCGGGCTGTTCCGCTGGGTGGCGGTGCTGACCGGCTCGAAGAACGCGGTCAAGGGGCTGGGCTTCCTGCTGGGGGCGGCGCTGCTGGCAGGGTTCGGTTTCACCATCGCGGTGCTGGCGATGGCGGCGGTGCTGGCGGTGATCCTCGTCGCGGTGCTGCTGGCCATGCCCCCCGGCCTGCCGAGAGGGCGCAAGGGCGCGAAATTCTCGGAGGTGTTCTCGGACTCGGCCAATGTGAACTGGCTGAGCGCGGCGCGGGTGTTCCTGTTCGGCGCGCGCGACGTGTGGTTCGTGGTGGGCATCCCGATCTATTTCTACGCGGTGCTGTCCGACGGCACGACAGAGGGCAACCGCGCGACGTTCTTCCTGATCGGCACGTTCATGGCCGGGTGGATCATCCTTTATGGTGCGGTGCAGGCGGCGGCCCCCCGGCTGTTGCGCGCCGCGACACGCCCCGAGGCGGAGCTGGTCGGCACGGCGCGCAACTGGGCGCTGGCGCTTCTGGCAGTGCCCGCACTGCTGACCGGCGCGGCGCTGCTGGCGGCGGGCCCGCAACCCTGGCTGACGGCGGTGCTGGTGGCGGGATTGCTGGTCTTCGGGGCGATCTTCGCGGTGAACTCCGCGCTGCATTCCTACCTGATCCTCGCCTTCACCAGGGCCGAGCGGGTGACGATGGATGTGGGCTTCTACTACATGGCCAATGCGGGCGGGCGGCTTCTGGGCACGGTGCTTTCGGGGCTGACCTACCAGCTGGGCGGGTTGCCCCTGATGCTGGGCACCGCCACCGCGATGGTGGCGGCCTCCGCGCTGGCGGCGGGGCGGCTGCGGGCCTGAGCGCGGCCCGCCCCCTGCCCGCCCGTCAGACGAAATCCCGCCCGCCGGTCAGCCGGCCGATGGACGCAAGCAGCGCCTGGCGGTCGATCCGGAAATGGCGGTAGAGATCGCCGATCGTGCCGGTCTGGCCGAAATGCTCGACCCCGTGCGCGACGGTGCGGTGCCCCGCCACCGACCCGAGCCAGGCCAGCGTGGCCGGGTGGCCGTCCAGCACGGTGACCAGGCTGCAGGTGGCGGGCAGGTCGCCCAGCAGCCGCTCCACATGGCTCTGCGCGGCCTCGTTGCCGCGGGCCCGCTCGCGCTGCGCCGCGGTCCACCCGGCGTTGAGCCGGTCGGCCGAGGTGACGGCCAGAACCCCGATGTCGCGGCGATGCTCGGCCGCGATGCCCGCCGCGGCGATGGCCTCGTCCGCCACGGCGCCCTGGTAGGCGACAACCACCTCGCAATTGGGCCCCGGCGCGCGCAGCCAGTAGGCCCCGTCGATGGCGCCCTGGCGGAAGGCGTCATCGGCTCGCTTGCCGGGCTGTTCCAGCGGTTTCGTCGTCAGCCGCAGGTAGACCGAGCCGCCGGTCTCGTCGCGCAGCCAGGTGCGTTCGTCCACGCCCCCGGCCCGGTCGCCCTCGCCATCGCGCTGAAGATAGTCGAAGGCCCATTCCATGATCACGGCCAGTTCGTCGGCGAAGGCGGGCTCGAAACTCGCCAGCCCGTCCTGCGCCATTCCCGTCAGAGGCGTGCCCACGGACTGGTGCGCCCCGCCCTCGGGTGCCAGCGTCACCCCCGAGGGCGTGCCCACGATGATGAAGCGCGCGTCCTGGTAGCAGGCATAGTTCAGCGCATCGAGGCCCCGGTGCACGAACGGATCATAGACCGTGCCGATGGGAATCAGCCGCTTGCCGAACAGGCTGTGCGACAGCCCCGCCGCGCCCAGCAGCAGGAACAGGTTCATCTCGGCGATGCCCAGTTCGATATGCTGGCCTCCCGGGGTGAAATCCCATTTCGCGGTCGAGGGGATGCGGTGCTCGATGAAGGCGTCGCGCTGCGCCTTGCGCGCGAAGAGCTTGCGCCGGTTGACCCAGGGGCCCAGCGAGGTGGTGCCCGTCACGTCGGGCGAAGTGGTGACGATACGCTCGGCCAGCGCGCTGTCGCCCTTGGCCAGATCGTCGAGGATCTTGCCGAACGCCGCCTGGGTGGAAATCTCCCGGTCGGTGCTCACCGAAAGCGAGGGGGTCGGCAGCAGCGTGTCGGAATACCGCCGCGCGCCCCCGGCGAAGAACGGCACACGGCGCAGGAAGGTGCGCAGCCCTTCCATATCCGGCACCGCGGCGAAGGGTTCCCATTCCTGCCCCTCGGCCACGCCCATATGGCGCTGCCAGTCTGCCATCTGGGCCTTGGTCATCAGCCCGCCGTGGTTGTCCTTGTGCCCGGCGATGGGCGTGCCCCAGCCCTTGATCGTGTAGGCTAGGAAACAGGTGGGCCGGTCATGGTCGATCGCGGCGAAGGTCTCTGCCATCGTTTCCACGCAATTGCCGCCGAGGTTCTCCATCAGCGCCGCCAGTTCCGCGTCCGTCCGCCGCTCGATCAGCGCGGTCACGTCGCCCTGATCGCCCAGATCGTCCATCAGCCGCTGCCGCCAGACCGCGCCGCCCATGTAGGTCAGCGCGGAATATTCCGCGTTGGGGCAGGCATCGATCCAGTCGCGCAATGCATCACCACCCGGCTCCTCGAAGGCCGCGCGCTGCAACGCGCCGTATTTCACCCGCACCACGTCCCAGCCGAAGGCGTCGAAGATCTTCTCGACCCGCCCGAACAACCCCTCGCGCACGATCCCGTCCAGCGACTGGCGGTTGTAGTCGATGATCCACCAGCAATTGCGCAGGTCGTTCTTCCAGCCCTCCTGCAACGCCTCGTAGACATTGCCCTCGTCCAGTTCCGCATCTCCCACCAGCGCGACCATGCGGCCGAGCGGAAGGCCCGCGCCCCAGTCCTTCGCCGCGATGTAATCCTGCACCAGCGACGCGAAGGAGGTGATCGCCACACCGAGCCCCACCGACCCGGTCGAGAAATCCACGTCGTCCACGTCCTTGGTGCGCGAGGGATAGCTCTGCACCCCGCCGAGGCCCCGGAAGGCCTCCATCCGGCTGCGGTCCATGTTGCCCATCAGGTATTGCATCGCATGGAAGATCGGCGAGGCATGCGGCTTGACCGCCACCCGGTCCTCGGGGCGCAGCGCCGAGAAATAGAGCGCCGTCATGATCGACACCATAGAGGCCGAGGATGCCTGGTGCCCGCCGGTCTTGATGCCATCCACCTTGGGCCGGACGTGGTTGGCGTGGTGGATCATCCAGTGCGACAGCCACAGCAGCCGCTGCTCGATCGTCTTGAGGTGCCGCGCGTCGTCGCCCATCCTGCCATCTCCTACCGGTTTGCGTGGAAGATACGGGCGCTTGGGAGGTGTTTCTCGCCCATTCACTTGCCGAATCCACGCACTTGCGCCGATATCCACCAAGAGTTTCGGAATTCAGGAAGGATACCACCAGGCATGACGCTCTCGCTCGACCAGACGGACCACCGCATCCTGCGCGAACTGCAACGGGACGGCCGCCTGACCCACCAGGAGCTGAGCGACCGGATCGGACTGTCGCCCTCGCCCTGCGCGCGCCGCATCCGCAAGCTGGAAGCCGAGGGTTACATCACCGGTTACGGCGCGCGGATCGACGAAGGGCGGCTGGGCTTCGGCTTCAACGTGTTCGTCTCGGTCCGGCTGGACCGGCAGATCGACGATCGGCTGGTGGCGTTCGAGGCCGAAGTGCGGCGCTGCCCCGAGATCGTCGAGTGCTGGCTGATGACCGGCAGTTTCGACTACCTGCTGCGGGTCGCGGTGCGCGACCTGGAGGAGTTCGAGCATTTCCTCACCGGACGCCTGACCAAGCTGCCCGGCGTGGCGTCGCTGGAATCCTCGGTCCCGATCCGGCGGGTGAAACACCAGCCCGGCCGACTGGAGTGACCGGCGCAGGCGCGCCAGGCACGGGGTATGGCAGGAGTGAATGGTGCGGTCGAGAAGACTCGAACTTCCACGGGAGTTACCCCACAGCGACCTCAACGCTGCGCGTCTACCAATTCCGCCACGACCGCACTGCCTTGGCTTGGTGAGGGGCGGTTTAGTCAAACCGCCGTGCGACCTCAAGAGGTAATTTGCGCCCGACCCCACGGCCCCGGGCACGTCGCGGTTCGATGCATCATGTGTCCCGGCCCAGGTTGCTGTTGTGGTCGCGCGTGGCGGCATCTAACCTGCCGGGCCTGAAGGAGGCGGGGCCGCGGCCCCGGCAAGCCGCATGGTGGAATGGAAGATCAGCGACGGCCTGACCGGCTACGAGGAGGCCGTGGCCTTCATGGAGGCGCGCGCCGAGGCCATCGCCCGGGGCGCGGCGGAGGAATGCATCTGGCTGCTGGAGCACCCGCCGCTCTATACTGCGGGCACCTCGGCCCGGCCGGAGGACCTGCGCGCGCCCGACCTCTTCCCCGTCCACGAGACGCGGCGCGGCGGCCAGTATACCTATCACGGTCCCGGCCAGCGGGTGGCCTACGTGATGCTGGACGTGGGCCGGCGCGGGCGCGACGTGCGCTGTTTCGTGCGCGACCTGGAGGCCTGGGTGATCGCGGCGCTGGCGGAATTCAACCTGGCGGGGCATGTCCGGCCGGGCCGGGTGGGCGTGTGGATCGAACGGCCCGACAAGCCCCCCCTCCCCGACGGCAGCCCGCGCGAGGACAAGATCGCCGCCATCGGCATCCGCCTGCGCCGCTGGGTGAGCTTTCACGGCATCTCGATCAACGTGGAACCGGACCTGGAGCATTTCGAGGGCATCGTGCCCTGCGGGATCACCGGCCACGGGGTGACGAGCCTGGTGGATCTCGGCCTGCCCGTCACCATGGCCGACCTCGACGCGGCGCTGCGGCGGACCTTTGCCGGCGCGATGGGTTAGGCGGCTCGCCTAGGGAGACGGGACTCTCGCGATTTCCTCCGGGTAGCAAACCTCCTTGTTCGGCTTCCCGAAGTCTCTGAGGCATGAGCAGATCGCGCCGACAACGCTCGCGACTTCAGGCGATGTTTGGCCATACTCGGCGAGTAGTTCCTCCTGGTGTTCGTCGCACTTCTCGGCGTTCTCGTAGCGCGCCTCCACGGGAAACGTCGGCACGAGCGAACAGACGTCGTTCATCAGGGAGTCCTCTCGGGATAGACCCGCGAAATCGCGCAACTCCTGAATCTCGTTGGTCATGGCGCAGGCGTCGCTGATCTCGAGCGCCGTGACCAAAGCAATCGTGACCCCACCAACGACAGGGACGCTTTCCAGCGGGATGGACGCCACGTTGCGCGTCGAGGTCCTGAGCATGCGTTGGCCCACCGCGGCGGAGCGTCGGTCGATCATGTCGACCGTCTCCTCGGCCTGAATCGCGAGCCTGCGGTTCCGCGTCCCGAGTTCCGCGTTCGTGGCGCGCAGTCGCGCCGCATCCTCGTCAAGAGCATGATTGGCCGTCTTCAGCCGTTCGTTGTCGCCTGAAAGACGCTGGTTTCGACGGCGAAGATCCTCTGCCTCGTCCGCGAGTCTCCTGTTATCGCCGGCGAGCCTCCTGTTATCATTGGCGATATTCCTTTTTTCGTCGGCGAGTCTACTGGTATCTTCGGAGATTTCACCGTTCTTCCGCGTCAGATCTGCATTTCTGCCCGTCACTTCGTCGACTTCCTGCACGAGCTGGCGGTTCCGGTTCTTCAAGTTCGTGTTTTCAGCCATGACCGAAGTTACGTAGCTCCGGCCCATCACGGCCTGGGCGGCCCAGGACAGGGCCTTCGTCGTCGTCTCGAAGGCGAGCGAGACAACGAACAGGCTGCCAACCAGCGCGGCCATGACCGCGATAGTGGCGAGCCGCCCCGCCAGCCAGACGAAGGGCTGCAGAAGCCACCAGATCTTGCCGTTCTTTCGCTCTGCCATGCGCCGTTACCCCGAGCAGGCTTCGTGCAGCGCCCAGTAGGCGTCGTTCTTGGGCAGGGCCTCGTTCTTCTCCCATTCGCTGAGTGCCGAGCGGCCATGCCTGTCGACCAGGCATTTCGCCTTGGTGACCTCGAGCAGGTACTTTACCACCTCCCCGCTGGTGCATTTCTGCGCACAGTAGATCAGGGCCGTCGCGCCGGAAGCGCGAAACCTCACTGCATCAGCTTCCTCGTCAGGATCAATCCCGCTCTCTACAAGCAGTTCCGCCGTCTCGCGCGTCACTTGGGGATTGAGCATCGCCTGGTGCAGCGCCGTCGCGCCGTCGTCCCTTGTCTCATCGGACGAGGCCCCCGCCACAAGCAGGAGAGCGACCATGTCGTGGCTGCCGTATTGCGCGGCGAGGTGCAGCGGCCTGTTGCCTTGCTCGTCGCTCAGGTCCGGGTCCGCCCTCGCGGCAAGCAGCGCCTCGAGAACTTCGAGCCCGTCCGGCCGGCGGGACGCCATGTGGATCGCTGCCGGTGCACATTCCCCGAACCAGCCCCGAACCAGCATTGATCCCCCGGCAGCCTCGCGTCGACATCGCCGCCGCGGTTGATCAACACGGTGAGGATGCCGGGCGCTGTCGAAAAGGCCGCCGCCACATGCAGCGGCTTCAGGTGTTCGATGACGTCTCTCGTCTCGGGATCGTCCAGCGTCGTGGCATCCATATCCGCGCCCTTCGCGATCAGAAGCCGCAGAACCGATGGATCGCCGCTCGCCGCAGCCGCGTGGTGCAACGGTGTCCAGCCCCGATCATCGCGCGCCATCACCTCGCAGGTTTCCAGGCGGCTCTCGACCTGCTCCACGCTCGCGCCGGCGAAAAACTCCCGCGAAAGCAGATCGTCGCAAGCTGCCGCTTCGGCATCGGAGTGCAGCGCCACGACAGGGAGCACCGCCAGCATCCAGGCCGTTCGGGCCCTGAGGCGCATGAACGTTTTCATGATTGCTTCCGCTCCAGTTTGCCTTCCGGTTATCCAATTGATGTAAACGAGATGCCGAAACGACCTGAGAATCAAGGCCTGCTTGCCATGGTTCCGGAATGCCCTTGCTCCCGCGCATGAGGCGCAAGGCAGCCCATGCCCGAAGGCGTGACCGTCCCACCGGCCACCTTGGCCGACCTGGACACGGCGCCGCGGCGGGGGCGCGGACGCGTTCGGCTGACCGCTCAGGCGGCCTTTGCCATGTCCGACAGCACGTCTGCCGCGATCTCGAAAGAGCGCAGCCGCGCGCCGTGATCGTGGATCTGCCCGGTCAGGATAAGCTCGTCCGGCGCATAGGCCGCGATCAGCGCCTGCAACTGCGCCCGCACCGTGCCGGGCGATCCAACGGCGGTGATCCGCAGCGCCTCGTCCACCGCGACGCGGATCTCGGGGCCGATCTCGGCGTCGATATCCTCCACCGGCGGGGGCAGCTTGCCCGGGCGGCCCAGCCGAAGGCGGGCGAAGGCCTGCTGCATCGTGGTGCGCAGCCGGGCGCCCTCGGCATCGGTCTCGGCGGCGAAGACATTGACCGCCAGCATGAAATGGGGCCGCGCCAGCTGCTCGGAGGGCTGGAAGCGCTCGCGGTAGACCCGCACCGCGTGATCGAGCGCCTGCGGCGCGAAATGCGAGGCGAAGGCATAGGGCAGCCCCAGATGCGCCGCCAGCTGCGCCCCGTAGAGCGACGAGCCCAGGATCCAGACCGGCACGTTGGTGCCCTGCCCCGGATGCGCCTGCACCGAGGCGCCGGGACGGGCCGGCCCCAGATAGCCCATCAACTCCATCACGTCCTGGGGAAAGCGGTCTTCCTCCAGCCCGCGGCGCAGCGCGCGCATCACCGCCATGTCGCCGCCCGGCGCGCGTCCCAGGCCGAGATCGATCCGGTCGCCATGGATCGCGGCCAGCGTGCCGAACTGCTCGGCGATGGCCAGCGGCGCGTGGTTGGGCAGCATGATGCCGCCCGCCCCCACCCGGATGCGCCGGGTCTGCGCCGCGACATGACCGATCATCACGGAGGTGGCGGCGCTGGCGATGCCCGGCATGTTGTGATGCTCGGCCAGCCAGTGCCGGTGATAGCCCCAGGTTTCGGCGTGGCGGGCGAGGTCGGCGCTGTTGGCGATGGCGTCCGCCGCCTCCGACCCTTCCGGGACGGGCGCGAGATCGAGAAGCGAGTAGCGCATGACATGCCTTCCTTGCGGTCCTGAGCCATGAATGTGGGTCTTTTCAGGCGGAAAGAAAATACCGCGGCCGCAACGGGATGCGACCTGTAAAGCAAGGCGGACAGAAGGCCGGTGAAAACATGCGGACAGTTGCGGCATTTTTTCTTGATCTGGATCAAAGAGGTGCATTGCCCATGCCGAAGTGGCATTCTAATAAGTGAATGAATACCGGGGCGCAGCGCGAGTCACGCGGGCCGCATCCCATCCATCAGCAGGAGGCAGACATGGCAGACGCCGCCATTCACAGCCATGGTCACGAGGATACGCGCGGGTTCTTCACGCGCTGGTTCATGTCCACGAACCACAAGGACATCGGCATTCTTTACCTGATCACCTCGGCGGTGGTCGGGTTCATCGCCGTGGCCTTCACCGTCTACATGCGCATGGAGCTCATGGAGCCCGGCGTGCAATACATGTGCCTCGAGGGCGCGCGCTTCACCGCGGCCGCCGCGGGCGAGTGCACGCCCAACGGCCATCTCTGGAACGTGCTCATCACCGCGCATGGCGTGCTGATGATGTTCTTCGTGGTGATCCCGGCGCTGTTCGGCGGCTTCGGCAACTACTTCATGCCGCTGCAGATCGGCGCGCCGGACATGGCGTTCCCGCGGATGAACAACCTCAGCTACTGGCTCTATGTCGCCGGCACGATGCTTGCGATCTCCTCGACGCTGGCACCGGGCGGAAACGACCAGCCCGGCTCGGGCGTGGGCTGGGTGTTCTACCCGCCGCTCTCGACCTCCGAGGCGGGCATGTCCACCGACCTGGCGATCTTCGCCATCCACGTCGCGGGCGCCAGCTCGATCCTGGGGTCGATCAACTTCATCACCACCTTCCTGAACATGCGTGCCCCGGGCATGACCCTGTTCAAGGTGCCGCTCTTCGCCTGGTCGATCTTCGTGACGGCCTGGCTGCTCGTGCTGTCGCTGCCCGTGCTGGCCGGCGCCATCACCATGCTGCTGACGGACCGCAACTTCGGTACCACCTTCTTCGACCCGGCCGGCGGCGGCGACCCGGTGCTCTACCAGCACATCTTCTGGTTCTTCGGCCATCCCGAGGTCTACATCCTGATCCTGCCCGCCTTCGGCATCATCAGCCACGTGATCTCGACCTTCTCGCGCAAGCCCATCTTCGGATACCTGCCGATGGTCTGGGCGATCATCGCGATCGGCGCGCTGGGCTTCGTCGTCTGGGCCCACCACATGTATACCGTCGGCATGAGCGTGACGCAGCAAAGCTACTTCATGCTCGCCACCATGGTCATCGCGGTGCCCACCGGCGTGAAGGTGTTCAGCTGGATCGCCACGATGTGGGGCGGCTCGGTCGAGTTCAAGACGCCCATGCTCTTCGCCATCGGCTTCGTGTTCCTGTTCACGCTGGGCGGCGTGACGGGGATCGTTCTCAGCCAGGCCGGCGTGGACCGCGCCTACCATGACACCTACTACGTCGTGGCGCATTTCCACTACGTGATGAGCCTTGGCGCCGTGTTCGGCATCTTCGCCGGGATCTACTTCTGGTTCGGCAAGATGACCGGGAGGCAGTATCCGGAGTGGGCCGGCAAGCTGCACTTCTGGCTGTTCTTCATCGGTGCGAACATCACCTTCTTCCCACAGCACTTCCTGGGTCGCCAGGGCATGCCGCGGCGCTTCATCGACTACCCGGAGGCCTTCTCCTACTGGAACGCGGTGTCGAGCTGGGGGGCCTATCTCGCCTTCGCATCCTTCCTGTTCTTCCTGGTCATGATCGCCTACAGCCTGCTGCGCGGCGCCAAGGTGACCGAGAACAACTACTGGAACGAGCATGCCGACACGCTGGAGTGGACCCTTCCCTCCCCACCGCCGGAGCACACGTTCGAGCAGCTGCCCAAGCGCGAGGACTGGGATCGCGGGCACGCCCACTAGGGCCCCGGCGAACCGAAAAGACCGAGGGCCCCGGTACGATGCCGGGGCCCTTCCCGTTTCAGGACCACCCCGGACGGACCTAGGATGCCCTACGCCTGGACCCCCTCTCAAGACCCCGAGGACGGCTGCGACCTGCGGCTCTGGCCGCACCGCTCGCTGCCGCCCTACGGGTTCGCGGCCTTCATCCTCGTCACCTTCGCCTTCATCTGCGTGCCGCTTCTCGCGGTGATCGGCACGGTAGTGATGTGGGGGCTGCTGCCCTTCATCCTGCTGGCGCTGGCCGGCCTGTGGTGGGCGCTGCGTCGCAGTTACAGGGATGCCGAGATCCTGGAGGAACTGCATCTCGACGACCACCAGATCCGCCTGACCCGGCAGAACCCGCGCGGCCCCGTCCAGGACTGGGAGTGCAACACCTACTGGGCCAGGGTGGAGATGCATCCCGCAGGCGGACCGGTGCCGCATTACGTCACGCTCAAGGGCAACGGCCGCGAGGTGGAGATCGGCGCCTTCCTGAGCGAGGACGAGCGCAAGGCGCTCTATGGCGATCTGGCCGAGCGCCTGCGCGCCGCCACCCGCAGGCCCTGACCCGGATGACCCAGGCCCCCGCAACCCCCAAGGCGCGCCGCCTGCGCCTGCGCGCCACGGCGGCGCTGGCGGGCGCCGGCGCGGCGCTCGGGACGACCGGTCTGGCCGCGTCGGAGGAAGCGGCGCTTCGGTTGCGGCAGGCGGGCCCGTGCGCCGTCGCGCCCGAGGCGGTGGTTTTCTTGATCCCGCTGGTGGGACGGCACCATGTGGGCGATTGGGAGGCCGTGGAGGGGCGGCTCGGCGCGACGCTGCGCGCGCTTCTCGCCCAGTCCGATCCCCGCTGGCGCGCGATCGTCTGTGGACAGGACCGCCCGGCGCTGCCCGACGACCCGCGCATCCGCTTTCTGCCTTTCGCCGAGGTGGTTGAGGGCAATGACAAGTGGCGCAAGCTGGATACGCTCTGCAGGGCCCTGCCGGAGGCCGGCGTGCGTGCGGGCCTAGCCATGAGCTTCGACGCCGATGATCTGCCCCATCGTCATCTGGTGCGCTGGATGCTGGAGCGCCCCTCGCCCGGCGGCTGGCTGGTGGCGCGAGGCTATGTGCGCAACGCGCAGACCGGCGCGGTGGGCCGCGCCGGGCCGCCCAGCCTGCGCCAGCCGCTGCGCAAACCGTTCTGGAAGCTTTGCGGCAGTTGCGCCGCCCCGCGCTTCGACCTGGTGCATCAGGAGGCGCCGACACTGGCCTTCCTGCGCGGCATGACGGCCCATGAGCACCGCATGTTCCCCTATCTCGCCCGGCTGGCAGCGCGGCCGCTGACCCCGTTGGCGGCGCCCGCGGTGCTCTACGAGGTCAATCACGGCGAGAATTTCGGCGCGCGCCGGGGGCGCGTCGGGTTCAAGACCCGTTTCGTGGAACGCTTCCGGGTGACCGATCCGGCCGAGCTGGCGGCGATCGAGGCGGATTTCGGCGCAGCGACGCGTCCTTGAGAGGCGCGCGCCCCGGCCTCAGCCTATGCGGTCCTTCACCATCGGGCCGACCGCGCCGAAATCCATCTGCCCGGCATGGCGGCTCTTGAGCACGCCCATCACCTTGCCCATGTCGCGGATCGAGCTGGCCCCGGTTTCGGCGATCGCCGCGGTGATCGCCTTGTCCACCTCCGCATCGGTCAGCTTGCGCGGCAGGAACTCCTGGATCACGTCCATCTCGGCGCGTTCGCTTTCGGCCAGGTCCAGCCGCCCGCCCTCTTCGTAGGCGCGCACGCTTTCCTGCCGCTGCTTGAGCATCCGCCCCAGGATATCCAGCACCTCGGCATCGCCGACGCCGGTCTCGCCCTCCTCGCCGCGCATCGCGATCTCGCGATCCTTAATGGCGGCGTTGATCAGCCGGAGCGTGGCGAGGCGTTCCACCGCTCGCTCCTTCATGGCCTGTTTCAGAGCGGCGTTGATCCGCGCGCGCAAATCCATTGTGCACCTCATCCCCACGACGTGTCGAACCCGCAGGATACCGGAGGGCGCACGGGGACACAACTCCGGCATTCTTTCGATCAACCCCATGTTTTTGAACAACTTTCCATGAGAAACCCAAGGGTTGACCCGACCGGCCCCGAGGCATAGGTTGCGGCGAATTTGCTTGTCGGAGACTCGCCCCATGGCCCAGCAACGGCCCGACCGCCCCACTGCCTGCCTCGCGCTTGCCGATGGCACCGTGTTCTACGGCCGCGGCTTCGGCGCGACCGGCGAGACGGTGGCCGAGCTGTGCTTCAACACCGCGATGACCGGCTACCAGGAGATCATGACCGATCCGTCCTATGCCGGGCAGGTCGTCACCTTCACCTTCCCGCATGTCGGCAATGTGGGGGTGAACCCCGACGATGACGAGACCGCCGAACCGGTGGCCGCGGGCATGGTGGTGAAATGGGATCCCACCGCGCCGTCCAACTGGCGCGCGGCCGAGCCGCTGGCCGACTGGCTGACGCGCCGCGGCCGCATCGCCATCGGCGGCGTGGACACCCGCCGGCTTACCCGCGCGATCCGTCAGCAGGGCGCGCCCCATGTTGCGCTGGCCCATGACCCGGAAGGCCGGTTCGACCTGGATGCGCTGGTCTCCAAGGCCCGCGCCTTCCCCGGGCTGGAAGGGCTGGACCTCGCGCGCGACGTGACCTGCGCCCAATCCTACCGCTGGGACGAGATGCGCTGGGCCTGGCCCGAGGGCTATACGCGCCAGACCGAAGCGAAATACCGCGTGGTGGCCGTGGATTACGGCGCCAAACGCAACATCCTGCGCTGCCTTGCCAGCGCCGGCTGCGATGTGACGGTGCTGCCCGCCACGGCCACCGCCGAGGAGGTGCTGGCGCATGATCCGCACGGGGTTTTCCTGTCGAACGGCCCCGGCGACCCGGCGGCGACGGGCGCCTACGCGGTTCCGATGATCCGCGAGGTGCTGGAGCATGACCTGCCGCTGTTCGGCATCTGCCTCGGTCACCAGATGCTGGCCCTGGCCCTGGGGGCGAAGACGATCAAGATGAACCACGGCCATCACGGGGCGAACCACCCGGTGAAGGACCTCGAGACCGGCAAGGTCGAGATCACCTCGATGAACCACGGTTTCGCGGTGGATGCACAGACCCTGCCCGACGGCGTCATGGAGACCCATGTGTCGCTGTTCGACGGCTCGAATTGCGGCATTCGCCTGAAGGACCGGCCGGTCTATTCGGTGCAGCATCATCCCGAGGCGAGCCCCGGCCCGCAGGACAGCTATTACCTGTTCGAACGCTTCGCCGCGGACATGGCCAGCCGTGCCTGAGCGGGCCTTGCTCCTGCCCGCGTTAACCTACCCTTAACCACGTTGCTCCAGACTGGCCGCTGCGCAGACGCGCAGGAGCCAGAGTGACGATGAGCGAGCCGGGACTGCTCGAACCGCAACTGACGCGGCTGACGCGGCATTACCGCCAGCCGTTGGGTCGCATCCTGTGCGATACGGGCAGACTGTCGGCCGAAGACCTGTTGCAGGCGCTGGAACTGCACCGGCGCACCGGCGCGCCGCTGGGCCGGGTCTGCCTTGCGGCCGGTTTCGTGGAAGAAGCGGCACTGCGCGAGGCATTGGCCCTGCAATGGGCCGCCGAGACGGTCGAGGCCGCGCGCATGCCGGCCGATCCGGCGCCGGCCCGCCTGCTGGCGCCGGAATTCTGCCTGCGGCACGGTGTCGTGCCCTGGGCGCAGGCAGGCGCCGCGACCGTGCTCGCCACCAGCCGGCCGGAGGCGTTCGAGGCACTCCTCCCGCTGCTGCCGGAGACGCTTCATCCGGTGCGGATGGCGGTTGCCGCCGAAAGCGAGATCGAACAGGCGATCGCGGCGGCGCATGGCGCGGACATCGCCGATGCGGCAGAGGCCTGCGTGCCACGGGAGGAAAGCTGCCGCGGCTGGGGAGCGCCGCGCGATCTGCAACGCCTCGGACTGCTTGCTGCGGGCGCCGCCGCGATCCTTGCGGTGGTGATGGTTCCGGGGCTGTTCTTCGCGGGGCTGTTCCTCTGGGCGGCGCTGACACTGGCGGCCTCCACGGGCATGAAGGCGCTGGCCTTCGCGCTGCGCCCGCGGGCCACGCCCGGCGCCGATATGCCGCCCCCCCTGCCGGAGACGGTGCCCTGCATTACCCTGCTGGTGCCGCTCTTCGACGAGAGCGACATCGCCCGCACCCTGCTGCGCAGGCTGGAGCGGCTGCGCTACCCGCGCGCCGCGCTCGACGTGATCCTGGTGCTGGAAGCGGGCGATAAGCATACCCGCGCCGCTCTGGCACAGACGCATCTGCCGCCCTGGATGCGCGTGGTGGAGGTGCCGGAGCGCAACCTGCGCACCAAGCCACGCGCGATGAACTACGCGCTGGGCTTCGCGCGGGGCCGGATCGTGGGAATCTACGACGCCGAGGATGCGCCGGAGCCGTGGCAACTGCACCGGGTGGCGGCCCGCTTCGCCGAGGCGCCGCCGGACGTGGCCTGCCTGCAAGGGGTGCTCGACTACTACAACACCCACAGTTCCTGGCTCGCGCGCTGCTTCACCATCGAATACGCCACCTGGTTCCGCGTGGTGCTCCCCGGGCTCGCGCGGCTGGGCTTCGCCATCCCGCTGGGCGGCACCACGCTCTTCATCCGGCGGGAGGTGCTGGAGGATATCGGCGCCTGGGACGCCCACAACGTGACCGAGGATTGCGACCTGGGATTTCGCCTGGCGAGGCACGGCTGGCGCACCGAAATGCTCGCCACCGCCACGCATGAAGAGGCCACGAACCGGCTCTGGCCCTGGGTGCGCCAGCGCTCGCGCTGGCTCAAGGGGTTCATGCTGACATACCTGGTCCACATGCGCCGCCCTGTCCGCCTTTTCCGGCAGTTGGGCGCACGTCGGTTCCTGGGATTCCAGCTTCTTCTGGGCACCGCGGCCACGCAATTCCTGCTGGCCCCGGTGCTTTGGTCGCTCTGGCTGGTGCCGCTGGGTCTGCCCCACCCGCTGGAGCCTGTGACCGGACGCGCGGCGCTGGTCTGGATCGGGATCGCCTTCCTGGCCTCCGAGGCGGTGGCGCTGGCCATCGGCTTCGCCGCCGTCTCCCGCACGGGCCATGACAGGCTGGCCCGCTGGGTGCCGACGATGCATCTCTATTTTCCTATCGGCGCGCTGGCGGCCTACAAGGCGCTCTACGAACTGGCGGGCAAGCCGTTCTTCTGGGACAAGACGGCCCATGGCCATTCGCTGAAGCAGCGCGCCACCTCCCCCGGGGACTGACGGATCAGGCGCTGCGCTCGGCCGCTGCGGAATCGAGTTTCAGGCGGGTGACGAAGGCCACCGAGATATGGTCGCGCAGGGCCGCGTAGGCGGCCTGTTCGTCGCGCCGCCCGATCGCGTCCACGATCGCGGCATGTTCGGCCAGCGCCTTCTCGCCCCGCCCCTCGGCGGCCAGCGACGTGGTGGCCATCAGCGCCATGGAGCGATGCACGAGATCCAGCTGCTGCACAAGGAAGCGGTTGTGCGACGCCAGGTGGATCTGCTTGTGGAACCGCCGGTTCGCCCGCGCCAGCGCCGACGGATCGTCCAGCAGGGCGCGGTCTTCCACCACCATGTCCTTGAGAACGCGCACCTCTTCCTCGGTGGCGTGGCGCGCGGCCAGCCGGGCGGCCAGCCCTTCAAGCTCGCAGCGCACCACGTAGAGCTCGGCCATCTGGTTGTGATCGAGCGAGGCCACGATGAGCGATCGGCCATCGCGGGTCAGAAGCGACTGCGTCTCGAGCCGCTGCAGCGCTTCGCGGATCGGGGTGCGCGAAACACCGAACCGCTCGGCCAACTCGGATTCCACCAGCCGATCACCCGGCTTGTAGGTGCCGGTATCGATCGCCTCCAGAATGAGCACATAGGCATCTTTCTGTTGCGGCTTCACCGGGTTGATCTGGTTCATGCGGGGCGGCCTCCGTATTGACGCGCTGCAAGAGAGTAGCCAAGCAGGGCGCCACCAACAAGGTGGCCATTGCGCGCAGCCCCGCACCACCCTAGCTTGCTCCCATGCCCAAGCATCTTTTCGATCATGTCGCCCACTGGGTCTTCGATCTCGACAACACGCTCTATCCGCCGCAGGCACGCCTCTTCGACCAGATCGAGGTGCGCATGGCGACTTTCGTGATGCAGGCGCTGGGGGTGGACCGGCCCGAGGCAGACCGGCTGCGCAAGGACTACTGGCGCCGCTACGGCACGACGCTGGCGGGCCTGATGGAGGAACACGGGGTCGACCCCGGCCCCTACCTCACGGAAGTTCACGAGATCGACCTCGGCCATCTCGAACGCGATGCCATGCTGGCCGCGCGCATCCGCGCCCTGCCCGGCCGCCGCATCGTCTACACCAATGGCAGCGCGCCCTATGCCGAGCGGGTGCTGGAGGCGCGCGGCCTTTCGGGGCTGTTCGACGCAGTCTACGGGGTCGAGCATGCGGGGTTCCAGCCCAAGCCGAGGCGGGTGGCCTTCGAGACCGTGTTCGCCACCGACGGCGTGGCCCCCGAACGGGCCGCGATGTTCGAGGACGATCCCCGCAACCTGACCGCCCCGCACGAGATGGGGATGCGCACGGTGCATGTTGCGCCGGAGCCGCACCTGGCCGATCACATTCACCATCATACCGACGACCTGTCGGGATTCCTTGCACGCCTAGTCTGACGGCAAGAGCCGGCGGCGCGGCCGCCGCGGGCACAATGCCGCACTGCGGCAACCTGACTGTTCCGGTCGGGCTTGCGGCACTCTATGTGACGGGGGACGCGCAAACAGGAGCTTTCCATGTCCCTTTCCGAACCGTCCTCCCGCCCGTCCGCCCCGCTGCGGATCCTCCTGTCGCTGCCGGTCATCGGCTGGGTCGCGCGCGACCTGCTCTACGGGTCGTCGGACAACATCTATTACCTGCTGGTGGTGCTCGCGAGCCTTCTGATCCTCGCCGTGGCCACCTGGGGCCTGCCCGCGCTGACGATGACCGCGCTGGCCGCGGTGCCGGTGATCTGGATCGTGCTGCTGCTCATCACCGTGGGCAAGTGAGCCGCGCGAAGCGATGCCGCATGGTGCGCCCCGCCCCCGCGCGCTAGCTTGAACGCCAGCAAGGGAGAGCACCGATGGAGCATGATGTCATCGTCTCGGGCGGCGGCCCGGCGGGCCTGACCGCCGCCGCCGCGTTCGGCACCGCCGGGTTCGACGTGCTGTGCGTGGACCCGGCCCCGCCGGTCACCGTGCGCGACGAGGCGGGGTCCGACCTGCGCACCACCGCCTTCCTGCAGCCCGCGCAGCGATTCCTTGCGCGCGCGGGCCTGTGGGACCGGCTCGCCCCCCATGCCGCGCCGCTGCAGGTGATGCGGATCGTGGATGCGGGCGGCGCGCCGGGCGAGCCGCGCGTAACCAAGGATTTCAATGCCTCCGACATCTCGGACCTGCCCTTCGGATGGAACCTGCCCAACTGGCTGTTGCGGCGCGAGATGGTGGCCCGGCTCGAGGAGATGCCCAACGTCGCCTTTCGCCCCGGCATCGCGGCCAGGGATCTCTTCACCCGCACGGCCGAGGCCCGGGTCACGCTGTCGGACGGCACGCGCCCGCGCGCGCGGCTGGTGGTGGCCGCGGACGGGCGCGACTCGACCATGCGCGTTGCCGCCGGCATCGGGGTGAAGACCACCCGCTTCGGCCAGAAGGCGCTGGCCTTCGCCGTCACCCACCCGATCCCGCATGACAATGTCTCCACCGAGATCCACCGCACGGGCGGGCCCTTTACCATGGTCCCGCTGCCCGATCACGAGGGCCGGCCCTCCTCGGCCATCGTCTGGATGGAGCAAGGCCCCGAGGCGGTGCGGTTGAAGGATCTGCCGGTGCCCGAGTTCGAGGCGGCGATGACCCAGCGTTCCTGCCACCTGTTGGGGCCGCTGACGCTGGCCTCCCACCGCACGATCTGGCCGATCATCTCGCAGACCGCCGAACGCATGTCCGGCGAGCGGCTGGCCCTGGTGGCCGAGGCCGCGCATGTGATGCCGCCGATCGGCGCGCAGGGGCTGAACATGAGCCTGCGCGACCTCGCGACGCTGCTGGACCTGGCCGAGGCGCGCCCCGAGGGGCTGGGCGACGCGCGGATGCTGGAGGCTTATGCGCGCAAACGCCGGCTGGATGTGGAGGCGCGGGTGGCCGGGATCACCCTGCTCAACCGCGTCTCGATGCAATCAGCACAGCCGCTGCGCGACGCGCGCGCGGCCGGGATAGAGGCGATCTATTCGCTGGCCCCGGTGCGGCGCACGCTGATGCAGCTGGGCCTCGGCGCGCGCGGCTGACAGGGGCGGCGCGGCGGGCGCTCGCGCGCGCCCGTCTCGCCCGCGACGGTCTAGAGAACCGCCTCGACCGCGGGCCGCAGCCTCGCCAGCGTGCCGTCGACATCGCGCAGCTTGTCCAGCCCGAAGAGCCCCAGCCGGAAGGTCATGAAGCCCTCGGGCTCGTCCACCGCCAGCGGCACGCCCGCGGCGATCTGCAGGCCCTGCGCCATGAAGGCCCGGCCCGACTGGATCTCCGGATCACGGGTATAGCTCACCACCACCCCCGGCGCGCCGAAACCATCGGCCGCCACCGAGACCACGCCACGCTCCGCCAGCATCCGGCGCACCCCTTCGCCCAGGGCCCATTGCGCCTGCCGCGCCGCCTCGAAGCCGAACGCCTTCGTCTCGGTCATCGCGTCGCGGAAACCGCGCAGCGCATCCGTGGGCATGGTGGCATGATAGGCATGCCCGCCGGTCTCGTAGCTGCGCATGATGTTGGTCCAGGTCTTGAGGTTGAGCGCGAAACTGTCGCTCTCGGTCTCCTCCAGCCGCGCCAGCGCCCGCGGCGACATCATCACCAGCCCCGCCGAGGGAGAGGCCGACCAGCCCTTCTGCGGCGCCGAGATCAGCACATCCACCCCGGTGGCTGCCATGTCCACCCAGGCCGCGCCGCTGGCGATGCAATCGAGCACCATCAGCGCGCCCACCTCATGCGCAGCGCCGGCCAGCGCCGTCACGTACTCGTCGGGCAGGATCACCCCGGCCGAGGTCTCCACATGCGGGGCGAAGACGACGGCGGGTTTCTCCTCCAGGATCCGCGCGGTCACCTCGTCGATCGGGGCGGGCGCGAAAGGCGATTGCGGCGCATTGCCGGTCTGGCGGGCCTTCATCACCACCGCCCCCGAGGCGAGGCCGCCGGTCTCGACGATCTGGCTCCAGCGGTAGGAGAACCAGCCGTTGCGCACCACCAGCACCTTGTGGCCACGGGCGAACTGGCGGGCCACCGCCTCCATCGCGTAGGTGCCGCCTCCGGGCACCACCGCAACCCCTTCGGCGCGATAGACCTCCTTCAGCATGGCGGAGATGTCGCGCATCACCTGCTGGAAGGCGGCGGACATGTGGTTGAGCGAGCGGTCGGTGAAGACCACCGAGTATTCCAGCAGCCCATCGGGATCGACGGTATCGAGCAGCGCGGTCATGGATCTCTCCCTTGCGGTTCGCCCGAGTGCTACAACCCCTGCGCCGCTTTGCCAACGCCCCGCGCCGCCCCGGCTTCATTGTTCCCCAAATACGCCCGCCGGAGGCATGTCGCGCAGCGACATTCCCGGCCTCAGCCCAAGGGTCCGGGCCGGCGCTCCTCGCTCAGCAGCACATTGGCCTCCACCTCGCCCGCACCGGGCAGGGTCATGATGCGGCGACGCAGGATGCGCTCGAAATCCGGGATGTCGCGCGCCACGACGCGCAGCCGGTAGTCGTAGTGGCCCAGGACATGCTCGACCACCTGCACCTCGGGGATGGCCGAGACCGCGCGCTCGAAATCCTCCAGGCTGACGCGGCCCTTGGTGGCCAGCTTGATGCCCAGGAACACCGTGACGCCGAAGCCCAGCGCCTCGGCATCGAGCAGCACCCGCCGGCCGCGGATCGCGCCGGAATCCTCCAGCCGGCGGAGCCGGCGCCAGGCCGCGGGCTGGCTGAGGCCCAGCGCGCGGCCGAGGGCGCCCGCGCCCTGCGTGGCGTCCTGCACCAGCAGGCGCAGGAGCGCATGGTCGGTCTCGTCGAGCGCGATCACAGCGGTAGGGCCTCGTCATCCTTGATCCGCGCCACATGCATCAGCGCCTCGATATCGGCGATATGCGGCAGCGTCAGGATGCGTTGGCGATAGATCTGCTGGTAATGGCGCATGTCCCGCGCGATCACCGACAGGCGCACATCGACCCGGCCAATGAATGTCTGTATTTCTAGCACTTCGGGAACCTTCCTCGCCTCTTGGATGAACTCGTCGAAAGCCCTTCCCTGGGTCTTGTCCAGCGTGAGCCGCAGGCTCACCTCCACCGCGTAGCCCAGCGCGCGCCAGTCGATCACCGCCTGCTGGCCCTTCAGCATCCCGGCCTCGCGCAGACGCGCCAGCCGGCGCGAGGCCACGGCAGGGGTCGTGGCCGCGGCATCGGCCAGCGCGGCCATGCTCTGGCCCGGGTCGGACTGCAAGCGCCGCAACAGCCGCCGGTCAAGATCGTCGAGCATGAAATTTTCCGAATTTCGCCGTTGGGTGAATGATTGATACGCAAAATACCTGAATTCCGCGAAAAATGAAATCCCCCTCTCCCGGCGGGCCCTATGCTGCGCCCATCAACTCCAGACGAGGATCCAGACATGCGCGTTTACTACGACCGCGATTGCGACATCAATCTGATCAAGGACAAGAAGGTGGCGATCCTGGGCTACGGCTCGCAGGGCCACGCCCATGCGCTGAACCTGCGCGACTCGGGCGCCAAGAACATCGTCGTGGCGCTGCGCGAGGGCTCGCCCTCGGCGAAGAAGGCCGAGGCCGAGGGGCTGCAGGTGATGGGAATCGCCGAGGCCGCGGCCTGGTGCGACCTGATCATGTTCACCATGCCCGACGAGCTGCAGGCCGAGACCTACCGCAAGCATGTCCACGACAACCTGCGCGACGGCGCCGCGATCGCCTTCGCCCACGGCCTCAACGTGCATTTCGGCCTGATCGAGCCCAAGCCCGGCGTCGACGTGATCATGATGGCGCCCAAGGGCCCCGGCCACACGGTGCGCGGCGAGTATGTCAAGGGCGGCGGCGTGCCCTGCCTGGTGGCGGTCCACAACGACGCCTCCGGCCGCGCGCTGGAGATCGGCCTGTCGTACTGCTCGGCCATCGGCGGCGGGCGCTCGGGCATCATCGAGACCGATTTCAAGGAAGAGTGCGAGACCGACCTCTTCGGCGAGCAGGCGGTGCTGTGCGGCGGCCTGGTGGAACTGATCCGCATGGGCTTCGAGACGCTGGTCGAGGCGGGTTATGCCCCCGAGATGGCCTATTTCGAGTGCCTGCACGAGGTGAAGCTGATTGTCGACCTGATCTACGAGGGCGGCATCGCGAACATGAACTACTCGATCTCGAACACGGCAGAGTATGGCGAATATGTCTCCGGCCCGCGCATCCTGCCCTATGACGAGACGAAGGCACGCATGAAAGCGGTGCTCGAGGACATCCAGCAGGGCCGTTTCGTGCGCGACTGGATGACGGAATGCGCCGTGGGCCAGCCCAGCTTCAAGGCGATCCGCCGCAACAACGACGCCCACCAGATCGAGAAGGTCGGCGAGACGCTGCGCGGCATGATGCCCTGGATCACGGCCGGCAAGATGGTGGACCGCGAGAAGAACTGAGCCAAGGCGCCCGGCCCCCGCGGGGGCCGGGCCCTGACGTTACGGCGCTTCGCGATGCGGATCGCCATCGCGCGCCAGCGCACTGCGCGGTACGTCCGGGTCCTTGCGGCGATCCTCGATCTTCTTCTTCGAGCTCAGCGCCCAGACCAGCACGATGACAAGCGTCAGGATCGCGAGCGCGGGAATGATGTAAGCGGTATCCAAGGGAAACCTCCTTTCCTGTGGAATCTTGCTGTCGGCTTGTGAGGGAGGAACGCCCCGCCTCTGGGCGATGTTCCGGCGGCAGGCCAGCCCACCGATAACGAAATCGCGAGCGGATCACGATCTTGCGCAGCCCAAGGCCGGACATTCCCCTGCCCGACATCACCGGGCGCAGCTGGGCCATGGTGGGGCTTCTGGGCTTCGTCTGGGGCGCCACCTTCATGGGGGTGGAGATTGCGCTGGAGGGCTTTCCGGCCTTCTGGGTCGCCACCGGGCGGCTGGTCTTCGGCGCCGCGCTGCTGTTGCCGGTCTGGCTGGCGCGGGGCGCGCGCATGGGGCCGCCCACCCCGGGACGGGCGCGCTGGCCCTATATCCTCGCCCTGGGGCTGACCGGATCCATGATGCCGTTCTTCCTGCTGAGCTGGGGCCAGCAATACGTCACCAGCGGCTTCGCCGGGGTGACGATGGCGGCGGTGCCTCTGATGGTCATCCCGCTGGCGCATCTGCTTTTCCCCGGCGAGCGGATGACATGGCGGCGGGTGCTCGGCTTCGGAATCGGCTTTGCCGGCGTCTGGGTGCTGATCGGTCCGGGCGCGCTGGCCCATACTGGCATCGAGGGCGAGGGGGCGGGCCGGCTGGCCTGCCTGGCTGCGGCCGCCTGCTATGCCACCAGCTCGATCCTGGTCCGGCGCTGCCCGCCCATCGACCCGGTGGCCCTGGCCACGCTGCTGATCTGCACGGGCGCCTGCGTGGCGGTCCCGCTGACCCTGGCGCTGGAAGGCTGGCCGGCCAAACCACCGCTCCATGCGCTTGTGGCGCTGGTGATCATCGGCATGATCTCCACTGCGACGGCAAACCTGCTGCGGGTCATGGTGATCCGCTCTGCCGGGCCTGTGTTCATGAATCTCACGAACTACCAGGTGCCGCTCTGGTCGGTGCTGCTGGGCTGGCTGGTGCTGGGCGAGCCGCTGCCGCCCTCGTTGCTGACCGCGCTGGCGTTGATCCTGGCCGGGATGGCCTTCAGCCAGTGGGACGCGCTGCGCCGTCTGTTCGGCGCCGTGCCGCGCTAGACGGCCGCCTCGATCGCGCCGACCACCTCTGCGACCACGGCCTCCATCAGCGCCTCGTCCTCGGATTCGGCCATGACCCGGATCAACGGCTCGGTGCCCGACTTGCGGATCAGCAGCCGCCCGCGCCCCTCCAGCCGCGCCTCCGCGTCGAGGATCACCCTCTGCACGGATGCGTCCACAAGCGGCGCTTGCCCGTGTCCGAAGCGGACATTGCGCAAAAGCTGCGGCACCGGCTCGAACTGGTGGAGAAGCGCGCTGGCGGGTTTGCCCGAGCGCACCATCTCGGCCAGGAACTGCAACGCGGCCATCAGCCCGTCGCCCGTGGTGGCATGATCGGTCATCACGATATGGCCCGACTGCTCGCCGCCCAGGTTCCAGCCGCCGCGGCGCATCGCCTCCACCACGTGGCGATCGCCCACATTGGTGCGCTCCAAGCCGATGCCGCGCGCCTCGAGCAGCCGCTCCAACCCGAGGTTGGACATCACCGTGGCCACCAGCCGGTTGCCGCGCAACCGGCCCTCCTCGGCCCAGCGCAGCGCCATCAGCCCCATGATCTGGTCGCCATCGGCCACGCGCCCGGTCTCGTCCAGGATCACCACCCGGTCGCCATCGCCATCGAGGCAGATACCAAGGTCAGCGCCATGGGCGCAGACCGTCTGCGCCGCCGCGTCGGGATGCGTCGAGCCGCAACCGAGATTGATGTTGGTGCCGTTCGGCGCCACGCCCACGGGCACGATCTCGGCCCCCAGTTCCCACAGAACCTCCGGCGCCGCGCGATATGCCGCGCCGTTGGCACAGTCGATCACCACCTTGATCCCGTCCAGCCGCATGCCGGAGGGGAAACTGGACTTCACCCGCTCCACGTAACGCAGGCGGCCATCGTCGATCCGTTGCGCGCGTCCGATATGGCTGGCGCGGGCGGGGTCGACGCCTTCGACCACCAGCGCCTCGATCCCGGCCTCGGCCTCGTCCGACAGCTTGAACCCGTCGGGCCCGAAGAACTTGATGCCGTTGTCATGGGCCGGGTTGTGGCTGGCCGAGATCATGATGCCCAGATCGGCCCGCATCGACGGTGTCAGCAGCCCCACCGCCGGCGTGGGCACCGGGCCCAGCAGCAGCACGTTCATCCCCACGGAGGTCAGGCCGGCCGTCAGCGCGTTCTCGAACAGGTAACCCGACAGCCGGGTGTCCTTGCCGATCACCACGCGGTGCACCTCGCCTTCGGCTCCGGGCCGGCGGAAATAGCGCCCTGCCGCGGCCCCGATCCGCAGCGCGGTCTCGGCGGTCATGGGATGGACATTGGCGGTGCCGCGCACCCCGTCCGTCCCGAAAAGCTTAGCCATCTTCATGCACTCCTTGAACCGCCTGCCACACACTCAGCGCCTGACGGGTCTCGGCCACGTCGTGCACCCGCAGGATCTGCGCGCCCTGCGCGGCACCCGCAAGCGCCACGGCGACAGAGCCGGGAACCCGCTCGGTCGCGACGGAGACGCCCGAAATCCGCCCGATGAAGGATTTGCGCGACGCGCCCAGTAGGATCGGCACGCCCAGCCCGTGAAACAGCGCCAGCCCCGCGATCAGGGCCAGGTTGTGCGCCACCGTCTTGCCGAAACCGATCCCCGGATCCACGATCAGCCGCTCGCGGGAAATGCCCGCGAGCTCCGCCGCGGCGATCCGCAGCGCAAGGAAATCGTAGATATCCAGCAACACGTCGTCATAGCGAGGATCGTCCTGCATGGTGCGCGGGTCGCCCTGCGCATGCATCAGGCAGACCGGCAGATCCGCCGCGGCGCAATAGCCCGCCAGACCCTCGTCATAGCCCAGCGCCGAGACATCGTTGACCAGCGCCGCCCCGGCGCCCACCGCCGCCTCGGCCACAACCCGCTTGCGGGTGTCGATCGAGATGGGCAGCGCGGCGCGGGCGCGGATCGCGGCGATCACCGGCGCGGTGCGGGCGATTTCCTCCGGCTCGGGGACGGGCGACGATCCGGGCCGGGTCGATTCCCCGCCGATATCGAGCAGGTCGGCACCCGCATTGCGCATCGCCAGCGCGTGATCCAGCGCGGCCTCCGGCGCGGCATGCCGGCCGCCATCGGAAAAGCTGTCAGGGGTGACGTTCAGGATTCCCATGAGGCGCGGCCGGTCCATGGACAATCCGGCCATATCGGCGCGCGGGCGCGACAGCGCGGCGCGCCAGTCCTGCGGAATTTCGGAGGCGGGCACCAGCCGCGCGGGGGCGCCCCGCTCCAGCCGCTCTGCCCGGTCGAACCAGAGCGGCCCGCCGGCCAATGGCAGGGCCTCCGCGCTGCGGACAGGCCCAGACTGCGCTATGGGTCGGAAATAGACACTCATGTCCCGTTGCTTGCGGCAAGGCGGGGCGCTTGGCAAGCCCTCAGAGCGCCGGGTCGGTCAACCCGAGCGTGCGCACCGGCAATCCCGGCGCCGCCGGCGGGGCCTCGCCGATCACCACCAGTTCGGCAGCCGACAGCCCGACCCCGAGCCACGCCGCCAGCGCAACCGAATCCCGCGGCTGGGTCTCGGGGCCCTCGACCGCATCCAGCACGATCTTCGAAGGGGCCCAGACGCTGATCTGGCCGTGCTTCATGGCCCAATCCAGTTCGGTTCGGCTGTTGACCACGACGCAACGGGAATCGCGCCCCGCCAGCACCCAGGCGTTCTGTTCGATGGCCAGCAGGTCGATCCGCCGCTGCGCCAGCGGCGCGCGAGATTGCGGTGCGGGCAGATCCGGCGCGCCGACGCACAGGATCGCGGGGCGGCCGCCCCGTTCCAGCTGGTCCAGCCAATCCGCCAGTTGCGGCGCGGCGATGGCGTCGTTCGACAGGAACACGAGCACCGGGTGCGGCCTGTCCTCGTCGCGCAGCAGATGCAGGTCGCGCGGCTGGTCGCGGCGCGCGCGCACGATCTCGACGCCCAGCGCGCCGGGGCCGCGATCCAGCTTCTCGATGCGCACGAAGGCGCGCATGGCCTGCGGCTCCAGCAGGATACGCTCGGCGATGCGTTCGGCCAGGGTCTCCAGCAGGTTCACCCGCTCGGCCGCCAGTTCATGGGCGATGGCTTCGGTGACGCAGTCATAGCTGAGGATGCGGTCCACGTCGTCGGCCACCGGCTCGGCAAGCGGGCGCACCTCGACCACCACGTTGAAGCAGACGCGCTGCGTGGTGCCGCGTTCGGCCTGGAAGGCCCCGATCTCCACCTCGACCACATGGTCGCGCAGCGAGATGCGATCGCGCGGGCGATCGTCGGCCGTGGCCATCGACCGCTCCGACGGGTGTGCGAAGGCGAGGCGGATTTCCTGGGTCATGGGCGCTCCGGTTTCGACTCGCGCGGACCCTATCGCTACGCGAGCGCCACGAACAGCGCACGGGGCGGCATTTCGGCACGCATTTGCGGCAGCGCCGGCGGCCCGATCAGTTGGAGCTCAGGCGCGTCGGACGCTTGTAGAAATGGTGGAACCCGATGGTCGCGGTGCGCGGGTAGACACGCGCCCAGCGCGGGTTCACCTGCTTGGTGTGATAGTGGGTCGCACCGTGTGTCAGTTCGCGCGGCGCGCCGGCCATGGTCGCGCGGGCCACCTTGCCCACCATGCGCCAGGCGGCCGGTTCGGCAATGACCTCCTTGTGGCCGTCGCAGGTATAGGTGAACTGGCAGGCATAGCGCTGACCCGTGCCCTGGTGGATCACGCCGCAGACCGTGTCGGGGAAATCCGCATGATCGACCCGGTTCATGATGACCTCGGCGACCGCGAACTGGCCCTTCACGCTTTCCCCGCGCGCCTCGAAATAGAGCGCCTCGGCGAGGCAGCGCCATTCCGCGTCGCCCTTCGCCGCGGGCTGGCTGGACAGCCACTCGGCACTGTAGTTGATCGGTGTGGCGCCGGGCGCAGGCGTAACCAGCCGTTCCAGCCTGTCACGGGACACGCGTCCCAGCTGCTTCTGCTCCTGCCGCACGATGTGACCCGCGGGGTCCAGCGACAGTTCAGCAAGGGCGGGCGAAGACAAAAGGACGACTGCCCCGCACAAGGCCGCAAGAACGTTTCGCATGGTTGTTCCGTCGAACAGCGACGGCCCCCAGGCCGACAAATCCGCGATTAGTTACCCCGAATCAGTCCCAAAGGTCCAGACAAAGCAGAGTTGCGGCACACGCAAGCCAAAAGGGTTGAAATCCGCACAAAACTTGGCGTTTTTCGGGCGACTCGCCTACCCCATCTTGTCCATCAACGCCAGCTGTGCCGCCGCCAGCCGCGCAACCGGAACGCGAAACGGCGAGCAGGAGACATAGTCGAATCCCGCCTTGCGGCAGAAGGCAATCGATTCGGGGTTCCCGCCATGCTCGCCACAGATCGACAGGGTCACGTCGGGTCGCGCCTTGCGGCCACGCTCCGCCCCGAGCTTGAGCAGTTCGCCCACCCCCTCGGTATCGAGCACATGGAACGGATCCTCGGCGAAGACGCCCTGGCTGACATAGGCCGACATGAAGCGCCCCGCGTCGTCGCGCGACAACCCGTAGGTCATCTGCGTCAGGTCGTTCGTTCCGAAGCTGAGAAAGGCTGCGTGCTGGGCGATCTCGTCGGCGCGCAGCGCGGCGCGCGGCGTTTCCACCATCACGCCCAGCCGGTAGTCGAACTTCGCCCCCTTCTCGGTGCGCACCGCCGCGGCGATGGCGTCGATCCGGGTCTTGACCAGTTCCACCTCGCGCTTGGCGCTGACCAGCGGGATCATGATCTCGGGCACCACCGGATCGCCCTCGCGGCTGGCCTCGATCGTCGCCTCGAAGATGGCGCGGGCCTGCATCTCGTAGATCTCGGGTATCGCGATGCCCAGCCGCACGCCCCGCATCCCCAGCATCGGGTTGTATTCGCCCATCGCCTCCACCCGGCGCGTCACGTCCGACAGCGGCAGGTTCAGCGCATCGGCCAATTCGCGCATTCCGGCGCGGTCCGAGGGCAGGAACTCGTGCAGCGGCGGATCGAACAGGCGGATGCAGACCGGCTGGCCCTGCATGATGCGGAAAAGCTCGATGAAATCGGCGCGCTGCATCGGCAGCAGGATCTCCAGCGCCGCGCGCCGGTCTTCGGGCGTGTCGGCGAAGATCATCTCGCGCATGGGTGTCAGCCGGTCGGCCTCGAAGAACATGTGCTCCGTGCGGCACAGCCCGATGCCCTGGGCCTTGAAATTCCGGGCGGTCTGCGCATCGGCCGGCGTGTCGGCATTGGCGCGCACCCCGATGTCGCGCTCCTCGTCGGCCCAGCCCAGGAACACCTGGAACGTGTCGTCCAGAGCGGCCTCCACCATGGCGGGCGCCCCCACCAGCACGTCGCCGGAAGTGCCGTCGATGGTGACGATGTCGCCCTCGCGCAAGACCCGGCCATCGCGGGCCACCAGCATCTTCTTGCCGGTGTGAAAGCGCAACTCCGATGCGCCCACGACACAGGGCAGGCCCAGCCCCCGGCCGATCACCGCGGCGTGGCTGGTCATGCCGCCGCGCTCGGTCAGCACCGCGACCGCCGCATGCATGCCCCGGATGTCGCTGGGAGAGGTCTCGCGGCGCACGAGCACGCAGGCCTCGCCGCGCGACGCCCCCGCCTGCGCCGACTCGGCGGAGAACACGATCCGCCCCGAGGCCGCGCCGGGGCTGGCCGCCACGCCGCGCGCCAGCCGGTTGCGCTTGGCGCCGGGCGCCACCTGCCGGTGCAGGAGTTCGCTCAGCGCGCGGGGCTCGATCCGCATCAACGCCTCCTGCCGGGTGATCACCCCGTCCTCGGCCAGCGCCACAGCGATACGCAGCGCGGCGCGGGCGCTGCGGGCCACGCGCACCCCGTCGAGAATATGCAGCGCGCCGTTCTCGATGGTGAACTCGATCTGCATCTCCTCGCGCAGCTTCTCGCGCATCAGCCGGGCGTCTTCCTTGAGCGCGGCGAAGGCGTCGGGCGCCAGCTCCTCCAGCGAGGGGCCGCGCGGGTCGCGCTCGAGATACAGCGCCTCCGCCTCGCGCTTGAGCGCGTCGCGGCCCTGGCTCTGGCTGAGATAGCGGCCGGTGATCTGCGGCAGGCCGGTCACGCTGTCCACCAGTTGCAGCACGCCCGAGCCGCATTCGCCCTGCCCCAGCCCCAGCGCCATCTCCTGCACCACGAGGCCGAGCCCCGCATCGGCCGGCGCGCCCTTGGCCTGGCGTAACAGCCGCGCCGTCGTGCCCTCCCAGGCCCGCGCCATCGAGCGCAGCACCGCGGCAAGCTGCACGCCGGGATCTTGCGGGAATTCCTCCTCGGTCTCGTCCTCGTAGGCGCGCAGCGCCTCGCCCAGCCCCTGGGCGCCCGGTGCGGCAATGTCGTCGAACATGTCGGGATCGAGCCGCGCCACATGCACCGCGTAGGATTGGACGAACCGCAGGTAGAGTTCGGCGGCGGCCTCCTGGCCCAGTTTCACGGACAGCGCCTCGTAGCGTGCATCGTTCATGCCGATATTCAGCACCGCACCCGGACCGCCCCAGTCGGGATCCTCCGAGGACGGGCGCACGCAGAGCAACGCATCCGGAGAGAAATGCGCCAGGATGCCGCCCATGTCCGGCATCCGCCCTTGCGCGATGCCATGCACCGCCCGGAACGACAGCGCCACCGTCCGCGGCACCGGCAGATCGAGCCGGACCAGCCGTTGCAGGCACTTGGCCCGCCCGCCATGGGTCGGCGTCGAGATCGGCGCGTCCTGGGTGACGAGGGTGATGTCGGCCTCGGCTTGCTGCACTGCGGCACCTCTTGATATTGCGGCGCAGAATACGCCCGTGCGAGGGACAGGCAAGGACAGATTCCGCTCCGCCACGCCGCGCGGACGGCCCGAAAGGGGCGGAGAAGCGGCGCTCTCGCGCCGCGCGCGCGTCATCGCCGGCCGCTCAGCCTTCCACCCGGCGCAGGTCGGCCACCTGGAGGCAGATGTCACGGATCCGCGCCAGCAGGTTCAGCCGGTTGCGCCGCACGATCGGATTGGACGTGTTCACCTGCACCGCCTCGAAGAAGGCATCCACCACCGGGCGCATCGCCGCCATGGCCGACATGGCCGTCGCGAAATCCTCCGCCTCCATCGCGGGAGCGATCGCCCCCTCGGCGGCGTCCAGCGCGGCGAACAGCGCCTTTTCCTCGGCCGCTTCGGCGAATTTCGGATCGGGGCCCAGCGAGTATTCCACCCCGTCGGCCGCCTCGGCCTGGGTCAGGATGTTGTTGGCACGCTTGAAGCCCTGCAACAGGTTCATGCCATCCTCGGTCGCCAGGAACTCCGACAGCGCCCGCGCCCGCGCAACCACCAGCGCAAGATCGTCCGCGCCCGGCATCGACAGCGTCGCGTCGATCACGTCATGGCGCAGCCCCTCGGCGCGCAGATGCACCTTGAGCCGGTCGTGGAAGAAGGCCAGCAGATCGGTCGACAGGTCCGGCACCAGGTCGCCCACCGTGCGCAGCAGCGACCCGGCCGACACGTCCGGCACGACCTTCTTGCCGTCGAGCGCCTCGATCACCGTGCGGAAGGCGGCACCGAAAACGCCGTGATCGGCGATCTCGTCGAGGATGCTTTCCATCGCCTCGATCTCGGCCCTGCTGGCCTTGCCGCGGTTCAGCGCGATCTTGTGGCGCAGAAGCTGCGCATCGATGAACCGGTCCAGCCCGATCCGCAGCCCGCTCGACAGGACGATCCGGATCACGCCCAGCGCCGCGCGGCGCAGGGCGAAGGGATCCTTGGAGCCGGTGGGGCGTTCGTCGATCGCCCAGAAGCCGGTCAGCATGTCCAGCTTGTCGGCCAGCGCCACCGCCACCGAGACCGGCGCCTCGGGCACCGCGTCGGAAGGGCCGAGCGGGGCGTAATGCGCCTCCGCCGCCGCGGCCACCTCGGCGGGGAAACCCGCCGCCTCGGCGTAGATCCGGCCCATATGGCCCTGCAATTCGGGGAATTCGTAGACCATTGCCGAGGCCAGGTCGGCCTTGGCGATGCGCGCCGCCTGCCCCGCCATGTCCGGGTCCGCGCCCACCGCCGGCGCGAGCATCCGCGCCAGGCGCGCGATGCGCTCCACCCGGTCGGCCTGGCTGCCCAGCCTGTTGTGGAAGGTCACGGTGGCCAGGGTGTCGAGCCAGGGCCGCATGCCCGCGCCCTTGGCCACGCGCAGATCGTTCTCCCAGAAGAACTTGGCGTCCGACAGCCGCGCAGCGAGAACCTTGCGGTTGCCCGCGAGGATCGTCGCGCCGTGATCGGGTGTCTCGATATTCGCCACGGTGACGAACCGCTCGATCCGGCCGTTGGCCGGGTTGCGCACGGAAAAGAACTTCTGGTGCTCCTTCATCGAGGTCTTGAGCACCTCGGCGGGCAGGTCGAGAAACGCCTCGCCGATCTCGCCCATCAGCACGACGGGCCATTCCACCAGCCCCGCCACCTCGGCGAGCAGCCCCTCGTCCTCGACCACCTCAAGCCCGGCGGCGAAGGCGGCGTTGGTGGCGTCGTGCCAGATGTGATCGGCGCGCTCCGCCGGGTCCAGCATCACCTTGGCGCGCTTGAGCTTGGCCGCGTAATCCTCGAAGCCGGTTACCGAAAACGGCTCCGGAGACATGAAGCGATGGCCCCGGGTCACGTCGCCCTCGGGGATGCCCTCCAGCGCCAGCGGCACCACCTCGGCGCCGGACTCGTCGCTCAGGATGCAGAGCACCGAATGCAGCGGCCGGACCCAGCGCAGCGTGGACGTGCCCCAGCGCATCGATCTGGGCCAGGGGAAGCTGCGGATCACCTCCTCCAGCACGTCGGAGACGATGTCGGCCGCCGGCCTGCCCGGTGTGACGATCTCCGCCACGTAGACCTCGCCCTTCTTGTCCTGCTGGGTGCTGAGGTCCGACAGTTTCAGCCCGGTCGAGCGCAGGAACCCGTCGATCGCCTGCTCGGGCGCGTCGGTGCGCGGGCCGCGGCGGGTCTCGCGCCGGGTGGGCGCGTTGGCCGACAGCCCGTCCAGCGCCAGCGTTAGTCGGCGCGGCGTGTGAAAGGCGGCCGCGCCCGCATAGGTCAGCCCCGCCTCGACAAGGCCGTTCGTCATCCGCGTTTTCAGATCCTCGGCCGCGCGGGCCTGCATCCGCGCTGGGATTTCCTCGGAAAACAGCTCGATCAGCAAATCGGGCATCAGTCTCGGCCTTCCGGTTGCGGGGGCGGCGGGCAGTCGGCGGGCGGGGGCTTGCCGTCGAACACCTCTTCGCCGCAATGGTTGATCTCGTGCCAGGCGACGGCGTTTCCATCCTCGAAAACGGCCACCACGCGGTCGATCCCGTAGGTGATGTTTTCCACGCCGAGGAAGGCGGTTGCGCGGCCCTCTTCAAGCGCCGTGCCAATCTCTTCGGCGTCGAAGCAGTCGAACCAGCCGGGCGCGACCAGCGGCACCGAGTCGGGCCGGGCAACAAAGGTCCGGCCCAGCTCTTCGGGCGTGGCCTCCAGCGTGAAACAGGCGCGGTAGCGGATGGGCGAGCTGTCGGCGTCGATGGCGCGGAACGCGGAATGCGCCACCGGCTCCGCCTGCCCGGTGGCCTGCGCGGTCAGCATCACGTCGCGCGGGCCGGAGGGCGGCAGCTCCTGGTAGAAGGCATGGATCTGGAGATACCAGATTCCCACACCGCCGACCAAGGCGACGAGCGCCATGAAGATGCCGATGAGCTTGCCCGACACGTCCTATTTCCAGTCCAGATTGATGACGGGATGCGGCAGCCGCGCGGCGCGGGCGCGCAGCGCCTCGGTTCGAGCGGCCAGCTCGGGGATGCGGCTTTCATGGGTCTCGACGAAGATGGCGTCCACGCGCGACAGCACCGGTGCGTCCATCAGCCGCTCCAACAGCGCCACCTCGGCACCCTCGATATCCATCTTGATCAGGGCCACGTCGCTGTCCAAGGCTTCCAGCCAGCGAACGAAATCCACCACCGGCACGTCGATCCCCGAGGAGCTGTCGATATTGCGCTTTTCCGCGATGATCGAGGAGGATTGCGAGGCGCGGCCAGGATCGTCCTGAAATTCCTTGCTGCGATAGAGGCTTATCGTGCCATCCTCAACCCCTGCCGCGGCTTCGATCACCGCGACATTGGGCAGGTCCGCCACCGCCTTGCGCAGCTCCTGCGCCGTCCAGGGATCGGGCTCGAAGGCATAGACCCTGCCCGCCGTGGCGGCCATGCGCCGCGAGAACACCCCGAGATTGGCGCCCAGGTCCACGCAGACCTTGCCCGCAGCGCCCTCGATCGCCGAGGCAAAGGCCGCGTCGGTGGCGCCATCGTCGGCCAGCCGCAGCTTGCGCTTGTAATGCCAGCCGCGCTGCCCCGGAAGATGCTGCAGAACCTGGTACTTGAGCCGACGCAGCGGCGAGATTTCACGCCGCATCCGACCCGCTCCAGCCGCCGGCCTCGGTCTGCACGAAGGCATCGGCGCATTTCTTCGCCAGCGCGCGGACCCGTCCGATATAGGCCTGCCGCTCGGTCGGAGAGATCACCCCGCGCGCATCCAGCAGGTTGAAGATATGGCTGGCCTTGATGCACTGGTCATAGGCGGGATGCGCCATGACGATGCGCTTGCCGGTCTTGGGATCGTCATGGGGATGCGCCAGGATCGCCTCGCACTCGGTCTCGGCATCCTCGAAATGCCGCAACAACATCTCGGTCTCCGCCACGTCGAAATTGAAGCGGCTGTATTCCTGCTCGGTCTGGCGGAACACGTCGGCGTAGCTGAGCGGGATGGGCGCGTCCGGGTCGTTGTAAGGCATCTCCATCACGTGATCGATGCCCAGCACATACATCGCCAGCCGTTCCAGCCCGTAGGTCAATTCGCCCGAGACCGGGTGGCAGTCATGCCCGCCGACCTGCTGGAAATAGGTGAACTGGCTGACCTCCATGCCGTCGCACCAGACCTCCCAGCCCAGCCCCCAGGCGCCCAGCGTGGGGCTTTCCCAATCGTCCTCGACGAAACGGATGTCGTGCAGGGCCATGTCGATCCCGATCGCCTGGAGCGAGCCGAGATAGAGCTCCTGCAGGTCCGGGGGCGAGGGTTTGATGAGCACCTGGAACTGGTAGTAATGCTGCAGCCGGTTGGGGTTGTCGCCGTAGCGGCCATCGGTGGGCCGGCGCGAGGGCTGCACATAGGCCGCGGCCCAGGGCCGCGAGCCGAGGCTGCGCAGCGTGGTGGCCGGGTGAAAGGTGCCCGCGCCGACCTCCATGTCGTAGGGTTGCATCACCGCGCAGCCCTGCGCGGCCCAGTACTCCTGGAGGCGCAAGATGACCTCCTGGAAGCTCTTCGGCTTGGCACTGCTCATCGACCGGACCCCGCGCTGTCGGATGCTGGCCTTACCTATGCCGCGCGCGCCGAAGGGTCAATCGCGCCGGTATGCGATAATTTGAACGTGCACCCCGGCCCCGATCGGGTAAACATGCCCGGACGAATGACCCGGACGACAACACGGACCGACAGGACCAGGAATGACCCGCCTTTTCAAAGTTTTCTTCGTGACACTTCTTTTCTTGGCGCCGCCGGCGCTGGCGCAACAGCAGGCCTGGGTTCAGGTCGAGGCGCAACCCAGCCTCGCTCAGGCGGAGAACCGCGTCCGCGCCTATGCCGACGCGCTCCCGGATGTGAACGGCTTTTCCCTCGGGACCGGCTGGTATGCCATCGTGCTGGGCCCCTATGGCGAGGACCAGGCCGCCAATGTGCTGCGCCGCTACCGGGCCGAGGGCCGCATCCCGCGCGACAGCTTCGTCACCTTCACATCGCGGCTGGGCCAGCAGTTCTGGCCGATCGGCGCCGATGCGCGCAGGCGACAGGCGCAACCGGCGCCCGTCGTGCAGCCCGAGCCCGGCGTGGCGCCCGTGCCGCCGCTGAACCCGGTTGTGGACGAGAGCCCGCGCGAGGCGCGCGATTCCGAGGCCGCGCTGAGCCGCGACGACCGTGCGCGGTTGCAGGTCGCGCTGCAATGGGCGGGGTTCTACCGCGGTGCGATCGACGCGGCCTTCGGGCGCGGCACGCGCGGCGCCATGGCCGAATGGCAGATCACGCAGGGCTACGAGCCCACCGGCGTCCTGACCACCCGCCAGCGCGCCGAGTTGCTGCGCGCCTACAATGCCGTGCTGGAAGAGCTGGGGCTGGAGCGCGTCACCGACACCCGCGCGGGGATCGCGGCCAACCTGCCGCTGGGCGTGCTGCGGTTCGACCGGCACGAATACCCCTTTGCCCATTACGAGGGCACCGGCGAGGTGCCGGGCGCGCGCATGCTGCTCATCAGCCAGGCGGGCGATCGTGACACGCTCTACGGGCTTTACGACATCATGCAGACGCTGGAGATCGTGCCGCCCGAGGGCCCGCGCGACCGCGACGGCGACAGCTTCACCCTGATCGGGCAGAACGCGCAGATTGTCTCGCATACCGAGGCACGGCTGGAGCGCGGCGAGATCAAGGGCTTCACCCTGGTCTGGCCCTTGGGCGACGAAGAGCGCCGCAGCCGCTTGCTGGAAGAGCTGCGCGCCAGCTTCACCCGCCTGCCCGGCACGCTCGACCCGGCGGCGGGCGCGGATGCGGTGCAGGCGATCGACCTCGTCTCGGGCCTGCAGGTGCGCCGGCCGAAACTCTCGCGCTCGGGCTTCTATATCGACCGTCGCGGGACGGTGGTGACCACCTCCGAAGTGGTGCAGGGCTGCACGCGGATCACGCTGGAAGGCACGCACGACGCGCAGGTGGTCGCGGAAGATGCCGCAACGGGTGTTGCGGTGCTGCGGCCGGTGGCGGCGCTGGCGCCGATGTCGGTCGCCGGGCTGGTCGAGGCCACCCCGCGGCTGCAATCGGAAGTGGCGGTGGCCGGCTTTTCCTTCGGAGGCATCCTGCCCGCCCCCACGCTCACCTTCGGGCGGCTCGCGGATGTGCGGGGCCTCGACGGCGAAGAGGCGATGAAGCGGCTCGCGCTGGCCAGCCTGCCGGGCGATGCCGGCGGGCCGGTCTTCGACAGCACCGGGGCGGTGATGGGCATGCTGCTGCCGCGCGCGGAGCGCGGCGCCCGGCAATTGCCCGAGGATGTCAGCTTCGCCGTCGATGCCTCGGCGATCCGGGCGGTGCTGGCGCGCGCCGGCGTGACGGCCGCGGCGGCCACCGGCCGCGCGCCCGTGGCGCCCGAGGACCTGACGGACATGGCCACCGGCATGACCGTGCTGGTCAGCTGCTGGGAGTGACGAGAGGGGGCGCGGGCGGGCCATCCCGCCCGCCCGCGACGCTCACGACCGCCAGAACACCGGCAGCAGAAGCACGATGACGGCGATGATCTCCAGCCGGCCGAGCAGCATCCCGAAGGACATGATCCATTTCGCGCTGTCGGGATAGGCCTCCAGCGAGCCGGTCGCGCCCACCATCTCGCCGAAGGCCGGACCGACATTGAAGATCGCCGTCCAGGCGCTGGTGACCGCCTCGAGAAACGGCAGGCCGACGAGCGACAGCGCAACGGCGAGCCCGCCGAACCCGATCACATAGGCCGAGAAAAGGAACATCACCGAGTTGATCAGATCCTCGTCGATCGGACGCCCGTCCAGCTTGAGCGAGACCAGCCGGTGCGGCCCGCCGATCCTGAGGATCTGCGCCTGCAAGGCCCGCAGCAGGATCTGGTAGCGGAAAACCTTGATCGAACAGACCGTCGAGCCGGTGCAGCCGCCGATCATCCCCACGATGATCAGCACGGTGAAGGGCATCGGTCCCCAGGCGGTCACATCCGTGCTGCCATAGCCGGTGCCGGTGAACAACGTGATCCCGTTGAAAAGGCGGTCGCGCACCGCCTGTTCGCTGATCGTGCCGCTGACGACGATCTCGTAGGCGACAAGGATGCCGATCGTCACCCCGACCCAGTAGATGAAGACCCGGATCTGGCTGTCCCGCCAGATCGCCTCGGGTTCGCCATAGGTCGCCTGCATCAGACGCACGAAGGGCATTGCGCCCAGCAGCATGAACACCGATGCCGCGTATTGCACCCCTCCGGGAAAGGCCGCGAAAGAGCTGTCGCTGGTCGAAAAGCCGCCGGTGGAGATCGTGGTCATGGCATGAACGACCGCGTCGAGCGCGTCCATGCCGAGCCCCAGGTAACTGAGCGCGCAGAGCCCGGACAGCCCGAAATAGACGACCAGCAGGCCCCGCGAAATGTCCAGGGTGCGGGGAAGCACCTTGCCGAACGTGTCGAACCCCTCGGAGCGAAAGAACTGCATCCCGCCCACGCGCATCACCGGCAGGAAGATGATCGCGACGATGACGATGCCCAGCCCGCCCAGCCATTGCAGGATGCCGCGCCACAGCAGGATCCCGCCGGGCAGCTCGTCAAGCCCCGAGATCACGGTGGAGCCGGTCGTGGTGATGCCGGACATCGCCTCGAAATAGGCATCCGTGAAGGACAGCGCCGTGGCGCCCCGCATCAGGGGCAAGGACCCGAAAAGGGGCAGCACCACCCAGACGCCCGTGGTCAGCAGGAAGGCCTGCTGGATCGACAAGCTATCGCGCACTCCATTGGCACAGGCCAGCGCGATCAGCCCGCCCGCGAGGCTCGTCAGGATCGCGCTTTCCAGAAAGACCGGCCAGTGGTCGCGCCCCTCGGCGATGTCCACCAGCATGGGCAGGAGCATCGTCGCGCCCAGAGTGGTCACGAGCAGGCCGATGACATATCCAACTGGGCGGAGGTCGAACATGCGGCGAAGCGTTGGCGGGGCGCCGCGCCGCTGTCAAGCGCCGCCGGCCCGCCGGACGCTCAGAGCGCCATCTGGTCGCGGAACACGTAGGCCGGGATCTGCTCGCGGGTAATGCCGAGACGGGCCAGTTCGGCGTCGGTCTTGGCTTCAAGTTCGCGCACCTCCCCGGTGCGGGCGCGGCTTTCGGCATAGGCGTTCAGGGCCCGGCCGAGCGAGGACAGGACCGCGTCGATCCAGTGGCGCCAGCCGGCGGTGGCGAGGGGTGCGGTATCGTGATGGGCCATGATGGGCCTCCTTTTCGGATCTGCGAACACGTTTCGCATTCCAGATAGGCGCCCTCATGCCGCAACGCAGCATACATGTCGGCAATCCCGCCTTGCGCCCGGTGCAATGCTGCGCAGGTGCGTTTCAGCCCGGCATGCCGCCAAGATGCGGCAACAGCAGGGCGCGCCCGGTCCGGTGAAGCGGCACCGGCACGCCCAGCCGGTCAGCCTCGCGCACCAGCCAGCCGATCGTGGCCTCCAGTTCCAGCGGGCGGCCGCGCTCCAAGTCGTCCAGCATCGAGGCGCGGGTGCGGGGATCGGCGATGTTTACCGTGAAGGCGAGGTTGTCCTCCACGAGCGTTCCCGGCAGCGCCACGCCGCGCGCGCGGGCCACGGCGGCCACCTCCTCCATAGCACGCGCATAGAGGGCGCGGGTCTCGGCCACGTCGATCCAGCCCCCCAGCGGCAGCCGGGTCAGCGTGCTGACCATGTGGAACGCCGTCAGCATCACGAACTTGGCCCAGATCGCCGGCATCGGATCCTCCAGCCGGTCCATCTCCAGCCCGGCGGCGCGGCCCGTCTCGGCCAGGGACCGTTCCGACGGGGCGGCGGCGCCCGGCGCGAAGGGGCCGAACACGAAGCGGCGCACCGCCCCGGTATGGACCACCTCGCCCGGCCGCTCGACCCGGGCGGGCACGTAGGTGACCCCCGCCAGCACGCGGTCCGCCCCGAAGGTCCGGGCCAGCAACTCGACCCCGTGCAGCCCGTTCTGGAAGCTGAGCGCGCGGGTGTCGGGGCCCATCAAGGGCGCCATGGCGCGCGCGGCCTGCGCGCTGTCCTGCCCCTTTACGGTGAACAGGCACAGATCCACCGGGCCGAGATCCGCCGCGTCCTCCGAGACGCGCGCGGGCCGCACGGCAAGGCGGCCCTCGTCCGAGACCAGCGTGACCCCGGTCTCGCGCAGCACCTCCAGCGTGGCGCCGCGGGCCAGCACATGCACCTCGGCCCCCGCCCGGCCCAGATGCGCGGCCAGAAAGCCGCCGATGGCCCCCGCCCCCACCACGGCCACGCGCAGCGGCGCGCTCATGCACGGCCCTCCCAGTAGGGCGCGCGCAGCAGGCGCTTCATCACCTTGCCCAGCGCGTTGCGGGGAAATTCCTCGCGCAGCTCCACCGCGACGAGGCGTTGGGTCTTGGCCAGCCGTTCATTGGCCCAGGCCAGCACCTCGGCGGTGTCGATGGCGCCCGCGTCGCGCGGGATCACCAGCGCCAGGCAGCTTTCGCCCCATTTCTCGTGCGGCACGCCGATCACCGCCACGTCGAAGACCTGCGGATGCCGTGCCACGATCGCCTCCACATCGGTGGGGAACACGTTGAACCCGCCCGAGATGATCATGTCCTTCTTGCGGTCGATGATGTAGAGAAACCCGTCGTCGTCCAGCTTGCCCACATCGCCCGAACGCAGGAAGCTGCGGCCGCGCTCGTCGCGCCAGATCAGCTCGGCCGTGGCCTCGGGACGCTTGTAGTATTCCTTCATCAGGCCCGCGCCATACCCTGCGATCTCGCCCGGCTCGCCCGCGGCGCATTCGCGCCCGTCCTCGGTGAGGATGCGCAGCTCGAAGCCCAGAACCGGCGTGCCGACGCTGTCGAACTTGGTGGCGTGCTGGTCCGGTTTCAGCATCGAGGCGAAGCCCTCCGAATAGCCGTAAAGCTCGAACAGCCCCGGCGAAATCCGCTCCACGATCCGGCGCTTCGTCTCGCGCCGCAATTGCGAGCCGGCCGAGAGCACGGTGCGCAGGCTGGACAGGTCGGCCGCGTCGAGGCCCGGGTGATCCAGCACCATCTGGTATTGCGCGGGCACCATGAAGGTATGGGTGATCCGCTCGCGCGCCACCAAGTCGAGGAACTGCCCCGCGTCGAAGGCGGGCATCGCCACCAGCGTGCCGCCCGCGAAGAGGCAGGGCAGCATCATCAGCCAGGTGCCGTTGGAATAGAGCGCGGTGGTGGTGAGCGCCCGCGCCTGCGAGGTGAACCCCATCTCGACCGCGTTCGAGAACGCCCAGTGCAGCCGCGCCCGGTGGGTCTGCACGATTCCCTTGGGCAGGCCGGTGGTGCCCGAGGAATAGATGATGTTGAAATCGTCGGCCAGGTCGTAGCGCACATTCGGCAGGGTTGCGGGCTGGCCCTCGGTGAAACCGCCCAGCGTCCGCCAGCCCGCCCCGTCGAAGCCATGCGCCACCCAGCCGGCGGCGGGGATCTTGCCCAGATCGGAGCGGATCGTCTCGGCCGTGTCGCGGAACTCGGCCGAGACGAAGGCGCGCACCGCGTCGCAATCGTCGATCAGCCCGCGCAGCTGCTCGGGCGTCAGCAGGCCCGAAAGCGGCACCACGCAGGCGCCGGCCCGCACCACGCCGAACAGGCATTCCAGCATCTCGGCCGAATTGCCCATCAGGATCGCCACCTTGTCGCCCTTGCCCACCCCTTCGGCCACCAGCGCGTTGGCCACGCGGCTGATATTGGCGTCGAACTCTGCCCATGTCCGGCGGGTGTCCCCGCAGATCACGGCCTCCCTGCCCGGATGGAACCGGGCGTGGGTCGCGAACAGGTCCGGCAGGTAGACCTGCGGGTCATCGAGTGCTGCGCTCATGCGTTTTCATCCTCCCTGCGGCGGGACGTCGGCCCGCCGGCCGGCGCGCCCCGCATGCTCCCACTTGAACGCGGGATGCGTCTTGCGTAGAAAGTAAACAAACATATGTTTGGTGGCAACCGCCGACGGTGCGCGCGAAAGGAAAAGGACCATGAAGTTTGCGGAGCCCGCCGCCGATCTCGTCTACGATCCCAGCGATCCCTCGGTGATGGCCGATCCTTTCCCGGTCTATGCCCGCCTGCGCGAGGAAGACCCGGTGCACTGGTCGCCCTCGCTGAAGTCCTGGATCATCACCCGCTACACCGACGTGCGCGACCTGCTGCTGTCCGACGACCTGTCGGTGAACCGGCTGATGAAGTTCTACACCGCCCTTCCGCCCGAACAGGCGGGGCTGCTCAAGGACATCGTGCATTACCTCAACCTGTGGCTGGCCTTCCGCGACCCGCCCGATCACACCCGCCTGCGCCGGATCATGCGCCACGCCTTCACGCCGCACGCGATCGAGGCGATGCGCCCCGGGATCGAGGGCATCGTGACCCACCTGCTGGACCGGCTGGAGACGCGGCCCGTGGACGGCCCGACCGACCTGATCCGCGAGTTCGCCCTGCTGGTGCCGGCCTATGTCATCATGGATATGCTGGAGGTGCCGCGCGACCGGCTGGACGATTTCAAGGAATGGTCCGACGACATGGCCGTGTTCATCGGCGGGGCCCGCAACTCGGACGACAAGTACGAGCGCGCCGCGCGCGGCTGCCGCAACATGTCGGAATATTTCCGCGCTCTGGTGGAGGAACGTCGGGCCAATCCGCGCCCCGGTTTCCTGATGGATCTCATCAACGCCCGCGACGAGGGCGAACAGCTCAGCCATGACGAACTGGTGGCCACCTGCATCCTGATCCTCTTCGCCGGGCACGAAACCACGACCAACCTGATCGGCAATGCTGCCCTCCTGCTGATGCGCCACCCCGAGCAGCTGGCGCGCCTGCAGGCGGAGCCCGCGCTGATCGACGGCGCCATCGAGGAGGTGCTGCGCTATGACGGGCCGACCAACGCGCTGGTGCGCGTGGTGGCGCGCGACCACGAGTTGCGCGGGCGGCGCCTGCGGGAGGGCGAGCGGGTCTTCGTGATGGTGAACTCGGCCAACCGCGACCCGCGCGCCTTCGACGCGCCGGACCGGTTCGACATCGCCCGCCAGCAGAACCGCCACCTGACCTTCGGGCAGGGCATCCATATCTGCCTCGGCGCGAAACTCGCGCGCGAGGAGGGGCGCATCGCCGTGCAGAGGCTGTTCGAGCGGTTCCCGAACATGCGGCTCGACCCGCAGCAGGGGCCCGAATGGCTGGACGCGATGGTGCCGCGCGGCACCAAACGCCTGCCGGTGCGGCTGCTCGGATGACGCGCGCGCAGGGACCAGGGAGGACAGCCATGAGCGACGGCATCATGATCGCGGCGGGCACCCGCACCCCGCTGGGCAATTACGGCGGGTCGCTCAAGGGCGTGGAACTGACCGAGATGGCGGGCCACGCCGCGCGCGCCTGCCTCGCGAAATCCGGCGTCGCGCCCGAGGCGGTGGATCACATGGTCTTCACCACGACCGTGCCCACCGACCGCGACACGCTGTTCGCCGCGCGAGTGGTGGGCATCAAGTCGGGCATCCCCGAAGCGGCCGGCGCGCTGCACGTGGTGCGCGCCTGCGCCTCGGGCCTCCAGGCGATCCTGTCGGCGGGCCAGCAGGTCGAGAGCGGCCATTCGCGGCTGGCACTGGCAGGCGGGGCGGAGTGCTATTCGCGCGCGCCGCACGCGGTGGCCGCCGCCCGCTGGGGCGTGGGCCGAGGTCCGCTGCAGCTGGAGGACATGCTGGACTGGGCCTATCGCTGCCCGTTCAGCCAGGAATACATGGGCGAGACGGCCGAGAACCTGGCCGAGGAATTCCAGTACGAGCGCGAGGCGATGGACGAATGGGGCGCCATGAGCCAGGCCCGCGCGCTGGCGGCGATCGAGTCGGGCTTTCTCGGCCGGCAGATCGCCCCGATCGAGGTGCCCGAGCGCAAGGGCACGCGCCTGTTCGAGACGGATGAATCGCCCCGCCCGGACGCCACGCCGGAGAAACTCGCCCGCCTGAAACCGGCCTTCCGCGAGGGCGGCAGGGTGACGGCGGGCAATTCCTCGGGCGTGACCGACGGGGCGGGCTTCGTGCTGGTAGGCACGCGCGCCGCGATGGAGGCGGCGGGCTGCGCGCCGGAGGCGCGGCTGGTGGACTGGCATGTGGTGGGCGTGCCGCCGCGCATCATGGGCCACGGGCCCGTGCCCGCGATCCTTGGGCTGCTGGAGAAGACCGGGCTGACGATCCCGGATATCGACTATTTCGAGATCAACGAGGCCTTCGCCGTGGTCAACCTGCATGCCGAGCGGCAGCTCGGCATCCCGCGCGACCTGCACAACCTCTATGGCGGCGGCATCTCGGTGGGCCATCCGCCGGGGCTGACCGGCCTGCGCATGTGCATGACGGCGGTGGAGCACCTGAAGCAGACCGGCGGGCGCCGGGCCATCCTGTCGATGTGCCTGGGCGCGGGCCAGGGCATGGCCATGCTGATCGAGCGCGCGCCATGAGCGAGGCGCTGCAGACCCGTGCCGGCCTGCCCGACCCGGTGGACGGCGCAGCCGCCGCCCGCGCCGCCGAGGCGCTGGCCGCGCGCTCCGCCACGGTGCACGACGCCTTCGCCTTCGCCGCGGCCGCGCACCCGGACCTGCCCTTCCTCTGCGTGCCCGCCCGCGCAGGCCGCGCCTATCACCCGGACGGGGCGGAGATCAGCTACGGCGCGGCCGCCGCCGAGGTCGCCCGCCGGATCGAGGCGTTCCGCGCGGCGGGCTACGGGCCCGGCCACCGGGTCGCACTGATGCTGGACAACCGGCCGGAACACGTCTTCTGCCAGCTGGCGCTCTACGCGCTGGGGGCCTGCCAGATCCCGGTCAACCCGGATTACCTGGACCACGAGCTGCGCTACCTGCTGGCGCATTCCGAGGCCGACCTGGCCCTCGGCCTGCCCCACAACATCGAGCAGCTGGCCCGCGTGGGCGGGCAGACCGGCACGCCGGTCGCCGCAGAGGCCGATCTTGCCGCCCTGCCCCCGGCCCCGTCCCGCCGGCACGCGGGGCGGGCGGGACGCGGTGCCGAGGCCGCGATCATCTACACCTCCGGCACGACCGGGCGGCCCAAGGGCTGCGTGCTGGATCACGAATATCATTTCGCCGTGGGGCTGGGCTATGCCCGCCACGGCGGCCGGCTGGCCCTGCAGCACAAGGCCGACCGGCTGTTCGTGCCGCTGCCGGTCTTCCACGTCAATGCCGGGATCAACACACTCACGACGGTGATCCTGACCGGGAACTGCCTGATCCTGCCGGATCGGTTTCACCCCGACAGCTGGTGGCATGACATCGTTCGAACCGGCGCTACCGCGATGCATTACCTGGGCATCATCCCGCCCATCATGCTCAAGCGCGCGCCCTGCCCCGAGGAACGCCTGCACCGGCTGCGCTTCGGGCTGGGCGCGGGGCTCGATCCGCAGCTGCACGCAGCCTTCGAGGCGCGCTTCGGCGTGCCGATGGTGGAGGTCTGGGGCATGACCGAAACCGGCCGCTTCCTGGCAGATTGCCACGAGCCGCGCCGCATCGAGACCCGGGCCTTCGGCGCGCCCTGCCCCGACCTGGACGCCCGCGTGGTGGACGAGGCCGGCCGCGAGGTGCCCCGCGGCACCGAGGGCGAGCTGGTGGTGCGCGCGCCGGGCGACGACCCGCGGCAGGGCTTTTTCCGCGAATACCTCAAGAACCCGGAGGCCACCGCCGAGGCCTGGCGCACGGGCTGGTTCCATACCGGCGACGTGGTCACCCAGGACGCGGACGCGATGCTTTACTTCGTGGAGCGCCGCAAGAACATCATCCGCCGCTCGGGCGAGAACATCTCGGCCGCCGAGGTGGAGAACGCGCTGATCGGGCATGAGGCGGTGGAGGCCGTGGCGGTGATCGGCGTCACCGACGAGATGCGCGACGAGGAGGTGATGGCCTGCGTGATCGCGGCGCCCGGCATCCCCCGAGATGCCGAGACCGCCCGCGCCATCTTCGAGCATGGCCGCGCGCTGATCGCCTATTACAAGCTGCCGGGCTGGCTGGCTTTCGTGGGCGACCTGCCCCGCACCGGCACCCAGAAGGTGCGCAAGGGGCTGATCTTCCCCGGGCTGGACGACCCGCGCCAGGCCCCCGGCGCGGTGGATCTGCGCCCGTTCAAGAAACGCAGGGCCTGACCCGTGCGCCGCGTGATCTTTCGCCGCCACGGCCCGCCGGCGGAGGTGCTGGAGCTGGTCGAGGCGCCGGACCCGGCGCCCGGCCCCGGCGAAGTGCGGGTGCGCCTGCGGGTGATGACGATCAATCCCGCCGACCTGCTGTCGATCGAGGGGCGCTACGGGGCGGAGCCGCTCTCGCTGCCCGCCACGCCCGGCGTGGGTGCCTGGGGCGTGGTGGACGCGGTGGGCGACGACGTCACGCGGCTGGTGCCCGGCGACGCGGTGCTGCCGGTGGGCGGCGGGCTCTGGGCCGACACGGTGGTGGTGCCCGAGCGCATGGCGCCCCCGGCCCCGCCCGGCGCGGACCCGGAGCAGGCCGCGATGATGCGCGCCAACCCGGCCACGGCGGAGCTGATGCTGACCTCGCTGACGGCGCTCTCGCCCGGGGACTGGGTGGTGCAGAACGCCGCCAATTCTGCCGTGGGCCGGCTGGTGATCCGCTTCGCGCGCGCCAAGGGGCTGCGCACGGTCAACGTGGTGCGGCGCGACGGGCTGCGCGACAGCCTTGCGGCCGAGGGCGCCGATGCGGTGGTGGTGGACGAGGGCCCGGATCTCGCCGCCGCGATCCGAGCGGCCACCGGCGGCACGCCCCCCAGACTGGCCCTCGACGCCGTGGGCGGCACGGCCACCGCGGCACTGGCGGCGGCCTTGGCGCCGGGCGGCACCGTGGCCGTCTACGGGCTGCTGTCGGGCGAGGACAGCCGCGTGCCCGCGCGCGACCTCGTCTTTCGTGACATCCGGCTGCGCGGCTTCTGGCTGGCGCAATGGTATGCCGAGGCCAGCCCCGACCAGATGCGCGATCTGCACCGCTTCCTCGTGGCCGAACTGGAGGCCGGGCACCTGCACACGGCCGTCGCCGCGCGCTACCCGCTGTCGCGGGTGCGCGAGGCGGTGACGCATGCGGCGCGGGCGGGGCGCGATGGCAAGATCCTTCTCACCGGAGAGCACGATGCGTGACGTCTACATCCTGGGCACCTCCTGCACCGCCTTCGGCAAGCGCCCGGCCGACAGCTTCAAGGCGCTGACGCGCGAGGCCTATCTGGACGCGCTGGCGGATGCGCGGATGGAGGGCGGCGCGATCGGGTCCGCCTGGTTCGGCAATTGCGGGATGGGCACGTTCGGCCAGCGCAACATCCGCGGGCAGGTGTGCTTCACCCCGCTGGTGCGGGAAGGATTGTTTCCCGAGCGGGTGCCCATCGTCAACGTGGAAGGCGGCTGCGCCACCGCCTCGCTGGCGCTGAACGGCGCGTGGAAGGACGTGGCCTCGGGCGACACGGACATCTCGCTCGCCATCGGGGTGGAAAAGACCTTCGTGCCGGACGATCCCGCCCGCACGCTGGAGATCTTCGAGGGCGGGATCGACCAGCTCGACCCCGGCGAATGGCACGACTACTACCGCCAGCGCGCCGCGGAGACGGGCAAGCGCTTCGATCCGAATGGCGGCGGCGGCACGGTGTTCATGGATACCTACGCCATGCAGGCCGCCTGGCACATGCGGCGCTGGGGCACGACGCAGGCGCAGATCGCGGCGGCGGCCTCCAAGAACCACTGGCACGGCTCGATGAACCCCGGGGCGCAATACCGCTTCGAGGTGAGCGTGGAGGAGGCCCTGGCCGATCGCGAGATCTCCTGGCCGCTCACCCGCGCGATGTGCGCCCCGATCGGCGACGGCGCGGCGGCGGCGCTCCTGGTCTCGGAGGACGTGCTGCGCGCCCAGCCCCGCGACGCGCAGGCCCGCGCGGTGAAGATCCGCGCCTCGGTGCTGACGGGCGGGAAATACCGAGACCCGGCGGAACCCGGCCTGAGCCGGGTGGCCGCGCAGAAGGCCTATGCCCGGGCGGGCCTCGCACCGGCGGATATCGACGTGCTGGAAGTGCATGACGCCACCTCCTTCTGCGAGATCTTCCAGCTGGAGATGCTGGGCTTCGCCGAGGATGGCACGGGTGGCGCGATGGTGGCGCGCGGCGAGACCCGGCTGGGCGGGAGGCTGCCCACCAACCTGTCGGGCGGGCTGGTCTCCAAGGGGCATCCGGTGGGGGCGACGGGGCTGTCGATGATCCATGAGCTGGTGCTGCAACTGCGCGGCGAGGCGGGCGCGCGTCAGGCGGGCACACCGCGCCTTGCCATGGCCGAGAACGGCGGCGGGGTGATCGGCTTCGACGAGGCGGCCTGTTCGGTGGTGATCCTGGAGGGCACGGGGGGCTGAGAGGCCCCGGTGCAAAGAGCGCGTGCCCTGCGCCGACGGCGGGGGCGCGGCTTGTCGACAAGCCGCCGCGCCGGGTCGACCCGGCGCGCACCCGCCCGCTAGCCCGGCGCGTCGGTGATCCGGCGCCGGCCCGCCGCACCCTCGGCCAGCAATCGGCGCGCCTCGGGCTGCACCATGAGGTCGCAGAACAGCGTCCGCTCGGCCTCGAACCCGCCCGGTGCCTGGCCCCGCACGAGGCGCTTGATGTGGGACAGCGCGCGGGGCGGCTTGTCGACAAGCCGCAGCGCCACCCGCCGCGCCGCCGCCAGCGCATCGGGCTCGGGCCGACCCAGGGCCAGCCCGGCCGCCACCATCGCCTCCGGATCCAGCGTCTCGCCCAGCAGCGTCATCTCCAGCGCGCGGGCCTCGCCCACCAGCCGCGGCAGCCGCTGGGTACCTCCCGCGCCGGGCAGGATGCCCAGGTTGATCTCGGGCAGGCCGAACACGTGCGGCCCGGCCTGCACCACCCGCAGGTCGCAGGCCAGCGCCAGTTCGAACCCGCCGCCCAGGGCGGTGCCGTTCAGCGCCGCCACATAGGCCTTGGTGCCGGTCTCCATCCGCCGCATGGCCTCGTGGATCGGCCCCTCGCGCACCGGCCGGGCCTCGGAGAATTCCATCCCCCGCGCGGCCATCGCCGCGGCCCGCGCGGCCAGCGGCTTGAGATCGTAATGCCGGATGAAGACCCCGGGCTGCCCGCCGGCGAGGATGCAGGCGCGAATCCCGGGATCCTCCTCCACCCGCAGCACCGCCTCCAGCAACCCCTGTTCCATCGATGCATCCATGAAGCCCTGGTCCGGGTTGGTGAAGGCGAGCAGCGCGACCGCGCCCTCCACCGTGAGATCCGCCCTGCCCGTGCTCATCCGCGCCTCCCCTGCCAGGATCGCCCCGCGCTTGCGTCGATGGGGCGTTCCTAGTTAAACAAACATTTGTTAAGTCAGGAAAGACCCATTCGCGCGCGCCCGTTTCCGCGCGCTTCGGAAAGGAGGGGCGGCCCGTGCCGCAGGACCGCAAGACCGCGCTCAACGCGCCGGAGCGCGCCCCCCGGCGGGGCAAGGCCGCTCGCGCCAACCGGCGCGAGGAGTTGCTGACCCGCGCCGCCGAACTGATCGCGCGGCAGGGCTTCGACGGCACCTCGATGCGCGACATCGCGGCCGCGGTGGAGATGCTGCCCGGCTCGCTCTATTATCATTTCGCCTCGAAGGAAGACCTGCTTCTGGAGATCCACAGCCGTGTCGTCGGTGACATGGTGGCGCGGGTCCAGACCGCCACCCGCGACATCACCGACCCCTGGGAACGCCTGGAGCGTGCCGCGGTGGCGCATCTGGAGGGCCTGATGGAGCATGGCCACCTGGTCAACATCGTCTCGCCCAACTTTCCCGAGGAACGTCCCGAACTGAACGAGAAGCTCAAGGCCGACCGCAACGAATACGAACAGCGCTTCCGCGCGCTCATCGACGCCCTGCCCCTGCGCGAGGGCCATGACCGTGCATTGATGCGGCTGCAATTGCTGGGGTCGCTGAACTGGGTGCCGGTCTGGTTCGATCCGGCGCGCGGCGTGCCCCCCAGCCAGGTGGCTGAAAGCTTCGTGCGCACCCTGCGGGACGGCGCTGCCTCGCAAACAGACACCTGATCGTTTCGCGCTCGAAAACATTCACGCGTTAATGTTTTATCCTTGAAATACCATTCGCTTCCGGCCTAGCCTTTCCCCTGCGGCAACGACCGCACGGGGAGATTCATGATGACGCAAGCGGCGATCACCTTTCGCAATGTCGGGCTCACACTTGGCGGGGCACGGATCTACGAAGGGCTGGATTTCGAGGTGGCGGAGGGTGAATTCCTCTGCCTGCTCGGCCCGTCCGGCTGCGGCAAGTCCACTGCGCTGCGGCTGATCGGCGACCTTCTGAACGGATATGACGGCGAGGTCACCGTGGAGGGGCGCGCGCCTGCCGAGATGTGGGAACGCATCGCCTATGTGTTTCAGAACCCGCGCCTGCTGCCGTGGAAGACGGCGCTGGACAATGCGGCCTTCGGCCTGGAGATGCGGCGCCCCGACATGGGCCGCGACGAGCGTCAGCGCATCGCCGCGCGCCAGCTCGAGCGGGTGGGCCTGGGCGCCGACGGGCACAAGATGCCCTCGATGCTCTCGGGCGGCGAGCGCCAGCGGGTGGCCATCGCGCGCGCCCTGGCGCTGGAGCCGGAGATCATCCTGATGGACGAGCCCTTTTCGGCACTCGACCCCAACACGCGGAGCAATCTGCGCGCCCAGATCATCGAGTTGTGGCGCGAGACCGGCCGCACCGTCGTCTTCGTGACCCATGACATCGACGAGGCGCTGGAACTGGCCGACCGGATCATCGTGCTGGAAACCAAGCCGGCGAAGGTCCGCGCCATCGTGGCGCCCGGGGCCAAACGCCCCCGCGACGTGGATAACGACCCCGCCCTGCGCGGGGAAAAGAACCGTCTTCTGTCTCTCTTCCGGGAGATGGGGGATACAACAGTGGAGGACTGACCCATGAAAAAGACGCTGATTGCCTTTGCGGCGGCGGCCCTCACGGCCGTCACGCCCGCCTGGGCCAAGGAAACCATCAAGTTCGGCTACCTTGCCGATCCCAGTCACGAGGCCGTGCTCTGGGCGCTGAAAAACGGCAAGGTCACGTCCGACCTGCTGGAGGTGGAGGCGGACGCGCTGCAGATCCCGGCGCTGATTCAGGCCACCGCCGCGCGCACCTATGACGTGGTGCAGACCGCCGGCATGGCCGTCCCGCGCGCCCGCGCCCGCGGGCTCGATCTGCGCATCATCGGCACCGCCCTGCGCTATCACGCCGAGGGCGAGGGCGCCGACATCTGGGTGCTGGCCGACAGCGACCTGCAAAGCGCCGCCGACCTGGCCGGCAAGAAGGTGGCGGTCTATTCGATCGGCTCTTCGGGGATCACCCTGGCGCGGATCGCGCTGGCCAACACGCACGGGCTGGATGTCGACCTGGAAACCGGCGACATCGAATTCGTCGAGATGCCCCCGCCGGGCATGCCCGCCTCGCTGTCGGGGGGCCGTGTGGACGCGGCCACGCTGATCCACGCCCAGGCCTTCGCGGCCCAGGAGTCCGGCGCCTACCGCTCGATCGTCTCCACCGCCAAGGACAATTACGACGCCTTCGGCGTGCGCATGGTCTCGGCCGTGCTCGCGGGCTATGGCGACAAACTGGACGCCGATCCCGAGCTTTACCGCGAATTCCTGCGCGTCCTGCACGCCTCGGTGGAATACGCCAAGGCCAATCCCGACGAGGTCTTCGCCGCCGTGGCCGACGAGACCGGCACCGAGGCGGCCTTCTTCGAGCGCTGGTTCGCGGAATTCAGCGATTTCCCGGTCCTGATGTCCGAGGACGACATCGCCGCCATCCGCATCCTCTGGGAAAAGGCGATCGGGCTGGGCCTGCTGGACGCGGCGCCCCCGGTGGAGGAGACGATCTGGTCCGAAACCCTCATGGCCTCCGACGAGGAGTGATCCCGCGTGGCCATGGCTGACACCGACACGGGCGCGCCGCAAGGCGCGTCCGGACAGGGCGAGGCGCGCCTGCGCCTGGTCGTCTCCATCCTGTTCTGGGTGGTGGCGCTGGGGGCGTGGCACCTCTACTCGCTCACCGTGCCCGTCTACCAGCTGCCCGGGCCGCTGCCCGTGGCGGAGCGGATGGGCGATATCCTGCTCGACCCGGCGCTTCTGGCGCAACTGGGCACCTCGCTGGGCCATGTGGGCGCGGCGATGGTGATCTCCTTCGCGATCGGCTGCCTCCTGGCGCTGCTGCCCTCGGTGCTGCCGGTGACCGCCTGTCTCGTGGATTACCGCCTGACCCCGTTCCTGAATGCCTTTTCGGGCATCGGCTGGCTGTTCCTGGCGATCCTGTGGTTCGGGATCAACTCCGTCACCGTGATCTTCGCCGTCACCATGGTGCTGACACCCTTCGCCATCATCAACCTGCGGACCGGCCTGGCGGAGATGGACGGCGAGTTGCTGGAGATGGGCCAGAGCCTCAGCCGCAGCCCGGTGCGGCGCTTTCTCAAGCTGGGGGCCCCGATGCTGGCGCCCTATGCCTTCGCCACCCTGCGCACCAGTTTCGGCGTGTCCTGGAAGGTGGTGCTGACCGCGGAGCTGTTCGGCGGCTCGGGCGGCATGGGCTACCTGCTGAACGCGGCCCGGCAGGAATTCGACACCGAGACGATCTTTGCCGTCATCGTCTTCATGCTGCTTTTCGTGGCGCTGGCCGAGCTTATGGCCTTCCGCCCGGCGCAACGGCGGCTCGACCGGAGATATGGCCGTGGCTGAGCCCGCAGCATACAAGTCCCGCCTCGTGGCGGAGGGCACGATCCTCGCCTTCGTGGCGCTGTGGTGGTTCACCGCGCGCGACATGCCCGATTTCGTGCTGCCCGACCCGCTGGAAGTGGCGCTGGCGATGGGCAAGCTGCTGGTGGAGCCGGACCTGCTGGGCCATGTGATTGCCAGCTTCCTGCGGGTGCTGGCGGCGGTGGCGGTGGCGCTGGTGGTGGCGGTGGCGCTGGCCGCCTCGATCCGCACCGGGCCCGTGATGGCCACCATCGTGGAACGCAACCTGCTGGTGGTGCTCAACTCCTTCCCCTCGGTGGGCTGGGCGATCCTCGGCGTGATCTGGTTTTCGGTCTCGCCCGGCACGGTGATCTTCATCGAGGCGATGATCGTTCTGCCCTTCTGCCTGATCAACGCGATCGAGGGCTTTCGCCAGATCGACCCGGAACTCGACGAGATGGGCCGCTCGCTCACCCGCTCGCGGGCGCGGCGCTTCCTGCGGCTGCAACTGCCGTTGATCCTGCCCTTCCTGATCGCGGGGCTGCGCATCGCCTACGGCATCGCCTGGAAGATCGCGCTGGTGGCCGAACTGTTCGGCGCCAGTTCGGGGCTGGGCTGGCTGCTGCAACAGGCGCAAAGCCGGGCGGACGCGGCCACGGTGCTGGCCGCCTGCCTGCTGATCGTCGTCATCTTCGCCACGGTGGACGGGCTGGTGCTGCGCCCGCTGGCACGGCGCTATTCTGTCAATCTCAAGGAGGTCTGAGCCATGACCCAATGGACAAGCGAACGGATCGGCCCGGCGCCGCATATCTCGGTGGATCACGCGGGCGCGGGCGAGCTGGTGGTCTTCATGCACGGGATCGGCGGCAACAAGCGCAACTGGCACGACAACCTGCCCGCCTTCGCCGAGCATTTCCACGCCGTCGCCTGGGATGCCCGCGGCTATGGCGAGAGCGACGATTACGAGGGCCCGCTCGACTTCTACGACTATGCCCGCGACCTGGCCCGCGTGCTGGACCATTTCGGCGCCGACAAGGCCCATATCGTGGGCCTGTCCATGGGCGGGCGGATCGCGGCCTCGTTCTACCAGATGTTCCCCGAGCGGGTGAAGACGCTGGTGCTGTGCGACACCCATCTGGGCTTCGAGCATTTCACCGAGGCCGAGCGGGCCGAATTCGTGCGCCTGCGCAAGGAGCCGCTGGTCAACGGCCAGGAGCCGAAGGACATCGCGCCCGTGGTGGCGAAGACCCTGATCGGCAACCCGGAAAACACCGAGGCCTTCGACAAGCTGGTGGATTCGATGTCGCGGCTGCACAAGGACAGCTACATCAAGTCGATCGAGGCCTCGGTGGGGATGGATCACGCGGATCTCTACAAGGATGTGCGCGTGCCCACGCTTGTTCTGGCGGGTGAGCTCGACCGGCTGACCACGCCCGACATGGCCCGCCAGATCGCGGGGCGGATCGAGGGCGCCCGGGTGGAGATCCTGCCCGATGCGGGGCACCTGGCCAATATCGAGGCGCCCGAGCTGTTCGACCGGCTGGTGATCGGCTTCCTGCGCGACCACGCGGGCTGAGCGGGGGACGGGTTTTCGAAAACCCGTCCAAGGCTTTTTCCAAAAGCCTTGGGGCGCATCATTCCGCCGCCGGGCAACGGAGCGGCGCAAGGATTTTCCTGAAAATCCTTGCGGAACGGGTTTTCGAAAACCCGTTCCCGCCGCTCACTGCGCGGGCTGCGCCAGGGGTGCAGGCGCTACCGCCGCCAGGACGCGGTGCAGCGACTGGCGGATCGTTTCGGGCGCGATGCCGCGGGTGATGAACACGATCCGCGAAGCGTGATCGTCATCGGGCCAGCGCGGCAGGTGCATCGGCGGGTGCACGACATGCTGCACCCCGTGGATCACCACCGGCGCGTCGGATTCGCGCACCTTCAGGATACCCTTCACCCGCAGCACCCTTTCGCCATGCGCATGCAGCAGCGCGGTCAGCCAGACGCCGAAGGCCGTCCAGTCGATCGGCTCGGGGTAGCGCACCACGAAGGACTCGGTGTGGCTGTCATGGATATGGTCGTGGCCATGGCCCTCCGCGTGGTCCCGCTCGACCCGGGCGGCCTCTTCCAGCCAGCGCGCCACCTCGGCCCCGCGCCGCGCCGCATCTCCCAAGTCCTCGGAAAACAGGAAACCCGCGTCGAACCCCGCGCCGGTGCTGCGCATCGTGCCCGCCATCGGGTTGAGCCGGCGCAACCGCGCCTCCAGCGCCGCGATCCGGCCCTCCTCGGCCATGTCGCACTTCGTGACAAGGATCCTATCAGCGACGGAGGCCTGTTTCACCGCTTCGGGGTAATGCGTCAGGCTGTCCGCACCCGCAACCGCCTCCACGGTGCAGACGATGTTACCGATGCGGAAATGGTTGCGGATCACCGGTTCGGCCGCCAGCGTCGAGACGATCGGCGCCGGATCGGCCAGGCCCGTCGTCTCCACCACCACGCGCGAGAAGCGCGGAATCGCGCCGGCCGCCGCGCGGTCGTAGAGGTCGCGCAGCGTATCCTTCAGGTCGCTGCGGATCGTACAGCACAGGCAGCCCGAGTCGAGCAGCAGCACGCCCTCCTCGACCTCCTCCAGCAGCAGATGGTCGAGCCCGACCTCGCCGAACTCGTTCACGATCACCGCCGTGTCCGAGAATTCCGGCCGTTCAAGGATCTCGCGCAGAAGCGTCGTCTTGCCCGAGCCTAGAAATCCCGTCACCACGTTCACCGGGATCATCGCGCGCCCCCCTGCCCGGCCTCCAGCGCCGCCAGCCAGTCCGGGTCCAGCGGATCGAGCGGCGCACCGCGCAGCCGGTCCACCGTGCCCCAGACCGCCTGGATGTCGTCCACGATCTCGCTCCGCCCGGTGGGCGAAGTGACGATGTAGCTGGTCGCCTGGAAATCCGACACCTTCATGCGCAAGGGTGCCAGCATCGCGTTCACGACGCCCGCGCGGTGCGCGCGCTCCGCGCGGATCGTGCGGCGGGTCTCGCCGCGAAATGCGTCCGGATGGGCGGAGGTTTCCGTCCAGTGGGTGACGCCCAGAAGGCCGCACAGGCCGCACATGGCTGTTCTCCCGAAATTGCGGCGCGGGGCCCGGAGGAGCCCCGCACACATGCCCCTTGGGGGCGGTTACTTGCGCGGGCTGCGCTTGGCGAAATCGTCCGCGATGGCGTCGAAGGTGGTGAAGGTGACGCCCGGATGCGAGGTGATGTACTGGTACAGACGCTCCAGCATCAGCAGCACCTGCGGCTTGCCCGACACGTCCGGATGGATCGTGAAGGTGAAGACCGCGTAATCCATCTCGCGGTAAACCCAGTCGAACTGGTCGCGCCACATCTCTTCCAGATGGCGCGGGTTCACGAAGCCGTGGCTGTTGGGCGCGGCCTTCATGAACATCATCGGCGGCAGGTCGTCGAGATACCAGGAGGCGGGGATCTCGATCAGATCGGTCTCCTGCCCGCGCACCAGCGGCTTCATCCACTCATGGGCCTTCTTGGAATAGTCGATCTTCGTCCAGCTGTCGCCCACGCGCACGTAATAGGGCGTGAAGTCGTTATGCATCAGCGAGTGATCGTACTTGATGCCCTTCTTCAGCAGCAGCTCGTTCGAGACCGGCGAGAATTCCCACCAGGGCGCCACGTAGCCGGTCGGCCGGCGGCCGCAGAGCTGCTCGATCAGCTCGATCGACTTGTCCATGACCGCCTCTTCCTGCTCGGGCGTCATGGCGATCGGGTTCTCGTGGCTGTAGCCGTGCATTCCGATCTCGTGGCCGGCATCGGCCACCGCCTTCATCTGCTCGGGAAAGGTCTCGATCGAATGGCCCGGGATGAACCACGTGGTCTTGATGCCCCAGCGGCGGAACAGCTCCAGCAGGCGCATCGAGCCCACCTCGCCCGAGAACATGCCGCGGCTGATGTCGCAGGGGCTGTCCTCGCCCCCGTAGGACCCGAGCCAGCCGCCGACCGCGTCCACGTCGACGCCGAAGGCGCAATAGATTTCCTTGGCCATGAGAATTTCTCCCTCTTCTTCCTGCATTGTCCCCGGTCAGTTCCGGAGGACACCGGGTCCACGCTCAGTCTTTGGTGACGATGGAGGCTCTTTTCGGGTTCCATCTGAGCTGGACGGTGTTTCCTGGTGCGATGTGGGTTGTGTCGATCCTGGATCGGTGAGTTTCGAGGCGGATCTGGAGGCGGTCGTCGAGATGGACGGTGAGGTAGGCGAGCTGTCCGACCGGATCGAGGGCGGTGACCTTGCCGGAGACGGTGTCCGTTTCGGTGTCGCCTTGCGGGGCGTCGCCGGGGTGGATCTCGACATATTCGGAGGGCACGACCACGTAGGCCGGGGTGCCCGGGGCGGGGGCGGTGTCCTCGGCGTATCCGGGCAGGCCGGCCAGGGTGCCGAAGCGGGTGTCCAGCGCGGCGAGGCCGCCCTCGCGGCCCTCGCGCAGGGTGCCCTCGATCATCTTGTTGCGGCCGATGAAGCGGGCCACGAAGGCCGAGCGGGGCCTGGTGTAGAGCTCGAAGGGGGGCGAGATCTGCTCGACGCGGCCGGCGTTCATCACCACCACCCGGTCGCCCATCGACAGGGCCTCGGACTGGGCGTGGGTGACGAAGACGAAGGTGATGCCCAGTTCGCGCTGGAGGATCTTCAGCTCTTCCTGGATGGTCTTGCGCAGGTTGGCGTCGAGCGCGCCCAGCGGCTCGTCCAGCAGCAGGATCTCGGGCTCGGTCACCAGCCCGCGGCCGAGCGCCAGGCGCTGCTTCTGCCCGCCCGACAGCGCGCTTTCGCGGGCATGGGCCACGTCGCCCAGTTCCAGCTTCTCGATGATGGCGTCGACCCGGCGGTCGATCTCGGATTGCGCCAGCTTGCGCACCTGCAGCCCGAAGGCGATGTTCTCGCGCACGCTCATATGCGGGAAGATCGCGTAGTTCTGGAAGATGGTCGCGGTGGGGCGCTGCTCGGTGGGCACCTGGGTGAAGTTGCGCCCGCGGATCAGCAGGTCGCCGCCCGAGATGCTTTCGAGCCCGGCGATCATGCGCAGCGTGGTGGTCTTGCCGCAGCCCGAGGGCCCCACGAAGGAGATGAACTCGCCCTTCTCCACCTGCAGGTCGAAGGCGTCCACCGCGACGGTGCCGCCGGGATAGACCTTGCGCAGCTTCACCAGTTCGAGGTCGTGTCGGGACATCTTGCGCGCGCTCCTTGGCTGCTCGGGGCCGGGCCGCGGACGGCCCGGCGGGGTCTGGTGGCGTGCCGGGCGGGGGCCTGCGCCCCCGCCCGGGTCTCGCGGGGCGGCCTCAGGCGCTGAGGAACTCGTCCCACTTCATGATCAGGTGATCGTACTCGTCGGGCCACTGGTGCCAGTAGGAGACGTGGCCGGCGCGCTCTTCCAGCGAGCCGCCGTCGCGCAGGTCGCCCTCGTTGATGCCGCGCTCGGGCGCGCCCACCCAGGGCTTGCCCTCGTACCAGAAGCCGTACTTGTCGGCGTCCATCACGTTCTTGATCCCGGTGGTCGGCGAGTAGTAGCCCTGCTCGGACACGGTGATGCCCGGAGGCCCGGACAGCCAGTAATCGGCATAGGCCTTCACCGCCGCCTCGTTGGGCGAGTTGGCGATCTGGCTGATGCCGATGGCCCAGGCCCGGTAGCCTTCCCTCGGCACCGCGTAGGAGCACTCGATGCCCTGCGCCTTCACCGCCATCACCGCCGGCTGCCAGGCGTCCGCGAGGATCATCTCGCCCGAGGCCAGCAGGTTCACCAGCTCCCCGAAATCGCCCCAGAGCGCCCGGAACTGGCCTTCCTTCTTCTTCGAGATCAGGAACTTCGCCGCCTCGTCGATCTCGGAGGCGTTCGGGTTGCCCGGGTTCGGAACCTCCAGCATCCCCATCGCGTTCATCGCCAGGATGGCCTGGCCGAAGGCGATCAGCGGGTCCACGTTCAGGCCGGTCTTGCCCTTGAACTTCGGATCGAACAGCGCCGTCCAGGTGTTGGCCTCCTCGGCCTCCACCAGGTCCGGACGGTAGCCGATCGAGTCGAAATTGTAGACGGTGGGCACCATCCACAGCTGGGTCTTGGCGTCATCGGCCCAGATCTGGCCCGAGATCTGCGCGCGTGCCTCCATCCGCGGATCTGTGTCCACGAAGATGTCGCGGATGTCGGACCAGTTCGACAGGTCCGATACCGGGATCGGCTTGATCGTCTCGGTGATCGTCATCGCCGGCAGGCGCTCGCCGATCGTCTCCCAGCAATCATAGGCGTCCGAGCCCGACAGCAGCTCGGTCTGGGTGTTGGGGAAGATGTCGGCCTTGCCCGACACCGAGCCCACGCCCGACTTGGCCTGGAACTCGTTCAGGATGCGCTCCTGCACGGTCACCGACAGGCCCACGGTGCGCAGTTGCTGGTCGCCCAGCGACTGTGCCCAGAGCATGTCGGGCCGCATCAGCGCCGAGCTGCCGGCAAGCGCCCCGGCCCCGGCCAGGAACCCCCGGCGAGAGGTATTGTATCGTGTCATGGTCTCGGTCTCCCTGTTTCTTGTCCACGACTTCAGGAATGGCCGACCTCAGTAGCGGCCGACCAGCAGCCCCCCATCCACTGTCACGACCTGGCCGGTCATGTACCGGGCCGCGTCGGATGCGAGGAATAGGATCACGTCGGCGATGTCCTCGGGCTCGCCCACCCGGCCGGCCGGGATGAAGGACGCCGCCTGCTCGAGCCCCGCGGGCCCCAGCGAATGTTGCTCCGAGAGCGCCTGCGCGGTGCGGATGTAGCCCGGCGCCACCCCGTTCACCCGGATGCCGTCGCCCGCCAGCTCCACGCCCAGGCCCCGCACCAGCCCCACCACGCCGGACTTCGCCGCCGAGTAGTGCACGTGCTCGTCCCAGCCATAGGCCACCCCCATGATCGAGCTCAGGCACACGATCGCGCCGCGCCCGCGCGCGCGCATCGCCGGCGCCGCCGCCCGGATCACCCGGATCATCCCCTTCAGGTCCACCTCGAAGGTGTGGTCCCACTTCGCGTCGGTCAGCTCCGCCAGCGGCACCTTGTGCGCGATGCCCGCGTTGCACACGATCACGTCCAGCGCTCCGTGCGCCGCCTCCACCGCCGCCACCACCGCATCCGCGGCCGGCGTCGAGGTCACGTCCAGCGGGTGGAACTCCGCCACCCCGCCCGCCGCAGCGATCGCCTCGGCCACCGCGCGGCCCTCCGCCTCCAGCACGTCGGTCACGATCACCCGGTCCCCCGCCGCCCCGAAGGCAAGCGCCGTCGCCCGGCCGATCCCGATCCCCGCACCCGTGATCAATACGTTGCGCATCCCCGCCCCTCCCTCACAGCATCACGTCGCCGGAATTGGGCCCCAGCGTCTGGCCCACGTAGATCGCCGCGTCCTCCGACGCGAGAAACGCCACCGTCGCCGCCACGTCCTGCGGCGCGCCGAACCGGCCCAGCGGCAGCTCCGCCGCCTTCGCCCGGCGCCACTCCTCCGACAGGCCCATCACCAGGTCGGTCGCGATCGGGCCCGGCGCCACCGCGTTCACCCGCACCCCGCGCCCCGAGACCTCGCGCGCCAGCGCCTTGGTCAGCCCGATGATCCCGGCCTTGGCCGCGCTGTAATGCGCCAGCTCCACCCCGCCGATCTGGCCCAGCTGCGAGGCGATGTTCACGATCGACCCCGACCCCGCCTCCAGCATCGGCCCGATCGCCCGCCGGCAGCCCAGGAAGGCGCCGCGCAGATGCACCGCCACCATCCGGTCCCAGTCCT
>Ga0008833_1000287_pt1 | contig 64381 bp, 60 predicted proteins | sample HotLakConsoUCCLE_FD_62216 | JGI IMG/M metagenome (GOLD analysis project Ga0008833, IMG submission 62216) | Hypersaline microbial mat communities from Hot Lake, Washington, USA - Hot Lake Consortium UCC-LE | ecosystem: Environmental > Aquatic > Non-marine Saline and Alkaline > Hypersaline >... | reverse complement strand
TGGGCCATACCGGGCAGGCGCTGAGTGCCGATGCCGGAACGGTCGCGATCTGTCTCGCCCTGATCCTGGCGGTTCTGGCACGGGTCGCGGCCGGTCCCTGGGCGATGCACGCCCCGCTTCTTCATGCAGTGTCGGGCCTTGCCTGGATCGCGGCCTTCGGGGGCTTCGCCGTGATCTACGGCCGCCTGCTCCTGCGCCTTCCGGCCGCGAAGCGGATGTGAGGCGCGATCATGGGATGGGGCGCATACGCGCTGGCCTTCGCGGCGTTCTTCCTCACGCATTAGGTGCCGATCCGCCCGCCGGTCCGGCCCTGGCTGGTGGCGCGGCTCGGGCCTTCGGGCTTCGGCATCGCCTATTCCGCGCTGTCGCTGGCCGTGCTGGCCTGGCTCATCGGCGCGGCGGGCCGCGCGCCATATGTCCAACTCTGGCCCTGGGCGCCGTGGCAGAACCATGTGGTGCTGGCGGTCATGCTGCCCGTTTGCCTGATCCTCGCGCTGGCCATCGCGCGGCCCAACCCGTTCTCCTTCGGTGGCGCGCGGAACGACGGTTTCGACCCGGCCCGCCCCGGCATCGTGCGGCTGACGCGGCACCCGCTGCTGCTGGCGCTGGCGCTCTGGGCGGGGGCGCACCTGCTGGCCAACGGCGATCTGGCGCATGCCATCCTGTTCGGCACCTTCGCGGGTTTCGCGGCCATGGGCATGCGCCTCGTCGACCGCCGCCGACGCCGCGAGATGGGAGAGACCTGGCAGGCGCTCGACCTCGCGCGCCGACAGGCACCGCGGCTGTCACACCCGGTATCATGGTCGAGCGCGGCGATCCGGCTGGCGCTGGGCGCGGGCCTCTACGCAAGTCTGCTTTGGGTCCATCCGATGCTGTTCGGCGTCAGCCCGCTTCCCTGAAGAACGTCTCGCCCCGTTTTCCGTGCCTCCCAAACCGAGAGACCGCCGATGTCTTTTCCTTCGAAGCAGGTCAGCGCCCGAAGCGCGAGCGAAACCGGGCGTGCGCGTTGCGGCGCGCCGGGACCGGCAAGGAAACCCACGGTTCGGCTGCGGGACGGTTGGCGACCTGTTGAGGCGCTGGCGCCCTCCGATCGCTTTGCGGTTTTTTCCCGCTGGGTATCCCGCCCGGTGCATGGGGCAACGATGGCGCGCTGTCGTGGCCAAGGGACATGCGCGTGAGCGTGCGTGGCCTGGCGCGGGTGCGGGGGGCACATGTCTCCATGCGGGCGACGGATTTGCGTGGTTCGCGGACCACCGCGCTGGAGACGATCCCGCCGCAAGCCGCATGGCTTTACGGCATCTTGTTCCCGCAAGACGAGGGTATCGGGATTACGGACGGTCTTCGGGCGCTGTGCTCGAGGCCGCTTGTGGCGTCGGGAGCGCCGATCGAGGGCAGGACGGACCGGAGCCGGATCGGCGCGTGGCCGCTGCGCCACCTGACAGCGCGGGAAACGGCGGATCTTCCGCCCGTTTGGTCGGCGGCGCAGCGGTGATGGCTTGCATGGCCGCGAGATGGGACAGCGAAAGCGGAAAGGCTTGCCACCTCAGATCGTCGATCCATGTCCGGGCGGCCAGTGCGCGGGGCAGGCCGGGGGGCGATGGCCAGGAGCGGCACCGGGGCGATCGCGGCCTCCTTGATCCCTTCGGATCGCGCGCGGCGGGCCACCGCCGCTCACAGGCGTCGATTCGCGGCCCGGTTGGATGGCATGGAAGATGCGGGCCACGCCCGTCCCGTGCCCTTCCGGCGGTTGCAGGAGATGGCGAGTTGATCGGCGACGGGCTTCGATCCTCAAGTGGAAAAATCGTCGATCAGCGGATTGGGCTTGGCGAACCGCTCCAGCCCGGCCTGATCGGCGATGGTGACCCGGGTACCGGCTACCGTGACCCCGTAGGGCCCAAGCCCCTTGAAGGCACGGCTGAGGTTCTCCGGTGTCATCCCGAGCACCGATGCAAGCCGCCGCTTCTCGAAATCGAGATCGAAGGCCGGCCCGCCCCCGCTCTGTATCTGTTGCCGCAACAGGTAATTGGCCAACCGCTCCAGCGAGCTTCGGAGCTTGAGATCCTTCTGCGCCTTGATGACAGCGCGATAGCACTGTGCCAGTTCCTTCACGATGGCGCGCGCGAAGCGTCCGTCGGCGTCGAAGATTGCACGCACGTCCTGGCTGGGAATCAGCGCGATGCGGCTTTTCTCCAGCGTGCGCGCCGACATGAGGTAAGGGGCGTCCTTGATCGTCGCGGCCAGAATGAAGGTCGAGATGGGGCGCACGGTGGCCATGCTGGTCTCACGGTTGTTCCAGCGCGAAAACAGGTCGACCGAGCCCGACAGGACGATGTGCAGGAAGTCGCTCGGCTCGCCCTCGGTAATCAATTCGATCTGCGCGGGAAAATTCTGAACATAGGCCCCGCGCATGAGCGACAGGAAATTCCCGTCTTCCATTTCCGCGAAGAGATCGAGGGTTCGAATGTCCCGGTATTCCGTCTCGGGCATGGCAAACCCCCTTTCGTGTCCATTGGTCGTTGTCAACAAATGGGTTGATGATTGTCAAGTTTGCGGTTGATACGCGCTGGCGCCGCCTTGATCCCTCGCTGCCACTTGGATGATAAAATTCCGCAAGTCATTTATTTCGTTAAGCTTTTGCCAGATGAATGATCTAGATCAAGTCATCGGGGCGAGTTCGGCCGCAGGTCTGTCATCACATCCCGCATCGGGGTGAATGCGTCCTTCTTTCCGGAGACCCCGCCATGCAGACCGTAGCCACGGCCAAGCGCGCAGATCAGACGCGCGCCCTGAGCCTGAGCACGATTGCCTTTACCGCCTGTTTTGCGGTCTGGACGATCTTCTCCATCATCGGCGTGGCGATCAAGGCCGAGTTGGGGCTGAGTGACACTCAGTTCGGCCTGTTGGTGGCGACGCCGATCCTGACCGGGTCGATCAGCCGGCTGTTCCTGGGCGTCTGGACGGAAAGGTTCGGCGGGCGGCTGGTGTTCTCCAGCCAGATGGTCCTGACGGCGCTGGCGACCTTGGCTTTGACGCTCGCGGACAGCTACGTCATGTTTCTTGTCGCGGCGCTTGGCGTGGGCCTCGCGGGCGGCTCCTTCATCATCGGCGTGGCCTATGTCAGCCGCTGGTATGACGCAGGTCACCAGGGCACGGCGCTGGGGATCTTCGGCGCGGGCAACGTGGGCGCGGCCGTCACCAAGTTCGTGGCCCCGTTCGTCATGGTCGCCTATGGCTGGCATGGCGTGGCCCATGTCTGGGCGGCGGGGCTTGCCATCATCGGCGTGCTGTTCTTCCTTCTGGCCAAGGACGACCCCGAACTGGTGGCACGCCGCAAGACCGGGGCCAAGGCGCCCTCGCTCGCGCAGCAGTTCGCACCGCTGAAGAACCTGCAGGTCTGGCGCTTCTCGCTCTATTACTTCTTCGTCTTCGGCGCCTTCGTCGCGCTGGCGCTGTGGATGCCGCACTACCTGATCGACGTCTACGCCATCGATGTGCGTTTTGCCGGCATGGCGGCCGCGTCCTTCAGCCTGTCGGCCTCGCTGTTCCGGGCCTATGGCGGCGTGCTGTCGGACAAGTTCGGCGCGCGCTCGGTCATGTACTGGACCTTCGGCTTCTCGCTACTGTTCCTGTTCATGCTGTCCTATCCGCCCACCGACTACATCATCCAGGGCAAGGACGGCCCGATCGCCTTCTCGACGCGGATGGGCCTGTGGCCCTTCATCGTCACGCTCTTCGCGCTCGGCTTCTTCATGAGCCTCGGGAAAGCGGCGGTCTTCAAGCACATCCCGGTCTACTACCCGGGCCATGTCGGCGCGGTCGGCGGGCTTGTGGGCATGATCGGCGGGCTTGGCGGCTTTTTCCTGCCCATCGGGTTCGGCGCGCTGCTGGACCTCACGGGGATCTACACCTCGTGCTTTGCGCTGCTTTTCGCGCTGGTCGCCATCGCGCTGACATGGATGCACCTGTCGATCCGGTCCATGGAGCGCGCGGCGCATGGCGAAGCGCTCGACCGGTTGCCGGAGTTGCCCGAGATGCAGGGCATCCACCATCCCGAAGGCACCGCCATGCCGCGCGTTCTGGAGGACTGGCGGCCGGAAGACCCGCGGTTCTGGGATGAAAAGGGGCGCGCGGTTGCCCGCCGCAACCTGTGGATCTCGATCCCGGCACTGCTTCTGGCCTTCGCGGTCTGGATGGTCTGGTCGGTGGTGGTGGCGCGGCTGCCCGCCATCGGTTTCGACTTCGCCCCGGGCCAGCTCTTCTGGCTGGCGGCCTTGCCGGGCTTGTCGGGCGCCACGCTGCGGATCTTCTACAGCTTCATGGTGCCGATCTTCGGCGGGCGGCTCTGGACGACGCTGTCGACCGCCTCGCTGCTGCTGCCCGCGCTGGGCATCGGCTACGCGGTGCAGAACCCAGAGACGCCTTACCTGATCTTCCTCGTGCTGGCCCTTCTGTGCGGCTTCGGCGGCGGCAACTTCGCCTCGTCGATGGCCAATATCGGCTACTTCTTCCCGAAGGCCGAAAAGGGCAACGCGCTGGCGCTGAATGCGGGGCTCGGCAACCTGGGCGTGTCGGTCATGCAGTTCCTGGTGCCCATCGTCATCACGGCGGGTGTGTTCGGGGCGCTGGGCGGGCAGCCGCAGAGCTTGTCCGAGGGCGGCCAGCTCTGGATGCAGAACGCAGGCTTCGTGTGGGTGCCCTTCATCCTCGCGGCCACCATCGCGGCCTGGCTGGGCATGAACGACATCGCCGATGCACGTGCCAGCTTCGCCGATCAGGCGGTGATCTTCTCGCGCCGGCACAACTGGCTGATGTGCGTCCTCTACACCGGCACCTTCGGCAGCTTCATCGGTTACTCCGCAGGCTTCCCCCTGCTGACCCGGCTGGCCTTCCCCGAGATCAACGCGCTGAACTACGTCTTTCTCGGCCCGCTCGTGGGCGCGCTCAGCCGCGCCGGCACCGGCTGGATCAGCGACCGTTTCGGCGGTGGGAGGGTGACCTTCTGGACCTTCGTGGCAATGATCGCGGCGAGCTTCGGGGTGATCTTCTTCCTCGGGACAGGCTCCTTCAGCGGCTTCTTCGCCTGCTTCATGGCGCTGTTCTTCCTGACCGGTGTCGGCAACGCCTCCACCTTCCAGATGATCCCGGTGATCATGGGCCGCGAAGTGCCGCGCCTGATGCCCCACCTGGGCGTCGAGGACCGCAAGCGGCAGGTCGCCATGGAATCCGGCGCGATCACGGCCTTCACCTCGGCCGTCGCGGCCTACGGCGCCTTCTTCATCCCGAAGGCCTACGGGACATCCATCGCGATGACCGGCTCCGCCGTCGGTGCGCTCTGGGGGTTCCTGCTCTTCTACGTGATCTGCGTCGTCATCACCTGGGCCGTCTACACGCGCCCCGGCGGCCTGCTGCACGACATCGAACATGGCCGCCTGCCACAAGGCGCCGCCGCCCAACCCGCCCAGTGAACCGAGACATTTCCGGGGCGGCGCCTGCCGCCGCCCCGGGGCCCGATACCCGAAAGGACAGCCCAATGAGCCATCTGCTCGACAAACTGAACTTCTTCCAGAGCAAGGAACTGGAGCAATTCTCGGACGGCTGGGGCCAGACCACCCGCGAGGATCGCAGCTGGGAGGACACCTACAGAAACCGCTGGCGGCACGACAAGATCGTCCGGTCCACCCATGGCGTGAACTGCACCGGGTCCTGTTCGTGGAAGATCTACGTCAAGTCCGGCATCGTGACGTGGGAAACCCAGCAGACCGACTATCCGCGCACCCGCGCTGGCCTGCCCAACCACGAGCCGCGCGGCTGCGCGCGCGGCGCCTCCTACAGCTGGTATCTCTATTCCGCGAACCGGGTGAAGAACCCGCTGATCCGGGGCGCCCTGATGCGGGCCTGGCGCAAGATGCGCGAGACGATGACGCCCGTCGCCGCCTGGGCCGCGATCCAGAACGATCCGGCCCTGCGCGCCTCCTATACCGAGACGCGCGGCAAGGGCGGGTTCGTGCGGGCAAGCTGGGACGAGGCGACCGAGATCGTCGCCGCCGCCAATGCCCATACCGCGAAAACCTGGGGCCCCGACCGGGTGTTCGGCTTTTCGCCGATCCCGGCCATGTCGATGGTCAGCTACGCTGCCGGCTCGCGCTACCTGAGCCTCCTGGGCGGCACCTGCATGTCCTTCTACGACTGGTATTGCGACCTGCCGCCAGCATCGCCGCAGACCTGGGGCGAACAGACCGACGTGCCGGAATCGGCCGATTGGTACAACGCCGGCTTCCTGATGCTCTGGGGCTCGAACGTGCCGCAGACCCGCACGCCGGATGCCCATTTCTATACCGAAGTGCGCTATCGCGGCACCAAGTCGGCGGTGGTCAGCCCGGACTATTCCGAGGCCGCCAAGTTCGGCGACATCTGGCTGAACCCGCAGGCCGGCACCGATGCGGCGCTGGCAATGGCGATGGGGCACGTCATCCTGCGCGAATATCACCTCGACCGGCAGGCCGCGTATTTCGAGGATTACGCCCGCAAATACACCGACATGCCGATGCTGGTGCGTCTGGACGAAAAGGACGGGCATCTGGTGCCGGGTCGGATGCTGCGCGCGGACGATTTCGCGGGCCATCTAGGCGAGGCGAACAACCCCGACTGGAAGACCGTCGCCTATGACGAGGCATCAGGCCAGATCGTCGCGCCCAACGGCTCCATCGGGTTCCGCTGGGGCGAGGAAGGCAAGTGGAACCTTGAAGAACAGGCCAGGGGTGCCGAAGTCAGACTGCGGCTGAGCCAGATCCTCGACAGTGACCATGATGAGGTTGTCGGCGTCGATTTCCCCTATTTCGGCGGCGCCGCGACGGGCGATTTCGTGAAATGCGACCATCCCGACGTGCTGACGCGGGCCATTCCCGCCCGCCGCGTGACGCTGGCCGACGGGTCGGAGGCGCTGGTCGCCACGGTGTTCGACCTTTTCTGCGCCAACTACGGGCTCGACCGTGGCCTTGGTGGCGACTGGGTGTCCAAGGATTTCGACGACGACAGCCCCTACACCCCCGCCTGGGCCGAGAAGATCACCGGCGTCGACCGGGAAAAGATCATTGCCGTGGCGCGGGAATTCGCGGGCAATGCCGAAAAGACCCGCGGCAAGTCGATGGTGATCCTCGGGGCCGGTCTGAACCACTGGTACCACATGGACATGAACTACCGCGGCATCATCAACATGCTGGTGATGTGCGGCTGCATCGGGCAGGAGGGCGGCGGCTGGTCGCACTATGTGGGCCAGGAGAAGCTGCGCCCGCAGACCGGCTGGCAACCGCTGGCCTTCGCGCTCGACTGGAACCGCCCGCCGCGGCACATGAACTCCACCTCCTGCTGGTATGCGCATACCGACCAGTGGCGCTACGAGACGCTGTGCGCGGGTGAAATCCTGTCGCCCACGGCCCCCGAGGGCGATTGGGACATTTCCCTGATCGACTACAATATCCGCGCCGAGCGCATGGGCTGGCTGCCCTCGGCCCCGCAGCTCAAGACCAACCCGCTGGAAGTGTCGAAACAGGCGAAAGCCGCCGGCAAGGACATCAAGGACTATGTCGCCGAGCAGCTAAAATCCGGGCGTCTGGAAATGTCCTGCGAGGACCCGGACGCGCCCGAGAACTGGCCGCGCAACCTGTTCGTGTGGCGGTCGAACCTGCTGGGATCGTCGGGCAAGGGGCATGAATATTTCCTCAAGCACCTGCTCGGCACCGATCACGGCGTGATGGGCAAGGATCTGGGCGAGGAAGGCGGCGTGATGCCGAAGGAGGCCCGCTGGCATGACGCGGCGCCCAAGGGCAAGCTCGACCTGCTGGTGACCATCGACTTCCGCATGTCGACCACCTGCGTCTATTCCGACATCGTGCTGCCGACGGCGTCCTGGTACGAAAAGGACGACCTGAACACCTCGGACATGCACCCGTTCATCCACCCGCTTCAGGCGGCGGTGGACCCGGCTTACGAGTCGAAATCCGACTGGGAAATCTTCAAGTCGATCGCCCGAAAGTTCAGCGAAGTGGCGCCCGAGGTGCTGGGCGTGGAAACCGACATCGTCCAGCTTCCGCTCCTGCACGACACCCCCGGCGAGCTCGCCCAGGCCCATGTGAAGGACTGGAAGAAGGGCGAATGCGACCTGATCCCCGGCAAGACCGCGCCCAACTACATCGCGGTGGAACGGGATTATCCCAACCTCTACAAGAAGTTCACCTCCGTCGGTCCGCTGCTGGAAAAACTCGGCAATGGCGGCAAGGGGATCACCTGGGATACCAGGGCCGAGGTCGAGCATCTGCGTGACCTGAACGGCGTGGTTCTGGACGAGGGCGTGTCGAAGGGCCAGCCGAAGCTGGAGACCGCCATCGACGCGGCCGAGATGATCCTGATGCTTGCGCCCGAAACGAACGGCGAAGTGGCCGTCAAGGCGTGGGAGGAACTGGAAAAGCCCACCGGCCGCCACCATGCCCATCTGGCCGAGGGGGCGCATCACACCAAGATCCGCTTTCGCGACATCGCCGCCCAACCGCGCAAGATCATCTCCAGCCCCACCTGGTCGGGGATCGAATCCGAGGAGGTCTGCTATAACGCAGGCTACACCAACGTGCATGAGCTGATCCCGTGGCGCACGCTCACCGGGCGCCAGCAGCTCTACCAGGATCACGAATGGATGCGCGCTTTCGGCGAGGGCTTCGTCAGCTACCGCCCGCCGGTGGACCTGAAAACCATCACCAAGGCCGTCAACAACGACGCGGCCGAGGGCAGCCCGCATGTGGTGCTGAACTTCATCACGCCCCACCAGAAATGGGGCATCCATTCGACCTATTCCGACAACCTCCTGATGCTGACGCTGAACCGGGGCGGGCCGGTGGTCTGGATGTCCGAGGTGGACGCGGCCAAGGCAGGCCTTGTCGATAACGACTGGGTCGAGGCCTACAACATCAACGGCGCGCTGACCGCCCGCGTGGTCGTGTCCCAGCGGATCAAGCAAGGCACGCTGTTCATGTATCACGCCCAGGAAAAGATCGTGAACACGCCCGGTTCGGAAAAGACCGGCCATCGCGGCGGCATCCACAATTCGGTGACCCGCGCGACGCTGAAACCCACCCACATGATCGGCGGCTATGCGCAGCTGTCCTACGGATTCAACTACTACGGCACCGTGGGCAGCAACCGCGACGAATTCGTCATCGTGCGGAAAATGAAGAAGATCGACTGGCTCGACACACCTGCAAGCCGGTCCGCAACCCCGAAAGTGGAGGCCGCGGAATGAGAGTTCGTGCGCAAATCGGCAAGGTCCTGAACCTCGACAAATGCATCGGATGTCACACCTGTTCCGTGACCTGCAAGAACGTGTGGACCACCCGCGACGGCGTCGAATACGCGTGGTTCAACAACGTCGAGACCAAGCCCGGCACCGGCTATCCGACCGACTGGGAAAACCAGACGCGCTGGAACGGCGGTTGGGTGCGGTCGGCGTCGGGCAAGCTGCATCCCAAGCAGGGCAGCAAGTGGCGGATCCTGGCGAATATCTTCGCCAATCCGTCGATGCCGGAAATCGACGATTACTACGAGCCGTTTGATTTCGACTACGACCACCTGAAATCGGCGCCCGACATGACGGCCTTTCCCACAGCCCGCCCCCGGTCCAGGATCACCGGCGAGCGGATGGAGAAGATCGAGAAAGGGCCGAACTGGGAGGAAATCCTCGGCGGCGAATTCGCCAAGCGGTCCGAGGATTACAACTTCGAAAACGTGCAAAAGCAGATCTACGGTGAATATGAAAACACCTTCATGATGTATCTGCCGCGCCTGTGCGAGCATTGCCTCAATCCGACCTGTTCGGCCTCCTGCCCCTCGGGTGCGATCTACAAGCGCGAGGAGGACGGGATCGTCCTGATCGACCAGGAGAAATGCCGCGGCTGGCGGATGTGCATTTCCGGCTGTCCCTACAAGAAGGTCTATTACAACTGGGATACCGGCAAATCGGAAAAATGCACCTTCTGCTATCCGCGCATCGAGTCCGGCCAGCCCACGGTCTGTTCGGAGACCTGCGTGGGCCGCATCCGCTATCTGGGCGTGATCCTCTATGACGCGGACAAGATCGAGGCGGCGGCGAGCGCGGAACGGGAAACCGATCTTTACGGTGCGCAGCTCGACGTGTTCCTCGATCCCAACGACCCCGAGGTGATCGCCGCCGCCCGCCGCGACGGCATCCCCGAGGACTGGATCGAGGCCGCCAAGATCTCGCCCATCTGGAAGATGGCGATGGAGTGGAAGGTCGCCTTCCCGCTGCATCCGGAATACCGGACGCTGCCGATGGTCTGGTACATCCCGCCGCTCTCGCCGATCCAGAACGCGGCGCAGGCCGGCCAGATCGCGATGAGCGACCAGATGCCAGACGTGCGGTCCCTGCGCATCCCGGTCAAATACCTCGCCAACATGCTGACGGCGGGCGACGAGGAACCGATCGTTCACGCGCTGGAACGCATGTCGGCGATGCGGCTCTACATGCGCGCGCTCACCGTGGACGGCGTGCGCGACGAGGCGATTGCCGCCCGCGTGGGCATGTCGGGCCGGGTGATCGAGGACATGTACAAGGTCATGGCCATCGCCGATTACGAGGATCGCTTCGCGATCCCCACGGCGCATCGCGAACAGAACGAGACGGGCGCCGATATCCGCGGCGGCTGCGGGTTCACCGACGGCAATGGCTGTTCCTCGGGCGAAACGGCCAAGACGAGCCTGTTCGGCGGCAAGAGGAAGTCCTTTGCCCTTCCGATGGAGTCGTTCTGATGATGGACCGCACGCTCAAGGCCCTGTCGCTGGCGCTCAGCTACCCGACGGCGGAGCTTCAGGCCGCCATGCCGGAAATCGGAGTCGTTCTGAGTGAAGACCCGCGCCTGTCGCCGAGGGTCCGGGCGGACCTGGACGCGCTGTGCCTGCGCCTTTGGCGGGGCGACCTCTACGACCTTCAGGAGAGCTACGTGATGCTCTTCGACCGGTCGCGCACGCTGTCGCTCAATCTCTTCGAGCATGTCCACGGCGAAAGCCGGGACCGGGGCGGCGCGATGGTCAGCCTGATCGAGACCTACCGGGCGGGCGGGTTCGAGCCCGCCACCGCGGAACTGCCGGACCACCTGCCGGTGCTGCTGGAATTCCTGTCGTCACGTGGCTTCGCGGAAGCGCAGGACACCCTGGCGGACGCGGCGCATATTCTTGATGCCCTCAAGGCCAGGCTGATCCGGCGCGAGAGCGGATATGCGGCCGCGTTCGCCGCCCTCCTGCAGCTATCGGGAACCAGGGCCGACGCCGAGGCGGTGGCCGGCATGCTGGCCCAGCCGGACGACGACCCCACCGACCTTGTCGCCCTCGATGCGGTCTGGGAGGAAACCGAGGTCACCTTCGGGCCCGACCCGAACGCGGGCTGCCCGCAGGTTCGCGACATGCTGGCCACGATGGACAAACCCGGCTCCAAACCCAACCCGGCCCCTCTGAACAGGAGCGCCTGACATGTTCACCAACTTCGACATCAACTTCGTCATCTTCGGGGTCATGCCCTATGTGGCGCTGACGGTTTTCCTCGTGGGCTCGATAGCCCGCTACGAGCGCGATCCCTTCACCTGGAAAAGCTCGTCCAGCCAGCTGCTGCGCCGCAAGCAGCTGATCTGGGGGTCCATCCTGTTCCATGTCGGCATCCTGACCCTGTTCTTCGGCCACCTGATCGGCATGTTCACGCCGGTCTGGCTGCTCGACACTTTCGGCATCCCCTATGGTCTGAAACAGTGGATGGCGGTGATCATCGGCGGGCCGGCGGGCATCGCCGCCCTGATCGGATCGAGCATGCTGCTGCACCGGCGTCTCGTCGATCCCCGCATCCGCGTGACGTCCACCATGCCCGACATCGTCATCATGGTGCTGATCTGGCTGCAACTGGTCATCGGCCTGCTGACGATCACCCAGACGCTGCAACACATGGACGGGGAGAAGATGGTCCTCTTCATGGAATGGTCGCAAAGCGTGGTCAGCTGGAACCTGAACGCCTGGATCAACGTCGTGGACGTGCATTGGCTCTACAAGCTGCACATCTTCCTCGGGCTCATCATCACGATCCTGTTCCCGTTCACGCGGCTGGTGCACATCTGGTCGGGTTTCGCGGCACCCTTCCGCTACCTGCTGTCGCGGCCCGGCTACCAGATCGTGCGGTCCCGCCGCCGCAGGCCGCTGGAAGAACGCCGCCGGGCGTTCGACCGGGTGCAGGCCAGGACCGGCCCCAAGGCCACCACCCCGGCGGAGTGAGACCGATGGCCATGGCACTTTTCCCCGATGTTGTCGTCAATGGCGAAACCATCCCCTCGGCGGCAATCGCCGCCGAGGCCCAGAACCACGCCGCCCCCAAGGACAAGCCCGGCATAGCCTGGCGCAAGGCGGCACAGGCACTGGCGATCCGCGCCCTGCTGCTCCAGGAGGCGCGGCGGCGCGGGCTGGACCCCGAACTCCGGGAGCTGCGCCCGGGCCAGGTGGAAACCGGCGAGGAGGCGATGATCCGCACCCTGCTGGACGACGCGCTGGAGATCCCGCCGGTGTGCGAGGCGACGGTGCGCGCCGAATGGGCGAAGGATCCTTCGCGCTTCCGGTCGGAACCGCTCTGGGATGTGTCGCACATACTGTGCGCCTGCGACCCTCGCGACGAGGCCGGGCGCCGGCTGGCCGAGGCACGGGCCACGGCCCTGCTCGCGCGGCTTGACGGGGACCCCAGGGGGTTCGCCGCTGCCGCCCGCGAAAGCGATTGCGACACCAAGGCATCGGGCGGGTATCTAGGCCAGCTGGGCCCCGGCGAAACGGTGCCGGAATTCGAGGCCGCGCTGCGCGCCCTTTCCGAGGGGCAGACCACCGCCGCACCGGTACTTTCGCGCCATGGATGGCATATCATCCGGCTGAATGCGCTTGCGCCCGGCCAGGTGCTGCCCTTCGAGGCCGCTCGCCTCCGGATCGTATCGGCGCTGGAAAAAGCGGCCTGGGTCCGCGCGTCGCGGGCCTTCATCGAGGATCTCGGCAGGAATGCCCGGATCGAGGGCGCAAGCCTCGCCCCGATCTGACCTGCGCGAAAGGGTGCCCATGAAACAGCCAGAGCCGATGCATCGCGGAAGCGGTTTCGCCCCGACCGACACGAACCTGCTCGTGTCGCCGCTCGACTTCATGAGCGAGGACCACCTGCGCGAGAGGCAGTTCTGCGTGATGATCGACGGGCTGGCGATGGCCCCATCCGTCGATCGGCAGGACGCCCTGACAGTGCTGCGTTTCCTGAACGAGGAGTTGAACGTGCATCTGCGCGACGATGCGGAGGATCTGTTTCCGCTGCTCGCGCGGCGCTGCACGCCCGAGGATGCCATCGACCGGGCGATTGCCCGGATCGGGGTCGATCAGGACGCGGTCCGGCGTCTGCTGCCGGACATGCGGTCGATCCTGGCCCGCTGTCTCGATACCGGTTCCGACCTGTCGGAGGCGGAGCGCGGAACGCTGACACGCTTTGCCGGACATGTGCGCCGGTATCTGGTGGCCGAGAACGCGATCCTCCTGCCCATTGCCCGGGTCCGGCTGACGCGGCTGGACCTCAGGATGCTGGCCCTGCACATGCGGGCGCGGAGGGGCTTGCCGCCCGGGCAGCCCACCGAGGCCGGCGGGCGCTGCGATTGACGCCGCCCGCGGCCTCGGCCGGCGAGACTGCTCCGGTGCCGCATCCATCCTTTCCGGACCGGACCCTACAAGACAGGACAGGAGTCCCAAGATGACGATCCAGCAAGCCATCGCGTCACCCGGTTGCGGATGCGAGACGGCGGATACACCAAACTCCTTGATGTGCATCGACGAGGCGCTTTCCCGGATCGCGGCCCATGTCGCCCCGCCCGAACGCAGCGAGGCCGTTGCGATCCATGCCGCGGCGGGACGGGTCCTCGCCCGGCCGGTCCGGTCCCGCTACATGGCGCCGCCTTTCGACAACGCGGCGATGGACGGCTATGCGCTGGCGACGGCCCTGCTCGAGGGCGAGGGGCCATGGCGCCTGCCCGTGACCGCGCGCGTTCCCGCGGGACAGGCGGGTGGCCCGCTCCGGGGTGCGGGCGCGGCCCGCATCTTCACCGGCGCCCCGATCCCGGATGGCGCGGATGTCGTTGTGATGCAGGAAGAGGTGGTGCGCGATCGGGGGCACATCAGCCTGTATCGGCGCCCCGATGCGGGTGAGAACATCCGGCGTGCGGGCAGTGACATGGCCGCCGGGACGGTCGTCGCGGAGCGCGGACGGCGCCTGGGCCCCAGGGACATCGCCGCCTGCGCTGCGGCCGGCGCCGCCACCGTGCATGTGCGTCCGCGGCTTCGCGTTGCCCTCCTGGTGACCGGGGACGAGTTGCGGCAGGCCGGTCAAGCGCGGACGTCCGCGCAGATCTGGGACGTCAACACGCCGATGCTCGCCATGACCTTCGCCGCCGCGGGTGCGGATCTGGTCCTGTCGGAGCGGGGCGCGGACAGCCCGCAGGGGTTGGCCCGGCAACTGGCGGACATGGCGCGACAATGCGATCTTGTGGTCACGACCGGGGGCGTCTCGGTCGGCGAGGAGGATCACGTCAAGTCGGCACTCGGCCGCGCGGGTGGCGAGATCCGGTTCAGCGGCGTCGCGATCAAGCCGGGCAAGCCGGTGTCGTTCGGGCGTCTTGGGGCAGCGGTCTGGCTGGGCCTGCCGGGCAACCCGGTGTCGGCCCTCGTCACGTGGCACATGTTCGGCGCGGCGGCGATGCGCGGCCTTTCGGGCGAAGCCGGCAACGGCCCGCGCCGGCGTCATGTCGTCTGTGCCGGGCCGATCCGACGCAAGCCGGGAAGATGCGAGTTGCGCCCCGCCCGCTTCGCCGGGTTCGATCCCCATGGCCGCGAGGTGGTTGTCTTCGAGAACGCCACGCATTCCGGACGGGTGGGCGGCCTGGCCCGGGCGGACGGGCTGATCTTCCTGCCCGCCGATGTCGAGGCTCTGCCCGCCGGCGCGCTCATCGAATTCCTGCCATTCAGCGATACCCGGGGAGCGGAGACATGAGGCTGGCCTACACCATGGCCCTGGGACGCGGCGATACGGACCTGCTGCTGCTCGGCCTCGCCGCCGACCTGTCGGCCAGGGGGGTGCGCTGCGCCGGAACGGTGCAGATCAACAGCGAGCGCGCCGATTCCGGCCAATGCGACATGGATGTGAGGGTGCTGCCCGATGGCCCTGTCCTGCGCATCAGTCAGCATCTCGGCCTGTCCGCGCGGGGCTGCCGGCTCGATCCGGACGCGCTCGAGCGGGCAGTGGGCCTTGTGGCGGCCCGGTTGTCCCGGGGCGCGGATATCCTGATCGTGAACAAGTTCGGCAAGCACGAGGCGGAGGGGCGTGGGTTCAGGGACGTGATCGCCGAGGCCGTTGCGCTGGACATCCCCGTTCTGGTCGGGCTCAACGCGCTGAACCGATCCGCGTTCGAGGCCTTCGCCGGCGGTCTGGCATGTCGGCTGCCGCCCGAACGCGCCGCGCTGCGGGACTGGGCGGTCGCGGTTACGGCCGAAACCGCGTGCGTTCGCTGAGCGCATCGGGGGCGCGCGGCCCGCGCACCGCTTCGGGCGGTTCAGTCCACGAAGGCCCGTTCGACGACGAAGCTGCCCGGCGCGCTGTTCGAGCCTTCTTGCAGCCCTGCCGCCTCGCAAAGCGCCTTGCTGTCGCGCAGCATCTCCATGGAGCCGCAGATCATCACGCGGTCGTCCTCCGGGTCCAGCGGCGGAAGGCCGAGATCCTCGAAGACGCGGCCGCCGGTGACGGCCTCGGTGACGCGCAAGCGCCGGGGATGGTCCTCGCGTGTCGCGCAGGTGTAATGCAGCAGGCGGTCGGTGGCGAGGTCTCCGACCAGCGGATCGGCGCGCGTGGCGGCCACGAGGGCTTCGCCATAGACCAGTTCGGCCTTCAGCCGGCAGCCATGCATCAGCACGACCACGTCGAACTTCTCGTAGGTCTCGGGATCGCGCACCAGGCTCGCGAACGGGGCGATGCCGGTGCCGGTGGACAGCATGTAGAGCCTGCGACCGGGCAGCAACGCATCCAGCACCAGGGTGCCCGTGGGCTTCTTGCGCATCAGCACCGTGTCGCCGGGCACGATCTTCTGCAGATGCTCGGTCAGGGGGCCGTCGGGCACCTTGATCGAATAGAATTCCAACTCGTCATCCCAGGCGGGCGAGGCGATCGAATAGGCGCGGAAGACCGGGCGCTCGGCACCGGGCAGGCCGATCATCACGAATTCACCCGAGCGGAAGCGGAAGCTGGCGGGCCGTGTCATGCGGAACCGGAACAGGCGGTCGGTGTAGTGCTCCACCTCGGTCACGGTTTCCGCGAAGCAGTTGGCGGGGATCGCGGCGGAGGCCGCCATGGAGGTATCTGCTGACATCGCGGCGTCCTTCTTCCCCGGGCGTTCCGAGGGTTCGATCCTGCGCAGGCTAGCAGGATTCTTGTTTGTGTGCGAACAAATTTTCCGTCAGCGGACGCGGGCTCCCGAGCCGCGGTCAGCCGATCTTGCGCAACAGCCGCAGCAGCGTGGTCTGCTCGGTCCGGCTGAGCGGCGCGAGGGTCAGGCGGGTGATCTCCGTCGCAAGCGGAAGGACCCGGTCATGCACGCGCCAGCCCTCCTGGGTCAGGCGGAGCATGTGCAGGCGATGATCTTCCTCGGAGGGGAATTTCTCGACCAGGCCGCGCTGGATCAGGCGCTTGATGACACCGTTGATGGTGGAATTGTCCATCGCCGTCTGCCGGCCCAGCGAGTTCTGCGACGAAGGTCCGACCTCTGCCAGTTTCACAAGCGCCGCGAATTGCTGTGCCGTCAGCCCCTCGCCCATATGCGCGGCGAAAATGCTCAGATGGCGCTGCTGCGCCTTGCGCAGCAGAAAGCCGGCCTGCGAGTCCAGAACATAGCGGCGCCGGCCACGATGCGCGTCGGCATCGACCTCGGCTTTCTCGGTAGCGGGGTCGCTCTGGGTCAAGGCGCGGGATCCTCCCCGGTCAGCGCAGACCGTCCTTGCCCTCCGCCTGTTCGGCTGTCAACCCGCCGACCCGGGGCAGGGGGCGGCCGCTATCGGTGACCGCCACGGCGACCATGATCTCGTTCGCGCGGGGGGCGTCGTTCAGGCGCACCTCGATGCCGTCGAAATGGCTGCGCACATAGGCCGCGTCCTTGTGGCCCAGCGGGACGTCCAGCGGCTGGCCCGGCCCGCCCATCTTCTTCGACGACGGGACCAGCGCGGCGCCCTTCTCCACGGCCTCGCGCAGCGGTGCGCCGAGCCGGGGGTGCAGGATCGCGGCGGCATGTTCCAGCTCGCCGTTCTCGCCCACCATGGCGGCCTTGCCGTAGCTTTCGGCCTGGGCGGGCGTGATCCCCAGCGCCTCGACGCAGCGCCGGCCCAGGAGCCCGCCCAGTTCCGAGCCGATCTCCATCAGAAGGTCGAGGTCGGCCTCGTAGCGGCCCGCAAAGGGGTTCTCGATCACCGCCACCGCCGCGGCGCGGCGGGTGGGCGGGGCGATGGTCTGGCCCATCTCCAGGTGGGTTTCGTCCAGAAAGACGGCCAGCTTGCGGATCTTCGCCTGCATCGAGGTCTCCTTCACATCGCCGGCACGCGGGCCGAGGGCGGGGTCGAGCGCGAGCGCCCGGTGCGGATCTTGCCGTCGATCATCACCGCGGCGATGCCGGGGATGTTGCCCATGGCCATCGCGCCCAGCACGTCGTCGCCCTGCGAGCCGCCGGGCCGGTCCATGAACACCAGATCCGCCGGGCGGCCGGGCGCGAGGATGCCCTGCGTCAGGCCGCGCCGCCTGGCCACGTTGCCGCTGCCGCAGCACCATGCCAGTTCGGCGGGCAGGCCGCCCAGGCTCGCCAGCAGCGTTACCATGCGCAGCATCCCGTTGGGCTGCACGCCCGAGCCCGCGGGCGCGTCGGTGCCTACCAGCAGATCGGCCAGCCGGTCCTCTTCCATCGCGCCTTCCAGCGCGACCAGCGCGGATTTCTCGTTGCCGTTGTGCACCGCCTCCAGCGCGCCCTCGGCGTGGCGGCAAAGCTCGCGGATGGCGTCGTGCGGGATCGAGGTGGGCCCGCCGTTGATGTGGCTCACCACGTCGGGCTGCGCCTCCAGCACGTCCTCGGCTGTGACGTGGTGCGAGCCGGCGATCGAGGGGCCGCCGGTATGCATGATGGTCTCGATCCCAAGCTCCCGGCACCAGCCGGTGACGCGGGCGGCGTCCGGGCCCTTGGCCACTGTGCCCAGACCGATCTCGCCGATATGGCGGATGCCCGCGGCCTTGAGCCCGGCGTAGAAATCGCGGTCGAAGTCCAGTTCCGGCACCGGGGCGCCGGCGATGACCTTGGCGCCCGCGGCGCGGAAGTTGGTGAAGCAGCGCTGCGCGACCATGGCCAGCGCCTTGACCCCCTCGGCATCCTTGGGGCGCCCGGGCAGGTGTACCTCGCCCGCCGAGATGAAGCTGGTCACGCCGCCGTTCACGTTCATCTCGATCCAGCCGATCTGGTTCTGGCGCGGCGTCCAGTCGCCGAAGACCGGGTGGCAGTGCCCGTCCACCAGCCCCGGCGCCACGGCGCAGCCGCCCGCGTCGATCTCCCGGTCGGCGTCGCCCGCCTCGAAACCCGCGATCACGCCGTCCTCGATCAGAAGGCAGTCGCTGTCGGCCAGAGGGGCGTTCAGGTCGCCGGTCAGCAGGCGCCCGATGTTGCGGATCAGGCAGCGGCCGGGGGCCGGTGCGTCCAGTGTCTCGACAGCCATTGCGCCCTCATCTGTTGTTCGTGTGGAAACGGTATCGGTCCTCGCGCCGTGCGGCAAGCCCGCCGCCGTGGCCTCTCAGAGCAGCGCAAGGCTGAACCATGGCACCAGCGCGAGCACGACCAGCACAAGGCAGGCCGCGACGAAGAAGGGCGCGGTCAGCCAGAACACCCGCAGGGGGCTCACGTTGCTGACCTGGGCCGCGACGTAAAGCCCGATGCCGACCGGCGGCGACAACAGCCCGAGGATCAGGTTGATCGAGACGACCACGCCGAAATGCAGCGGGTCGATGCCGTAGATCTCCGTCGCGATGGGCAAGAGGATGGGCACCACCATGATCAGCCCCGGAATCCCGTCGATCACCGTGCCCACCACCAGAAGCGTCACCAGCACCAGCAGCATGAAGGCCATCGGCGTCGTCGCGACCGACTGGATCCAAGCCGCCGCCGTCTGCGGCACCTGCCCGAAGATCAGCACCCAGGAGAACACACCCGCCGCGGCCACCAGGAACAGCACCAGCGCGCTGTTGATGCCCGTGCGCAGCAGGATCTGCGGCAGATCCGCCAGCTTGAGCGAGCGGGTGTAGAACAGCCCGATCAGGACGGCCAGCACCGCGCCCAGGGCCGCCGCCTCGGTGGGCGAGCCGAAGCCGCCCAGGATCGTGCCGATGATGACGACGGGAATGGCCAGCATCGGCAGTGCATCTCGCAACGCCTTGAACCGCGCGGGCCAGGTTTGCCGTTCGCCCACGGGATAGGCATGCCAGCGGCCCAGCAGCGCCACGACCACCACGAAGAGCCCCGTCAGCATCAGCCCCGGCAGGATGCCCGCCACCAGCATGTCGCGCACCGCGACCTGCGCCAGCACGGCGTAGACGACAAAGACGATCGAGGGCGGGATGATCGGCCCCAGCAGCCCGCCATAGGCCGTCAGCCCCGCGGCGAAGGCGCGATCGTAGCCCGCGCGCTGCATCTCGGGCACCATGACCTGGCTCATCATGGCGATCTGCGCCGTCGCAGAGCCGAGGATCGAGGCCACCATCATGTTGGCCAGCAGGTTGATATAGGCCAGCCCGCCCTTGAGCGCGCCGACAAAGGCCGCCGCCAGCCGCACCAGCCGCTGCGTGATGCCCGCGCCGTTCATCAACTCGCCCACGAGGATGAAGAGCGGGATCGCCAACAGGCTGAAATTGTCGAGCGAGGAAAACAGCTTGAGCGGATAGCTCTGGAGCAGGATCATGTTGTTGGTGTCGTAGATGAACACCAGCGCGGCCACGCACAGGATCAGCCCGATCGGCAGCCCGATCACCAGCAGCAGCACGAAGGCGGCAAGGGTCATCGGTCGGTCTCCGCCGTGGCGCCGCCCTCGGGCGGGCTCAGTTCACGGGCAAGGGCGCGTTCGGGGATCAGGCCCGCATCCTCGGCCAGGTTGGCGAGGGCATGCACGGTGACGGTGAGCGCGAACCACGGCATGACCAGGTAGAACCAGAAGAAGGGCCAGACCAGCACCGGTGTCTGACCGGAATAGATGAAGTTGAAGGTGGCCCCCTCGAAGGCGGCGATATCGAAGCCCGCGGCATACAGGCCGATCGGATCGAACCAGTTCCAGTTCAGCCGGATCAGGATAATCCCGAAACCCGCCGACAGCACCGAGACGGTGACCCGCAATGCCCGCACCATCGCCGGGCCGACCGCCTCGTGCAGCAGGCGCACCGCCGGGTCGATCCGCGCGCGCAGCATCAGCGAGGCGCCCACGAAACCCGACCAGGCCATCGCCAGCACGGCCAGTTCATCGGCCCAGGCCAGCGTGATGCGGAACAGGCGAAAGCCCACGTTGAGCAGGACAAGCGACACGAGACTCAGGACGAGCGCCATCAACAGGACGCGGTCGATCCTCACGAGCCCATCGGACAGCGCGCGCAGCAGGCGAATGAGCGGCATCCGGTTCCCCTTGGTCTTTCGGGGCGCGGGCGGCGGCGCGGCTTCGGTCCGCGCCGCCCTCCGTTGCGGCTTCAGAAAGAGGCGACCAGCTCGCGCATGCGCGCGACATAGGGGGTCTGTTCGCCCCACTCGGCGTCCCAGCGCTCGACGATGTCGCCGAAGAATTCGCGGCCCACATCTTCGGTGATCTGGATGCCCGGCGCCTCGCGCAGGCGGGCCAGCTTGTCTTCCTCTTCCTCGACGAAACGGTCGATCGTGCGGTCGCAATGCATCTGCGTGGCATCGGTGATAAGCGCGCGATCCTCCTCGGACAGCTGCGCCCAGACCGGCGCCGAGATCAGCGCGACCATGCCGAACATGTGGTGGTTGGTCTCCAGCAGGTGCGGGGCGTGCTCGTAGTAGCGGAAATTGATGATGGATTCGTAATCCATGTCCAGCCCGTCGATCTGGCCATTGGCCAGCGCGTCATAGATCGCCGGGAGCGGCATCGGCGCGGGGGCTGCGCCGAACATCTCGAAGAAGTCGCTGATCGCGGGGGCCGGCGTGATGCGGATGCGCTGGCCCGACAGGTCCGCGGCCGAGTCGATCTGCTCGCGCAGCACGAGCTGGCGCATGCCGATCATCGCATAGCAGACCCCCACCGTGCCGGTGGCGCGCGGCAGCGTGCCCAGGATCTCGCGCGCGAGATCCGAGCGCAAGACCTTTGCCGCATCCTCGATGTTGTCCACCAGGAACGGCGCGTGCAGCGCGGCCATGTCGGGCACGCGGAAGGTGATCTCGGCGGTGGTCAGCCACGCCATGTCCAGCGCGCCGGTCTGCAACTGTTGCAGCATCGCCGCCTCGTTGCCCAGCTGGCCCGAGGGGAAGGCGGTGATCGAGAACCGCCCGTCCGAACGCTCCTGAAGCGTCTCGGACAGCGCCGCGACCTCCTTGTTCCAGACATGCACCGGAGGGGTGATCAGCCCCAGCCGGAACTCGCGTTCCTGTGCCATGGCGGGCAGGGCAAGGCCCAGCGCCGCCACGGTCGCCATCATGGTTTTCAACATCATTCTAAGTCTCCCTGTTGGTTCCTTGATCAGGCCCGGCTTTTTGGTGTCACCGGGTCGTTTTCGCGGCGCGCGGCGCTCCGGCAGTCTATCGCAGCCCGTCCTTGCCTTCGATATCTTCCGCCCGCAGCCCGCCGACGCGGGCATGGATGCGGGGCCCGGTGGTCATCACCAGGATCAGCGCCAGTTCGTTCGCGCGCGGCGCGTCGTTCAGCCCCACCTCCATCGCGTCGAAATGGCTGCGGACGTAAGAGGCGTTCACATGGGTCACCGGCACGTCAAGCCGGGTGCCCGGCCCGCCCACCTTCTTGGTCGAGGGCACGATAGCCATGGCGTCGCCCAGAACCTCGCGCATCGCCCAGCCGCCCGGCACATGCCACAGCGCCCCGTGCTCCAGCTCTCCGGCCGCGCCCACGATCGCGCCCTTGCCGTAGCCCTCCACCGCTTTCGGATCGCCCCCCAGCGCCTCCAGCATCCGCCGGGCCATGGCCTCGCCCAAGGGCTTCAGCGTGTCCATGAAGGGCGCGATATCGGGCTCGTAGCGGCCCGCGAAGGGGTTCTCGACGACCGAGACCATGGCCACGCGGCGCAGCGGCGCCGGGGCGGGCGGGCCGAATTCGTGAAACACCTCCTCGATCACGAGGGCCTGTTTGCGCAGGTTCAGCTCAGGCATGGACAAGGGTCTCTCCTTGAGGTTGCGGGACCGGCGGCAGCAGGGGCAGGTCGCCCACCACCCGCGCGGTGCCCTGAAGGACGAGGAGCGCGCCGCCGATCAGGCCGCGCGCCAGCATCCGTCGCGCCACCGCCTCGCCCGCCTCCAGCGCAAGGGCGATCCCGGCGGGCGTCAGCGGCGCGACCCGGGTGGTCACCGGCCGGTCGCCCAGGTCGCTGTCGGGCGAGAGGCTGCGCGCGGGGGCACGGGTGATGGCGGGATCGCCGGGCAGGTCGACGGCATTGGCGATCAGCGTCGCCGCCACGTCGGCGGCGGGAGCGTCATGGGCGAGCACGGTCACACTGTCGGCGATGCCCAGCGAATGGCTGCGCCCCTTCGCGCCGCTGGTGGCGATGCCGCGCCAGCGCGTGTCGGGGCCGATGACAAGCCGCCCCGGCGAGGCGGGCACGGCCGGGTCCACCACCACGCCCAGCCGGTAGGGCAGGGCGCCCCGCGCGAGGAACAGTGCGATATCGCCGCCGTTGTTCACATGGGCCCGGCTCAGCCCGGGCGCGGCGGACATGGCGTCCAGCACCGCCTGCGCGCCCGCACCCGCCACCGCGGCCATGGGCGTGACGAAGGCGGGCAGATGCGCCCGCGCCGCGCTGGCCATGGCGCGGGCCACGGGGCCTTGCAGCGGGCATTCGGCCTCGGGGCGCACCGGCTGACGCAACAGGGGCAGTTCGGCGACCAGCCCGGTCAGCAATGTCTCGAAACAGGCCCAGGCGCGCGCCTGGGCCTCGTCCACGGCGCGCGACGGGCCCTCTGCCCCCACGATCATGTCGATGGGGCCATGCTGCAGATGCAGCCGGCCGTCGCCCAGCCGGGCTTGGACAGGCCCCGCGCCGTTCATCCCGCCGTCCAGCCGAAACGATGTGGAAGCACCGGCCAACGCGCCGGATCCGTCCCGCGCGACAGCTGCCGGATGTCGCCCGGCATATCGCCGGTGACCTCCACCAGCGTCCGGACAGAGCCCATGTGCCCGCCCAGCGCCGCGTAATCCGACAGCCGCATGGTGAACTCGATGGGCGCCACCAGTGCGGGCGTCGGCACGTAGCCGAAGGAGTTCTCGGGCATCTGCATCACGTCCACCATGTAGGTGATCCCGCCGCCCGGCCAGATATAGACCTCGGCCCCGCCCGAGGTGACATGGGTCAGCGTTTCGCGCACCGAGCGGGTGAGCTTGACCGGGTTCTCCGTCACCCCGGCCCGCAACGAGCCGCCCGCCCCGCCGATGAACACGACCGAGCACATCGCCGGCTCGCAATTCTCCTGCACCCGCGCGACCGAGGCCGCCACGGGATCGGGCATCTCCACCGGCACGGGACGCATCTCGGCGTCCAGCTCGAAATAGGCCGCGTGATCGCCGGTGGTGGAGACCATCAGCATCCGCAGCCCGGGCCAGGCGACCTTCGGGTCGAAGCGTTCGATGATCGACAGCGGGTCGGTGATGTCGGTGCCGCCCCAGCCCTGTCCGGGCGCGGCCACCTTGAAATAGCGCCCCGGGGTGCTCTTGTGGCCGCGGATGCGGATGCCGGTGGGCGGCACGTCCAGCAGCTTGCCGGCCTGGTGCTCGGACAGCACGCCGGTGATGTGGTCATCCACCACCACCACCTCGTCCAGGTGCCGGAACCATTGCTGCGCGAACATCCCGATCGCGGCAGAGCCGCAGCCCACGCGCATCCGCTCCTCGCGCTCGCCGTCGATGACGGGCGGCTGCCCCGCCTCCACGACCAGCGATGCGCCCTCGTCCACCGACAGTTCAACCGCCTGACGGTTGCACAGGTGCAAGAGCGCCTCGCAGGTGGCGCGGCCCTCCTTCTTGGAGCCGCCGGTCAGGTGATGCACCCCGCCCAGGCTGAGCATCTGGCTGCCGTATTCGGCGGTGGTGACATGGCCCACCACCTCGTCCCGGTAGCGGACCGCGGCCGTTTCGGGGCCCAGGTGGCGGTCGGTGTCGATCTTCACCTTCACGCCGCAATAGGAAAAGATGCCCTCTGTCACCACGGTCACCATGTCGGTGCCGTCCATCTTGCTGGAGACGATGAAGGGCGCGGGCTTGTAGTCGGGATAGGTGGTGCCGGCGCCCACGGCGGTCACGAACCGCTCGGGCGCGTTGACGATCTCGCCCTCCCATTCGCGGCCGTCGTCGAGAAAGCTGACCACCTCGCCGCCATCGGCCACCCGGCGGTCCAGGATCACCAGCGGATCGACCCGGTTCAGCACGCCCTGCACGTTGGCATAGCGGTCGCAGGCCCCGGCGCGGCCCTCGGCGATGTAGCACAGCACCGGGCAGGCGTCGCAGCGGATCTTCTCGGGGCGTTCGCGCCTCGGGCGGTCGGCCACGGTGGGGGGCTGGGTGGTCTCGGTCATCCTTGTCTCACATACCAGCCGCGCGCAACGCGCGCAGCACCTTGTCAGGGGTCGCGGGCAGATCGCGGACCACCGCCCCGGTGGCATCGCGCAGCGCGTTCAGGATGGCGGGGGCGGTGGGGATCAGCACCTGCTCGCCGATACCCTTGGCGCCGAAGGGGCCGTGCGCGTCCGCGTCCTCGATGAGGATCGAATGCACCCGGCCGACATCGCCCACGGTCGGGATCAGGTAGTCGTGCAGGTTCTCGGTGCGGCCGGGGATGAATTCCTCCATCAGCGCCAGCCCGATACCCTGGGCCGAGCCGCCCTCGATCTGGCCCTCGAGCAGGGTCGGGTTGATCGCGCGGCCCACGTCATGCGCGCAGACCAGATCGCGCACGCGGATGGTGCCCAGTTCCACGTCCACCTCGATGTCCGCCAGGTGCGCGCCCCAGCCATAGGCGGCATAGGGATTGCCCTGTCCGTTCTCGTCGAGCGGCGAGGTGGGTGGATCGTAGCTTTCCTCTGCTATCAGCACGTAGCCCTGCGCGGTCTCGGAGCCCGCGAGCGTGGCCAGGTCGAACGCCGCCGCGCCGGCGGAGATCCTGCTGCCCTCCAGCCGCAATTCCGCATCGTTGCCGGCGTTCAGCCGCCGCAGGATCTGCGCCCGCAGCGCCGCGCCCGCCCGCAGCGCCGCAGCCCCCGACACGAAGGTCTGGCGCGAGGCCGAGGTCTTGCCCGCGTCGGGCGTCAGGTCGGTATCCGGGCCCACCAGCGTGAAGGCGGAGACCGGCAGGCCCAGCGCCTCGGCGCAGATCTGGGTGATGACGGTATTGGCGCCCTGGCCGATATCCATCGCGCCCTGGTGCAGCACCAGCGTCCCGTCGGCCCGAAGCCCCACGCGGATGGTGGACGGGTTGGGCAGCGAGGTGTTGCCGCAGCCATACCACATGCCGGCCACGCCCACCCCGCGCCGCAGCGCGCCGCCCTTGGCCGCCTGCGCCGCGTTGAAGGCGGCTGCCGCCGCGCGCCGCTCGGTCCAGGCCGGGCGCAGCGCCTCGAGGCAGGCGCGGATACCCACGCCCTGCGCGAAGACCTGGCCCGTTACCGTGGGGTCGCCCACGCCCAGCGCGTTGCGGATGCGGAAATCAAGCCGGTCATGGCCCAGCGCGTCTGCCAACTCGTCGAACAAGGCCTCCTGCGCCACGGCGCTTTGCGGCACGCCGAAGCCCCGGAAGGCGCCCGAGGGCGCGCAATGGGTGTGAATGGCGGCCGTCTTCGCCTCGTAGGCCGGCATCCGGTAGGGGCCGGAGGCATGCACCGGCACGCGGTTCGCCACGGTCGGCCCCCAGGAGGCATAGGCGCCGGTGTTGAAGCCGGCCCGCACGGTCATGCCCACAAGCCGCCCCTCGGCATCGGCCCCCACCCGCGCGGTGATCCGCGAGGGATGCCGCTTGGTGGTGCTCATCATCGACTCGGTGCGGCTGTAGACCATCCCGCAAGGCTCGCCGGTGACCCAGGCGGCGAGTGCCAGGTAAGGCTGGAGCGACAGGTCCAGCTTGGAGCCGAAGCCGCCGCCCACCGACGAGGGCAGGATGCGGATCGCCTCGCGCGGCAGGTCCATGATCAGCGCCAGGTCGTCCAGGTCCATGTGCGGGGCCTGGGTGCAGGCCCAGATCTCGATGCGGTCGCCCACGCGGCGGGCGAACCCGGCCTCGGGCTCGATATAGGCGTGTTCGATGAAGCCCGTCGTGAAGGTGCCCTCGACGACCGCGACAGCCTGTGCCAGCGCGTCCTCCGGGCTTCCCTTGCGCACGAAGCCCTCCACCAGCAGGTTTCCGGCCCGCCCCTCATGCAGTTGCGGCGCATCGTCGATGCGGGCGGCGTCGATATCCAGCACGGCGGGGCGCTCTTCCCACGCAACGGGGAAGCCGCCCAGGTCCAGCCGCTCCACCGCCTCGCGGGGGCCGACGATGGCGGCCACCGGCTCGCCCCTGAACAGGGCCACGCTCTCCGGAAAGACCGGCTGGTCGGCGAAGGGCGGGATCACCCCGTGCGCATTGCGGCCGGGAATGTCGGCGGCGGTCAGCACCGCGGCCACGTCCGGATGCGCCGCCCGCCAGGCCGTCAGGTCGCCGAACGTGAACGTCGCATGGTGGAACGGGCTGCGCACCAGCCGCACCGCCAGCGTGCCGTCGGGCCAGCCATCCGCGCCGAACCGGTCGGTGCCCAGCACCTTGGGCAGCCCGTCCAGCCGCTCGATCCGCGCACCCACGGCACCATCGGGCGGCGCGACATCCGCGCCCGCGCAATCCATCACGGCCTGAACGATCTTGGAATAGCCCGTGCAGCGGCAGAGCACGCCCGAAAGCGCCTCCTCCACCTCTTTCCGCGTGGGCGTCGGGCAGGTGCGCAACAACGCCTCGGCCGAGATCAGCATGCCCGGCGTGCAGATCCCGCATTGCGCCGCGCCATGGCGCAGGAAGGCGCGTTGCAGCCTGCCCGGCACGCCTTCGGCGGCGGCCAGCGCCTCGACGGTTTCCACCGTCGCACCCTCGGCCCGGGCCGCCGGCATCAGGCAGGCGCAGATCGGGGCGCCATCCACCAGGACGGTGCAGGCGCCGCAATCGCCGGCGTCGCAGCCGACCTTGACGCCCTCGCAGCCGAAGCCCTCGCGCAGCGCGGCGCTCAGCCGGGCGGCGGGGGCCACCTCGGCCTGCCGTGCGACGCCGTTCAGCGTGAGAGAGAGCGAGATCCGGCCATCTGCCTCGGCAGGCAGGGCAGGGGCGATCCTGTTCATCGGGGGCTCCTTTCTCAGCGGTCCATGCAGCGCGCCAGCGCACGTCGCACCAGCACCGGCACCGCCGCGTCGCGATAGGCGGCCTCTGCGCGCACGTCGCTGATCGGGGCAAGCCCCTCGACAAGGTCGGGACGCACCGCCGCGGTCAGGTCTTCGACGCCCGCGCCCACCAGCGCAGCCTCCAGCGCGGTCAGCCGCCGCGCGACCGGCGCGCAGGAGCCGACGGTGACGGCGGCCCGCGAAATCCGGTTGCCGGCGTCGAGTTCCACATGCGCCGCGACCATCACGATGGAAATGACCAGGTATTTCCGTGCGCCCAGCTTGACGAAAGCGGACTGCCCGGAATGCAGTGGCATGCGCAGCGCGGTCACGATCTCGGCCGGGTGCAGCGCCACCTGGCGCACGCCGGTCACGAAGTCGGACAGGGGCAGGCACCGCGTGCCCCCGGGCCCGGCAATCTCGATCTCGGCGCCCAGCGCCATCAGGGCCACCGTGCCATCCGCCGCGGGCGAGGCGTTGCAGACATTGCCTGCCACCGTCGCCGCGTTCTGGATCTGCGGCGACCCGACCTCGCGCCCCGCCTCCTGCAGCGCGCGGAACGCGGGGCCCAGATCGGTGCGCTGCACGTCCGTCCAGGTGGCGAGCGCCCCGATTCGCAGGCCATCGGGCGCGACCGTCACCTCGCGCAGCGCCGACAGCCCGGTAATGTCCAGCAGGTCGGCCTGCTCGACCGCGTTGCCGAGCGCGGGGTAGACATCCGTTCCGCCTGCGAGAATGCGCATGCCGGGGTTTGTCTGGAGGGCCGCAACGGCCTCTGCCAGTGATTGCGGGCGAAGATAACGCGCCATGGCCGGTTCTTTTCCCTGTCGTTCGGGCGGTGTGTCGCACGGTTCGGGACGTGCGGCCGCTGCCCTGATTATGCGCCAAGTTTTGCAGAGCTTCGCGCGTCGGACAAGAAATTTCCGGTCCTACACTTACGGTTTTTCACGCAGCCAGCCCGCAGAAACGCTTTGGTCATTCGGGTGAAAATGCAGGATTATCGGGCGTTTTGTCATGTTCTTGCCGACCGTGGCGCATGGCTCGGCCGTGATGCCTCAGCCATGAAATCGTTTGTATTCATACATTATACACGGGCCCCCGGTGCCTTCCGGCCGGACTGCCGCGCGCGCCGCGATCCGGTTCGGGCTCAGCGATAGGTGCGGGCGCCGATCGGCGTCGCCTCGATCGCCGCAAGCAGGCGCGACAGGAAGGACTGTTCGGCCCGGTTGGTGCGCGTTTTCGGATTCCAGACCAGGTGGACGTCGATCGCCGGGACCTTGTCGTAGGGGGGCAACTGCCACAGCAAGCCGTCGGCGGCATCGCGGGCAGCGACGTGCAGGGGCAGCGGGCCCACGCCGAGCCCGGCGGTAATCATCCGGCGGACTTCTTCCAGGTGGCTGGAGGTGCCGATCACCCGTTCGCCCAGTTCCGCCTCGGCGCGCATCAGCGTGACCGGGCGCAGCACGTCCTGCAGGCGGTCGGTCTCGAAACTGACCGAATTGTGCCCCGCCAGGTCGCGCACCGTCAGCCCCTCGCGCCGGAACAGCGGATGCGGCGGGCCGCAGAACAGGCCGAAGAATTCGCGGTAGAGCCTGCGGTATTCCAGCCGCGGATTGCGGTCCCGCACCAGGCAGATGGCCAGCGAGGCGCTGCGGTCCGTGACCCGGGCGATGGCATCGGCGCTGGTGTAGACGTCGAAGGACAGCGTGGCCTTGGGGTGGTCGGCGTGGAATTCCGCCAGCACCTGGTCGAACAGCGGGCAGACCACGTGACTGGCCAGCGCAATGCGCACATGGCCCGTCACCTCGTCGGTCATGTCGCGCATCAGGGTGGACAGCCGCAGGATCGCGCCCTGGATGTCCACCGCCTCGCGGCGCAGCGTCTCGCCCGCCTCGGTCAGCCGGAAGCGGCCTGGCCCGCGGTCGATCAGCCGTTTGCCCAGCCGGTCCTCGAGCCGCTTCAGCGCGGCCGACACCGAGGGTTGCGACAGCCGCAGCCGCGCCGCCGCCTCGGTGACGGAACGGGATCGGGCCAGCACGACGAACGTGCGCAGCAGGTTCCAGTCCAGCTCGCGCATGATCCGTTCGGGCGAACGATGATCCTCGGAGCGGGGCGGAGGGGACCGGGTCATAGACAAAGCCTATTCTTACAATTCCTGCTATCTATTTGATCTATGGATGTGCTCTTGGTCAAGGTGGCGGCAGCCATGATGACAGCAACAGGGACACCATGTCCGTCGAAGCCCGCGAGGCCCGCCAACCCTGGATCCTGCTTTCGCCCGCGCTGACGGCGGTGGGCCTGCTGCTCTTCGTGCCGCTGCTGTTCATCGTGGTCTATTCGTTCTGGCTCAGCACGGCCACGGGCGCGGACCTGCCTGGCTTTCACCTCGACAATTGGCAGGAGGCGCTCACCGATGCCTTCTACCGCGACATCCTGCTGAACACGCTCAAGATCGCCGCCATCACAACGATCATCTGTGCGTTGATGGGCTATCCGGCGGCCTATTTCATCTCGCGCGCCAAGGGGAACAAGGCGCTGCTTCTGCTGCTGCTGATCCTGCCCTTCTGGATCAGCTACATCATCCGCACGATGAGCTGGATCAACATCCTGGGCGTGTCCGGCGCGGTGAACTGGCTGCTCATGGCGCTGGGCCTGACCGACTCGCCGATCCAGATGCTCTACAACGAGACCACGGTGATCCTCGGCCTCGTGCATTTCCTGCTGCCCTTCATGGTGCTCAACGTCTTCGTCAGCCTCGACGGGATCGACCTGAACCTGGAGGATGCGGCGAATTCCCTGGGCGCGACGAAGTGGCAGGCATTCCTGCAGGTGACGCTACCGCTTTCGCTGCCGGGGCTCGCGGCCGGCTCGCTGCTGTGCTTCGTGCTGGGCGCGGGCACCTACATCACGCCGATGGTGCTGGGCGGGCCGCGCGACGCGATGTTCGCCAATCTCGTCTACGAGGCGATCATCACGCAACTGAACTGGCCGCTCGGCTCGGCGCTGTCGCTGATGCTGCTGATCGTGCTGGGCGCGCTGGTGCTGATCTACAATCGCTATCTCGGCATGGCGCAGCTGATGAAGGGGCTGGGCTGATGCGAGGCTGGGGATGGAACCTGATCCGCGCCTGGACCGTTCTGGTCTACGGCTTCATGTTCCTGCCGGTCGCGGTTGTGGTGCTGCTGAGCTTCAACGCCAGCCAGTTCGGCAGCTTCCCGATGACGGGCCTTTCCTTCCGCTGGTTCGTGGAACTGGCCCAGAACGACGCGATCCTGCGGGCGTTCCGCACCTCGCTGATCCTCGGCCTGCTGACGGCGCTGATCTCCACCACGCTGGGCGTGCTGGCGAGCCTGGCGCTGGTGCGCTACCGGGTGCCGGGTGCGAACATGATCTCGACGCTGTTGATCGCCCCGATCCTGGTGCCCGAGGTGGTGCTGGCCGTGGCGCTGCTGCTGTTCTTGAACTTCCTGGAGGTGAACAAGAGCTTCACGCTTCTGCTGCTGGGGCATGTCATCTTCACGCTGCCCTTCGTGATCCTCGTGGTGCAGGCGCGGCTGGTCTCGATCCGCCGCGACGTGGAGGAGGCCGCGATGAGCCTGGGGGCCAGCCCGCGGCAGACCTTCTTCCAGATCACGCTGCCGCTGATGCTGCCCGCGGTGCTGGCCGGCGCGCTCTTCGCCTTCACCATCAGCTTCGACGACATCACAGGCACGCTGTTCTGGAAACCCGGCGGGGTTGAGACCGTGCCGACGCAGATCTTCTCGATGCTGCGCAACTCCATCTCTCCCGAGATCAACGCGCTCGGCACGGTGATGATCGTGCTGACAGTGGGCTTGCCCCTGCTGGGGCTGGCCATCGCCCGGGCGCTCGCAACCAGAAGCGGCGGATGAAACCGCTGCCGCCTTCCTCTCAACCGACAAGGAGACGACCATGACGAGAAAGATCGACGACACCACCCGCTACGAGCGCCTGCTGGAGCGTTACCGCAACGGCGATCTCGACCGGCGCGGCTTCCTGGGCCTTCTGGGCGCGGCGGGGCTGGCCTACGGCATGCAGACGCCCTTCGCGAAATATGCCCGGGCCCAGGATGTGAGCCAGGTGCGCTTCGACGGCTGGGGCGGCGTGGTCTCCGAGGCGTTCCGCGCGCATGCCTTTGATCCCTACACCGAAGAGACCGGCATCGAGGTGGTGGACGGCACCTTCTCGGGCGGCGACGAATACCTGGCGCAGGTCCGCGCCAGCCAGTCCGGCGAATACAACATCGCCCACCTGTCGGGCGTGTTCGACTACGCGCGCTACAAGAATTTCGATCTGACCACGGAATTGAACCTCGACAACATCCCCAACATGGACCTGGTGATGGACCGGCTGGTCGAGCCCTACCGCAAGATCACGCCCGACGCGCTCTCGGCGGTGCCCTACAATTACGGCACCACGGGGCTGGCCTATAACCGCAAGCATATCTCCGACGAGGAAATGAAGGAGAAAGGCGCGAAGATCCTGATCGACGAAGCCTACAAGGGCAAGATCGGCGGCTGGTCCGACTGGCGCACGCGGGTGTGGTACGGCGCGCTTCAGACCGGGCAGGATCCCAACGACATTCAGGACATGGAGACCGTCTGGGACGCCATCCGCCAGCACCGCGACCTCGCGCTGAAATACTGGGGATCGGGCGCGGAACTGATGAGCCTGCTGGCCGAGGAGGAGATCTACGTGACCGAGGGTTGGTCGGGCCGCATCGCCGCGTTGCAGGAAGAGGGCCACGATATCGGCTATTACGACCCGCCCAGCGGTTTCGGCTGGCAGGAATGCCTGTTCGTGATCAAGGGTTCGCCGGTCTCGGCCTGCGAGGAGTTGCTGAACTTCATGCTGGCGCCCGAAACCTCGATCGCGGTGGCCGAGGGGCAGAACTACCCGCCGGCGCTGGACGGCACCAAGGTGGACCTTGGCGACAAGATCCCGACCCTTCCGGCCTACGATCCGTCGGGCACCCTGTCGGGGCTGACCTTCGCCGATCCGCAATACTGGAACGGCAACGAGGCCGAGTGGTCCAAGCAGTTCGGCCGCGTGCAGCGCGGATACTGATCCGCCGGGCGCAACGCAAATCCCTTGAAGCAAGGGATTTGCAAAACTCTTGATCAAGAGTTTTGCGCCCGGCCCCCGCCTTGCCCTTCGCCCCTTGCCGGGCGGAGGGCCCCGACCCCGGAGACACATGTGCGCCGCATGATCCTGCCCATCGCCGAACAGGCCCCGCCTTCGCGCCGGTCCGGAAGGACCCCGGCATGAGTGCCGTCACGCTCAAGGACATCGTCAAGCGTTTCGGCAGTTTCACCGCCGTTCACCAGACGACGCTGGAGATCCCCGAGGGCGCCTTCGTCACGCTGCTGGGGCCGTCGGGCTGCGGCAAGACCACGAACCTGCGGATGATCGCCGGGCTGCTTGATCCGACCGAGGGCGAGATCCTGATCGGCGGACGGCGGATGAACGACGTGCCGATCCACAAGCGCAACCTGGGGCTTGTATTCCAGAACTACGCGCTGTTCCCGCACAAGACGGTGGCCGAGAACGTGGCCTTCGGGCTGAAATACCGCGACGTGCCGAAATCCGACATCGCCGCGCGCGTGAAGAAGGCGCTGGAACTGGTCCAGTTGCCGCAGGTGGGAGAGCGCTTTCCCAAGGAGCTGTCCGGCGGCCAGCAGCAACGCATCGCGCTGGCCCGTGCCATCGTGATCGAGCCCGACGTGCTTTTGCTGGACGAGCCGCTTTCGGCGCTCGACGCCAATCTGCGCGAGGACATGCGGGTCGAGCTCAAGCGCATCCAGGACCAGATCGGCGTGACGACCGTGTTCGTGACGCATGACCAGTCCGAGGCGCTGGCCATGTCCGACAGCATCGTGGTGATGTCGAACGGCCGGGTGGAGCAGGTCGGCACGCCCGAGGAGGTCTACAACACGCCCGCCAGCGAATTCGTGGCGCAGTTCCTGGGTGCCTCCAACATCCTGCAAGCGCACTGCATCGAGTGCACGGCCGGCACCGCGCTCCTGGAGAACGCGATCTTCGGTAGGCTGCCGGTGCCGGGGGCCAAGGCCCCGAACCTTGCGCGGACGGGCCCGGCCCGGCTGGTGGTGCGGGCCGAGAAGTTGCTGCTCACCCCGCGCGGCACCGTGCGCGAGGGCGCGACCCGGGTGGACGCCGTCGTCGAGACGGTGGATTACCAGGGCCAGGCCGTGCGCTACTTCGTGCGTGTGGGCGACACCCAGCTGCAGGCGATCAACATGATCGACGAGCACCCCTTCCCGCAGGGCGCGGAAGTGACGTTGCAATTGCGGCCGCAGGATTGCGCCGCCCTTCCCGAGGCTTGAGCGATGACCGAACGCCCCCCGTCGCATCTCTTCTACCAGGGCCGCCAGCGCCGTCCCGTTCTCGATCAGGCCCGCGGGGTCTACATGTGGGACATGGAGGGGCGTCGTTATCTCGACGGCTCGTCCGGCGCGATGGTGTGCAATATCGGCCATTCCAACCCCCGGGTGCTGGAGGCGATGCGCCGCCAGATGGACCGCTCCACCTTCGGCTACCGGCTGCATTTCGAGACCGAGGCCTCCGAGGCCCTGGCGCGCAAGACCGCCGAGCTGATGCCCGGCGATCTCGACCGGATCTTCTTCGTCTCGGGCGGGTCCGAGGCGGTGGAATCGGCGCTGAAGCTGGCGCGGCAATGGGCCGTTGCAACCGGACAGGCCAGCCGCTGGAAGGTGATCTCGCGCGATCCCTCCTATCACGGCTCCACCCTGGGCGCGCTGGCGGTGACGGGGTATGACGCGCTGTCGGACCCGTTCGAGCCGATGATGCGGATGATGCCCAAGGTGCCCGCGCCGCGCGCCTGGCTCGACGGGCTGGACCCGGACGACCCGGCCACCGGCCGCCACTATGCCGACATGCTGGCCGCCCGGATCGAGACCGAGGGCCCGGAGACCGTGCTGGCCTTCATCGTGGAGCCGGTGGGCGGGGCCTCCACCGGCGCGCTGGTGCCGCCCGCGGGCTACATGGAGCGGGTGGAGGAGATCTGCTGCCACTACGATATCCTGCTGATCTTCGACGAGGTGATGACCGGCGCGGGGCGCACAGGCCGCTTCACCGCCTCCGGGCATTGGGGGATCGCGCCCGACATCATGGTGCTGTCCAAGGGCTTTGCCGCCGGATACATGCCCCTCGGTGCCATGGCGGCCTCCGCCCGGCTGGTGGAGCCGGTGCTGGACGCGGGTGGCTTCCTGCATGGCTACACCTATGCTGGCAACCCGCTGGCCTGCGCCGCCGGCCTCGCCGTGATCGAGGAGATCGAGCGCGAGGGCCTGACCGCCAATGCCGAGGTGATGGGGGCAGGTCTCAAGATGCGGCTGCGCGGGCTGATGCAGCGCTATCCGCTGATCGGCGACGTGCGCGGCAAGGGCCTGCTGACCGCTTTCGAGTTCGTCGCCGACCGCGAGAGCCGCGAGCCGCTGCCGCCGCGCCTCAACGCGCATCAGCGGTTCGTCGATATCGCCTACGAGAACGGGCTGATCGTCTATTCGCGCCGGTCGCGCGGCGGCTATGCGGGGGATCATGTCCTCGTGGCGCCGCCGCTGATCGTGACCGAGGCGCAGCTGGACGAGATCGCCGGCATGCTGGACCGAAGCCTCGCGCAATTCACCGACGAAATCGCCGCAAAGACCGCCGTGCCCGCCTGATGTCGAAGATCATCATCACCTGTGCCGTCACCGGCTCGATTCACACGCCGTCGATGTCGCCGCACCTGCCGGTCACAGCGGAGCAGATCACCGAGCAGGCGCTCGCGGCCGTCGAGGCGGGCGCGGCCATTCTGCACCTGCATGCGCGCGACTCGCGAACCGGCCGGCCCTCCGCGAAGGTCGAGGATTTCATGGCCTTCCTGCCGCGGCTGAAACAGGCCAGCGACGCGGTGCTGAACCTGTCCACCGGCGGCAGCGCGGTGATGACGCTCGACGACCGGCTGGCCGCCCCGCTGAGGGCAGAACCGGAAATGGCCTCGCTCAACATGGGCACGATGAATTTCGCGCTCTACCCGGCGGCCGACCGGATCGAACGCTGGACCCATGACTGGGAAGAGCCTTTCCTGCGCGGCTCGGACGACCTGGTGTTCAAGAACACGCCGCGCGACATCGCCCATGTGCTGACCGAGCTGGGCGCCCGGCGCGGCGCGCGCTTCGAGTTCGAGTGCTACGATGTGGGACACCTCTACATGCTGCGCCATTTCGCCGATCGCGGGATGGTGGCCCCGCCCTTCTTCATCCAGTTCGTCTTCGGCGTTCTGGGCGGCATCGGCGCCGATCCCGAGAACCTGCACCACATGAAGCGGATGGCGGACAAGCTGTTCGGCGACGACTACACCTTTTCCGTGCTGGCTGCGGGGCGCCATCAGATGCCCTTCGCCACCATGGCCGCGGCGATGGGCGGGCATGTGCGTGTCGGGCTGGAGGACAGCCTGACCATCGGGCGCGGCCGGCTTGCCCGCTCCAACGCCGAGCAGGTGGAAAAGATCCGTCGCATCGTCGAGGAGTTGGGCCGCAGCCCGGCCACGCCCGCCGAGGCCCGCGCCATGCTGGGGCTGAAGGGTGCGGACCGGACGGCGATCTGATCGACGGGGCAAGCGATGATCCGGAACGCCACACCCGAGGATGCGAGCGCGCTGGGCGCAGGGCTGGAACGGCTCGCGGCGGATCTGGGCGATCCCTACCGCACGACGGCCGGGGACCTTGCCCGGGCGATGGCCTGGCCCGTGCCGCCGTTCCACGCGCAACTGGCCGGGTCCGGGGCGCCGCCCGAGGGGCTTGCGCTCTACTCGCCGTCCTTCTCGACCGTGGCGGCGGGGCCGGGTCTTCATGTTTCGGACCTGTGGGTGACGGAGGCGGCACGCGGCACCGGGCTGGGCCGGCGGCTGCTTGCGGCGGCGGCGCGCGATGCTCAGGCCGCATGGGGAGCGCGGTTCCTCACCCTGGCCGTCTATGACCACAGCAGGGGCGCGCGCGCCTTCTACGCGCGGCTGGGCTTTCGGGCCATGACCGGGCAGACACGGATGATCCTGGAGGAGGCAGGGCTGCGGGCCCTGGAAGGAGAGGCATGAAAGCGGTTTTCGACGCGCGGCAATGGAAGCATGATCCGCAGTTCTTCATGGCCAACGGCACGATGCTGCCCAGCCCCGAACAGCCCGAGCGGATCAACCGCCTGAAGGCGGCGGCCGAGGCGGCGGGGTGCGTCTTCGAGGCGCCCGCCGATCACGGGATGGGGCCGCTGGCGGCGGTGCATTCGGCCGAATACCTGCACTTCCTGCGCACGATCTATCCCCGCTGGCAGCGCATCGAAGGCGCGGGCCGGGAAGTGATCCCGAATGTCCACCCGGCCAGCCGAAGCGATGGCTACCCGAAATCCGCGGTGGGCCAGGCCGGCTGGCACCAGGCCGACACCGCCTGCCCGATCGCCGAGGGCACCTGGGAGGCGGCCTACTGGTCGGCGCAGACGGCGCTGACGGCGGCCGACCTGGTTCTGGGCGGAGCACGCGCTGCCTATGCGCTGAGCCGGCCGCCGGGGCACCATGCCTTCGCCGATCTCGCCGGGGGGTTCTGCTTTCTGAACAATTCCGGCATCGCGGCCGAGCACCTGCGCCGCGCCGGCCGGCGGCCGGCGATCCTGGATGTGGACGTGCATCACGGCAACGGCACGCAGGGCATGTTCTACGGGCGCGGCGATGTGCTCACCGTCTCGATCCATGCGGACCCGGAACGCTTCTACCCGTTCTACTGGGGCCATGCGCAGGAGCGCGGCGACGGCGCCGGGCTGGGCGCCAATCTCAACCTGCCGCTGCCGCGCGGCACCGGGGACGAGGCCTATCTGAAGACGCTGGATACCGCGCTGGCGCGGATCGAGGCCTTCGGCTGCGATTCGCTGGTGGTGGCGCTGGGCCTCGATGCGCATGTGAACGACCCGTTCCAGGGCCTGGCGGTGACCACCGCGGGCTTTGCCCGGATCACCGGCGCCATCGCCGGGCTGGGCCTGCCCACGCTCTTCGTGCAGGAGGGCGGCTACCTGTCGGACGACCTGGGCCCCAACCTCACCAGCGCGCTTGCGGGCTTTTCCGCCTGAGCCGGGCAGGCTAGGGAGAGGCGGGACTTCCCATCAGGAGAGACAGGGACATGAGCGACATCACACGCCACCACACCAACCGGCGCATGAGCCAGATGGTGCGCCACAACGGCACGATCTACCTGGCGGGCCAGGTCGGCGCGCCGGGCGAGAGCGTCACGGAGCAGACCAGGGCCTGCCTCGCACAGGTGGATGCGCTGCTTACCGAGGCCGGCTCGGACAAGACGCGGATCCTGCAGGCGACCATCTGGCTGGCCAGCATGGACGATTTCGCCGAGATGAACGCCGTCTGGGACGCCTGGGCGCCCGAGGGCCACACTCCCGCCCGTGCCACGGGCGAGGCGAAGCTGGCCACGCCCGACTATCTTGTCGAGGTCATCGTGGTGGCGGCCGAGGCGTGACCCGCCGATGATCCTCGCCTGCGGCGAGGCGCTGGTGGATGTGCTGCCGGCGCGCACCGTCGACGGTGCGCGGGCGCCGCGCTTCGTGCCCGGCGGCGGGGCGTTCAACGTCGCGGTCGCGCTGGCCCGGCTGGGCCAGCCCGCCGGGCTGTTGGCGGGGCTGTCCACCGATGCGCATGGCGATCTGCTGCGCGCCCGCGCCGCGGCGGAGGGCGTCGCGATCGAGCTGTGCCCGCTGCGGGACGGCCCGACGACGTTCGCCCTCGTCGACGAGGGCGAGCCCCCGACCTACAGTTTCGTCGATGCCGGCAGCGCCGGGCGCATGCTGCGGCCGCAGGACATGCCCGAACTGCCAGCTGCGGTGGAGGTGCTGGTCTTCGGAGGAACAAGCCTTGCGTCAGAGCCCTGCGGCGCGGCTTTCGAGGCGCTGGCGCGACGCGAGGCCGGTGCCCGCGTGATTCTGCTCGATCCCAATATCCGCCCGCCTGCGGTCGAGGATCCCGGCGCCTATCGTGCCCGGCTCTGGCGCATGGCGGCGCTGGCCGACATCGTGAAACTCTCGGACGAGGACATGGGCTGGCTCTGCCCCGGGGACCCGGCGGAGGGTGTGCGGCGGATCCTGGCGCAAGGCGCGCGGCTGGTGGTGCTGACCGAAGGCGCGCGAGGCGCGCGGGGCGCGACGGCCACGGTGCGGGCCCGGATGCCTGCGCCCAGCGTTCCGGTGGCCGACACGGTGGGCGCGGGCGATGCCTTCGCCGCCGGTCTGCTGGCCTGGCTGCGCGGCGAGAAGCGACTTGACCGGCCCGCGCTTGCGGCACTGGACGGCCCCGCGATGGCGGAGGCGCTGGGCTTCGCCATCCGCGTTGCCGCCAGAGCCGTCACCCGCCCCGGGGCCGATCCGCCCCGCCTGCACGAGCTGGGTTGAGGCGCGTCCCGTCTTCCCCCGCCCCGGCATCCGCGATATGCAGCCCGCATGACCTGGACGTTGCCCAACATCCTGACCGCCCTGCGCTTGCTGGCCGCGCCCGGCGTGGCGATCATGTTCCTGTATTTCACCCGGCCCTGGGCCGACTGGTTCGCGCTGGTGCTGTTCGTGGGCGCGGCGCTCACCGACTGGGTGGACGGCTACCTGGCGCGAAGCTGGAAGCAAGAGACGCGGCTGGGCGCGATGCTCGACCCGATCGCGGACAAGGCGATGGTGGTGATCGCGCTGATGGTGATCGTGGGTTATTCCAGCTACTCGCCCTGGCTGGTGCTGCCGGCCACGGTGATCCTGTTCCGGGAGGTCTTCGTGTCGGGCCTGCGCGAATTCCTGGGCGACACAGCCGGGACCTTGAAGGTCACGAAACTGGCCAAGTGGAAGACCACGGTGCAGATGGTGGCGCTCGCGGTGCTCTTCGCGCAGGGCGTGTTCGAGCATTACCTTGGCATGTCGGTCTATGGCATGGATCCCGCGCTGGTGGAGACTATCTTGACCGGGCAGGAGGAGGACCTTCTGGGCCTGCGCTGGAAACACGCGGGGATGGTCTGGTCGGGCAACGCCGGGCTTGTGCTGCTGTGGCTGGCCGCCGCGCTGACCCTCGTGACCGGATGGGACTACTTCCGCAAGGCGATTCCCTACCTGAAGGACTGACCTATATGGATGTGCTCTATTTCGCCTGGGTGCGCGAACGCATCGGCCTGCCGAAGGAGCGGGTGGAGACGGGCGCGGCCACGGTAGCCGAGCTGGTGGACGAGTTGCGCGCCCGCGAGGAACGCTATGCCGCCGCCTTCGCCGACCTCTCCGCCCTGCGCGTGGCGGTGGACCAGGAACTGACGGATTTCGACGCCCCCCTGGCGGGGGCGCGCGAGGTGGCGTTCTTTCCGCCGATGACGGGGGGCTGAGATGCGCATCGCGGTGCAGGAGGCCCGGTTCGACTTCGGCGCCGAGGCGCAGGGCTTCGCCGACGGGCTGCGCGGGCAGGGCGCGGTGGTGACCTTCACCGGCGTCGTGCGCGACAGCGCGGCGGGCGACCTGGCGGCGATGGAGATCGAGCACTACCCCGGCATGACGCAGAAGGCGCTGGAGCGGATCGCCACGCAGGCGCGCGACCGCTGGCGGCTTGGCGATGTGCTGGTGATCCACCGCTACGGGCGGATGGCGCCGGGCGAGCCGATCATGATGGTCGCCACCGCCGCCCCGCACCGGCGCGATGCCTTCGAGGCGGCAGAATTCCTGATGGATTACCTGAAATCCCGCGCGCCGTTCTGGAAGCGCGAGATCACGAAGGACGGCGCCATATGGGTCGAGGCGCGCGACGAGGACGAGGCCGCGCTCGCGCGCTGGTGACAGCGCGAGCGGGGCTTGGTTCGTCCTCGCGGGCGTCCCCGGGCAAGCACGGCCGTCGGTTCCGCGACGTGCCGGCGCCTAACCCGCCTGCAGGCGTTCGAGCTTGGTGCGCATCTCCTCCGCCTCGTGCCGGGCGTCGCGCAGCCCTTCCATCGCGGCCGAAAGCTCGGCCTCGGCCTGGGCGATCTGGTTGGTCAGTTCCGCCTCGCGCTGTTGCAGGTAGGTGATCGCCTGATCGCGCGTCTCCTCGGCCTCGTGCAGTTCCTGCGCCATGCGCTCGAGTTCGCCCATGTCGGCCCTGGAGACCCGGGTGAAGCGATGCACCAGCCAATGCGCGAACCAGCCCACGCAGAACGCCACGAACAGGATGACCGCCGTCACGATCACGAATTCAGTTCTGTTCATCCCCGTTCTCCTGTGCCGGCGTGGCGTCCTCTTCTTCGCCCTCTTCGGACAGGCTTTCAAGGGTGGTCTCTTCCTCGGGAATCGGTTCCGGCGCGATAAGGCGGAACTCGATGCGCCGGTTGGCCTCGCGGCCTTCCTCGGTATCGTTGTCGGCGATGGGCTGCGTCTCGCCATATCCCTTCGCGGTGAATGTGGAGGTCAGCACCCGCCGCTCGCGCAGCGCGTTCAGAATCGCATCCGCCCGCGCCTGGCTGAGTTCCAGGTTCATCGTTTCGCGGCCCTGGCTGTCGGTGTGCCCGCCGATCTCCAGCCGGATCTGCCCGCATTCCTTCAGAACCTCGGACACGTCGTCGAGGATCATCCGCGCCTGCGCGTCGGGGGTGGCGGAGCCCGGCTCGAAATTGATCTTCCGGTCGCCGATCGTGGCGACAATGGTCTGCTTGCATTCCTCCGGCGTGGGCAGCGCCGCGAGCGGATCGAGCTTTTCGAGGTAGGTCACGTCGATCGAGAAATCCTCCGCATCGCCCAGCTTTTCGGCGAGCAGCCGGGCGATCTCGTCACTGGCCTCCTTGTTGCCGGTATCACCGCTCACGGTCACCGTGTCGGGCGTCACGGTCACCGCCCCGTTGGACAGGAGGGCCAGCGCATCGAGACCGGCCAGCACCCGGACCTGCCAGCTGTCCGGCAGGCCCTCCTCGATCCGCGCCGCGGTATAGACCGCCTCGCTGCCGAAGCGGGCGCGCGCGAAACTGTCGGCGAGGGTGCGGGCGGTCTCGCTGGCGAGCCGTCCGCGCAGCTGCACCAGCCCTTCGGGGCTGCGGGTGGCCACGAATTCGGGCGGGCCGGACGGGCCGGTCTCGGCCTCCGGCTGCGGCAGCACCGCGTGCAGCGAGAAGATTTCGGGCAGGTTCGCCTCCAGGTCGCCCATGATCCGCTCGAAGGTGCCCTCCGGCGTGCCCTCCGGGGCGATCAGCGTGATGTCGGCATCCGAGAAGGTGACGGAGGCGCCGCCCAGCTCGGCCAGCGCCGCCAGCGCCAGCTCGACCGCGTCGGGCCAGGTGGAGGACGGCACGCCAAGGCCGATCCGGCATTCCGCCTTGCCCTCCAGCCCCGCGGCGGTCGCGGCGCGCAGGATGCGGTCACGCCCCTCCTCGGTGGAGGCGGAGCAGGCGTCGAACCGGGCGGTGCCCTCGTCGATGATGAAGCGCAGCGTGAACGGAGAGATCACCGGCCGCGGCGCGGAGATGTCCAGCGCGAGTCGCACGCTGCCGGGGATGCGGCGGGTCAGCTCGGTCTCCAGCCGGCGCCGGTCGGCGGCGCTGTCGCTCATGGCGGTGACGGCCACGGCGCCGCTTTCCACCGAGATCTTGGAGCGCGGCAGCCTGTCCAGCGCGGCCAGCGCGTAGTCCAGCGCCGGCTCCCAGCCCTCGGGCGCGGGGTGTTCGGCCGTCTCCAGCAGGTCGGAGACGGCCGTGTCCCCGGCGATGCGATGCACCCGTTCCAGCATGGCCTCGCGGTCGGTCGCGGCGGGGATCAGGCCGATCAGCGACACCCCGCTGGCATTGCGCAGGATCTCGATGGAAAAGCGCGGCGGCGCCAGTTCGGCGGTTTCGGCCACGTTGATCTCGTCGATCACGCGGGCCGCATCCACCACCTTGCCGGCGGTGGACAAGGCCCGGAAGCGTTGCGCCTCGTTCGGGGCGGTGCCGATCAGGTAGATCTGCAGCCCGTTGGCATCCACCTGCGCCCATTCGATGCCATCGCGGCTCAGCTCGTCACGCACGGCGGCTTCGGAGCTGTCCTCGATCAGGTCCACGGAAAAGACCGCCGCGACCACGGCGATCAGCGCGGCGGCGGCGAAGGCGGCCAGGGGAAGGCCGATGGAGGAAAGGCGCATGAGCGTCCACTGCCTGATTGAAGCCGGGGTCGTGATACGCCGCGCGGCAAGGTGTTGCAATCAGAGCGCGACCGCGGTGGCGAAAAACAGCACAGGGATCAGCCCGGCATCCCGGTTGGAGCGGAACAGCGTCAGCAGCCGGTCGGTGTCATCCAGCTTCAGCCGGACCAGTTGCCAGACCATGTGCCAGCCGAAGGCCATCGCCCCGCCCAGCGCCAGGGCCAGCGCCAGCGGGTTGTGCCACGGCACCGCGCCGAGGATCGCCACACCCATCAGCGCGACCGAGGCCACCAGGAAGCGCCGCAACCACAGGGCGGTTCGCTCCCCGAAAAGCCGGGCGGTGGATTTCACCCCGATCAGCGCATCATCCTCGCGGTCTTGATGGGCATAGATCGTGTCGTAGAACAGCGTCCACGCCATGCCCGCGACGTAGAGCACCACCGCCTGCCAGCCCAGGCTTCCGGTATGCGCCGTCCAGGCCAGCAGCGCGCCCCAGTTGAAGGCGAACCCCAGGAACACCTGCGGCCACCAGGTGAAGCGCTTGGCGAAGGGGTAGACGGCCACCGGCAGCAGCGCGAGGATGCCCATGGCGATGGCGGCGGGCTTGAAGGTCAGCAGGATGACGAAGGCCACCAGCGATTGCGCGCACATCCAGATCACCGCGCCGCGCACGCTCACCTGCCCCGAGGGGATGGGGCGCGCGGCGGTGCGCGCCACGCTGCCGTCGATATGGCGGTCGGTGATGTCGTTCCAGGTGCAGCCCGCCCCGCGCATCAGGATCGCGCCGATCCCGCAGCCCGCGAAGATCCAAAGGTCATGCCAGGACGCCTGGCCGGTATGCAGCATCGCCAGCAACAGGCCCCACCAGCAGGGCAGCAGCAACAGCCAGGTGCCGATCGGCCGGTCCATCCGGCTCAGCCGCAGATAGGGGCGCGAGGCGGCCGGGGCGCGCCGGTCCACCCAGTTGCCCTGCACCGCGTCGGCGATCGTTCCCGGCTGGTCTGGCGTCATCCGCTGATCCGGCATATTGAGGCCCCATGGCATCCTCGGTTCGGCTCTGTGTAGATCACCCGCTGGGGGCGGGGCAAACGGTTCCTCTGGACCGCGACCAGGCGCATTACCTCTTCGGGGTGATGCGGCTGGCCGAGGGCGCGGAACTGCGCCTTTTCAACGGCACGGATGGCGAATGGGCCGCCCGGGTGGCCCGCGCGGACAAGCGCGGGGGGCTGCTGGACTGCCTGGCCCGCACGGCGCCGCAGGGCACGCCGCCGGATCTGTGGCTGCTCTTCGCGCCGGTCAAGAAGGCGCGCACCGATTTCATCGTGGAGAAGGCGGTGGAGATGGGCGCGGCCCGGCTGCTGCCGGTGCAGACCGACTTCACCAATTCCGAACGCGTGCGGCAAGATCGGCTTCAGGCCCATGCCCGCGAGGCGGCCGAGCAATGCGGCGCCACCTGGGTTCCCGAGGTGGCGGCTTTGGCCAAGCTGGAGCGGGTGCTGGCGGATTGGCCCGAAGAGCGCCGGCTGATGTTCTGCGACGAGCGGCTGGCGGGGGGCTCTGCGGCCCTGGCGGGCCTGCTCGCCCGCGAGGGCGCCCGCCAGGGCGGAACGAGCGGCCCCTGGGCCATCCTGACCGGCCCGGAGGGCGGGTTCTCGGAGGCGGAGCGCGCGCGTCTCGCCGCGCTGCCGTTCGCGCATCCGGTGGCGCTCGGCCCGCGCATCCTGCGCGCCGATACCGCCGCCGTGGCTGCGCTGACCCTGTGGCAGGCGGCGCTGGGCGATTGGCAATGATCCGCCCCGAGGTTCTGGCCCTCCTGCACCGCTGGCAGGGTGTCTGGATCGGGCTGGGCCTGGGCGCGCTGGGCCTGTGGTGGATCGCGGGCGCGGGCGGGCTGCTGGGCTGGGTCGGCTGGGCGGTATTGGCGGCGGGCGCGGCGCTGGTGGCCTCGGGCATCCAGCGCGGCCGCTTCCGCGCCGGCGGCGGAGGGCAGGGCGTGGTGGAGGTGCTGGAGGGCCGCATCGCCTATTTCGGCCCTCTCTCGGGCGGTGTCGTCGCCCTGTCGGAACTCACCGAACTGCGCCTGGACCCGACGCGAGAGCCGCCTGCCTGGCTCCTCGTGCAGCCCGAGGCCCCGCCGCTGGAAATTCCGGTCAACGCCGAGGGCGCGGAGGCGCTGTTCGACGTGTTCGCCGCGCTGCCGGGCATCCGCACGGAGCACATGCTGCACGAGCTGCGCGCGGGCAGGTCTCACCCCGTCGTGATCTGGGAGCATCCCGACAGTGTCGTGCACCGGCCCCGGCTGCATTGACACTCCCGGCATTTCGCCGCATCCCTGTGCCCCACGAAGCCGAACAGCCCGGAGCGTCCCCCAACATGTCCATTCCCCAGTCCGGCGGCGGCCCGATCGAGCGCCATGAGCAGCTTGCCGAATACCTCGAATCGGGATGCAAGCCGAAGGAAGATTGGCGCATCGGCACCGAGCATGAGAAATTCGGCTATTGCCGCGACACGCATCGCCCGCTCCCCTACGAGGGCGAGCGTTCGATCCTGGCGGTGCTGGAAGGACTGCGCGACCGTCACGGCTGGACCCCGCTGGAGGAGGCCGGCAAGCTCATCGGCCTGACCAAGGACGGCGCGAATGTCAGCCTGGAACCGGGCGGGCAACTCGAACTGTCCGGCGCGCCGCTGGAGACGATCCACGAGACCTGCGACGAGGTGAATGCCCATCTGGCCGATGTGAAGGACATCGCGGATGCGCTGGGCGTGGGCTTCATCGGGCTGGGAGCCGCCCCGGAATGGCGCCACGAGGACATGCCGCGCATGCCCAAGGGTCGCTACAAGCTGATGACCGACTACATGGATCGCGTCGGCACGATGGGCAAGTCGATGATGTACCGCACCTGCACCGTGCAGGTGAATCTCGATTTCTCCTCCGAGGCGGACATGGTGCAGAAGCTGCGCGTGGCGCTGGCGTTGCAGCCGGTGGCCACCGCCCTCTTCGCCAACTCGCCCTTCTTCGAGGGCCGGCCCACCGGCTACAAGTCCTGGCGCAGCCGGGTCTGGCGCGATCTCGACGATGCGCGCACCGGAATGCTGCCCTTCGTGTTCCAGGACGGGTTCGGCTTCGAGGCCTGGGCGGACTACTCGCTCGATGTGCCGATGTATTTTGTCTATCGCGACGGGCAGTATATCGACGCGCTGGGCCAGTCCTTCCGCGACTTCCTGAAGGGCGAATTGCCCGCGCTGCCGGGCGAGACACCCACGCTGTCGGACTGGGCCGATCACCTGACCACGATCTTTCCCGAGGCGCGGATCAAGAAGTTCATCGAGATGCGCGGCGCCGATGGCGGGCCGTGGCGCAGGCTTTGCGCGCTGCCGGCCTTCTGGGTGGGGCTGACCTACGACCAGGGGGCGCTCGACGCCTGCTGGGAGCTGGTGAAGGGCTGGGACGGCGCGCAGCGCGAGGCGCTGCGCATCGCGGCGGCCGACCAAGGGCTCCAGGCGCGGGTGGGCGACATCCACATGCACGACCTGGCTCGCCGGGTGCTGGAGATCGCCGAGGCGGGGCTGAAGGCCCGTGCCCGGCCCGGCGCGGGCGGCTTGTTGCCCGACGAGACACATTTCCTCAACACGCTGCGGGAAAGCGTCGAAAGCGGCCAGGTCCCGGCAGACGAGTTGCTGGAGCGCTACCGCGGCGACTGGGGCGGCGATCTGGGCCGGATCTACGGGGAATATTCCTACTGAGCCGTGTCCCGGCGGGCTCTGCGCCCCTGGCTGGCGCTGCGCCGCGTATTTTTGGAACAATGAAGTGCGCGAGAGCTCTGTCGGGCGGGGGCCCCCGGCTTCATCGTTCTTCAAATACGCAAAGTGCCGCGCCAGCCACGGGCGGCACGTCGGGGCGGCGGATCAGGCGGGGCCGTGCACCAGGGCTGCGAACCGGTCGATCGCTTCAGGGCGGATCGACCAGTCGCAGACCATCCGCGCGACCAGCGGCTCGTCAGGGTCGTCGCCCTCCAGCGCGCCTTCCCAGAGGTAGTATTGCGCCCCGGCCTCGTGCAGGCGGCGATGGGCCGCGCGGGGGAAGGCGGCGAAGAGGATATTGGCCTCGGGCGCATTTCGCAGCTCGACGCCCGGCGCGCCGTCGAGCGCGGCGGCCAGCCGGGCGCAGGCGGCATTGGCGCGGCGGGCGCTGTCGCGCCACAGGTCGCCTTCCAGATAGGCCGCCATCTGCGCGGACAGGTAGCGATGCTTGGAGAACAGGTGCGCCCCGCGCTTGCGGCGATATTCGAATTCCTGTGCATGGGCCGGATCGAAGAAGATCACCGCCTCTACCCCCGGGCAGCCGTTCTTGGTGGCGCCGAAGCTGACCACGTCCACCCCGGCCTTCCAGGTCATCTCGGCCGGGCTGCATCCCAGCGCTTCCAGCGCGTTGGCGAAGCGCGCGCCATCCAGGTGCAGCGGCAGCCCGTATCCGCGGGCCACCTCCGACAGCGCCGTGATCTGGGCCGTGGTGTAGACGCCACCGCGCTCGGTCACCTGGGTGATCGAGACCGGGCCGCGCTGGGGGCCGTGCACGCCGCGGCTTTCCTCGCGCGCGATGGCGTTGGCGAGCGCCTCGGCCGTCATGCGGTCGCCGTTGCCGACCAGCGTCAGCTTGGCGCCGCCGCTGTAGAATTCCGGCGCGTTGCACTCGTCTTCCTGGATATGGGCGACGGGGGTGCAGAACACCGTCTGCCAGGGCTGGCCCAGCGTGGCCAGCGCGAGCGCATTGGCCGCGGTGCCCGTGGCCACGAGGTAGACCGCCGCCTCCGGCGCCTCGAAGATCTCGCGCAGCTGCGCGCGGACCTGTTCCATCAGCGGATCGGCGCCGTAGGGCATCGCGTAGCCGTCATTGGCGGCCAGCAGCGCCTGCATGACCTGCGGATGGGCGGGGCCGGTATTGTCGGAGGCAAGATGCATCAGGTGGGCTCCTCGATGATGTGCTCTTCCCAGTCCTCCTCGGGCACCTCGAACTCGGGCACCGTGGCATCGCGCACCGACACGCCGGCGGCATGCACCGTCTCGGGATCGCCCGAGATCAGCGGGTGCCAGTCGTATAGAGGGCGGCCCTCGTGGATCAGGCGGTAGGCGCAGGTCTGCGGCAACCAGTAGAGATGAAGTGGGATGGTGGCGGGTGTCAGCACGATGCAGTCGGGCACGAACTGGTGGCGCGTTTCGTATTGCCCGCAGCGGCAGGTGGCATCGTCGAACAGCCGGCAGGCCACCCGGGTGAGCGCGACCTCGCCGGTCTCCTCGTCTTCGAGCTTGTTGAGGCAGCATTTGCCGCAACCGTCGCAGAGCGCCTCCCACTGGGCCGGTGTCATCCGGTCGAGCGGCACGCGCTCCCAGTAGCGGGGCGCGAGGCCCGAGCGGTCGATCGGGTCGCGTTTCACAGCGCGCCCAGGATGGCGCGCGCCAGCGCGCAATCGGCATCCATCTGATCGATGAGCGCCTGCAGGCTGTCGAATCTCTCCTCGGGGCGCAGGAACTCGATCAGCGCCACCGAAAGATGCGTGCCGTAGAGATCGCCGGAGAAGTCGAAGACGAAGGTTTCCAGATTGGCGCGATTCTCGCCGAACATCGGCCGCACGCCGATGCTCGCGGCGCCGTGATAGTGGCCCTTGTGCGGGCCGTCGGCGACATCCACCATCACGGCATAGACGCCGAAGCGCGGCGGGTGCAGCCCGTCGATGGACATGTTCGCGGTCGGGTAGCCCAGTTCCCGGCCGCGCTGTTCGCCGCCGATCACCGGACCCTCGATCCGGTGCCAGTGGCCCAGCTGGGCGGCGGCGTCGCGCGGGCGACCCTCGGACAGCGCTTGCCGGATCGCGGTGGAGGAGACGCGCGCGCCCTCCTCGGCCACCATGGGCGCGACGGTGACGCCGAAGCCCAGTTCGCGGCCGAACCGTTCCAGCGCCGCCACATCGCCCGCCCGGTCCTTGCCGAAGCGGAAATCGGCGCCGGCCACCACGTGGCGCAGCCCCAGCCCGTCGTGGATCACCTCGCGGGCGAACTCGAACGGGTCCAGCGCAGCCATGGCGGCGTTGAAATTCAGCTCGTAGAGGAGATCCACGCCCAGTTTCGCCAGCCGGCTTGCGCGCGCCTCGGGGCCGGTCAGACGGAAGGGCGGGGCCTCGGGGGCGAAGTATTCGCGCGGATGCGGCTCGAAGGTCAGCACCCCCAGCGGGGCCGCAAGGCGGCCGGCCTCGGTGCGGGCCGCGTCGATCACGGCCAGGTGGCCGCGATGCACGCCGTCGAAATTCCCGATCGCGGCGACGGCGCCGCGATCCTCCGGCGTTGCGAAAAGATGGTCCCGGACGATGCGCATGGCGCTCACCTAGCGTCGGTCGCGGGCAGGTGCAAGCGGTGGCAGGCTCTCGGGGTGTCCATGCGGGCGCGTCTTGCGACATGGCCCCGCAAGGGGCCGCGGAGCGCCCCGGGTCAGTCGAACTTGCGCGACGGGGCGAGCACCACGGCCTCGCCGATCAGCACCTTCTTGCCGTTCACCTCGCAGCGGCAATCCAGCTTGACCCGGCGCTTGGCGTGATCGATGTCGATCACCTCGACCTCGGCGAAGACCATGTCGCCGGGACGCACCGGGCCCAGGAATTTCAGCGTCTGACCCATGTAGACGGTGCCATGGCCGGGAAGCTGTTCGCCGATCACGGCAGAGATCAGCCCCGCGGTCAGCATGCCATGGGCGATGCGCCCCTCGAAGATCGTATCCTGCGCGTAGTCGTCATCCAGATGCACCGGGTTCCGGTCTGTCGAGACCTGGGCGAACATCTCGATGTCCTGGTCCGTCACCACCTTCCGCAGGTGGCGGGTCATACCCATCTCGATGTCCTCGATGCAGATCGTGCCACGCGGCAGGTTGTCCAACATCCGACCCTCCACAGGTTGCCGAAACAATCGGACGCCAAGTCGCCCGGTTCGGTAATTTAATTACTTCGCGTGCGCAGAAAAGCAAGCCCTGATTTCAGCGCAGGTGGCCGATCGTGTAGGTCGGTGCGACCTGTTCGCGTGCCAGATAGTCGCTCAGGGCCTCCGGATCGGGCTGGTTCGCGGTCTTCGTTTCCAGCGCGGCAAGCCCGCCGGAGATGAAGAGGGAATCGATATCCTCGCCCATCGCGCCGCGAATATCGGTCTGCGCCCCGTCGCCGATCGCGAGAATCGCCTCCGCTGGCACGTCGCGGCCCAGCGCGGCCAACCGGCGTCGGGCGAGGTCGTAGATCGGCGGGTGCGGCTTGCCGAAATAGAGGCTCTCGCCGCCCATCTCGGTATAAAGCCGCGCCACCGCGCCGGCGCACCATTCGCGCACCTCGCCCCGGTCCACCACGATGTCGGGATTGGCGCAGAGCAGTTTCATCCCCTGCTGCTTGGCATAAAGCAGCTCGGGCCGCAGCACCGAGGGGTCGGCCAGCGGGTCGAACGGGCCGGTGCAGACGATCCCCTCGGCCTCGCGCAACGGCACGCGCGTCACGTCCAGCGGATTCTCGATCAGCGCCAGCGGCTCGAAGAAGCGATCATCATGAGGCTCGCCGACATGGAACACCTTCTCGCCCACGGCCCCCTGGAACATCGCTGCGCGGGCGCTGTCGCCGCTGGTGGCGATGGTGTCCCAGGCGTCCTCCGGCACGCCGAACTTCACCAGTTGCCGCTCGACCCCGGCGCGGGGCTTGGGCGAGTTCGTCACCAGCACCACCGTGCCGCCCGCCTGCCGGTAGGCCTGAAGCGCTGCCACCGCGTCCGGCAGGGCGCGGACGCCGTCATGCACGCAGCCCCAGAGATCGACGAACATCGCGTCGTAGCGGCCGAAGATCTGCGAGAGCGTTTCGATGATGCGGGTCATGGCGGGCCTTTCGCTTAGCATGGAGGCAGGGCGGTCGGGCCGAGATATGGCGGAGGGCCCGCCTGCATTCCAGCCTTAATTCAGGGCCGGGCGCTCGGATCTGCCGGCAGAATCCCGCCGAAACAGACATTTGACTTTCTGCATGTTTTCTTTCCGGCGGGGCTGCGGCGGGCTGTGCGCGGGGCCGAGGCCCGACGGCCCGGAAGCGCGAAAGGCATGCCATGGGCAAGATCCCTTCCGCCATTCGGATGGTCGGGGCCGGCCCAGAGGACAGCGTTCTGGGCGCGATGGATGACACCAATCAGGCCCGCAGCCCCGATACGCCCGGCGCGTTCGAGATGAATGGCGCGATGATCCGCAGCGCCACGCGCAAGCCAGGGGATGACGGCATCGCCTCGGGCGGCGGCACCGGGCCGGGTGATGCCGGGTGATGCCGGCGACGGCCAGGGGCGCGGCAGGCCGGGATCTCGGCAAGCAGTTCCCGATAGTGAAAGGCCCCCGCCGGATGGGCGGGGGCCTGTGCGCGTTCGAGGGACCACCGGGCCAGGGCCCGACCCGGCTCAGACCTTCAGGTTGGGGATGATCTGTTTTTTCCGGCTGACGATGCCGGGCAGCACCACCAGGTCAACCTCGACCCTCGCGTCGAAGCTCTTCTCGGCCACGGCCTTCACGAGGTCGTTGGGCACCAGCAGGGTGGATTGCTCGTTGAGGATATCCACGACGAAAAGCAGCACCTGGTCCACGCCGTCCTCGGCGGCGACGGCCGCCATCGCCTCGACCAGCGCGTCCTTGCGGGCCAGCACAGTGGCGGGACTGGTGGTTTCCAGCACGCTCACGCGGAATTTCGTGCCGCCGACCTCGTAGGCCTTGGAATCCATCCGCAGCAGTTCCGCTTCGGAAAAGGCGGAGACGTCGGATTTCGCGGCGAACATCTCGGCCGCATAGTCCGGGATCGACACGCCCAGCTCGCCCGCGAGTTTCTCGGCCACCGCGCGGTCATGCGGCGTGGTGGTGGGGCTGCGGAATTCCAGCGTGTCCGACAGGATGCAGGACAGCGCCGCGCCCTTGATCGCATCGGGCATGGCGGCGGCGTGATCGCCCATGAGGTCGATCATGATGGTGGCGGTGCAGGCCAGCGGGCGGATGGTGATGTCGATCGGGCCCCGGGTCTCGATCCCGCCCACCAGCTTGTGATGGTCGATGATGGCGCGGATATCGGCGGCATTGATGCCCTCGGGCAGTTCTGCGGGGTTGTTGGTGTCCACGATCACCACCGGCGCGCCCTCTTCGACCCCGTCGATGATCTGCGGCTTTTCGAGCTTCCAGCGCTCGAGCATGAAGGCCGCTTCGGTGTTGGGCTCGCCCAGCAGCCGGGGCGCGGCGTCGATGCTCTCGATCTCCTTGAGGTACCATGCCCAGATGATCGGAGAGCCGGTGGAATCGGTGTCGGGGGCCTTGTGGCCGAAAACCTGCACGGTCATGTCGTCTTGTCCCTTGTTCGGCGGGTTTCACAAACTCGCGCGCCTTATAGGAGGCGCCGTTGGACTTGTCACGGGTCTCTTTGCTGCGCTGCAGCATCGTGCGATCCGGGCGGATCCGGGCGGGGGCAAGGCGCGTGGACGCGCCTTGTGCCGCGCGTTCACGCGCGGCGCCCCGTCCCGATGCCGCGCCTCCGGGCGCGGCCCCCGGTCAGATCGTCTGGTCGTAATCGCCCACCGACGGTTCGGTGCGGATCACCGCGTCGATGTCGGCGAAGATCGCGCGCATCTCGGTCTCGCTTTCGGGGCTTTCGCAGACCACCACAAGGTTCGGCGTGTTCGAACTGGCCCGCACGAGTCCCCAGGCGCCGTTGTCCAGGATCACCCGCGCGCCGTTCACGGTCACGACCTGGTCGATGGCACGGTCCGCGATACGCTCGCCCGCCGTGGCCTTGGCCTCCAGCTTCGCGACGAGCCGCGCCAGGACCTCGTATTTCTCGGTATCGGCGCAATAGGGCGACATGGTGGGCGTTGACCAGGTGCGCGGCAGCGCGCGGCGCAGGTCGGACATGGACTTGTCCGGGTTGCGGTCGAGGATCCGGCAGATCTCCACCGCCACGCGCATTCCGCAATCGTAACCGCGCCCCACCGGCTCGGCCAGGAAGTAGTGGCCCGACTTCTCGAACCCGGCCAAGGCGCCCAGTTCCTTCACCCGGCGCTTCATGTGGCTGTGCCCGGTTTTCCAGTAATCGGCCTTGGCGCCGTTCTCGCGCAGCACCGGGTCCGAGGCGAAGAGGCCGGTGGATTTCACATCTGCCACGAAGCTCGATCCGGGATAGAGCGCCGAGAGGTCGCGGGCCATGATCACGCCGACCTTGTCGGCGAAGATCTCCTCGCCCTCGTCATCGACCACGCCGCAACGGTCGCCATCGCCGTCGAAGCCCAGCGCGAGGTCGGCGCCGGTCTCCTTCACGACGCGCGCCATGTCGTGCAGCATCTCCAGCGCCTCGGGGTTGGGATTGTAATGCGGAAAGCGGTAATCGAGCTCGGTATGCAGCGGGATCACCTCGACCCCGATCCGCTCGAACAGCGCGGGCGCGAAGGCGGATGCCGTGCCGTTGCCGGTGGCGCAGACCACCCGCAGCTTGCGCGACATTCGGAAATCGCCGGCAAGATCGTCCAGGTACGCCTCGCGCACACCCTCCACGAATTCCCAGCTGCCGCCCGGGCGGGGCTCGCCATGGCCCGACAGCACGATTTCCTTGAGTTCGGCCATCTCGTCGGGGCCGTGGGTCAGCGGGCGCTCGAAGCCCATCTTGACGCCGGTCCAGCCGTTCGGGTTGTGGCTGGCGGTGACCATCGCCACCGCCGGCGCGTCCAGGTGGAACTGGGCGAAATAGGCCATCGGGCTGAGCGCGGGGCCGATGTCGCGCACCCGGATGCCCGCTTGCACCAGCCCCAGGATCAGCGCCTGCTTGATCGAGAGCGAATAGTCCCGGTAGTCGTTGCCCACGGCGATCTCGGGGCGGATGCCCCGGCGATGCATCTGCGTGCCCAGCCCCAGCCCCAGCGCGGTGATGCCGGGCAGGTTGATCTCCTCGGGGTATTTCCACCGCGCGTCGTATTCGCGGAAGCCCGTGGGCACGATCATCGGGCGGCGGAGGAAATCCCAGGTGTTGGGGCGGACTTGGAACTCGGGTCTGGTCACGTGGGGCCTTTCGGTCAGGGGCGTGTGCGCTCAGGAGGAGACCTGTTCGCGCAGGATCGAGGCGGTCAGCGAGAACATGAGATAGATGCCGGCGAAGATCAGGAAGGCCAGCGCCGTGTTCTCGAAGGCGCGCGGATAGCTGGGATCCTGCGGCACGACGGGTTCCACACTTGTGGTGAGATAGCGCACCTGGGCGTTAGCGTCGCGGCGGGCCTGTTCCATTTGTTCCAGCGAGGATTGCAGCATCAGGTCGCGCGTCGTGACATCGGCCTGGGCCAGCTGGATCCGCGCGGCCAGTTCCGCCAGCGAATCCTGGCCCTGGCTCGCCTCCGTCATGCGGGCGTTGAGCTGGGCCAGCAGGCCTTCCAGCCGCCGTATGTCGCCCTGCACGCCGTCCACCTTGGCGGCGTTGGGGCGCGGGTTGTCCAGTTGGGCCTGGAGTTCCAGCTCCTTCTCCTGGATCTGGACCTCGATATTGTTGATCTGGCCCCGCAGCGCGGCGATCCGGCCTTCCGGGTCCAGCACGGCGCCTTCCTGTTGCAACCGCACAAGGCGCTGCTGGGCATCGCGGCGCGCGGCCTCGGCCTCGATCAGGGCCCGTTCGGCATCGGCGACCTGGTTCTCGCGCTTGCGCTGCGACAGGCTGTCCACCCGGTCTTCCGCGTAGGAGATCAGCGCGCGCGCGAACTCGGCCGAGACATCGGGGGTTGCGGCGGTGATCTCCATGCGGACCACGCCCTCGGTCGGGTCGTAGCCGATCTCCACGTTGCGCTTGTAGAGCGAATAGGCGGTCTCGTTGCTGGCATCGGTATCGAGCCGCTGGATCGGATCGATCCAAGGCTGCGAGAAATGCGACTTGAAGCCCACATCCTGGTCGAGCCGCAGCATCGCGTCCTTCGATTGCAGGAAGGACTGCACGGCGATAGCGTCCTGGTTGGTGGCGAACTGGGTGCCCGAGAGCAGCCCGCCAACGCTGCCCGAACTGCCGCTTTCGGCCTTCAGGATCAGGAATTCCGACTTGGTGGCATACATCGGCGTGGCGATGACGTAGAAATACCAGCCCGCCAGCAAGGTCGGCAGGAAGACGAAGAAGGCCAGCCGGGTGATCAGCAGCGCGGCCTTCCGCCGGCGGCGACGGGCGATGTCGCGCTGTATGCGCGTGATCTCGTCCGCGCGGCGACGCGCCGGGTCGCCAACCTGCTCGGTCATGGGCAGGTTGCGCCCCGCCGGCACGGTCTGGGGCAGCTTCATGGGGGAGGGGGCAGGCTCCGGCGGGCGGGCGCCATCCTCCTCGTGCCGTCCCTGATCCGCCACCACCAGTTGCAGCATGTTGGAGCGCTGGAACGGGTCGAGCCCGCGGGCGCGTAATTGGCGCACCGCATCGAAATCCGAGGTGACGGCCAGGCCGTGCTTCTGGGCGATGCGGCGCGCCATTCGCAACTGGCGACCTGTCAGTCCCTCGCGGCGGATCTCGTCGATATCCTGCGAGACCTTCATTTCCCCCGCGCTTGCCACCTCGCCCTCGTGCAGTCGGGGCGTTGGCTGCGGATGCTCCTCCTCCGGGGGCACCGGGTCGATATGGCCGTGCTCCTGCGCGCGCATCCGCAGCGCCGCGTTGCCCGCCACCGCACCGGCATGCGCTCCCGCGGCGACCTGACGGGGCTGCGCCTGCGCGGCTCGGGGCTGCGACGGCTGCGACGGTGGCGCCGCGCGCAGGCTGGAGCGCGGCATCCCCTGCGGCGCGCCCGGCTCCGGTGCCTCGGCCTGCGGCGCCGGGGCGCTGCGCCGGATGCGGAATTTCTTAGCCCTCGGTTTCATAGTCATAGAGGCGTTTCGCTTCTTCCAAGGTGTCGAACGAATACAGCCTGCCGTCCTTGAGGACCGCGGCGCTCGACGCGAATTTCTCGAGGATCTCGGGCTGGTGCGAGACGATCACCAGAGTGGTGGTGCGCAGCCGCTCGCGCAGGATCTCGCCCGCCTTGCGGTTGAACTCGGCGTCGGTGGAGGTGGGCATGCCCTCATCCACCAGGTAGATGTCGAAATCCAGCGCCAGCATCAGCGAAAAGGTGAAACGGGCGCGCATGCCCGACGAATAGGTGCCCAGCGGCTGCTCGAAATATTCCTCCAGCCCGCAGAGCCAGCGGCAGAAGGCCTCCACGTAATCCGGGTCCAGCCCGTAGAGCTGGGCGATGTAGCGGGCATTCTCGCGCGCCGAATGCTTCGACACGACGCCGCCCATGAAGCCCAGCGGGAAGGACACCTTGCAACTGCGCCGTACCTCGCCCTCGTCGGGCTTTTCCAGCCCCGCCATCATCTTGATGAGCGTGGTCTTGCCGGTGCCGTTGGGCGCCAGGATTCCCATGGACCGGCCAAGCTCGACACGGAAGGAGGCCTTGTCCAGGATCACCTTGCGCTGGGTCCCGGTCCAGAAGGACTTGCTGACATTGTCGAACTCGATCATCCACCGCTCCGGCCGGCTGGCCCGACATCCTCTAGACCACTTGGCTTAAGTCAGTCTTAGAGGGAAATCTTGGCCACATTATGTCTGGAGTTCACGGATAAAGACAAGGTTCGCCACCCGATTGTCCGGACTCGGGAAACCGACCGGCGTCAATTGGGGCTGGTCTGGGCGGCGATGCTTCCTATCTGGGGCCAATGGAAGACCTGCTCGATCGAATCCGGACCTGCGCGCTTTGCGCCGAGCGCTTCGCCCGCACCGCCACCGCGCACCGTCCGCGCCCGGTTGTCCGGGGGCGCGGCTCGGCCCGGCTGCTGATCGTGGGGCAGGCCCCGGGCGCGCGGGTGCATGCGTCGGGCCTGCCCTTCACGGATCCCTCGGGCGACCGGCTGCGCGACTGGATGGGGATCGGCGAGGCGGAGTTCTACGACGCGCGCCGGGTGGCGATCCTGCCCATGGCCTTCTGCTTTCCGGGCTACGATGCGCGGGGCGCCGACCTGCCGCCGCCCGCGATCTGTGCGCGGACCTGGCGCGCCCCGCTGATGGCGGCGCTGGGCCGGGTGGAACTGACGTTGCTGGTGGGCGGGCATGCGCAGAAATGGCACCTGGGCACGCAGGCGGGCGTCACCCGCACGGTGCAGGGCTGGCGCGACCATCTGCCGGGCACGATTCCCTTGCCGCACCCGTCCTGGCGCAATACCGGATGGCTGAACAAGAACCCTTGGTTCGCCGACGAATTGCTGCCCGTGCTGCGTGCCCGGGTCAGGGAGGTGCTTGAATGACCGAGACGACCCCGCTCGATGCGGCCCACGCGGCGATGCACTCCTCGCCCGATTCGGACGAGGCCAGGCTGCGCTTCTACGAACGGCTGGCCGATGGCGAACTGATGCTGCTGCTGGCCGCGGAGGCGGGGGGCGAGGACGTTCAGCCGCGTGTCTTCGATCTGGGCGAGGAGGGCCGTTTCGTCCTGGTCTTCGACCGGGAAGAGCGGCTGGCCGCCTTTGCGCAGGGTCCGGCGCCCTACGCGGCCCTGCCCGGACGCGCGCTGGCCGGGATGCTGGCGGGGCAGGGGATCGGGCTGGGCGTGAACCTGGACGTGGCACCCTCCTCGATCCTGATCCCGGCCGCGGCCGTGGAGTGGCTGGCCGCGACGCTGGCCCCGGCCCCGGCCGAGATCGCCGCGCGCCCGACCGGGTTGCACCCGCCCGGGGGCCTGCCTGACCTGGTGCTGACGGCGCTCGACGCGCGGCTGGCGCGCGCCGCGGGCCTGGCATCGGCGGCGCTGCTGGCCGGTGTCACCTACGAGGGCGGCGCGCGCGGTCACATGCTGGCCTTCGTGGGCGCGACCCCGGGTGCCGAGCCGGCCCTCGCCCGGGCGGTGGGCGAGGCGCTCACCTTCTCGGGCGTCGAGGCCGGCGTTCTGGATGTCGCGTTCTTCGCCCCGGAAGAACCGATCGTCGCACGGCTGGAGCGCTGCGCCCTGCGTTTTGACCTGCCCGAGCCCGACTCCCCGGCGCGCCCCGTTCCGCTGGTGCCCGGCAGTGATCCCGAGAAACCGCCGCGTCTGCGCTGAAGGCCGGCCCCTCCCCGGTCGGTCCCGGCATCTGGCCGATCGGATCGAGGATTACGCGATCCGGCTCCGAGGTCCGGACCCTGCAGGGGTATTCTTGCGGCGCGAGGCCGCCGCGGGTCTCGAGCCGCCGGGCGGGGGGCTCGTGCGGTCAGTGCCGACGAAAAGATGGAACCCACCCTCGGCGTTGTCTCCGTCAGCGCGGGTCGCTCGGCCCGGCCGTCAGACCCTCGACCGTCGCCCGCCACCGCCACCCGGCCACCGTCTTGGGGGCGATGCGCGGCTCCCGGCTCGGCAGCGCGCGCGCGGCCTGCGATCGCCGTATCGCAGCTCCGACGGCGTGCGTGGTCGCGGCGCGACCGTGACGAACCTGCCCCATGGTGCTGCCTTCCATTCCCGCGACACGATCACACCGGCGAACCAAGGGATCGAACGGCCAGCCGCGGTCCGGACGCGTCCCCGAACCGATGACACGGGTCTTCGCGGAAGGCGGGCATCCGGGCCCGTCGTTCCCGGCGGAGCGCGCATCCCTTGCGCTTCATCGTTCCAAAAATACGCAGATGGCGGCTTGTCCGACGCCCGGGGTGTCGGGGCTGCGGGTCTCAATAGCCGGCGTCGCGGTCCACGAGGTGCAGGAGCGGTTCGCCCGCCTCGCCGCGGCGAATGTTTTCGGCGATGACACGGGCGGCGCTCTCGGGCCGCGTCTCCGAGGCGATATGCGGCGTGACGGTGACCCGGGAATGCGCCCAGAACGGGTGATCCGACGGCAGCGGTTCGGTCCGGAACACGTCGAGCGTTGCATGGGCAAGATGGCCCGTGTCGAGCGCGGCCAGCAGCGCGTCATCCTCGATCAGCGCGCCGCGCCCGGGATTGATCACCACCGCCCCGCGCGGCAGGGCCGCGAGGCGCGCGGCGTCGAGCAGGTTTTCTGTATCGGAGGTCAGCGGCAGCAGCAGCACCAGGATTTCGGCCCGCGCCAGCGCCTGCGCCAGCCCGTTTTCGCCTGCAAGCGCGGTCACGCCCTCGATGCGCTTGGGGTGCCGGCTCCAGCCCGCCACGTCGAAACCCAGCGCGGCGAGCGCGCGTGCGCAGGCGGTGCCCAGCACGCCCACGCCGAGGATCGTGACCTTGCGGTCGCGCGCAAGCGGTGGGGTGTCCTTGCGCCATTGTCCATCCTGGCCAAGGATGTGCGTGTCCATCCCCAAATGGTGACGCAGCACGTGTCCCGTGACCCATTCCACCATCCCCTGGGTCAGGCCCTCGTCATCCACCATCCGGGCCAGCGGCTGTGTGAGGGTGGGGTTGCCCACCACGTTCTCGACCCCGGCCCAGAGGTTCAACACCCCCTTGCACCGCGTGTAGGGGGTGAAGTCCTGCACTTCCGAATTGGGTGCATAGACGATGTAGTCCACGGCCTCGGGCGCGGTCCCGGTGACCAGCCGGTAGTCCAGGCCCAGCGCGTCCAGCGCGCGGGTCAGCGGGGCCTCGTATTCTTCCCAACGCTCGGCGCGGGCGGCGAACAGGATCGTGACGGTCATGGATCACCTCGGGCGATGGACATGCGCGCTCTGTACCAGCCCGAAGCCGATCATCAAGACCATCATGGCCGAGCCGCCATAGCTGACCAGCGGTAGCGGCACGCCCACCACGGGCGCGAGACCCATCACCATGGACATGTTCACCGCGAAGAACAGGAAAAAGGTTGCGGCGATCCCCAGCACCAGGATCGAGGAAAAGCGATCGCGGTTCTTCAGCGCGGAGAGCACGCAGAAGACCAGCACCAGCGCGTAGAGCAGCAGCAGCGAGAAGCCACCGACGAAGCCGAACTCTTCGGCCAGTGTGGTGAAGATGAAGTCGGTGTGCTTCTCCGGCAGGAAGTTGAGCCGGGTCTGGGTGCCCTGCATGAAGCCGCGCCCGGTCCACCCCCCCGATCCAAGTGCGATCTTGGACTGGGTGATGTGATAGCCCGCGCCCAGCGGGTCGGATGCGGGGTCGAGGAAGGTGTCGATCCTGCGGAACTGGTAGTCCTTGAGCAGTTGCCAGTCGGTGCCGCGGCTCTGGAAGACCGCGGCGACGAGCCCGACCCCCGCGGCGATCACGCCCGCGAAATAGGCCCAGTGCACGCCCGCGACGAACATCACCATGCCGCCGCCCATCGTCAGCAGCAGCGCGGTGCCCAGATCGGGCTGGCGCAGCACCAGCAGCGTGGGCAGCAGCACGAAGACCACGGGCAGCATCACCCAGAGCGGGCGGGAGGTTTTCCTGACAGGCAGCCAATCGTAGTAGGCGGCAAGCAACATCACCAGCGTGATCTTCATCAGCTCGGAGGGTTGCAGCCGCATGAAGCCCAGATCGATCCAGCGCTGGGCCCCCATCCCGGTGACGCCGACGATTTCCACCGCGATCAGGAGCAGCACGGAGATGCCATATGCCAGCACGGACATGTTGCGCCAGAACCAGATCGGCACCATCGCCACGATCAGCATCAGCGCGAAGCCCATGGCGAAGCGCTTCATCTGCGGTTCGGCCCAGGGCGCGAACGATCCGCCCGCCACCGAATACAGCATCAGGAAGCCGATGCTGGCCACGGTGAACAGCACGATCGCCAGGGGCCAGTTCAGGTAGAGCACCTTGCGCCAGCCCGCGGGGACCGTCTTGACGGTATATTCGAGATAGCTCATGCGCGGTCGCTGTCTTCGGGCGGGCCCGCCGGCCGCTCGCGGCGCAGCCGGTCCTGCTGTGCGCGGATGCGCGAGCGGTCGTTCGACGGATAGGCCTCGAGCGGAGGGTCCTCGCCGTAAAGTGCCTGAAGCGTCACGTCGCGGGCGATGGGCGCCGCCGCGCTGGAGCCGCCGCCGCCATGCTCCACCACCACCGCGACCGCGATGCTGGGCACGTCGAAGGGCGCGAAATTCACGAACAGCGCATGGTCGCGCCGGTTCCAGGGCAGATCCTCGTTGCGGATGACGCCCGCGCGGCGCTCTGCGGCGGTGATGTTGCGAACCTGGCTGGTGCCGGTCTTGCCAGCCATGCGGAAGGCTTCCTCGACGATGCGCGAGCTGAAGGCCGTGCCGCGGCGATTGTTGGTCGCCGAGAACATCGCCTGCCGAATGCGGCGCAGGTGGTTCTCGTTCAGACCCAGCGGGCTGCCGCCGCGCGGCGGCGTCTCGACCCCGCCCACGGATTTCACCAGCCGCGGCGAGACCGAGCGCCCGGTGGCCAGCCGGGCCGTCATCACGGCCAGTTGCAGCGGCGACGACAGCACGTAGCCCTGTCCGATCGACGCGTTGACGGTGTCGCCGATCCGCCATTCCGCGCCGCGGTTGCGCAGCTTCCACTCCTTGTCCGGCATCAGCCCCTCTGCCACCGCCGACATCGGGATGTCATGCGCCTCGCCCAGGCCCAACCGGCGTCCCATGGCGGCGACGTTCTCGATCCCGACCTTCAGCGCGAGGTCGTAGTAGTAGACATCGCAGCTCTCGCGCATGGAGGCCTCGAGATTCATGTGGCCGTGGCCGGCGCGCTTCCAGCAATGAAAGCGCCGCCCGCCCACCTCCATGTGGCCGGGGCACCAGACGGTTTCCTCGGGCGAGATCACGTCGGCCTCCAGCGCCGCCAGGGCGGTGACCATCTTGAAGGTGGAGCCGGGCGGGTAGGCATCCTGCACGGTCTTTGAGGCGAGCGGGCGGCGGTCGTTCTCGCGCAGCGATCCGAAATCCGGCACGGAGATGCCGCGCACGAACTTGTTGGGATCGTAGGAGGGCGAGGACACGATGGCCAGCAGATCGCCATTGGCCACATCCATCACCACCACGCTCGCGCTCTCGCTGCCCAGCCGGGCCTGGATGTAGCCCTGCAACCCGTGATCCACCGTCAGCTGGATATCGGCACCGGGCACGCCGTCGCTGCGGTCCAGCTCGCGCATCACGCGGCCCATGGCGTTCACCTCCACGCGCCGGGTGCCGGCCTTGCCGCGCAGCTGTTCCTCGTGCCGGGCCTCGACCCCCACCTTGCCGATCTGGAAACGGGGGATGCGCAGCACCGGGTCGGGATCGGCATAGCGCGCCAGGTCCCGGTCGCTGACAGGGCCGACATAGCCCACCACATGGGCGAAATCCGGCCCCATCGGGTAATGCCGCGAAAGCCCCACCTCGGGGGTGACGCCGGGCAGGGCGGGGGCGTTCACCGCCACCCGGCTGATATCGTCCCAGGTCACCCGGTCGGCGACCGTGACAGGCAGGAACGGGACGCTTCGGGCCATCTCGGCGGCGGCGCGCTCCAGCGTCTCCTGGTCCAGCGGGACGATCCGCGCGAGGCGGGCCAGCACCTCCTCCACGTCGCCCGCGTCCTCACGGACCATGGTGATCCGGTAGGAGGGTTCGTTGACGGCCAGCGCGCGGCCGCGCCGATCGAAGATCTTGCCGCGCTTGGGCGGGACAAGGCGGATATTGATCCGGTTTTCTTCGGCCAGCAGCCTGAAGGCATCGGCCTGCTCGACCTGCATCTGCCGCATCCGAAATCCCAGCACGCCCATGAAGGCGATCTGCGCACCGACCACGATCAGCCCTCGACGGGTGATTCGCCGAACGCTGGTGGCGGTATCGCGCGGTGTCCGTCTCACGAGCGCAACCCCGGGCCTTCCAGGTCGCCGGCCGCGGGCTTGCGGACGCCGAGCGCCAGGTGCGACACCGCCACCACCGCCGGGTAGACCGCGAGCGTCATCAGCATCTGGATCAGGCTCAGCCCCAGCGGTGGCTGCGGCACCAGCAGGATGGCCAGTATGAGCCGATAGGCCAAGGTGAGCGCCACCAGCACACCGGCCACCTGCGCCCATTCGGTCGCGAAGGAGGCATCGCGCAACCCGCGCGCCCGGCTCTTGAGCCATTCGGTGGCCAGGACGACCAGCAGGGCCAGCAGGCCGGGAGGGCGCTGGAACAGCAGGTCGGCCAGCAGGAACACCGCGGCAATGGCCAGCGCCGGAACGTATTCCGGGCGCCGGACGGCCCATGCAAGGCTCAGCGCCATCAAAAGGTCGGGGGGCGCCCAGCGCGGCGGCAGCGTGTCCAGTGGCAATAGCTGGAAGAACACGATCGCCACCGCGAGGAGCAGGTAGGCGGCGCGCCTCAGCCAGAGGCGGGAGCCAGCGGTCTCAGCCATCTCCTTCTCCCTCGGGCAAGGCGTCCACCGCCGCGGTTTCGGGCACGATCAGCGCGCCCGGCCCCGCGATCGCCTGCGTGCCGTGGCTGCGCAGCACGCGGAGGAATTCGAGCCTGGCGTAATCGGCGGCGAGGCGCACCCGGAGGCGGCCCTGCGGATCCTCGGCCACCTGGCCGATCAGCAGCCCGGGCGGGAACACCCCGCCATCGCCCGACGACACGATCCGGTCGCCCGGTCGCACGACATCGGCGTTCTCGACGAAGTCGATCAGCGGGGCGGCGGTGTTGTCGCCAGCGATCAGCGCCCGCTGGCCCGAGGGCTGGATCACCGCCGGGATGCGGCTGGAACTGTCGGTGAGCAGGATCACCCGCGAGGTTGTGCCGCCCACACCCGAGATCCGGCCCACCAGCCCGATCCCGTCCATCGTGGGCCAACCGTCGATGATTCCATCATTCGCGCCCACGTTGATCAGCACCGATTGCCGGAAGGGCGAGCCGGAATCCGCAAGCACCACGCCGGTGACATGGGTCAGTTGCGGGTCCAGCCGGACGTTGTTCAGATCGCGCAGCCGGGCGTTCTCCTGTTCCAGCTGCAGCGCGGCTTCCTTCCAGGCGCGCATCTGCTGCAGCTCGCGGCGCAGCTCCCGGTTTTGCTCGTGGATGCGCTGGTAGCTGCGGAAATCCTGGAACAGGTTCAGCGAGGCCGTCACCGGCGCCATCGCCCAGTCGAAGCTGGGCATGACCACGTCCACCACATGGGCACGGAACCGCTCCACCCGCGGGCTGTCGATCCGCCAGACCACGAACAGACCCAGCAGGGACAGCAGCAGAACCCCCAGAAGCAGGCGCTTCAGGGGGGCGCTGAAATCGTCTGCGCCGTTACGGTCTCTCGCCACTGCGCGTCCCTCTGGATCGAACACACCCGAGCGGCGCGGCAAGGGGAATCGCCGCGGCCCGGTTGACCAAACTTAATGCCACTCCGCCCGCACGCCAAATCACGACGCGCCTAGCTGTCGTAATCGATCGCGTGCCGCAGTTGTTTTTCGTATTCGAGCGCCTTGCCGGTGCCCATCGCCACGCAGTTCAGGCTCTCGTCGGCGATCGACACCGCAAGCCCTGTCTGCTCGCGCAGCGCCAGGTCCAGATCGCCCAGAAGCGCACCGCCGCCGGTCAGCATCACGCCGCGGTCGACGATGTCGGCGGCGAGGTCGGG